>JYMV01046866.1_pt1 | contig 45843 bp, 44 predicted proteins | sample 338911 | NCBI WGS metagenome assembly JYMV01 (sample SAMN03354496, study PRJNA234377) | hydrothermal vent metagenome | biome: Deep sea; feature: Hydrothermal plumes at the Eastern Lau Spreading Center, Western Pacific Ocean; material: Seawater | place: Tonga | collected 2009 | depth 2000 m m | reverse complement strand
GAACAAGGTTTGCAACATTTGTCGGAAAACATCAACTCTAACTCCTGTTAACCGTTTGAAATCTGACTCGGATCGATCTTTTATCTGTTGGTATCTCGTCCTTCAATTCTAACATTTCTCTCTTTTTGCAAGAGGTCTAATATGTACTTGGACAGATCTTTGGATTTCCCAACCACAAAATACTAGCAACACGATACAGGTAAAGTTATGAGAGATCAAAGTGCTTTCCTAAAACTGTCATTTGTTAAAGCTGAATTATCTCGACTTCTGACTGCTCGTCAAATTACCAATGACGAGTTCGTAACTGCAAGTCGTATGATTGAATTAGAGGAACAACGTTTAATAAATGAACTTCCTCAGATGGGGGCAGTGTTTCTTCAAGCGGTTAACGAACTCAAGTCCATGGGTCTGCCAGAAGAACTAGCTAATAAGTTACAAAATAGCTATTTAAGCGATTCTGAGGTAGCTGCGGATTCTGGAGAAGACACTGCAGTATTGCAACAACCAGAAGAAATTGCGCAAGAACAGGAAGACAATGAAAGTGAAGAAATCCTTCCAACTCAAATTGTGGAAAATCAAACGCAACCTGAGCTGGAAACTACTCCGTCTCCTGTGGAAACTGTCATACCAGCAACGGTAGTCAGTAGAGATGAAAGATCTGACAAGATTACTCGTCGTGTTGACCTCATCGAGGTCTTCCAGTCTTTTCTATTGGAACGCAATATACGATGGGTTGAGTTAGTAGCCACCTTGATGATTGTTGGTTTTTCAATTCCATTGGCAATTACATTGTGGCAATTAAACAATCCAATTGTAAAATATCTGGTTTTTCTGACTACTACCTTAGCAATCTTCGGCGGAGGCTGGTACACGCTAGTTCGGCTTCTGTTACCAATCACAGGCAAAATTTTTTCCATTTCGGCTTTCCTCTTAATACCACTTCATTTTCTGGCCCTTGATTTGATGGGATCGAATTTGCGATACCTGGGGATCGTTGTACTCGTTGTCTTGGGCGGTGTCAGTTACCTATTTACACGTTTTCTGAAAATTGAAAATGCTATCACCTGGATCATCACTTACTTGATGCTGAGTGGTCTTCATCTCACCGTTGAAGTGTTAACAGCCAGATTCAGTACAGGTATAGCCATTGCGACTATAGCTTGGCTGATATTCATTATAGGAGTAACTCGATTAAAGTTTCAAAATTCTGATTCAATTGAACAAACGACTGCTGATCAGATATATTTCTGTGTTGGCACATTAAATTATGCTTTCGCTTTTCTTTTAATTCGAATTCCTTTCAGTCTAGATTCTGTCATCAAATTCAGTCATTTATCTCCCTTAATATTCTTGGGAATTTTGCCCAGTCTCTATTATGGTAGACAGTTGGCCTATCGATCTCAAGAATCCTGCAATGGTCGAACAGTTGGATTAATCATTCTGTCCTGTGGGTATTTGATAACCATCTTGGTTGTTGCACTGGGAGTGTCTGTTAAGGGTGCAATCAGTTTAACGACTCTCTTGGTGGCGATCATCTATAGTTACCTAGCTTTAAATGATCGAAAACCACTGCAGACATACATGACAATCATCAGTTTCGGGCTTTTCTATGTCACTATAAGTTTCATCTTGATCGCCCAAGTTAAAGGAGTTGAATTTAGTTGGGTGCCATCCGCAAGTGTTGCTGAAATTTCTCTTATTCTAGTTCCGTTGAGTTTGGTCTACTGGGTATGTGGTCATTTCCTAAAACGGAAAGACATCTCCCAACTTGCAATACCGATACATTGGGCTGGAACTTGTCTAGCCGGACTACTGACAATTGGTTCACTCTCACAGCCAGCAATTGCCAGTTTTGTGCTGATATTCTACGCAGTGGCGTGCATCATTCTCGCTAATCAGTGGAAACAAATATTTTTCACCTACTGGGCTTGCGGTTCATTGGTTGCTGGAATCTCTTTCCTATTCTATCGACTGGGAGTTGATGATGTTCTCTACTACGTCCTAATGGTAGCATTGGTTGCCTCGGCCTATCTAGCAACTGGAAAGTTGATGTCCAAACAAGCAGACTTGGATCAATGGCGATTAAGCTATCGAATTCCTTTGATCAACAGTTCCATAGTCTTAACACTCATTGCTACTGTATTGATTGGAATCACCATTTTTTCTGCTGGAGTTTGGACTGGTTGGATCAATTTAATAATAGGCCTGTTTTGCAGCCTTGTGATAACCATAAACTTTATATCTTACAGCACGATCTATGAGCTATCGTCGCTATTTAATATTCCTTTGCCTTTATTCATTTATCTTGCTAGTGCGGCCTTTTTAGGAACAATACTGGGAACCTTTCACCAACTATTGCTACTGTATGAAATTGTAGGTTTGGGACATTATGCACTGATGATAGCCATGACGGCCTCAGTCTATCTTATTTTAGGCAAGTTGGTAATCAAGCCAACCGATTTCAATCAGCGACGCTTAATTTACCAAAGTCCTTTATTCAACAGTTCCATGGTTTTAACATCAATGACAACTATTTTAGTCGCAGTTGGTGCCTTTAGGCCACTACAGGGCTGGGCGATTTTAGTAACCAGTCTCTTATGTGGGACCATGGTAACAGTCAACTTCACATTTTATACGCCTATCTATCAAAGTCCTTTATTTGTTTATTTATCAAACTTAACCTGTTTCGGAACAATTCTGGGTGCGGTTTACAAGTTGAACCCGCCTCACATTTTCGACTGGTCCATTTTGGCGATTCTTATTTATACCTGTGCCGCCTTTTTCTACGGATCATATCTTCTGCAAAGATCTGCTGACAGTCACAAACAACGTCTGTACGCTTACCCACTAGTTAATAGCTCTCTGGTAGCGTCAATTTTGCTCGTCATCGGTTCGCTCAACTTAGATTCAACCTCCTTACCTGCCATCACTATTAGATCGCTGGCTGCCTTCTCTGCCGCCATTCTCTACTTATTGACGCAAAAGATCTATCTCCGAAATCATTGGCTTTATGCTTTCCAAATTTTATTTAGTTGGGGAATTCTTTGTCTGACGGGGAGATTAGCCCATTCTTATTTTTCCGACGAGGAAATATTAGCTTACACTATCAGCATTGTACTCTGTTTACTGGCCAATATGTGGATTCTAGTTGGGCTAGCAGTCAGAAGATGGAAAACGGCGATCTGTTCAATATTTAAGTTGCCGATACAAGATTATTCAGCACCGTTTTTCCTGTGGGCAACAATCGTTGTGGCTTCTGCATTTTTTATCATTGGAATTCTCCAGATTGTTTTTCTCCTTGATCCGATATTGTCTGATTCCAAAATGGTGATTCTGATCAGCCAGACTTTGATATCCCTAGCACTGTTTTTTCACCTCTATCGTGGCTTCCGGATGCTACATACAATACTTCTGTATATCTCGGGCTGGCTGGTTTTTGTTTGTACTTCAATTGTATTCGGATTATCCAATGAATGGCTGATCCTGATGACAGCCGTTTACGCAGCTGTATGGCATCTAATTCTAAGGTGTAAAGATCAAGTGCGGGACTTGCTCCAAAAGATTCAGCTTACCTTTCCTGGGACCGAAAACATCACGTTGATAACAACCATTGAGACCCTTTTATATTGCAATACTGCATTTGTGCTGTTAATGATGCTGCTTGAGGTTAGCAGTGGGCAAGTTTTTTCCTATCAAAGCATCGTTTCCATATTCCTGATTGCCTTTATTTACTTAGCCAATGCTTTCGAACGAAAGGAAGAGAATTGGAGTTATCTTGGAATGGTGGTTTTTACCTTGGGTAGTTACGCTTTAACCTCCGCTATTTTACCTGTCACCAAGTATAGTCCGTGGATAACTATGTTTTCATGCGGTCTAATGTCAGTTGGTCTAGGCTATTTCTGGTCGATCCTTGGAATTTCAATTAATAAACGCAACCCCAATCTAACCTTCTTTACAGAAGCTTGTAAGTGGATGGGAATCGCTCTTGTAACCATAGCTGCGCTTGTTTTTATCGCATTCATGGCAAGTACCGAGGATAAGGGAACGTTGGCCAAATTTGGCGTTTTAGCCTTCGGCTCGGTGGCCATTTTTTACTTTTGGACTGCCTGGAGACTACAAAGAGAACTTTTCGTATACGTTGGTGAAGCAACCATTATTGGTATACTCTTCTTTACCCGGCTTGTTGTTCCCGAATGGTTTAACAACGACATATTTCGCCAATTTTGGCCGATTGGCGTTGTTGCAGTCAGTTTCGTTGTCCTAGGATTATCTCAAATTTTCCAGCGCGTTAGCTTGGATGTTTTCATTCGACCATCACGCTATACTTCTTTTTTCTTGACCTTAATTCCACTAGTCGGAATGCCCCTCGTTTCCAGTTTAGAAATCACTCCAGTCACCGTTCTAACTGTAGCAGCAACAACTGTTTTTTACCTTACAGTCACCTGGATCGAATACGATATTCCGTATATCTACATTACATGCGTGTTCTTAAATTTAACTATAGCGGTTTTTTGGGCATGGTGGGGAATTGCTTTTAAAATGCATCCGCAACTATTTGTTGCCCCAATTGGCTTTAGCCTAATCTTTATTACCTACCTCAACCGAAGTGATTTATCGCTGGAAATGATGCGGCGTTTTCGGTCCTTTGCAGGGATTATTATCTACGCTTCCTCATTTGCTGAACTTTTTACTGCTACTGGATTTTGGTCGCCAATTATCCTGGCTGTGATTTGCGTCTTGGGAATACTGGCTGGAATTGCTTTACGCATCCGTCATTTTCTGTATCTTGGAACAGTTTTTCTTCTGCTAGATATTTTAATCCAAATCTTCGAAGCTGGAAAGGGAAATGCTTGGATCTGGTGGATTTCTGGAATTAGCCTAGGAATGGCAATCCTAGTCCTTTTTGCCTGGTTCGAACGTAAAAAAGATCAGATTTTAGGCGCACTGAATTTACTCAGGGAATGGGATTGAGTTTCCCAACCCCGATTGCTTCTACTTTACTTTCCATAAACTATCCTCCTAAAATATTTACTCTAAAAGGTTCTTTAGGTTAGTCCGATCACAACTGTGAGGAAACTCCATTCATTTCATGCTGCTACGGTGTTGTAGAAACAAAACGCGGATAAAAATAAAGACGAGCGGGAATCCCTCCAGGTTCTTCGCTGACGGTGTAATACCCAGTACTGCTAGCATCCCAACATACAGCTTCCCCTTGCGGTTCATTTTCATACGCGTACGGTACTGTAACATAGCTATCTAAATCGAACGCTTTCCATAACGACTGGTCCGAGTTACGGGCAAAGTAGTAGATGTCACTATAATTCTTAATTAGTATCTCTGATCCACAAGGGGAAATGTCTCCTCCAACCACTAATCCAATGTTCAATGTGGCAACACATTCAAGTATCATGACCTCAGTAACTGACTGGGGATAAGGCATAAGATAGACGTTAACGCTATTTCCCCACTTGGATATAATATAAAGTTCTGTTGTCAATGGATCAACCAACAGTGTTTCGGCATCATGAAGCCCGTCAGAATACTGAAACGAGATCTGCTCTATATTTGTTATCGTTTTCGTTTTGTCAAATGGTGTTTGATCAAGATCGATAATCGGCTCTGGAAAACGGTAAATATATTTCAACTGATACTGAGAGAAATTATCGCCGATATCGCCTAGGTAGAGATAGTCTTGATCATCTTTAGGGCCAGGACCAATGGCAATATCCTCCCAATCCCGATTTATTATTCCCTCGAGATAGTAGATGCCGAGGTGTCTTCCTTTTATATCCAAAGCGTATAAACAATTTGGGTTATCACTATCATTATGAATCCACAATACCCCCGAATTTCTCCGGCTAGCCACAATACCAGACGCTTCACGGATTGCCTCATGTTCAATTAGTCCGAGGTCAGTCCAAGCATCCTCGTTCCGTTCGTCAGCATATAATCTGAAACTTGTCATGCAGGAGAACATGATTATCAGCTGTATTATGTAGACACAGAATTTGGCATTTGGCATTGATTATACTCTCCTTTAATTGAAGGGAAAAATACCAGTGATGGCATGTACAAGATCCCGTTTACTTTTCTATCTTTTTCTTACGAACCTGATAATCATATATCAGAAAACGGATAATCTGATCCGATATTTCTTTTGTCAGTCCTGATCCGGATTTATTCATCATTTTATAGACATATTTTTGCCATTCCTCAACAGAAAAATTAGAGTTGATCGGGCGAGCTAAGGTGTGACAACGGCTACATTTACTGGCAAAAACCTTATATGACTGCCGCATTTCCCGTGGATAACTCGACACATCAATTTCAGCCAGGCCTAAATCAGCGGGATATATCTGGCCAACCACTTTTGACATTCTATAAAAAATGATAACCAATAAACAAGAGAGTATCAACATCATAACAACAGAACGCATTTTAAACAAAATTAATCGGCATAATTTAACTTGGAGTTAATTGAGGGGATTGTACCAGATCAAACAACAGCATTTCGGCCACATCAGGTTAGAGAAAAGATGTCAACATCGTTAACCACTAGACACACCAAACATTTTAAAGTCCCGACTTCGTAAACCCATCGGATGGTTAAAATCATTTGTTACTTAAATGTTCACGATTGTGCAACGCGTCAAATTCAAAACTGGGGCCAACAGGTACAATCCTTGTCGGATTAACCTCGGAATGTGTCATGTAATAATGTCGTTTGATATGATCGAAATCAACTGTTTCTGCCACATTGTCATGATAATAGAGATCACACATGTACCCATAAAGATTTGGATAGTCAATGATGCGTTTCAGGTTACACTTAAAATGCCCGTGATAAACAGCATCAAAGCGGATTAGTGTGGGAAAGAGACGCCAATCGGCTTCCGTAAGTCGATTGCCTACCAAATAACGGTGTTCCGAAAGTTTGCTTTCCAAGAAATCAAGTGTTTCAAACAACTTGTGAACAGCTATTTCATAGGAGTCTTGGGTAGTGGCGAAACCCGAACGGTATACACCATCATTTACGTTGGGATAGATCAAGTCATTGATCTTATCAATCTCAGATCGCAGTTCGACAGGATATAGGTCAAGGCTACTGTCGGTGAAATCATCGAACGTACTGTTCAGCATCCGCATTATGTCGTCATCACAGTTACTGACAATCTGACTGGTTTTACTATCCCACAAAACGGGAACTGTCACTCGCGCCTCATAGCTTGAATCAGTAGTGACGTAGGCTTGGCCAAGATATTCAAAACCGTTGATAGGATCTTTCTGGTTGGTAAAAGCCCAACCTCGTTCATCACGGATTGGGTCAACAACCGTCATCCCAATCACATCTTCCAACTTTTTGAGTTTCCGTACAATGATAGTTCGATGTGCCCATGGACAAGCAAGGGATACATAAAGATAATAACGTCCCGATGCCACAGGGAATCTTGACGAGCTATCGTTCGCAACCCAACTACGAAATTGATCTTCTTGCCGTAGAAATTTCCCTTCTGCGCTTTTTTCTCTATGGTGTAGCATTAATTTTTATATCTCGCATTAGTTTAACAAACTCAAGGGGGAATAAATACCAGGCTTCTGCCTAGCATACAACAGCATGCTTGAAGCAAGTAGCAAACATAATTTAATCTAGAATTGTTTTAGGGAAATCATGATAAATCGAACAAGAGCATTTCGGCCGCATTATTAGCATTTATTTCAAGCTTTTTTTCTTCACTAATCGCAGCTCCATCGCCTGCTTCCATTGTGATATCCTTCAATTTTATTGTACCTTTTGTTACCTGTATCCAAGCATATCGATCTGGCTGAAGTTCATAATCAACCTGTCCGCCTGAATCCAACGATAAAACATATAAGTTGACATCTTGATTCAATGTAATTGATCCATTTTCTCCATTCTTGGAAGCAATCAGGCATAACTGATTGTCCGATATATTATCCCTCAATTTACGCTGCGCATAACGCGGCTCAATTCCCATACGATCGGGAGTAATCCAGATCTGTAGAAAATGTACTGGATCTGATTCTGAGGGATTTAACTCGCTGTGCATAATTCCGGTTCCAGCGCTGATGTGCTGAACCTCACCAGTATAAATAATTGATTGGTTTCCCATGCTGTCCTGATGTTTTAATGAACCATCTAGGATATAGGTAATAATTTCCATGTCATGGTGAGAGTGCATGCCAAATCCTGTGCCGGGTTGTACGCGATCCTCATTAATTACCCGCAAGTAGCGGAAGTTCATGTGTTTGGAATCGTAGTATCTTGCAAATGAAAAAGAGTGATAGGTTTCCAACCATTCGTGATTGGCATACCCCCTCTCACGGCTACTGCGTTTTTGAATCATTCGGCACCTTTACTTCTGTGTTTATCCATAATAGTTAAATGATGTTGGTCTAGCCACAGTGAGTTTACCTTCTACAGTCATTATCTTTTCCTATTCAACTCTTTTTTCGAGGCAGACCGTGGTTGCCAACATGGAAATCTTAATTTTAATTGCCTTTTATAGTTTCAAGACTAGGAATTGCGGAACTTTGATTTTATAATCCGACAACTTAACTGAGAAGCTACCATCAATCTTTAACAAATCTCCAAACTAGCTTTTTAGATGATTTTCTGCCTTTTCCTTCAGCTTTGGTAATTTTTTCAATCTCTAATTTACCCTGTAGTACTGCCTGAGGTGGGATATTCACTGACTGCATACAGTGAGATTTTAATACCAATTCTAAATTTAATGCATAGATGAGGAGAAAATCACCTTAAAAATATTGAGTCCGAATGAGAAGACAGAAAGGGATGATCCGTTATTGACTTATATCAAGGAGGCTTAAAGATTCTATCTAATTCGTGCTTTTTTCTGCCACAAACACCATGGCGAAACTATCATCATAATTGTATTCTTGATGGGAGTCATAATTGCTGAAAAAGTTGCGGACGTTAAATCCGGCTGATTCCAGTAAGATCTCCATTTCCGATCGAAAAACATATTTCGTCTGAACTATCCGAACCACCTTTTCAATTCGCCCATCGGGGTGAACGGTATCGTAGATCATTTCGGTATCCTGAATCTGGTCTGTCAGGTTTACCCTAACACGGTCATTTCGAACATAGGTTGTACTGGTTTCTTCATCATAGAGTAGGCCGCGATAAATTGGTATGTCTTTCCGTCGTAGCCACTCACGAGCCAGATCACTATGCTTGGGAGTAACAATATCAATAATTAATAATCCATCATCAGTCAACATACGGTGCGCGTTTGCCAGTGTTTTTTGTTGATCTTTTCGTGTGAGTAGGTTTAAAAACGAATTGAAGGCAATCAAAATGAGACTAAATTGCATGTCTTGCTGAAAATCGGGCAACTCATGCTCAATCAGGGTGATGTGTTGCTTGACCTCATCAGGCCCCGCATCCATTTCCGATTGCACAAATTCAAGCATCGCTTCCGAGCTATCAACACCATAAATGTCGATACCTTCACTTGCAATAGGCAGCAACAATCGGCCGACACCACACCCAAGCTGCAATACGGGACTACCTTTTGCCCTAGCGTAATCCAGATACATGCTGATGCCTTCCGTTTTGTCGGTCATGTCAAGATCATACATCGATGCCAACTGATCAAACTGATTCATGTCTACGTCCCCGAAATACTTTCAACTACCAGTAAGTATACAACATTACCTCAAATAAGAGCAATTGAAGAACCGTTAAACTGATAACCCAGCGTAGATCGGAAAGATTGTTGCGCTGGTGCAGATATTTAGCCGCAGGAATAACGATAAAGGGTGCCATAAAAATCCATATTCGTTCGACTTCCATAGTATAAAGCGTTGAAAATGCAATAATAATTAAGGTGACTAGATAGCTAAAAGGAAATAGATCCCAAGATTCCTGAATTGATTTCACCGTACCATAGATCCAAGAGACAGTTAACGGCACCCCCACACCAATCAAAAAGGAAAAGAGATTGGCAATACTCAAACTCACATATCGACCGACCGTTTCATACCCGGTTCCCATGCCTGCTTCATCTTTCTTGATTGAAACCCATACAGCTTCAAACGGATTGAAGTTTGTAAACACAAACAGAAGAACATAAAAAGCAATAAACGAAATCAAGGAAATTGACAGCATTTTCATGACATGACGGAATCTTTGACGGTCTACAATAAAACTTAAAATAACAAGAATGATGAAATATAAACCGATAAAAACGGTAGAGTAAGTCATCAGCATACCCAAACTCAGACAAAGTCCGACGCAAATCGCCGAAATTTTGTGTGGGGAAGAAACCGATTTAAAAAAGAGATAGACACTTAGGACTGGAAAAACACTAAATGGGCCATCCATTGATGTTGACGTAAACATGACAAAATTGGGCATAACCAGAAAAAGTACTATTGATAATCTCCCTACTTTTTCACCATAGAGTTTTTTTGCCAGCAAATAGATGGGAATAATAGTAATACTAGTGAAGAGGATTGAGATGAGGGACGTTGAGATGAGATTGTATCCGAAGATTTTGCTAACAGCCCATAAAAAAATTACACTGCCGGGAGGATGCGTTTGCGCGTGTCCAGACAGTTTCGGGAAGATATCCGGTTTGGCATAATTTTTCAGAAAATGGTAAAGACCCACTTTATCCAGAAGCGGGACATCACCATAATACTCAAGCGATAAACGGGTATAAGGCTCAAGAAGCGCGGGTAATCGTTTTCCATCAACCTCTTTGTATCCATCAATCATCGCTACACTGATGCTGATAAGTAAGAAAATGCCTGTAGAGATAGTTAGAAATCTCGCGATCGAAATCCTTGGATGATCAACCAGCTTACGCCAGAATAGGAGAAACAGGGTCAGGATGACAAATGCAGGTATGAGCCAAAATCCTAAGTTCATCTGTGGAACAGCAAACAGTGGTGGGACATGATGGTTAGCCTTGACAGCCCCGAGATGAATTGGCACGTAAACCATCAGATAATTCAGCAACTTGTGGTAAAAGAAAAAAAAAGATGAGAGAACAACAATTTGTAAAGGTAAGGAACCGCTGATTCTCGAAAGAAAATATTTAGGATTCAAAATTTTTCTTTAGGAACTGAATAACAATAGGGGGAACCATTTTAAGCAGAAATTCATCTGTTACTTTTGGATCTGACATTTCCATCACTTCACTGACCAAAGTTGAGCTGAGATGTGCGTATTTTAGATCGGCCATCATAAAAATTGTCTCCACCAACGGTGCCAGCTGTCGATTCATCCTCGCCATTTGAAATTCATATTCAAAATCGGAAAACACACGCAGGCCTCGAACAATGGTGGAGGCTCCAAGTGAGGCAGCATACTGTGCTGTTAATCCGGAATATTGATTAACCACAGCATTTGGATAGGGCTTTATCACTTCTCTCAACATTTCGATTCGCTCTTCAAGCGTAAATCTGGTGGGTTTAGCTGGATTTACACCGATTGCCACAATGAGTTTATCGGAGCTCGAGAGGCGGGAGATACGATCAATTAAATCAATATGTCCGTTTGTAACAGGATCAAAACTGGCGGGGAAAATGATGATTTTTTCCGGCATAGTAATACTTTCATCAAACAAATGTTATCTTTGAGTCTGCATCTTAGCATAACTTAAATCTGAAGAACAAATATAAAAAGAGGGCATATGGCTGCCCATCTCCTTCAAACACACGCTTTATACTATTCTTAAAATACGCTTGTTATAGTTTGAAGCAACCGTGATTTATGAAGAAAGACCAAGAACTCAGAGAGAGACTTAACGGACCAACGAGCATCACCAGCAGAACGCGCTTCATTCTTCAGCTCAAACGGACTCAAAGTAGTGCCAATGTTAAAGCTATCCCAATCTTCAGAATCCCATGACGCAGATAACTCAGAACTGATATCAGCATTATCAACACACACTCCCACCCCCTTAACTACATATTTCAAGATATAGTCAAGCGCGGATTGCTGAGCGGAGATTCGCTTATCACGATACCAACATCTATACCCCTTACCAAGAACAGAAGAAATCCAAACGATATCAGAATCCTCAGTGACCTCCTTCCAAGTTTCAGAAAGCTTAGCCTGGTCAATGTATCCCCCTGATACAAGACGTGACAATGAATATTCCAGAGACCATCATCCCCCAGATGAGCTTCATAGCCGACAAGCCCCCCCCCTTAAAAGAGGAGGGTAATTTCTTCAGGCGCAGTTTTTTAAATGATTTAATGATCCACCACCACGCAAGTCTCCCTTATTCCGCAATGTCAACGTCATAAACCGTAATTGCGATGGATCTATCTTCTCCAAATGAGGCAAGTACTTATCACGCCAATCCCTACGCTTACGAGACGAGCAGTCTGGACAAACACGAGATTTGCAATGTTGATTCAAGACATAAAGTATGCTCACAGTGAGCTTTCAAGCACCTAAAATCAATATAAGAAGAACCACACGAATGCAAATTAAGAGCTTTCCCCCTCAACAACTTGTAGTCCAGCTCCGCACCACCAGACTTACAAAAATCCGCATACTTAAGCAAAATCTCAGCTAAAACTTGACGGTTGTCCCTAATTTCATCGTCATTCTTGTCAACAGGCAGAGCTTCATCAGACTCAATATCAGAAGCAAGCAGTGAATTTTTTAAAATGTCACTATCAGACGGAACATCATCTGGAACAGTTATGCCAGTAAATACAAGTGAAGAGTCTTCAGAGCTAGAGTCACTAGACAGAGTATGAGTTTCTAACGCACCAAGCACAGCAGAAGCGGAGAGAGAAAAAGCAGATAATTCTTGAGAACTAGAAGTGTTATTATTCACGTTGCCTTACGGAAAAACGGAAGCACGAAGCACACTGGCTCACAGACACAATTCAAGATTGTGTCTGTGAGCCAGTAACAAAAAAATGCCTCGCTACAGTTTTTCATGATCTCCTTAGATCGTAAGGTTCCCGCTGGTTGTTGCTAGCAACCAGCATTTTAATACAGACTTTTTAACGTGGTAGTTAATACTGCCCTATACAAGTAGTAATTGTCAAACCCTTAAAATAGATTCTGATTTACCTGAAAATCTCTCCTTCTTACGCAACCTAACTTTGCGCATTCCATCAGCTTTCCGACAAGCTGGATCGCAGTATTCCTGTCGCCGATGACCAACGACAAAGAGATTACGACAATAACGATCCTCAACAACACATTCTAAAATTTCTTCCCTGCCAGAGACGACATCCCAAACGGAAGAAAACAATCCAATCTGCAAATCTTCCCAGACTTCTTCAGCAATTGCATTGATTCCACGTTCACCTTCCCAAACATTGGTGTACTCAAGATCAACAGCAGTCTCACCAATCCCGCGCCATCGACCATGATCCTCAGCCGTACAATAGCCAACGAGAAGATCGTGATGGTCTTTCTTCAGCCCTGTATCAATGGCAACACGCATCAAAGAATCAAGATCACCCCACGTCTGCTTGAAGTCGGCAATGCTTTCAAGTTCAGTGAGCATCCTCCCCTTAAAACAGCTTAGAACACTTTCCCGCAACCGTAAATGATCATATTTTTTATCGTATTTATTCAGATAGCCAACAGCAGTTTCCAAAGAAGTTAAACCAACAACAGCCCGAAACAGAACGCGATAACTAAGAGCCATTTAACACCCCATTCATCCGATCAAGTGTCATCTCAGTAACTCCATTTTCAATCGAAAAGATTCCACCATCCTGACTTTCATAACTTCCAGAACGAAATTCAAACGGATAAGAGTACGCGCAACGCCGATACAGCTGGTCACCACCCCCATTCTCAGACAAAGCACGCCGCAATTCAACACGCCACACCCCATTTTCATAATCGTCACCATTATACCGACTCCCGCCATAGACATGAAGAGAGACAACCCACTTGACAACATCATATAACGACATTGAAAGCAGATCAACAATCGGTGCAGTCGCTTTCAGATCATAAGATAATTCCTCGAGAGCATATTGACTAAAAGAAGGTCGCCAATAAATCCACAAATAGTCATCAACAAATCGCAAGCAGTTCCCCCAAAACTGATCAGCATTCAACTGAATGGAACCGAACATATGACCAAACTCATCAACCAAGAGCGAATGCTCTGGAAAAGTTTCACTTCCTAGTCCGCGCATGCGCGAGATGTCAACATCACCAACTGACACAACAGATGAAGAAAAACCACCAGAATCAGCAGTATCCAAACCATTTTGAACCGGTTCTAATGGATTTTGAGCAGTAGAAACAGCAGAATCAACTTCATTTTTGTTCACTTCTTCTTCATTTTTCCCCAAGTAATCGAACACAGACCGCTCTAGAATCTGCCATCGACTGCCAATTTTCTCACCAATTAATCGACCGTCGGAAATCATTCGTTTTGCTGTGACCAGGGAGACACCGATCCGACGCGCTGCCTCAGACGCTTTAATATAAAATTCAGACATAATCAACCAACCTTCTTTCCATGTTTAGATACAATAACTTTTCTTCTCCATTTCCCAGGGGCTTTCCACTTCCATGACCTTCGACTAAGCATCTTATCAAGACCAGACGACTTGATAAAATGAATAAGATCTTGCTCAGAACATTTTAATTCAACTGCTATTTGATCAACAGCCCCACCATACCGCATCATCTCAATAATAACTTCCCTATAACTTTCTAGATTGCCCAATGACAATTCCCTCATATCAAGACCATCCCTATAGTGACAGTAAAAAGTCTATCACAGAAAGCCACCCCCAACACATTCTCAATTAAGAGCCAAAGACTCATCATCAGTCTGCCCCTTAACATCATCTGACGGTACACGGAGACGCAAAATGACATCAGGTTTCCTACCATCATCACCCTTAAACTGATTCTTAATCAACAAGCAACCGTTTACGACAAGATGATCCCAGTATTTATCGATTACTTCACGTTCAAACGTCAAACTGTAGAACTGACCATTTTCACCATCATTCAACCAACCCTCTCCAGCGTTAACAAAAGTGGATTCATTATCTTGTTTATGAAAAGCCATACTCCCCCAGATTCCTAAAGCTCCCTTGTTTTTTCACTAAAGCTCTCCCTTTGTCCATCGAGAAGCTCCCTTATATGTTTAGACCCAGTTCCACCAACTGGATCATTTAAATTCTTACGTTTAGTTTTTTTCCTCAATAAGTCGGAACCTCGGAACTCGTCCACCGCTAAGTATATGAGCCACATGCGGATGAAGCAAATGAAGAGCATTAAAGATTTCTTTTTCGCTGTGCTTAATGGTAAGCGAATAAAATTCGCTGTCACATTCTGGACACGTCAAGTGATCCTTATCATGTTTGAACGACTTACCAATGAATGATCCAAACGGCAATGATCTCAGTTCAGGATTCAACTTGATCCTGTCACCTATTCCTTCTATTCTATTTGATTTCTCCTGAATCCAGATTTCTCCTTCAATCCTAAATAGCCAATGTTACTAGATATTATGGCACCCGAAACGGCTGATTCAAGGTTTAATCGAGACCTTAGTATGACGCAAAAAAACCCTCCCATAGTAAAAGAGAGGGGCAAAAGGATGGGCAACAAATATTCTTAATTGCGGTCTTTCTTAATTTGTGCCCAAGTTGTCGACACTTTTTTTCGAGGGTCTACCGCCCAAGTATTTTCAATCACAATATTGTCAAAATGTCCCTGTTGGGCATAAAGTTGAATGCCAATATAACCTTCTTCATACTCCTTATCGGAACCCTTGATTACTTTGTTGTCTTCCCGTGTCAACTTAAACTCGCCACCTTTGACCTCGAATTGCCAGTGAAGCGGAGTCTGTTCTTTATAGGTAATTCCTTTCTCAGCCTCTATCAACTCATACCAAGGCTTGTCATCACTAACCCGCTTCTGAATTTTCATGAATGGTCCTTTGATTCCATCAACCGGGACCTCAGGCCACCCATCATTGATCATGATGACACGATAATGTTTTTTGGTGCTTTCATAAGCCCAAGTAATACCCATGCCATCGTTATCGGCAGCAAAAACATCCATCTCAATTGTAAATTCTTTGAATTTTTCAGCTTTGTAAATAGCAAAAGTACCCATCAGGCAAGTATCTGCTTTGGAACCCCAGATATTAGAACCTTGAAACAAAGAATTTCCGTCTAGTGGCCCCTTTTTAATCTCCCATGTAGAGGGTCCCGCGTCTCCCAGATTTTTCGGAGCTTCATCAATGAATTCCCAATCTTTTATACTTGCCTTGTTATCAAAATCAATTTTGATCTTTTCTTGTGCTGCAGAAATGACAACAAATATAAACAAACAAAAAAACATCAACAAAAGATATTTAATCTTATACATTCTCATAGTTTTAAACCTCCAAGATTTCAGCTTTAATAATTTCGATCCGCTTTAACTTGTGCCCAGGTTGTTGATACTTTTTTATTTGGATCTATAGCCCATGTGTTCTCAATGACAATGTTATCGAAGTAGGCTTTTTGAGCATAGAGCTGAATGCCAACATATCCTTATTTTATACTCCCTATCAATTCCCTCAATGGTTTTACCATCATCTCGTCTGAATCTAAAATTCCCTTTTTTCACTGAAAGTTGCCAGTGAAGCGAAACTTTCTCTTTATAGGTTACTCCTTTTTTGACCTTCATAAGCTCGTACCAAGGATCATCGTCACTCACCCGCTTCTGAATTTTCATAAACGGACCTCTAATTTTATCAACTGGTACTTCCGGCCACTTATCGTTAATCATGATAACACGGTAATGTTGCTGGGTATCTCCAAACGCCTAGGCAATTCCCATTCCGTCATTGTCATCCGATACAACATCAACATCCATCTTAAAATCAACAAATTGTTTGCCTTTGTAAATAATAAAGGTACCCATCAGGCAACTGTCGTCTTTAGTTCCCCAAATGTTAGAGGATTGATATAAAGCCTTGCCCTTAATTGGTCCATTTGTAACAAACCAGCGAGATGGTGCTCCTTTACCAATGTTTTTTGGAGCTTCACCAATGACTTCCCAATCTTTTAAACTGGCATCGTTTTCGAAATCAAAGATAAGTTTTTGGGCCTGGGATGCACCAAAAACAAAAAATAGATAACAGAAAACGAGTACAAAAAAAATATATCTGCTTAATAGCCATTTCGTCATCATCGCTTCAATAAAAGAATTGCCCCATGGAGAAGACACAGGGCAAAATTAAAATCACAAAAAGACACACCAAAAATTATCGGCTTGATTTAATTGAACTCCAAGCTGTTGCTAACTTGCCTTTAGCATTGACAGCAACCGTAGATGGTGTAATCACGATATTGTCAAAATCGGCTTGTTGAGCATAAAGTTGGATACCTATCTTACCAGTTGTTCGGCCAACATTGGCACTTATGCTTAATCCGTCTTCTCTTTTAAACTTAGCTTCACCGTTTATGACGCTGAATGTCCAGTGAAGGTGTTTGCCTTCTGCGTAGGGTTTATAGCTGTCTTTGACAACTTCAATGATCTTGTACCAAGGCTCTTCCGGACCAACCCGCTGCTGCAGTTTCATGAAGGGACCACCAACTTTATCCAAGGCTGGACTCGGCCACTTATCATTTATCATAATGATGCGATGATGTTTATCTTGTCCTGTAAACCCCCACACAATACCCATACCATCGTTATCAGTGGCGAAGACATCCATTTCCATGGTGAAATCTGTGAAGTCTTTGCCTTGATAGATAGCGTAAGTTCCAAGCAAACAACTATCTTCCTTGCCAGTTCCTTTACTTGGTGGTACACCTTATGAGGGATATTACAATAAACTTCATGGAAATAGCAAGATTTTATTAATCCAAACGTATGTGAATCATACTCGCATACAATAAGATTCTATGATATTGTTCCAGATTATAAAACTCCTGAGATGCGAGAATTCATCCAACCTTAATATTTGATTTCTAAATCTCACTTACGCAATAAACCCAGTATGACGAGTTTTTCCAAAACTAGTTTGTAAATGTATCAGAAAACCCTAGAAGAAGGCGGATAAATTGGATCGGTGGGCTTCCAGCAACTCATCAGCCATTTTACCGGCGACATTCGGATCAACTACGGCACCATCAGCCAGCAGCGCTTCAATAAACAATCCTCGATCTCCATTTAGAGCGGCTTCAACTGTCAGTTGAATTGCTGTCAGTTTCCGGTTAACAATACTTGCCAGCGTATTGGGAAAGTCAGGTAATTGGATGGCACGAAATCCTGTTGCAGTAGCGACAGCGGGCAATTCTAGCACCGCTCCAAATGGCAGATTGGGAACCGCGCCCAAATTTGGCAGATTAACAGAAAAAATCCGACGTTGACCATGTTCCATACAGTGAAGAATGTCTAGAACCTGTTCATGTTCTCCCGCTGATCGTTGAAAAATCCCATTGTCCAGTGGTTTTTTCCCCGTTGAAATTGCTTGCATAGCGACATAGGCATTATCTCCACCAGCGATCGTATTTTCGAAGGAAAAGGCATCCACACCGAGTGTTTTTCCATAATACGCACCGTTGGGGAACCGTTCCGGAAAGAACTCAACAACATGCCGATCATTCACAGCAGGATAAGCTTGGTAAGTATCAAAAATTGACCAGGAGAAAGGATTACTAGCCGATTGAACTTCGTTGCTGAATCCATCAATTTCCGGAAAAATTTCTTTAAGTTTCGTCAAACACGCAGATTCCCCCCGTTCTTGGTTCAAACGCGCTTGTATCAGTGGGAGAGCATCCCGACCTTTCCAACGGAAATCATAAATAAATGTACAATGATTAATTCCAGTATAGAGCGAGGTAACTTCCTCTGGAGGTGCGCCAATGAAGTCAGCAAGTTGACGTTCAACATGGAAGACACCATGACACAAACCAACTACAGGGACATTTGTGGCTTGACGAATTGCACAGCAGTTCGCACTCATTGGATTGGAATAGTTGAAGAACCAAGCATTAGGACAAAGTTCTGCAATACTATTCGCGATCTTTACCAGAGGCGGGATCATTCGCAGCGCCCGGGAGATTCCACCAGGCATAACCGTATCCCCAACAGGCTGATAAATACCATATTTTCTGGGAATAAAAACATCCTGTTCCCAAGCCCGTCGACCGCCAACTCCAATTGTGGTTACTACTACTAAGGCATTTGGCAGGATGTCACGACAATCTGTGGATGTGCTGATGATAATTTCTGATTTTCTACTCTCGATCATCCGCCTGGCGATGCCTTCAGCCGTTTCCAAGGCTTGCGGGTCAATATCTACCAAGCCAAGTTCACAACCTTCAAAATCTGGGGATAAAATAAGATCTGCAACCAATCCTTGGGTAAAAGCAGCACTGCCTGCACCAATTAAAACGATTTTCTTACGCATAATTAACCCCTCCAATTATTCATTGGAATTGGTGCCTTGTTGGATACAAAACTGAATTAATAGCTGTGTGATGTTTGCTTTTCATAAACCCAACTATAGTTTCCCTTCCGCTCGCAACACGTCAACTAAAGACTCTTGTACACCAATCGGTAGATCAACCCAACAATTGTTACGCCGTTCAGACTCATAGATAGCCATAACAATTTCAATAGCTGCCCGACCATCTCGACCGTTACATCGAGGGTGTCGATCCTCTTGGATACAATTTATTAAATCCTGTCCTGCCTTCATCATTGATGTTTCAGTCCAGATGGGATCCGGCAAAATCTCTGGTTCCAATGCCCACCATGCCCCGCTTTCAAAATCAATTGGTTGAGATCGCCAAACTCCAGCCCCAAAACCTAGTTTTATAATTCCTCTTTCACATTGTAATTCTACATCCCAACGTTCATATTCAGTCAGCTCATCGCTAATCACGACACCATCCACACCATCTTGAAACTGTAGCAAGGCATAACTGGTATCTTCCACACGAAATTCGTGATGTATTCGTTTTCGTGCCGTGCCAAGCACTGAAGTCACATCACCAACAAAAAAACGCAGTATGTCAAAAGTATGTACAGAATCATGTAGTAACGGGCCTTCAGTATCCGCCACCCAGCTGGGTGAAGGCTTACACCCTTGGCAGTGACCAATGACGTGTAGTAACGGTCCCAGTTTACCGGAGTCCAGTAAGTCCTTAGCGGCTTGGTATTCGCCCGACCATCTACGTGAACAGTTGACCAACAATTTTGTCCCGCTTTCTTCACAGGCCCTAAGCATCCGGTCACAATCGCCTAGGCTCAATGCCATCGGTTTCTCGCAAAATACTCCCTTGGCACTAGCTTCAGCAGCCGCGACCACCATTTCTTGATGTAACGGTGGATGCGTAGCCACACAGACAATATCTAAAGTTTCTTTGTCTAACATCCTCTGATAATCATGATAGAGGGCATCTACACCCCATTTTTCACCAAAAGTATGGAGACCTTCCGAACCACGATTGCAAGCAGCAACGATCTTGGTATTGGATAAGGCATCAAAGGCGCCAGCAATTGAAATCGGGTGTTCATCGGACTCGTCCTCCATTTTACTAGCAATCCGACCACAGCCAATAATACCGACACGATAAGTTTCCATAGCATTTCCTCCAAAACAAATAATTGAAAAATTCGTGCGTTGGATACAATTTTACAAATATATGCTAGCTCGCTTTGGTTTTGGATTGGTATTTACTGATAAATAATACCCTGTACTTAAATCTCTGCAATAATATGCGAATTTGATTTAGCATCCTACCATGTTTGTTATTGGCACAGCAACCTAATTCGCTTATAATCTTAAAGGAAGATAGAACTCGTTCAATTAATGGATTTCGATTAACAGGAATAACAGATAGCGGGAAGATAGAGATGAAGATTAGCCGGATTAGACTCTATGTCGTCAATGTCCCGGAACGAAGATGGTGGTGGTCTGACGATGTTTACGGACAGCCCATGCACCAACGATCTGAGCACGGTATTGCGGAAGTAGAGACTGACGCTGGACTTATTGGCTTAACTCAAATTGAGCGTAATACACCGCCGGAAACCATGATCTCAATCTTGAATTCTTGGCTTGGTCAAGACGTTCTAAAGCTTAACCTAGCCCTAATTGAGTCTCCCATGACAGCATCTTTTGAACAAGCGGTTCTGGATTTACGTGGTCAGGCACTTGGCGTTCCGATCTGGCAACTCCTTGGTGGACGCTTGCGGGACCGAATTCCGGTTACCCAATGTACTGGATACAAAACGACAGAGCATACTGCAGACGATGCGCAATGGGGATGGGAACAAGGTTTTCTTGCCTATAAGATGAAATGTATTACCGAAGCCGAAGGGACACCAGAGAAACGAATCCGTTACGTTACGGATCGAGTTGAGGCTATCCATAAAATATTGCCAGATATGATTGTGCGGCCTGATATTCGGTGGCGGTTGGAGGAGGTGTGGGTCGCCCAAGAACTTGCGCGGCGGTTGCAAAATCATCGTCTGGATTGTCTGGAAAGCCCAATACGAAAACAATCTGCAGCTGGCACTTTTTCAGAGTGGCGCCGGTTGCGACAGACGATAAACTTACCGATTGCCGATCACATTGGCGGCACCAACCTCATCACAGCCTTTCAATCGCAAGCACTTGACTACGCCATTATAGGGTCTGCTAGTTACATTGAAACAATTAATCAGTCGTATCTTGCCCATCAACTTGGCATGGGTGGTTGGAGCCAAACCGTAGCATACGGACCTGGAGCTGCCATGGGGTTACACGTAGCAGCCTGCATGCCCAACTTAACCCAACCTTATGATATGGTTGGCCCAATGGCATGGGAGAATACATTGGTGAACGAGGATTTTCCTTTTCAGAACGGTTGTTTCTTAGTCCCGGGTCGGCCAGGTCTTGGTTACACATTAAATCGTGAAGCAGCAAAAAAATACCTGATTCAAAAGCATGTTCTTGAATAAAAATTTGTCATCGATCCTATGTCCATCATAACCACATCCAAATGCCGTAAATTGGTCTGCAGCCTAGTGCCAAGCGTGAAATAGCCAAGGCCTGTGATGATATAATTTAAAGATTGATCTCTATTGATATCTAATGCACAATACTATTAACTTTTGGACACCAGTGTGGCCAATGACTGGCTTAGCAGCAAACCACTGACTCTTCCTTACTAATTTTTGGGTTCTAATTCATACAATTTCCGTGTAAAAAAAACAGAGGAGGTAGATGTCATATCCAGATTTGAATATGGTATCCATGTTGACATGTCACAACCACGAATCATGTTTTACCATGATGGGCGCCATCCATTGATTTACATGTATGAACCGCCAATACAAAAAGAAGAATACGAATCAGCAATAAACGAGTTGGTTGGTACACCAGTAGAAGCAATCATGTTTTGTTTGGGGGATGGCCGTACCGTCCTGCACGACACCGAAATTGGAGAACTCTGGGGACATAATGTGGAGGATTGGCCCCATTTGGTTTTTCGTCGTGCCCATCAGAATGCCGCAGACCTTATCCAACAAGGGGATGATCCTTTACGACTGATTTGTGACCGTGCCCAAGCTGTGGGGATGAAGGTTTATCCAACCTTGTTGGTACAGCAAGGGCGTGGTGAACGCAGTTCTGATGTCCGCTGTTCTGATTTCCGCTTCGATAACACGCATCTGGAAATTGGTGCTAACGAAGATCTAAGTGATGATTTTCTCGGCTTAACCTGTCTGGATTTCAAGCATGAAGAAGTACGGGAAGAACGGTTTACTATCATTGAAGAAACCTTGAACAAGTATTCGGTTGATGGTTTTGAATTGCAACTCAATTATTCACCCTATTATTTTCATCCGGATGAAAATGAAATTGGTCGGAAAATTATGACGGCTTGGATTCGACGAGTATACGATGCCGTTAAAAGTAGCGGATCTGAACGTGAGTTGGCTATCCGTATTCCAGCTAGCATTGAAGGATGCTTAGACTTGGGATTGGACGTTTGTTCCTGGTTGAAGCAGGAAATTGTTGATGTGGTTATCGGTCAGTCATTATCAGGTCCCGAACTTCTAGATCAAATGACAGATTTTCGACCTTTAGTTGCTGCCACACAAGGCACCAATTGTAGAGTTCATGCGGCTATTCATAGTCATGTGGATTCAGACCGGTTGGGGGAAGCAACTATTGAAATGGTTCGTGCTGCTGCCTGCAATTATTGGGATCAAGGAATCGATGGCCTCTACCTGGCGCACTGGTTCGGTAATTGGCCTTATCAAGCTTCTTTTTACCAAAAGTTGCGTGAACTGCCATATCCCGAAATTATGGTATCCCAAGACAAATACTACTATATTCCAACTGAGACGGGACGTTACCCCAAACCAACCATGGAACCAGGATTAGCCATGCGTTTACCTGTTACGCTGGAAACCAATAAGGCGAGTGAGCTAAAGTTTCAGATTAGCGATGACTTAGCACACTGGAATCGGGTAGGACGACTGCATGAAGTCTTTTTACGCGTACGGGTAATGAATACTGTTGAAACAGATCAATTAAGTTTTCACCTCAACAACATAGAGTTACCGGACAGCCTATTGAGAAAGATTAACCAGATTTATCGGATGCAGGCACCACGCTATCGTACGGGTTCTGGTTACTGGTTCATCTATCGGCTAGATCAAGATCGATGGCCGAAAAAAGGTGAAAACACGCTTCAGGTATCCTTGCTTCAACAGGCACCAGATGTAGCCTCTCAAATCTATATCCGTGATGTTGAACTAGAAATTAAGTACCTAATGGGCAAAAATTTTCATCGTGATCAAGATCCGGATTTAGGTGTCTATGAACATTCGGGACTTTAGTCGACGCTGGTAGGCAACCAATCTCTGATTGATATCGAACGGAATATCAGCTAACTGTTACCATTCTTTAAACTGGTAGTGGTTAGGAGAAGAAAATGAAGATTACGAGGGTCGAAGCCTTCCAGATTGAAACGCCACGTTACTACGGAAAGATCTCAGGTCATGTCATTGTCAAGATCTATGTTGAAAATGGGTTAGTAGGACTAGGCGAAGCCTCAGATAGTAGAGCAGCAAACCTTTCCAGTCTGACCAAACGATATAATCAGCTTTTGGTCGGTTGTGATGCCACTCGCATTGTGGAGATTAACGAAATGCTTCGACAGGAAAATTTCGGCAGCACCATTTCCAACGCACATTTGGTTTCAGCAATTGACCTGGCGCTTTATGATCTTAACGGCAAAGCACAGGGTGTACCAGCTTACATGTTGCTGGGTGGAAAGGTGCGTGATCGGATATACTGCTGTTACCCGATTTTCGGTTGGCAAGTACAGGAAAACTTTGAGCAGTCTGCCAGTTATCTACAGCGGTTAGTTAATCTGGGTCATCATCTTTTTCGATATTATGTATCAGGAAACAAAGAACTGGATGACTTGTTTCTGACTGAGATGAAGTCCCGTTACGGGGAACAGATTCAACTCAAACAACTCGACTTTTCGGGACGGTTCACCGATTGGGAGACGGCTCTTAGCTACGCAGATGACATTCGTCATCACGCACCCTATCATTTTGAACAACCTTCACGGGATCTTCAGGTCTGTGTGGAGTTTACCAAGCGTGTTGATTATCCAGTTAGCCTACATATTGGCAGTTTACCATATGGCTATCAAGTTATTCAGCAAGGTGCGTGTACCATATTCAATGTTGCTTGCGTCGCTAGTGGGCCTACTTATGTTCGTCGACTGTTTGCTCTGGCTGAAGCGGCAGGTCTTGAATGCCTGATTGGTACCGATCAAGAATCGACTTTAGGCACCTCCGCCCAAGTCCATGTCGGGGTATCCATGCCTAACCTGAATCTTCCTTGTGATCCAATGGGCCCTGTGCTCTATACCACCTCTCCGGCAAAAAAGCGGATCCGTGCTGAAGGAAGCTACTTGTATCCTCCAGAAGGCCCTGGGTTGGGCATTGAACTAGACGAAGACAAAATGAAGCAAATGACAATCGTTTCTGCATAACTATTTGATGTCAGCTCAATAACAATCGTAGCCTATGTCTAACATTTCACTTCGACCATCTCGTGAGCAGACAATCGCTGCAACTCGAATTCTGGATAGGTTCCTGCAACCATCGCCTTTGACCCAGGAATCGGGATTCAGCCGAATGATACAAGCTGACGTGTTTGTGAAGTACGAGTTCCTGAATCTGGTAAAGTCCTTTAAAATCCGAGGGGCCTTAAATTTCGTTAGCAAAATTGCTTCCAGTCAGGAAATTTCTCGAATTATCACTGTTTCTACAGGAAATCACGGAGCAGCAATGGCGTTCGCCTGTCAACAGTATAAAATCCCTCTCACCATCGGCGTACCCATCGGCTGTGATCAAAGTAAAGTCAAATTGATACGACAATTCGGGGTTGAACTAGAGTTTATCGGACATGATTTGGATGAGACTAAGGAGATTTTCCGGAACCGTCCGTTTTCAGAGGGCGCAATCTTTGTCGAAGATGGTTCGTGCCCTGAAATTTTTGCGGGCACTTCGACTATCGGCTGGGAAATCATCCAACAACTGCCTAAAACCGAGGTTGTCATTGTTCCGATTGGTAACGGCGCATTAATAGGGGGAATCGGAACCGTACTCAAAGAATTTAATCCATCAATTCGAGTGATAGGTGTCCAATCGGAACAAGCCCCTTGTATGGCGCTTTCCTTTCAAGCTGGCTTGCCTATAAACACTAACAGTTGTGATACCTTTGCCAGTGGGATGGCAGTTAGGATGGCAATTCCGGAAGCAGTAACACTAATGCTGGAAGTTGTTGACGAGATAGTTCTGGTTAGTGAACTTGAATTGAAACGATCAATGGGCTTGTTTTATTGTCATACTGAATATCTGCTTGAAGGCGCTGGGGCTGCCGCTTTAGCCGGAGCCTTAAAAATGAAGACTTCTCTCCAAAACAAACATGTTTGCCTTATTTGTTCCGGGGCAAACATTGATCAGGATCTACAAGAGGAAATCTTACAAGAATACACATAATTCCTATCTCAAAGATGACCAGTCCTCTGGTTAAAAACCTTATATAAAGGAAATATCTATGTATCTGAAACACATGCGACCGTATCAATTGAAAAAGGCTGTGGCCTCGAGCTATTCTTTGCTTGTACCTGCTGGTTGTATTGAAACCCATGGTCCTCATATGGCAATTGGTCACGACACAATTATTGTGGAAGAAATTTGTGCCCGAATTGCCAAAAAAGTTGATGTTACCATTGCTCCTTCTTTTGATTACGGCCCAACTGGTTACGCACTCGGTAGCCCAGAGGATGGAACCATAGACCCCGACTACACGGCATTTGGCAATCACGTCAAAGCAATCCTGAAGAACTTTCGCCAGATGGGGTTTAAAAAGATCTATGTCATCATCATGCACCAAGGAATGGAAGCACCGCTGGCTCTGGCTTTCAAAAAAGCTGCGGCAGAACTGGCCTTTGAAGGAATCTTGGAAAAAGGATATCCTCGTGGTTGGTGGGGTAATGAAACGTTGAAAGATGAAGTTGGATCAGTGTGGGGTGAAATTGAAGTCCAACCGATGATCCTACCCACAGCCTCTCCTCCTGCAGGTGGCGACCACGCTGGATACAACGAGACTTCTTTTCTCCTTGCCACCTGTCCTGAATTGGTGGAACAGGGTCAACTGGACGATAATGCGCCTTGGTACTGCCGCCAAGATGAAGAAAAAAATAGCTGGACTGCCAATGCCGAACACGGGCAGATTATGGTGGAGGCAGTGGTCAATGCCTGGGTTGACAAAATTGCTCCCCATCAATAGATATCAAACAAGTAAAGCCGGCATTATCGATTGGTTACTAGAATATTTTGGCTCTTTTGTTCAGAGGCAGTCTTTATTGGTATTGGTTACTGATCGTCTGCTACGATTCCAAGCTTAATGCTTTCTGCTGGTTTTTCATCGATGACACGATATGCTTCTGCCGCTTGGCTAAAGGGCACAATTGGATGAACGAGACCATCTACGGAAATCCTGTCTTCTTGTAGTAAAGCAAAAGCTTCTGTGTGTAGACGCGGAGTATTCCAAAGTGGATGATCTCTTAGCGTGCTATTGACATCACGAGTCGATATGATTGTCAATTGATTCCTGTGCCATTCGCCTTCAAAGCTTAGTACGCTAGAATCACCAGTATAATAGGCGGCGGAGACAATTTTCCCACCGTAGGCAGTTGCACGGAGAGCATCATTCATGGCAGCATAACTGCCGCTTGTTTCTATGGAAACATCAACTCCGGCGTTTTCAGTTTGATCCTTGACGATAAATCCCACGTCATCCATAGTTGGATCTATTACCAAATCCGCACCGTGATTCTTAGCTACCTTTCGCCTGACTGGAATCGGATCAGATACGGCAATCCATCTTGCTCCTTGAAGCCGAGCCAGTTGTAAAGCCATCTGACCAATAGCACCCAATCCGAATATAATCACAGATGACCCAAGGCATATTTGGCTCCCCTGAATTGCACAGAGGGCGACACCCGCTGGATCGGAATACACAATTGCCTCCGATGACATACCTTTGGGAACTTTCTTAATCCGTCCCTGATTGACGGTGTGTGTTTCTCGGATTGGTAGGTGCCCAAAAACTTTATCTCCAATCTGAGAAGATGCGACTTCCTGACCAACTTCGATAACATTACCAACTGCCATGTTACCCAACCGAATCGGGAATTTCGGATCGCCTCCTTCTCCAATATGAATACGCTTTTGACCATCAAAAGGCGAAGTCTGATCTTTAGTATCGGCGCGATAGGGTCTGAGCTCTGTACCATGCTTAGGCGCGGAAAAGATACTTTTTATTCTTAGTTCATTTGGTTTGAGAGGTTGTTCCTCATACTCACGTAATACAGGAGTTCTTGGTGCAACAGCGACGAGTTCTCTTGGCATCCCTACCTTTCTCCTTCTATTCGTTGTGCGTAACCTGATTTTAATTTAATGAAACAATCAAAATTTAACATGTTTCTAAATGTATGCGATACTTTATATGGTTCAACATCCAGACAGTGAAAACACACATATATAATTCATATCAAGTCCTTTACTTTGCTCCTATATTAGTTATTTTAGTTGATGAAAATAAAATATGACAAGGATATAATGCAATCATTGTCATAAACTATATTAGATGATGCCCTGCATCAAGTATTGTCTGTCTAATAACCTTTTAAGGATCTTCAGTAACCTTAAATTCCAGGTGGAGAAAATGGATGGATAACTGTCGGCCCAACATTTTGTTTGTCTTGTCCGATGATCATGCTGCTCCGGCTATCAGTTGCTATGGAAGCCAAATCAATAAAACACCCAATATCGACCGGATTGGTAATGAAGGAATGCGGTTCAATAATTTTTTCTGTACAAATTCAATCTGTACACCTGCTCGAGCTTCTGTCTTAACTGGCAAATACGGACATAAAACGGGAGTTAAAACGCTAGGTGATACTATTGATCAAAGCAAACACAGGACATTTGCCCAAATTCTACACCAGGCTGATTATCAAACGGCAATTGTTGGGAAATGGCACCTGGGTCAGGGTGACGTTAGTCAACCATGGGGATTTGATTATTGGAGTATCTTGAAGGGGCAGGGAAGGCATTCTGACCCGGAAATGAATGTGATGGGAGAAACTCAAGAGTTCACCGGCTATACCGCAGATGTAATCACAGACTTGTCACTTGATTGGTTGAATCGAAGATCTGCTGATCGGCCTTTCCTGCTGATGTGCACTTATAAAGCAACTCATGATCCGTTTGTGCCAAATCCCAAACACTTAGATTTATATCGGGATCAGCAGATTCCTGAACCGGAAAATTTTGAGGACGATTATGAAAATCGAGCTAAAGCAGCAGAAATGTCGACCCAACGTGTTTCGGTTATGCATCGGAAAAATCACCTGCCGGAATTCCCACCAGGCGGGTTGTCACCATCTGAAACTAAAAGATGGAACTATCAATGCTATATGAAGAACTATCTACGATGTGCAACATCAATCGACGAAAATGTTGGCCGTTTATTGGATTGTCTTGATAACAACGATTTAAGCCAGAACACCATGGTAATTTATACTGCTGATCACGGTTTTTTTCTAGGTAATCACGGTTGGTACGACAAACGATTTATGTATGAAGAATCACTGCGAGTTCCCTGCTTAATTCGCTACCCTAACGGAGTTAAGCCTGAAACGAGTGATCTAATTGGTCTGAATATCGATTACGCGCCAACACTTCTGGATTATGCTAACGTACCAATTCCATCTGATATGCAGGGACATAGCCTAAGAAACATTTTGAGTGGGACGAGACCAACGAATTGGAGAACATCAATGTACTATCGTTACTGGATGCACTTGGCTCACTTTAATGTGCCAGCGCATTACGGCATTCGGACCGACAGGTATAAATTGATCCACTATTATGGGGAATCAGACGGAGCAACCGGTGCGATTGATCGAGCGACACCACCTGAATGGGAACTATTCGATCTGGATAAAGACCCAACGGAAATGGAAAATGTCTATCACAATTCGGAATACGCAGGAATTATTCCAGAACTAAAAGCTGAATTAAAAAAACTCCAAACAGAATTGTACTAATGAACTCGATAAGTAAAGAAGTTTCTATCCTACTCAGATATACATCTTAGTTCAAAAAAAGCCTATGAAGATTGCCAGACGATCAATAAACAGCTATAATTTTCCGAGTTGTGATCTGTCGCTCATTGGAACTGAATACTGAAACCTCCTCATAATATTTATCTGTTTAGTTAGTAAATCATAATCCCGCTGAAGGAATAGAATAAGTAAATAAAAAGATGAAAAAAATCAAGCGCGCCTTAATCAGTACTTACAACAAAACGAATCTGGTTGAATTTGGGAAAATACTTACTGATTGTAAAATCGAAATACTCTCAACAGGAGGAACAGCCAGTTGCTTACGTGAAGCGGGAATTGACATACGAGATATCTCTGACTATACAGGTTTCCCTGAAATGCTGGATGGTCGTTTGAAGACGCTACATCCAAAGATTCATGGTGGGTTGTTGGCCATACGCAAAAATACCAATCACATTGATCAAACGCAAGAACATGGCATTCAGATGATTGACATGGTAGTTTGCAACCTTTACCCTTTTGAAGCCACTGTTGCTAAACCAAATGTTGAACTCGCTAACGCCATTGAAAACATTGATATTGGTGGCCCCACAATGATTAGGTCTGCCGCCAAAAACTACCAAGATGTTGCCGTCCTCACCTCACCACAGCAATATGCTGGCGTCATGGCCGAGTTAACCGAAAGTGACGGTTGCCTATCCAGAAAATCTCGCTTTGATTTGGCCAAGGCAGCATTTACTCATACGGCACTTTATGATCAAGCAATATCAAATTATCTTGTTGGCCTGGACCAGGAAGATGACGATATGCCTGAGGTTTTGAATCTTCGATACAATAAACGGCAAGATTTGAGATACGGAGAAAACCCACATCAGTCTGCGGCCTTTTATCGCACTCCAACTGCTTTAGCGTCATGTGTCGCATGGGCAGATCAACTAAACGGTCAACCTTTATCATACAATAATTTGCTTGATTTGGAAGCTGCATTAGAAATTGTAAGGGATTTCTCAGAACCCACCTGTTCCATCATCAAACACAATAACCCCTGCGGCTTATCCACTCATGTTGACCTCGGTCAATCGTTTCTTGATGCACTGGATTGTGATCGTGTTTCAGCATTCGGAAGTATTGTCGGATTCAATAGAGAAGTGGATTTAAACACAGCTAATCTACTGCGCGAAGAAGCGAAATCCGGCATCAAAATTGAAGCGATTATCGCACCCAGTTTTACCAGTGAAGCATTAAAACAGCTTTCACGTGTCAAAACACGGCGAATCCTTGCCACTGGTGAATTGACACATGGTGAATCAACTTTACAGATTCGGAACATTACCGATGGCGTCTTGGTGCAAAGCCGCGATTCCCACGATTTATCTAGGATAGACCTACAAATGGTTACCAGTAGGAACCCGACAGAAGATGAAATGAGATCTTTGCTTTTTAGCTGGAAAGCGTGTAAACATGTCAAATCGAACGCTATTTTACTTGCACAAGGCACAAAGACAGTTGGAATTGGAGCAGGCCAAATGAGTCGCGTTGACTCAAGCATTATTGCCGTTCGAAAAGCAGGAGATCAAGCCAAAGGATCAGTACTAGCTTCTGATGCTTTCTTTCCGTTTCCTGACGGCGTTGAAACAGCAGGTAAAGCTGGAATAACCGCCATTATTCAACCTGGTGGTTCCGTTGCTGACAAAGCAGTCATTAAAATGGCTAATCAATATGACATGGCCATGGTATTTACAGGTGTTCGCCATTTCAAACACTAGGTAGAAGATCAGAAATGTGGAAAGATCTATTGACGATTTTGGTTAATACTGATATTATCATTATTCAAATGATGGACAATTAAATCCTGAATTACAGGGAGCGAAATTCATGTTGAGGAAGATAAAAAACCAACCGAAGATTCTAGTGGCGGTTTTTCTGTCAATTGGGTTGGTCATTGGAATGACAGCGTGGACTGTTTCTCAAGAAAACCGGTGGTATCCTTCCATATGGGGAGCTGATGATCAACGAGGTGCACTTAATCGTCTGACGACGGAGAAGGTATTAGGAGCTGTGAGTCTCATTAAAACGGGGAAAGTCTATGAACTGGGTAGAGTGTATGAAGATGCTATGCCCTTGTTTGGCACGCGTCACTTCAGCTTACGAATACCTCAAATGTCTGGTCCATTAGGTGATAATCAAGTGACCTGGCACGAAGAAATTTTTAGCGGTGAGATTGGTCAGATTGGAACTCAGTTCGATGGACTAGCTCATATTGGAATAGGAGACATTTATTACAATGGGTTGCTACAAAGCGAAATTGCCAAAGCAGAAGGTTTTGTTAAGCTTGGTGTTGAGAACGTTGGCGCGATTGTGACAAGAGGTGTCTTGATTGACATTGTTGGTTATAAAGGTGTCGAACATTTAGAAGATAAATATGAAATTACAGCCGATGATCTGGAGGGAGCATTACGTCAACAAGGAATAACCATTGGGTCTGGTGATGTTGTCCTGATCCATACAGGTTGGGGAAGGCTCTGGATAACTGATAATGAACGTTATAATGGAAGCGAACCTGGGATTGGATTAGATGCTGGGAAATACCTGGTTGATCAAGAAATTGTCATGGTTTGTGCCGATAATTGGGCAATTGAAGTTGTACCGAATCCCAATGAGTCTATATCTTTCCCCGTTCATCAATTGTTCCTCCCTCAAAATGGTATTTATAACCTTGAAAATATCATCACTGAGGAACTGGCAAAAGACAAAGTTTACGAATTTGCCTTCATCTTTACACCGCTTAAACTTAAAGGTGCTACCGGGTCACCGGGCAGCCCGATTGCAATCCACTAAACTTTACAGATTACGTAGGAAAGCAGTAACCAACCGACGTGTCTAGCATATTTTTTTGGTTTTACTCATTTCATGACAATTATGATTCTTCGAAAAATTGTTGCCGTCTCTTTCTTGTTGATTGCATGCTCGGCATTATTTTCAACTGGTGCTGATAGCGACCCGATACAAATAAAGCAGTTGGCTGATTATCCCAATCAACTGACTAGAGATGGTGAGTTGGTTATCCTTCCCGACCACGGAACAGTCTATCTTGGAACCGATTTTCATGGAAAGTTGCATTATTTCGAGCAATGGCTGAAACAAACAGCATTGATTGAACAAATTGATTCGGGGGAAGACGTCTACGGCTTAATTCTTGGTGATGTCATAGATCATAAGCTAACTGAATCAATTCCCGATCCTGATGGAGACGCAAAGATTGTAGATCAAATTCGGCATTCTCAACAACAACTTGGGATTAAGGGGAAACGCCTGATTTATCTTAAAGGCAATCATGAACTGGCAGCTACCGAAGCCTATGCTATGTTAAAAAAAAATGGAATGGATGCCAGCAACCGAAAGCAGCTGATTGATCTACTGTATAAGAGTGCTCAAGGTAGCTATTTTCGACAATTTAATTTTATAGAACGTATGACAGATGAACAATACGATTATTTGGTTAATCTGCCTGTCATTGCTATGGGAAAAAATGGCATGGTCGCTGTTCATGCTGGCACTCCGCCTTCTGCCATGAATATTGCCGATCTTGTCCATCCTAACCAGACAGTGTTGAACCAGTTGCTGTGGGGACGGCCCTCGATTGCAATGGCGGGAGGATATACAGCTTCACAAACTCAGACCTTCCTGAAACGAATTGGAGGTACATTCCTGGTTGTCGGACATACCCCGCTAAATTATCTGCCTCGAAAAGGAATTAGACATGGTGTCTCTTTACTTAACAAGCAACAACTTATTTTCGCAACTGGTTATGGCGCTCAACCGGGAGTTTCGTCCTATTTAGCAATAGATCTTTCTAAGATGTATGCTTCCGTTTTTGCACTGAAATATAAGGCAGAAATATATCCGCTTTTTCCTGTTCAGTAAGATCGCACAATTAAACCCCGTAATTGGTTTTGTGGCAGAAAAATTACGGGCCAACCATTTCCCAAACACCTAGAAAATGTATTTACTTTTCACCTATTACTATATTAAAATATAAATACTTAATATAGTAATGGACCTCTTGCATAAGTCAAAGAAATATAAGTTCGGGGATTTTTGTGTCGCATATGTCACAGAATTTAGAGGCCTTCCAGCTAGAACTTTGGTGAGTATTACTATCTTAATGCAAGAGGTCTAATGAAGTTTGTAAAGTTGAGGTTATAATCATGTATAGTGAAAGAGTCACAAGGCTATTGAAAGCCTATTTGTTGGTGTCAGTTTTGATGTTATTCTGTTTCGTGTCTGTTAATTACGCCGATCTTAACGATCCAAGTTTATCTATCTATTACAGCTTTGATAATGTGGGAAATAAAGTTATCAAAGATGGTTCAAAATACAAAAATGACGGTGAGGTTGTCGGAGGTGCCAAGTTCAGCGACGGGAAAAAAGGGAAAGCCATCGAACTCAAAGAGGGAGTTTGGATCAAAATTAATGGCCCTGAATTTAAGAATCTGCCGAAAGACGGTTTTACATTAGCAACCTGGGTTAACCACGAAGATTCGGCACAACCACAAAGTCTGTTTGATGCTATCGGTGACAAGCATGGGGATGGTCTGTTTCACGTCGAGATCCGCCCAGCTGGTTTTCGTTTCTTCCACCGAAATGACGACAAAGCGACTGTGTTTAACATCAATCCTGGGCCAGTTATCAAAGGCAAAAAATGGCATCACTTTGCGGGTACTTATGATGGAAAAACCGGTGAGGTGGCCATCTATGTCGATGGTAAGAGAACCCATAATGCCAAGGGGGCTAAAGTTAAGCTGGCAACCAACTGGAAGGCGACAGCTGGTATTGGACACCACAAAAATGGACGGTGGTACATGGGATTGCTGGACGAATTTTTCTTGTTTGCCCGTGCCATTAGCGAGAAAGAAGTCAAGGAAATTATGGATGGTGATTTTGTTACGCCCGTTAAGTCGCTAGATAAATTGTCAGTCACTTGGGGCGAGATTAAAGAAGGTCGATAACCATCGGATCCTTAATCTGCGACTGCTAAAAGTAGATAAAGGAATGAACCAATACTGGATGAATCCTGACGTTCAGGGTTCATCCAGGAAGCTTAGGGCGAAGGCCGTTTGAAAAAGGCGAAACTATTTGACAAGATTGTGAATGGGTTCATTTTGCCGAAACATTATGATAGAAAAAGTAGGCAAGCAGCAACTTTGTGCCTATGAGGAAAAAACTCATGATGTTAAAAGTGAATGTAAAGATTGTTGTACAATCCAACGGGGAATTGTTACAATGCTCAGAGAATCAGTGAGAGTTTGAATGCCAACACTAAGATAAGGAGTACCACTTTGAAAAAATTGTTTGCAATTGCCTTAACACTGGCATTTTGTGCCGCAACTTATGCTGGTCTCGATGATCCAGGTTTATCTATCTATTACAGCTTTGATGACGTAAAAAATGATGTTGTCAAAGATGGTTCAAAATACAAGAATGATGGTGAGATTGTAGGAGGTGCCAAATTCAACGACGGAAAAGTAGGGAAAGCCATCGAACTCAAGCAGGGAGTTTGGATCAAAATTAATGGTCCTGAGTTTAAGAATCTGCCGAAGGACGGTTTTACATTAGCAACCTGGGTTAACCACGAGGATTCGGCACAACCACAAAGTCTGTTTGATGCTATCGGAGACAAACATGGGGATGGTCTGTTTCATGTCGAAATTCGTCCAGCTGGTTTTCGATTCTTCCACCGAAACGACGATCAGGCTCAAGTATTTAACATCAATCCTGGGCCAATCATCAAAGGCAAAAAATGGCATCATTTTGTGGGCACTTATGATGGAAAAACCGGTGAGGTGGCCATCTATGTCGATGGTAAGAGAACCCACGAGGCTAAGGGCGCTAAAGCTAAGCTAGCAACCAACTGGAAGGTGACAGCTGGTATCGGACACCACAAAAATGGACGGTGGTACATGGGATTGCTGGACGAATTTTTCTTGTTTGCCCGTGCTATCAGCAAAGAAGAAGTCAAGGAAATCATGAACGATGATTTTCTTGCCGTTAAGTCACTAGATAAATTGTCAGTCACTTGGGGCGAGATTAAAGAAGGTCGATAACCATCGGATCCTTAATCCGCGACTGTTAAAAGTAGATAGAAAAACAAACCAAAAATCAATGACAACCAATACGGGACTGAAAATAGAAAGCTTGTGACGGCTTAAATCAAGACCAGATTCGTTTAGAACTGGAACATGGTGGTAGAGGTTCAGTTTTGCCGCTGGTTATGACAAATCAAAACCGTTTAGCGGCAAATTTGGGGATGCTTGAAAAGCCCATATTCGACTAAACGACTAACGGGCCAACCTGCAATTTCCCGATAGTTTTTGAAAGCATCTTTAGGCGTCTGATAATTAACCTAAGTCGTTACCTTTAGATCTGCCCTAATTTCGGCATCAGGAATCGTTGATCTACCAATTAGGATGAATTTCAGTTTGGTTGAGACTGCTTATTTCAGGATGAACCAACTAAAGGTAACATCCTAAGGTTAATTGTTTTTGATAACTGAATTTTTCCAAACTATACGATTCATGTTGTTCATCTTACCTAGCGAAAGACTTAAAAAAACTTAGTTAACTCGTATGAAAATTTGTGTTTGCGTCAAGCAAGTCCCTGATACAACTGCTAGCATTAAACTGCAAGAGGATAAAAGTCGGATCGATACCAGCGACATACAGTGGATTATTTCGCCTTATGATGAACTGGCTATTGAAGAAGCCCTACAAGTACGTGACAAGTATACAGATAGCATGGTGACTGTGCTTTCAGCTGGTCCTCCAAGAGCAATTGATTCTATTCGTATGGCTTTGGCTATGGGAGTGGATTCCGGTATCCATTTGGAGATTCCTGAGGATGCTGATTCCTTTTTGACAGCCAAAGCCTTAGCAGTCGGTATACAACAGATGGAAATGCCAAATCTCATTTTCACGGGTAAAGAAGCTATTGATGATGGTGCCTCACAAGTTAGTCAATTGCTGTCTGGATTCCTTGGGTTTTCCTGTGTCACTTCGGTACAAAAGATTACATATAGTAACGATTTAATTACTTGTAGGCGCGACGTCGGAGGAGGTAGCACCGAAATCATTGAGGCTAAACTGCCGGCTATTGTCGCGGTGCAATTTGGTTTAAACCAACCTCGATACGCAACAGCCCTCAATATTATCAAAGCCAAGCGTAGTGATGTCAGAACAATAACGATGTCAGATCTGGGGCTCTCGGTATCCGATCAAAAACTCCGTTACAAAAATTTTGAGTTGATGCCACCAAAAGACAACTGTCAATTCATAACAGGTGACCCAAAAAATCAAGCTGAACAATTAGTACACCTTTTAAAAGAAGAGATTAAGGTTATCTAACGCTGATGAAAATATTAATCATTGTCGAACAACAAAATGGCCAATTGCTTGAAAGTTCATTAGAACTTTTCGGAATTCCCTTCTCTGATGACGCAGAAATTCATGCTGCCTTGCTATGCAACCACTCAGCAGCCTTGGTTGATACTTTGATTAGCCATAACGTTACTACAATACATTTAGCCCAAGATCCAGCCTTGGACAACTACTTGGCTGAGAGCCATGCGACAGTGCTAACCAGAGTTATTGAGTCGGAATCTCCTGATGTGGTTTTGGCCGCTTGTACATCAGTTGGGAGAGATCTAATGCCTCACTTGGCTGTTCTGCTTAATGTTGGTTTGGCAAGCGACTGTGTCAGTATTTCCTTTGAGGATGGCAACCTAATTGCCCGTCGTCCCTTATATGCTGGCAAAGCCAGTGTTGAAATTGAGTTTATTGACCAAGGTACCAAACTCGTAAGTGTTCGCCCCAAAACTTTTCCCATACCGAAACCTAATTCTGGAAATGCTGCAGAAATTGAAAACGTTGTTGTCAACCTGCCCAATCCAAAAACTGTTCTTAAAGATTGCGTCGTAGCAGAAAGTAAACGGCCAGACCTTGCTGAGGCTGCCATTGTTGTGTCTGGCGGTAGATCTTTAGGCAGCGTGGGAAATTTCAAAATCATTGAAGAATTCGCCGATCAAATTGGGGCTGCTGTTGGAGCCTCTCGTGCTGCCGTTGATTCTGGCTATCGGCCTTATCAAGACCAAGTAGGACTAACAGGCAAAGTCGTCTCACCTGAAGTTTATATCGCTTGCGGCATCAGTGGTGCTATTCAGCACTTAGCAGGCATGCGTACTTCCAAAAATGTAATCGCAATCAATACCGATCCCAACGCACCTATCTTCCAAATTTCCGATTATGGCGTTGTTGGTGATTTATTCACAATTCTTCCGCTACTGACCCAGATGTTGCAGTAATTTATAAATTAAAGATATTGATTTGGTGGGCATCAGTTGTTGCTACGTTTTATTTGGCTCGATCTATGGTATGATGTGTTATCGGAATTATTTGGACGTTGATTATAAAATTAATCGACGGATTCTTGTTCAATGCAACTCTTGAGAGTTTGATATTGCTGATTAGCTCTAAGCGATTTTTTTCTGATAGTTAGTTGATGAGGCCACATATGATTTTATCTGAAGAGCAAGCTAAGCAATGGGAAGAAGACGGGTATCTACTTTTAAAACAAGCTATTTCACTACCCATTATAGAGGGTGTTCGCCAACTTTTTTCCAAAATGGTTGACCGTATTATCAGTGAATTAAAATCCGAAGGTCTGGTAGAAGACGAGGGGAAGAATCTTCCCTTTGAAACGCGATTACTCAAGGTTGCGGGGACACATGCCAATCGATTTGGCCGGTCATGGCGTAACCAAGTGGCGGGGAAAGCGGTTTATGAGCTACACCACGCGGAACCCCTAGTTACAGCCATTGGCGAGATTACTGGTACCGATGTAATTGGGCATCCGGTTTTTAATGCCCGTCCCAAACTTCCAAATCAACAACTTACGGTGGTTCCTTGGCACCAAGACAGTGGTTACTTCGGTGCACAAAGTGAGTCTGCACTGATTCCGGCGGCATGGATTCCTTTGGTGCCCGTTGATGAAACCAACGGCTGTTTACAGGTCGTAGCTGGATCACATAAAATAGGTTTACTGAATCACCACACTGAAGATCGAGAAGGACAGTTTCTCGAAATTCTGGATTCTCTCATCGACGAATCGCAGATCATTACCTGCCCGATGGAGATGGGAGATGCACTCCTGTTTCACAATTTAACATTACACCGATCGACAGTCCATACCACCAGTAATATGATCCGGTGGGCAATTGATATCCGCTATGTTCGTGATGACGATGATGCCGGAGCGATATATTGGAAAGATCCAGACTTTAAGTGGGTAATTCGCAGTCAAACAAAGCCGATTACACCGCTTGACGCTTGGTTGGCTAAATGGTAGATTGAAGGTTTAACCAGACGATATTCACCATTTAAAGGCTAAGAAAGTGAGAGATTAAGTATGTCTGTCAATTTCAAGCAGCATATTGAGACCTACAAGAGAGATGGCTTTGCTGTCTTTCCCAATTTGTACAGCACAGATCAGATACAGCAATGGCGAAAAAGACACGCGGAATTGATGGAAGATTACGAAGGGCAGACCTGGTTTGGCAACATGTTGGAATACGCACCCAAACTGATGTGGCCGGCGGTTAGCCACCCGGTGATTCTCGACTTTCTAGAACAAGTGATGGGACCATTTGTTCAGTTGGACAATCTAACGCTGGCAGCTTTCCCATCAGGATCAACTGAGGAGACAGAAAACAAAGTTTCGGGCTGGCACAGAGACCGATGGGCTCACTTGCCGCAGGACGGAATCTACAGACCGCCAACAGCCTCCAATGCTATCAGTTACTTGCAAGACCTGACAGATGGTTTTGGACCTTTGCGCGTGATTTCCGGATCTCATCGAAATCCCGTTACGATTGAAGATGCTGAAGCCCGTTCTAAACCGCATGTAGATGAGACGTTGATCTATATGAAAGCGGGCGATGTTGTTGTGACACATAACGGCTTAATTCACTCTGGCACACCCAACACTTCTGGTCAATGGCGCTATTTCTTCAGTGTCTACTACAACTCCAGTTGGCTCAAATACACGGACAATCATAACGGCCCATTGACACAGCGGATACTGGCTGAAGCCCGTTCTCGCAACGATTACCGCCAAATGCGTTTGCTTGGTGACGAACCGCAACTTCAAGCACGAAGCAATTCTGGGTTTTTGGTTCCTGATCAACAAAGATGGCAAGAGTGGATTGCTGCTGACCGTAACGCGATTAAGTCTGATTAGTACATTGTGCTTTCTGTGCTCTTTGGACGTGAGTGTTCAGTTCTTTCTTTTTTTATAGCAGTTTGAGAGACCGTATCATTATTGATAGGAGTCATTGAATTCTGGGTTTTCGTTCCCTCAAAAATTTGCACCTCGCAGTTTGAACTACCTTCGCAACAAGTGACACTAACCTGATGACATTTGGCACATTGATAATGGCCATGCACGAAAACTATCGGGGCATGATAGCCGCAAAAATCACATCTCTTCGACATTTACAATCCCTACCAGTTGAGGAGCCAACGACGCATCACCTGAGTTACACGTTCCGAGGCATCGTGTTGAACGAAATGACCAGCACCAGGAATAGTAACCAATGTCAACTCATTGTCAATCCACTTCCATGTATCGTTTAATGCACCAGGTAACAATGCCCAGTCTTCCAAACCGTGGAACATCAACACTGGACACTTAACCTTGATGACTGGTTCATCACTTTCTGTATAGGGCGGACGTGGATAGTTAGCTTTGTAATAATTTAGCATCGCTTCAAAATCAGATTTCTCAAATGCGTCGATGTAAGAAGTTTTGGCGTCTGGATCTGTGACCCAACCAGCCAAAACTTCTGCTGTCAGTTGCAGATGCGCGTTAGGTTCTTGGAAATTCCGGGCATATTGACTATTCTTCTGTTGCTCCGGATTGGTTGCTAATTCTCGTTGTAATCCTTTGAAGTGAGGTAAATTGCAGATAATTAATTTCTTCACCATATCCGGTTGCATCATGGCGAGAGTCCAAGCAATGGCACCACCCCAATCGTGTCCAACAACAACGGCTTTTTCTTCACCCAAATGATGGATGACGGCTGAAATATCACTTGCCAGTCGAGGCATAGCGTAACTTTCGACACCTGGAGGCTTGTCACTGAGATTGTATCCACGGAGATCAACAGCTGCTACGCGAAATTTATCCGCTAATCCCTTCATTTGATTTCGCCAAGAATACCAAAAATCAGGAAAGCCATGAATCATTACCACTAATGGCCCATCTCCCATCACGGCATAGTGGATCCTAATACCTTCATTATCAGCAAAATCATGCTGCACTTGGGATAAAATCGAGTTATTCGCGGAAGCAGTCATCAACCCAATAAGCATCAGCATTGTGTTCATAACATTATTCCTTTTTTCTTTTCACCTTTTTATTATAGTGACCATGTTGGTTGATGTCAATTGTTGGAATTGGCTGTAGACTGTGTTAGTATAAAGCGACAATAGACAAAGGGGGCTTAAATGGCAAAAATTCCAATTGCATTACAATTATATACAGTTAGAGATAACTTGGCTGAAAATCCAGTCCAGACGATCCAAGCAGTAGCCGAAATGGGTTATCAAGGCGTTGAGGGCGGCCCTCCAGCTGGGATGAGCAACACCGATTTTCTAGCTCTACTGGCCGATCATAATCTGACGTTAATCGGTGGAGGGGTGTCACCTGTAGAGATGAGAGATAATGTACAGCAAATCGCTGACCGTTGTCATGAATTAGAAATCGACACGCTGATGTGTGGAATCGGTGGTGAACTTCAGCAACATGGTGGAGACTGGATACCTGCGGTGGCGGCTTTAGCCGAGGGTTGTGCTAAAGCAACAGAAATTGGTCTACGCATCCTTTATCACAACCACGCTTTCGAGTTTGAGGACAAAGTTAATGGTAAATACGGATTAGATTACTTGTTTGACACCATACCTGCTTCTAATATTCAAGCGGAACTGGACACTTATTGGGTTCAAACAGGAGGTGAAGATCCAGTTGAATATATAAAAAAATATGCTGGACGCCTACCACGTTTGCATATCAAAGACCGTGCTCCAGAACCTGAAGATCAGAATTGTCCGTTTGCAGAAGTTGGACATGGTATTTTGGATTGGGATAATATCTTTACTGCCTCACCAGATGCAGGTGTTGAATGGTATGTGGTGGAACAGGACCGATGTGTTCCACCGCCTCTGGAGGCCGCCAGGCTAAGTTTGGAATATCTTCGTTCACGCGAGATGGTATGAAACGGAGATAAACGCGGAATCAGCTTTGCGCAACCAAGGAGAAACTGCTTGATTCCTAAACTGGTATTTACTGCGATATATTTGAAGAGAGTATCCAACTGTTATACGACTTGGTATTGGAAGGAGTAATTAAAAAAAGAATATGGTTGAACATGTGACAGTTTACCATCAAGAAGGAAGATATGCGGGCTGGCCAGCCAACTATGGCATATGGTCATGGGGGGATGAAATCGTTGTTGGGTTTACGCTTGGTTATCACCAGTCAGACGCCGGATTTCATACTCGAGACAGGAGTAGACCTTTTGTTACCATGCAAGCTCGCAGCCTTAACGGTGGAGAGACGTGGGAAGTGCAAAATATGCCGTGTCGAACGCCAGGAGGCAGAGGTTTATCAGCAGATGAACACGTTCAAAGATCTTTAGAAGCTGGCCAATCTTCGGAACTTGATCAAGAACTAAATATTTGTAGTGGAAACATTAACTTTACGCATCCCGATTTCGCGCTTATATGCGCTCGGACGGGGCTAACTGATGGGGCGATCTCTTGGTTTTATGTCTCAACCGATAGGTGCCGCACATGGAAAGGCCCATATAGCCTCCCCATGTTCGGGTTTCGAGGAATTGCAGCCCGAACTGACTATCTGGTCACTAATCCGCATACCTGCTCACTGTTTCTAACTGCAGCCAAATCTGATGGCAATGAAGGTCGAGTGTTTTGTGCCAGAACATCTGACGGGGGAAAATCATTTCACCTATTATCGCAAATTGGTGAAGAACCAACCGGATTTGAGATTATGCCGGCCAGCATTCGGTTATCTGAATCCCGTATACTCGTGGCTGTACGAACAAGAGAAAAGAATGACAATTGGGAAGAAGCCAGAAATTACATAGATCTATATGTTTCTGAAGATGACGGTCAGACTTGGCAATACTTAGGTCGTCCTGTTCAAAACACAGGTGTTGGTGGAAATCCACCAACAATGACAAAATTGAGAGATGGACGCCTTTGTATGACATATGGCTATCGAGATGTGCCATATAGCATGTTGGCAAAGATCAGCGATGATGACGGAAGCACATGGAGCACAGAAATCGTCCTCAGAAATGATGGAGGAAGCCATGATATAGGCTATCCTCGTACCGTTCAAAGAACGGATGGCAGTCTGGTTACAGTTTACTATTTCGCTGACGAACCAGACGGACCGAGATATATCGCCTCGACGATATGGAAAGTCTGATTAGATAATTTAACATAATATTTTAAACTAAAATTAAATATGGTAAAATATAATTATTTAATAATCTTAAATTATTTTAATCTTGTATTCATAAAATTAAGATTAAAAGGCTGAATTATTTTGTATTTAATTAAATATAGACCATGAAAATACTCGCGGTTGTTAATAGCAAAGGTGGGGTTGGGAAAACAACAACTGCCGTAAACCTTTCAGCTCGTTTTGCTTCTGGGGATGCTCGCGTTTTATTAATTGACCTAGATAGCCAAAGTTCGGCCTCCTTTTCACTTGGCGTGGGAAGACAGAATTTAACCCCTTCTATCGGGAATGCGCTTTTCGATCAAACACCAATCCAAGAAAGCGTACGCCGGACTTCTATCGATGGATTGAACCTGATTACGGGGTCAATGGAACTCGCTAATGCAGACGTAATTATGGCCAACGTAAAAGGCAGAGAAAATCAACTTAAATTGGCCGTTGAACGTATATCGGATGAATACGCCTATATTGTATTTGACTGCCCACCTTCATTATCTATATTGACGGTGAATGCCTTAGTTACTGCGGAGGCTTTCATAGTACCAATGTGTCCACAGTACTTGGCGCTTGAAGGAGTTATCACACTACTATCAGCAGTAGAGAAAATACAGGAAGGAATTGGCGAAACTGCTGAGTTCCTAGGGATTCTATTAACAATGGTTGACAAACGGTCAAACGCTGTTGAAGAGCTCATCCAGATGGTCCGTAATCATTACAAAGACACTGTGTTTGACACAGAGATAGGTATCAGTTCCGCTTTGGCTGAAGCTCCAGGATTTGGCCAAAGCATATACGATTATGCCCCAGAATCAAATGGATCTAAAGCATATACAGAGCTGACGATTGAGATTCTGGATAGGATGCTTAAGAAGGAAGGGGAAAATTGACAAAGGTAGGAAAAACACCTGACGATATTTTTGCTTCAACGGCCACAAAACCTAACCGCGGCCGTCCGCCACTTCACCAAGAGGATTGGACTAAAGTTACGACATCATTACTTAATCGGCAGGTTGTCTTTTTAGACGGCATTGCAAATGATATCCGTGCTAATTCGGGAAAAGTTGTCAAACGCACAGCAATCATACGAGCATTGATTGATGCGCTTGAGCTAAGTAATATTAATCTAACAGGAGTCACATCAGAGGATGAATGCCGCCAGATTCTTTTACAGAATTTTAATACTCAGAGTCTAGAAGAAAATGCATCGTCTGCTGATGAAACGGAATAATTTAGCGTAAGCCGCGGTCCTGAAGCCGATTCCTAACGAGAGTGATACTTACGTCGTATTCTTTGGCGATTTGGTTCATACTCATGCCTTTCTCAAATTTGTAAGCGATGCCATCCACATCTACGTTTAGCTTAGGTCGATTGCATGGTTTCCCAGATTTACTGCCTCCAACCGCTGCTTTCTTTCGTCCATGTTGCATACGTTCCCGAATTGCCTCTCTCTCAAATTCAGCAAATGCGCCCATGATCTGAAAGAGCAGCCTTCCCTGTGGAGTAGATGTGTCAATATTTTGATCTGTAATAACAAAGTCACAGTCATGGTTTTTGAGAGCTGTTGTGGTATTGAGCAAATCTTGCAGAGAGCGTGACAGCCTGTCTAGCCTTGTAACCATAATATAATCGAGCCGTCCATCTTGAACAGCTTCCATCATGCGTGTAAACTGAGGCCGCTTGGTGTTGCCTCCAGACTCTCCTTCATCAACAAATTCTTGGGTCAGATAATCGGTCTCTTGGTTCCTTCTGCGTATAAAGTCTACGTACTCGTAAAGTTGCTCTCTTTGTAACACAACTTCCTGTTTGTCGGTAGAACATCGAATATACAATCCTATCCGCTTGACTTCCATTAGATCTCCTTGCAAACGCATTAGCTTATAAAAAGGATGCTACTTTTCAGTACGTTTGGGGTTGTATTTAAGTTTCAACTTAAATACAAGTATTTTACTTTTAAACTTAAATACAACTGAAAAAGGAAACTTTCTTTAATATTCAATGTATAAAACATTCAAACTTAAGTAAAAGCAAGGTTGCTATAATCAACCTATCAAAACAGCTCGATTTACAGTCATCATAAGGATCCGGATGATTAGCCACTCGTTTTTTTGTTTTACAAAAGTCTATGTTTTAAACATTGAAAGTAAAATACAACTATCTAATGTGGTTTTATTTTACTTTCAATGTTTAAAACATACAAACTTAAATACAGATTTTAGCCTCTATTTTCCGGTTGCGTGGTACGTTAAACTGGTTTGCCAACTGTTAATTACAATTCATTTCTGCTTGTCGATATAGCTGAATCATTATAGTATGGCATAATAGACGCCATGACATATTCCCTCGAACAAAAGTTTTTCGGATCAAAGAGAAAAAAGGGCTGACCTTTGAACAAGTCAGGGACCACTTTGATGTTTCTATTCGGACATTATTTCGTTGGCAGAAAAAACTAGAGCCAACTATGACCCGAAATCAGCCGGCGACAAAAATCAATGTGGATAGGCGGGAAAAAGATATTGAAAGGCACCCGGATGACTATCAATGGCAACCAGGCCAACGCTTGGGCGTGACCCAGTCCGCTATCCA
>JYMV01017410.1_pt1 | contig 45993 bp, 45 predicted proteins | sample 338911 | NCBI WGS metagenome assembly JYMV01 (sample SAMN03354496, study PRJNA234377) | hydrothermal vent metagenome | biome: Deep sea; feature: Hydrothermal plumes at the Eastern Lau Spreading Center, Western Pacific Ocean; material: Seawater | place: Tonga | collected 2009 | depth 2000 m m | reverse complement strand
TCCGGCCCCAGGCACCATTTTCCATCGTATACCCCCATATTCGTACAATCCGAAATATTAATTCAGCAAAACGATAAGAATTGTCCTACAATTAAGCGGTACTACTCATTTGGTCAGGGGTGTATACTTAGTGTCCGCTCATTTCGTACTGGGTGGGAAAGGCACCGTACGAGTGTCGAAATAGGGAAGAGAAGCGTTCCGAAGGGTAGTTATAGGAGGACTACGGGACATGCCGAAGCATATAAGGAAATCATTCAGCCAGCTATCCGTTTCGATAGTTCTTGGAGCCGTCACGGTCACGTATCTGTGGTTGTGCCCGTTATTCCCGCAGACGCAGGATTCGATGGCGATTGCCGACGACACCCATAGCGTAACGCAGTTTTTATCGGTTGACATCAAATCGCCTGGCAGGGTAGGCGGCGAGTAGCACGCCGCACATCCCAGTTTTAGGCTATTCTAGCCTCCAGTTTATCGCGTAACTGAGTTACCTAGTAACGAACTCTATAATCCCATATCCGGGCTATTTAACATAATAACCATTATGCGCACCTATTGATGGTGCCCCCATCCTTCAATCTTCAGGCTAACTGGCCGTTAACTTATCAAGCGCCGTCTCAGGCAAACGACGTGGTCCCTAACACATTGAATTAATGGGATTAGTTAGTCCGTACACGGGGTTTTATTGAAACCCTTGGGCTTCAGATGATGTTTATACTCACTATAAAAGGCTATAAGAACGTCTCAAAATGAAAGATCGACGTAGACGCGTATTCTGGATTGTCCGGAAGATCACGGATTGGCTGATTCGGGAGCACCCCGAGCGTAACCTTCCGCGGTCGGATATCGCGCGTCTGGGATACGAGGCGCGACCCGGTGACGTGGTACTGGTCGAAGGCACCAGTCGTGTCTCAGATGTCATCAAGTTGATCACTCAGAGTAACTGGACCCACTCTGCGCTGTATATCGGGCGGCTCTACGATATTGAGGATCCTGAACTACGCGACATGGTGACACAACACTATGATGGCGACCCTGAGGATCAACTGTTGCTTGAGGCGCTATTGGGTTCCGGCACGATTATCGTGCCGCTCACCAAATACAAGAAGTTTCATCTGCGACTGTGTCGTCCCAATGGACTGGCACCGAAAGATGCCAGCGCGGTGATTGCTCATGCGGTACGCCAGCTTGGTAAGGATTACGATATTAGACACTTGCTGGATCTGGCCCGGTTTCTTTATCCGTGGACGATCATGCCGCGGCGATGGCGCTCGAGCCTGTTTGAGGCGTCGGCGGATGACACCACGCGAACGGTATGCTCGTGTTTGATCGCGGAAGCGTTTCACAAGGTCCAGTTTCCGATCCTGCCATTTGTCGGACGAGATGAGCACGGCGAACTGCGCTTGGTGAAGCGAAACCCGAGATTGTATACACCAAAGGACTTCGATTATTCGCCTTATTTCGACATCATCAAATACCCCTATCTGGGCACGCAAGATATTGGCTTATACAAGTACTTGCCGTGGAACCAGGATGACGTATATTTCAATGACGATGCAAAACAGTTAAAGGCCATCTTGGCGGAAAGTGCCAACGTGCAACCTGTGGCCGATGTCAGGCATAAGGAACAATAATTATGAATCTCGGTATTTGGCTTACTCTGGTATTGGGAATCATCATTTTGGCGGCGATCTTTCGTAGCCGGGCTTGGCTGTGGTCTGCTGCACTGGGTGCATCGATCGCCTTGGGATACTCCGAGTGGGTGTTCTCCCCTACCGCGGCGGTCGGATTGTTTATTTTCTGGGCGCTGCTCACCAGTATCGTACTGATCCCACGGTGGCGTCAGATCTTGGTCACTAAAATGATGTTCCGTTGGTTTCGCCGTATCACCCCGACGATGTCACAAACCGAACAGGAAGCACTGGATGCAGGTTCGGTGTGGTGGGACCGTGAGCTTTTCAGTGGACGTCCTAACTGGAATTATATGTTATCCCTACCCACTCCCTCATTGTCCAAGGTTGAGCAGGAGTTCATCGATGGCCCAGTGACGCAAGTCTGTCGCATACTGGATGAATGGGAAATCATGCAGAAGCAGCATGACTTGCCCCCCGAAATTTGGGATTTTCTAAAGCGGGAACGGTTTTTCGCCATGATTATTCCAAAAGAATACGGTGGACTCGAGTTTTCGGCCTTCGCTCATTCCGAAATCGTGATGAAAATCGCGAGTCGCAGTGTAGCTGCCGCGGTTTCGGTGATGGTGCCAAACTCTCTGGGGCCTGCGAAACTGTTATTGCATTACGGTACCGATGAGCAGCGTAACCAGTATCTACCCAGGCTAGCCACGGGTGAAGAGGTGCCCTGCTTTGCGTTAACCGGTCCCGAAGCGGGTAGTGATGCAGCTGGCATGCCAGACACGGGCGTTGTGTGTCGCCAGACCTATAACGGCGTTGACACACTGGGTGTGCGTCTCAATTGGGAAAAGCGTTACATCACTCTGGGGCCAATAGCGACCGTTCTGGGGCTTGCCTTCAAGTTGTTTGATCCCGAACATCTGATCGGTGATGAAGAGGCGCGTGGCATCACCTTGGCCCTTATTCCAACCAATACACCGGGGATTGAGATCGGGCGTCGCCATAACCCGTTGAACACGCCGTTTCAAAACGGCCCCAACAAGGGTGTGGATGTTTTTATTCCGCTGGACTGGATTATTGGCGGTGTCGACAAGGTGGGTCATGGCTGGCGCATGTTAATGGAATGTTTGGCGGTCGGCCGCGCGATTTCTCTGCCCGCACTGAGTACGGGTGCGGCTAAGTCGGTGAGCCGCTACACCGGTGCTTACGCTCGCGTGCGGCGCCAGTTTCGTCTGCCCATCGGTCGCTTTGAAGGTGTTGAGGAGGTGCTTGGTCGTATAGCCGGGCACACCTATCAGATGGACGCCGCACGTTGCATGACCCTTGGCGCACTGGATAGTGGTGAAAGCCCGTCGGTGATTTCGGCGATCGTCAAGTATCACCTAACCGAGGGTTATCGACAGGTAACCAATGACGCGATGGACATCCAGGGTGGCAGTGGCATTTGTTTGGGACCGCGCAATTTGGTGGGCGCGGCGTACATGGCGATTCCGATTGCGATTACGGTAGAGGGTGCGAATATTCTTACCCGCAGCATGATCATTTTTGGTCAGGGTGCGATTCGTTGTCACCCCTACGTGCTGGACGAGTTGCGCGCCACTGCAATGGAGGACCACACTGCGGCCCTGCGTCAGTTTGATACCGCGCTGACGTCACATATCGGTTTCTTTATCAGTAACGCGGTTCGTAGCCTGGTTTTGGGAATCACGCGTGGACGATTCTCTTCCGCTCCGCTTCGAAGTGCGGACAAACGTTACTATCAGCGTCTAAACTGGATGTGTGCGGCGTTTGCGTTAACTGCTGATGCGGTGATGTTGAGCCTTGGTGGTAGTCTGAAGCGCAGAGAGAAAATATCGGCTCGACTCGGTGACGTACTCAGTCATCTCTATCTGGCGTCGGCGACCCTGAAGCGCTTCCATGACCAAGGCTATCAGGCGTCCGATCGTGGCCTGTTTCGATGGTCGATGGCGCACTCGATGAATGAGATAGAGAAGGCGCTGGATGGCGTGTTCCTTAATTTGCGCTCGCGCCCACTGGCGTGGTTGTTGCGTCGACTGGTATTTCCGTTGGGCGCGCGATTTTCGGCGCCGCATGACCGCTACGGCCAGCGCGCAGCACAGGTATTGCTCAAGCCTTCAGCGGCGCGTGATCGACTCACCAAAGGTATTTTTATTACCGATGACCTGCAGTTCAAAGAGGGTTTGCTTGATATTGCCCTGGCGGCGGTGGTCGCCGCTGAGCCGGTAGAACACAAATTACGCGCTGCGGTACATGCTGGGCTTTTGCCTGCAATTGAAGGTGCGGGAGTCATGGATACGGCCGTCGCTGAGGATATTATTTCCGCCGAAGAAGCAGAACTTCTGCGTAGCGCAAACGAATATCGGCGTGCGGTTATCGAAGTCGATTCCTACGAGCCTGACGAGGCGTTTGGTGGCGATAGCAAATCGTCATCGCAGTCGTTTTCGGATCCGGTCGAGATCACAGGATAAGTTGTTATGTTTATTTGGGTGGAGAGTTAACTATGTCTGATACTAAACACGGATTTGGTCGCGACGTTTTTGTCGTCGACGGTAGCCGTACCCCATTCTTGAAAGCGACCGGGAAAAGAGGTCCCTTCAGTGCCTCTGACCTAGCGGTCGCGGCGGGTAGACCGCTATTGGCGCGACAACCGTTTTTACCGAATGCACTCGATGAAGTGATTCTCGGCTGTGTATCACCCGGTCCAGATGAGGCCAACGTTGCTCGTATCACGGCCCTGCGCCTGGGTTGCGGTGAGAGTGTTCCTGCATGGACGGTGCAACGCAACTGCGCCTCCGGAATGCAGTCGATCGATAGCGCGGCGCGCAATATTGGCAGTGGCTACGCTAATCTGATTCTTGCAGGGGGTGCGGAAGCGATGAGCCATTCGCCAGTTTTGTTCAGTGACCGGATGGTGGACTGGCTGGCCGGATTCAATGCAGCACGTTCATTTTCGGCGCGCATGAAACAACTCTCCAAACTAAAGCTAGGCTATCTGAAACCGGTCATCGGTCTACTCCGCGGTCTACGTGATCCGATAGTCGGCTTGAGCATGGGGCAAACGGCAGAGAATCTTGCGTTTCGTTTCGGAATCGATCGACAGCAAATGGATCAGTTCGCGGTAGAGAGCCATCAAAAACTGGTGGCAGCCCAAGAGCAAGGTTTGCTGCAGGAGATCGAGCCAATGTGTGATGCTAATGGCAGCGCCTATGACAGCGATACCGGTGTCCGAGCGGATTCTTCTGTGGAACGACTGGCCAAGCTACGGCCGGTGTTTGATCGTCGGATTGGGATGGTCACCGCAGGCAATAGCGCTCAGGTTACCGATGGTGCGGCATGGTTATTGCTGGCCTCACAGGAAGCCGTCAACCAATACAACCTGCCGGTTCTGGGACGTATTGTCGATAGTGAATGGTCCGGCTTGGATCCCGCCGAGATGGGACTCGGGCCCGCTCATTCAATGGCACCGATATTAAAACGGCATAACTACAAACCTGAGGACATTGATTACTGGGAGATCAACGAGGCCTTTGCGGCGCAGGTGCTGGCTTGTGTTGAGGCGTGGAAGAGTGACGATTACTGTCGCCAACATCTGGATCTCGACGGCGCGATGGGCGACATCGACACCGCGCATCTAAATATTGACGGAGGTGGTATCAGTCTGGGTCATCCCGTCGGCGCCAGTGGCGCGCGAATTGTATTGCACTTGTTACACACGCTCGCACGCAACGGCGGTACTCGTGGTATGGCAAGTCTGTGTATCGGTGGTGGTCAGGGTGGCGCCATCTTGGTCGAATCTGCAGCTTAGGAATAATCGAATGAGTCAACAACACTGGAATACTGAAATAGACGATCAGGGTATCGCGTGGCTTGCCTTTGACAAGGCAGACAGCGCGACCAACGTGCTGTCCGAGGAGGTCCTTGAGCAACTCAATACTGAACTTATTTCTATCGCTTCGCACCACCCGATTGGCATGGTTCTCTATTCCGCCAAGCGCAGTGGCTTCATTGCAGGGGCGGATGTTAAATCTTTTATCGGCATGTCGGACTCTGGCGAGGCAGAAAGCCTGATGCTAAAGGCGCACGACATCTTTAATCGAGCCGAGGCGTTGCCATTTCCAACCGTCGCCATGATCAAGGGTTTCTGTCTCGGCGGAGGCACTGAACTCGCATTGGCGTTCAACTATCGAGTGGCTTGCGACGACCCGGGTACGCGCATCGGTTTGCCCGAGGTGAAGCTGGGGATTTTTCCGGGCTTTGGCGGCACGGTACGCAGCATACGTCGCATGGGTCCCATGGCGGCCATGGGCATGATGCTTAGTGGACGAGTTTTACGTGGTCGCGCCGCGAAAAAGACCGGTTTGGTGGATGCACTGGTCCCCGAACGCCATTTGCGCCGCGCTGCCCGGCAGCTCATCATTGAGAAGCCGGCTGAATTTGCACCGCCTTGGACCGCGCGTCTTGCGGGTCACTGGTTACTGCGCCCGCTGATGAGTTATATATTAAACCGTCAGGTCAGTAAAAAGGTACGCATGGATCACTACCCTGCCCCCTTTGCGTTGATTAATCATTGGGCCGAATACGCCGCAGAGCCTGTGGAGATGTATGCCTCCGAGGCACGCGAGGTATCGCGGTTATTAACCGGAGAAACCGCGCAGAACCTGATTCGTGTGTTTACCCTTCAGGATGATCTTAAGGCCTTGGGGCGAAAATCCGAGTTTCATGCCGATCGCGTGCATGTGATTGGCGGTGGTGTGATGGGTGGCGATATTGCCGCTTGGTGTGCGCTGCGCGGGCTGACGGTCAGTTTGCAAGACATGAGTATTGAATCACTTGGTAAAGCCATCAAGCGTGCGAACACGCTGTTTAAGCGGCGCTTGCGTGATCCGCGGCTGGTACAGGCTGCGATGGATCGCCTGATTGCCGACCCGCGCGGATCCGGTCTGCGTCAGGCCGATGTGATCATCGAAGCTATCTTTGAAAATACGGAAGCCAAACAGAATCTGTATCGCGGTATCGAGCCGATTATCAAACCCAATGCGATTCTCGCCACCAATACTTCGAGTATTCCTCTGGACGAGCTATCGACCTGCTTGCAGCGCCCGGAACGCTTGATCGGTCTGCACTTCTTTAACCCGGTGCCGATGATGCAGTTGGTCGAGATTGTGACGGCGGAAAATACCGATCAAAGTATTGCCGATGATGGTGCTGCATTCATCCGTCAGATCGATCGCTTGCCCCTGCCGGTTCGCAGCACACCGGGATTTCTGGTCAATCGGATTCTGATGCCGTATCTGATAGAGGCGGTGATTCTCGAGTCCGAAGGCGTTCCCGCCATTCTTATCGATGAGGCTGCGGTGGAGTTCGGGATGCCGATGGGTCCGATCGAGCTTGCCGATACGGTGGGCTTGGATATTTGTTTGTCGGTAGCCCAGAATCTTTCCCAAACGTTGGACATCACCGTGCCCGAGCCGTTGCGCGCAATGGTTGATGCTGGCACGCTAGGCAAAAAAACTGGGAGTGGCTTTTACCAGTACAAAAAAGGTAAAGCGCAGAAACCACGAGCAGGCAGTAGCCCGGTGGACAAGGATAGCATCACTCAGCGGTTGATCTTGCGGTTGTTGAATGAATCGATTGCCTGTCTTCGCGAAGGCGTCGTGACCAGTGAGGACTTACTGGATGCCGGGATCATTTTTGGCACCGGCTTCGCCCCGTTCCGGGGTGGTCCGATGCATTATATTCATCAGGCTGGCGTGGAAGAAGTCAGTCAATCACTTAAGAGCATGAAAAATCGTTATGGCGAACGTTTTGAAGCAGACAGTGGGTGGGTTGAGTTACCGCGCACAGGATAATCCCTGGACAGATCGCTCAGGCTCGACACCTCAGGACCCCAGTCCATCACAGCTTGCCGATACACTGGGTGGGCTGTTTCTGGAACGCATACGCAGAACGCCTCATCAGGTTGCGTATCGCGAATGTGTGGGTAGCGATTCACACTGGGAAGATAGCACTTGGCAGCAGATGGGTAACGAGGTTGCGCGTTGGCAACACGCGCTGCTACGCGAGGGTCTGGTCGCGGGTGATCGTGTCGCCATCATGCTGCGCAACTGCCGCGCTTGGGTGTATCTGGATCAGGCTGCGCTGACGCTGGGTCTGGTTGTGGTGCCGCTGTATTGTAGTGACCGCGCAGATAACCTCGCCTACATTTGCAACGATGCCGAAGTTCGCCTGATTCTGATCGAAGGTGACGAGCATTGTCGTGTGCTTGAGACGGTTAAAGCAGAGTTGTCACAGGTACGGCGTTTGGTGTCGCTCAAACGTATTGACAATCCTTCTGACGATCGCCTGGTTTGCGCGGAAACCTGGCTCGGTGATGACCAGCCAGATCTACTGTTGGCGGATGTAGATCCCGAGTCGCTTGCCACGATCGTCTACACCTCTGGCACTACAGGAAAGCCCAAAGGGGTGATGTTGAGTCACCACAACGTGTTATGGAATGCTCACGCCGCACTGCAATGCGTGGAACTGGGTGATGATCCGGTTTTTCTGTCCTTTTTACCTTTGTCTCATACGTTCGAGCGGACTATTGGCTATTACCTGAGCATGATGGGTGGCGCCACCGTTGCCTACAGTCGATCGATTGCGCAATTAGGCGAAGACCTGATTCTGATTGAACCGACTGCCATGGTCTCAGTGCCGCGTATTTTCGAACGGGTGTACGCAAAAATTATTGCTGGCCTTGAAAAAAAGCCTGCGTTTGCCCGTCGCCTGTTTGAGCTGACCGTTAGCGTTGGTTGGCAACGATTCGAATATCATCAGCAACGTTGCCGCTGGAGTCCATCGCTATTGTTGTGGCCCGTATTGAAGCGCTTGGTGGCTGATAAAGTAATGGCCAGAATGGGCGGCCATATGCGTTTCGCGATCGCGGGTGGCGCGGCGTTGTCACCAGCTATTGCGCGTACTTTTATTGGACTCGGGTTACCGGTGTTGCAGGGCTATGGACTCACCGAGACCAGTCCAGTGTTGAGCGTTAACCGGATATACAGCAACGTTCCTGCGAGCGTTGGTGAGGCGTTGCCCGATGTGGAACTCCGTATCGGTGATAACAAGGAGCTTCTGGCGCGCAGCCCGGGCGTGATGATGGGTTACTGGAATAACCGACAAGCAACGAATGACGTGATTGATGAGGACGGTTGGTTGCACACCGGTGATCAGGCCGAGATCCGGTCTGGGCATGTACACATTACCGGGCGGCTCAAGGAAATTATCGTGCTCGCTAATGGCGAGAAAGTTCCGCCCGCCGATATGGAGATCTCGATTTGTCTGGACAGTTGGTTTGAACAGGTGCTGGTAGTGGGTGAGGGAAAACCCTATCTCGGTGCGTTGCTGGTGCTTAATCCTGAGAAACTCGACGAGATCGGTGTCACCGATGTTCCTGAGAAGCTTGTGCAGCGTTTGATACCATTACTGAATTCGTTTCCGGGCTATGCCAAGATACGGCGCGTCGCGGTGGTTGACGACCCGTGGACAATCGAAAACGAACTCTTGACCCCTACCCTGAAGTTAAAGCGACAGCGGATTATCGAGCATCACCAGAGTCTGGTTGATGATCTCTATTCCGGACACTGTTAGTCAGCGCTTCGTCGTTACAAGCGGTACTGGCTGGGAAGCAGTACTGAACACGCCTCGGCAAACATCATATTTGCGTCATCAACCATACCGTTCAGTTTTTCGGGTGTCAGGCCGGTATGTTGCCATAGGTTAGTCGAAATTCGAGCAACGAACTCGTCGGCTTCTAGATTCTCATCCATCACGTTAGCGGCGGTATTGGCCATGGCCACAATCGCGACATCCAGCTGATGTTCGGTGGCGCGTTCTGGCTGGTGGTGCCAGCCGATGACGGTGCTAAGGGAGTCGGGAAGACCCCACAGGGTTAGCAGTTCCCGGCCAACGTCGGCGTGGTTGAATCCCATCACTTCGTTTTCGGCCTGCCACACCATATCGGGTTCTTCAGCGGCAATCAGCAAGGCATCACGAGACAGGTCGGGTAGTTGTGAATACGTCACCAGTGCGCCGATATCGTGTAATAGACCGGTGACGAACAGGCGTTCTGCATGTAGCACATTGCATTCGCAGGCAATCATTCGCGCCAGTACCCCGGTAAAGACATTGTGTCGCCAGTAGGTTCCCATATCCACCAGCTCATTGGGGACTTTGGAGAATACATCGACCGCGGAGGTGGCCAAAACCAGGTCGCGCAGGTCACGAACTCCAATGATGGTAATCGCGCGCGATACGGTGTCGATGCGGGAAGGAAACCCATAGAACGAACTGTTGACGATGCGTAGTATGCGGGCGGTTAACGCCGCGTCGGTGCTGATCACCTCACCAATGTCTGCGGCCGCATACCGAGGGTCATCAATCATGTCGTTGATACGAATACAGGCCTCCGGCAATGACACGAGTTTCGCGGCGCGACACACCAGTTCGGGTGGCGTGAGTTCGCCCTGTTCACTGCCGGTTTGGGTCTGCGCACTCGGTTCCATTACTATTTCCCCTTAGATCTAGAATTAGTTGTTTATTTTAAGCCATTGATTAAACCGAATAATATAGGCAATACATCGCCCGACTAAACCGATCGCTACGAAGCCATACCCATGCCTAACGGTTATCGACCATTCTTGTCGAGTCTTTATGCGTTTCTCTTTGTTGGCAGGTATAATTCCGTGATATTCGCGACCGCCAGCAGAGAGATTTCATGGCCTATTACATTTTCAGTATCACCTCGGATAAAAAATTGACCTTTTTGGACGAGATCGTCAACTATCGAGAGGCTCGAACCGCCACCCGTAGCCTGCGAACCGACCAACCCGCTGATACCAGCGATGTCATCAAGATGACCTTTGCCAAATCGCAAAAAGAAGCTGAGAAACTGTTGACGATGGAGCGTGAACCCCGACCGATCGGTGAGGAATTTTAATATTCTCATTATTAACTCCCTCAGCCTAACGCTCTCCCTCAGGGCGAGGGGATTTATTTTGAGGGGGATGGCTATCGAGCTTTAAGCATCAACCGCTTCATTTCTGCGACGGCCTCCGACAATCCCGAAAACACCGCCCGCGCCACAATCGCGTGTCCAATATTCAGCTCACGAACATCCGGCAAACAGGCGACGTCCTGAACGTTATGGTAGTGAAGCCCATGCCCTGCATTAACCTGTAGCCCAATGTGGGCACCATGCTCGATCGCAGTGACGATTCGTTTAAGTTCGGTGGATGCCATCGCCGGGCTGGTAGCATCCGCAAAATGTCCCGTATGAATCTCGATCACTGGTGCCCCCACCTCTAACGCTGCATCCAGTTGCAGCGGATCGGCATCAATGAACAATGACACGCGGATTCCAGCATCGGCAAGCCGAGTACAGGCATCGCGCATTTTGTGTTTTTGCCCCGCGACATCCAGCCCACCCTCGGTCGTGAGTTCCTCACGCTTTTCCGGTACCAGACAACAGTCGGCGGGACTCACCTTCTCCGCAATTGCCAACATCTCATCGGTCACGGCCATTTCCAGATTCATGCGCGTCTGTAGGGTGTCGCGCAACGTCATCACGTCGCGCTCCTGAATGTGTCGACGATCCTCGCGGAGATGCACGGTGATCGCATCGGCCCCTGCATCTTCTGCGATGAACGCCGCCTGGATGGGGTCGGGATAACGTGTCCCTCTAGCCTGTCGCAGACTGGCAATGTGATCAATATTGACACCTAGAAGAATTGGAGATGGCATAGCAGTCTAATCCAGATTGCGAAATAATTTACGGCTTTGCAGGGGTTTGTCGCCGAGATAGAATGCAAGTACGCGGCGCATCAACTGTTTGCATTCACGCAAGCTGATTTCGTCATCAAGGCGTTCTTGTGCCAGCGACAACAAGGACGCACCGGAAATAGACCCCTCAAAGTGTCGCTCATTGTCCGCGCGAATCGGCCCACGTTCAACTTCATAGTGATAACGCGCATCGTTGTCAACCGGAAGCCCGCTGTCGACCTCCTCTGCAAGCTGTAATCCGTAGCCGAGATCGGCGAGAAGGTGTTTTTCAAACAGGCGCAAACAGCGGTTTTCGGAATCGCCGGTGGCGAGCATGCCGAGCGCATTCTGATAGTGGTCAAATACCTCGGGATGCGGGTTGTGTTGGGGAAACAGTCGAGTCAACAACTCATTGAGATACATACCGCACTTCATCATGTTGCCCTGCAGCGGTGTGTAGCTTCCATGGAGTTCGACATCGGTCAGCGTAGGAAATTCATCGTTCCCCGTCCATGACACGAGTAACGCCTGAAAACTACGCAGCAAGCCCCGTGAGGCAGATTTTGGTCGTCGTACACCCTTCGCCATGATCGAGAGACGACCGTAGTCCGGCGTGAAGGCATCAACAATCAGACTGGTTTCGCGATAGGCACGCGTATGCAGTATATACGTGGGTTGCAATGATACCCGTGCCATTTATACGTCATCAAAGCCTAGGCTGGCAAAACTTCGCTCATCATCCGACCAGCTTTTGCGCACCTTGACCCAGGTTTGAAGAAAAACCTTGCGATCGAATAGTTTCTCCATGTCCAGACGAGACTGTTCACCAATGGTTTTTAGCAGCTTGCCTTTCTCGCCGATGACAATGCCCTTTTGCCCCGGACGTTCCACCCAGATCACGGCTGCGATGTGGTAACCATTGCCTTCTTCCTTAAACAACTCGATCTCGACCGTGAGTGCGTAGGGCAGTTCTTTGGCCAAACGACGAGTGAGTTTTTCACGGATGATTTCAGCGGCCAGAAAGCGTTCGGAACGATCCGTGATCTGATCTTCTGGAAAAATCAGATCACCCTCAGGCAATAGCCGCTGGAGTACGGATTCCAGAGCCTCAAGATTAGCGCCAGTGCGGGCTGATATCGGCACGATATCAATAAAATCGTGTTTCGATCTGGCCATATCAATTAGCGGCAACAGGTGATGCTTGTCCCCGAGCTGGTCCACCTTGTTAATCACCAACACGACGGGGGCATCATTGTGTTCAAGTGATTTCAGCGAGTAGTCATCTTCCTTCGTCCAGCCACGGGCACTTATCATAAAGGCTATCGCATTGACATCACCGACCACCGAGCGCGCGGCCCGATTAAGATATCGATTCATGGCCTTTTCTTCGGAATCATGGATTCCCGGCGTATCCACAAAAATAGTCTGCGCCGAATCCGTGGTTTGAATACCCAGAACCCGATGTCGTGTGGTTTGTGGTCGGCGTGAAGTGATACTGATCTTTTGGCCGAGCAAGCGATTGAGGAGTGTCGATTTACCCACATTGGGCTGACCCAGTAACGCAATATAACCACTACGCATGGTCATGCACCTGTTGCAGACGTTCCAAGGCGATCAAGGCAGCATCCTGCTCTGCACCGCGGCGACTGTTACCGTTGCCGATTGCCGGTGCCGATAACCCCTCCGCCTGACACTCCACCTCAAAGGTTTGCTTGTGTGGCGAACCGCCTAGATGAACGACTGTGTATTGTGGCAGTGGTTTGTGTCGCCCCTGAAGATATTCTTGCAGCTGGGTCTTGGGATCTTTCTCATCACCTTCGTCGGGAAGATTCGCAAGCCGCTCAGTGAAAATCTTATGAATAACTTGAGAGGCCGCACCATAACCGCCATCGAGATAGATGGCACCCAACACGGCTTCAAAGGCATCCGCCAGTGTTGAATCGCGCGAATGCCCTCCTGACCGCTGCTCGCCAGTGCCGAGGCGAAGATAATCGCCAATCGCCAGAGCGCGAGCCACCGAGGCCAGCGTTCGCTTTTGCACGAGATTTGCGCGCAGTCGGCTTAGTCGACCCTCTTTCGCAACGGGAAAATGCGCGTATAAGAGTTCTGCGACAATAAGCCCAAGCACCGCGTCGCCCAGAAACTCAAGACGCTCGTTGTGCTCTGCTCCAAAACTTCGATGCGTTAATGCCTGACCGATCAGGCTTTGATCAGAAAACTGGTATTCCAACTGCTCACAGAGATGTTTGTGATGACGAATCAATGCGTAATAATCTCGACATCTTCATCGAACGCAACAACCACGTCGACGTTACCCACCATGTTTTTCCGCACTTCATAGGCAACCGTGACATGCAGTTTTCCCTTGGCTTTTTCAATGACGACGTCTTCACTGGTGACGCTGGCAATGTCGTTCACACGAAATCGTTTAGTCAGGAGTAACTTGATCTCACGTTTGGTTTTCTTTGTAATAAACGGCTCCTCGGTAAGCGAGTCGAGAGATCCTCGTACATTCATGGCTTCAAGGTAGATGGGGGCAAGGCGAAGTACAAGCAACACAAAAAATGCGATGAGTCCGAGTACAAACAGTAGGCCGAGCGCGGTCATGCCCTTTTGGTCACGAAGTGAGTGGCTCATAGGCCGATAACCTCCAGAAAAATAGTGCACACTTATTTGATGGACTGACCCAGGCGATCAAAGGCGATGCCGGAATCCCAACTCATCCAGACAAAGAAGGCTTTGCCTACAAGGTTCTGCTCAGGCACAAAACCCCAGTATCGACTGTCGTTACTGTTGTCACGATTGTCGCCCATAACAAAGTACTGGCCATGGGGAACCTGAAACTCTCCCTCAATGGTGGGTCGTCTCTCTTGTACCAGTATAGAGTGTTGTACGCCAAGCAGGTTTTCCCGTCGATGGCTGGCGCCATTCATCACTGCACTAGAATTTTCACCGTGATAGCGCCCCAACGCGACCTGAACCGCGGGCTCACCGTTTACGAAGACCACCTTGTTAAAATAACCAATAGTATCTCCGGGGAGGCCGACAATACGTTTAATGTAGTCGGCGGAGGGATCTTTGGGATAGCGAAATACCGCGACGTCACCACGCTCGGGGTTATTCATCTCAACCACTTTCTTGTTCAGAACCGGCAGCCGTATTCCGTAGGTGAATTTGTTCACCAGAATAAAATCCCCGACCAGCAAGGTCGGCATCATCGAACCTGAGGGAATGCGGAACGGCTCGACCAAAAATGAACGCAACAATAATACAATCAGAATGATCGGGAAGAACGATTTTGCATACTCAACCACCACGGGTTCTTGCGCGGGCGCATCGGCTGTCGCTGCTGCCGCACGTGGCTTCGCCCAGTACATTGAATCAAGCGCCCAAATGATGCCGGTCACGACCGATGCAAGTAACAAGAATGCTGCAAAATCAAAATTCATCGCTGATAAGTCCTTATTTTCTCTTGCCGGTATTTAACACCGCAAGAAAGGCCTCTTGCGGAATTTCGACGCGTCCAACCTGCTTCATTCGTTTCTTGCCCGCTTTTTGCTTTTCGAGCAGCTTGCGCTTGCGGCTGATGTCGCCACCATAGCACTTTGCGGTTACATTTTTTCGCAATGCCTTAACGTTCGCGCGTGACACAATATTCGAACCGATCGTTGCCTGAATCGCAACATCAAACATCTGTCGAGGTATCAGCTCCCGCATACGCTCGACCAAATCACGTCCCTTCGACATGCTCTGGTCTTTATGCACGATATTGGCGAGAGCGTCGACCTTATCGCCGTTGATTAATAAATCGAGTTTGACCAATGGTGCTGCCTGAAAGCGTTTGAATTCATATTCGAATGAGGCATAACCTCGGCTGACGGATTTTAGTCGATCGAAGAAATCGAGAACCACCTCATTGAGTGGCAGTTCATACGCCAGCGTGACTTGGTTGCCGAGATAATTCATCTGTTTTTGTACGCCGCGTTTTTCCACGCACAGGCCAATAACGGCGCCCAGATAATCCGATGGAACCAGAATGTGTGCCTCAATAATCGGTTCTCGAATTTCTTCGATCTCACCGGGGTCTGGCAGATGAGCTGGGTTATCGACCATGGTCACGTCACCGTTGGTCTTCTCAACTTCGTAGATCACGGTCGGTGCGGTTGAGATCAGATCAAGGTTATACTCGCGCTCCAGACGTTCCTGAACGATCTCCATGTGTAACATACCCAGAAAACCGCAGCGAAATCCAAACCCCAGTGCCTGCGATGTCTCGGGTTCATAATGGAGGGCGGAATCATTCAGGTGAAGTTTTTGCAGCGCCTCACGAAAGGCCTCGTAATCATCGGACTCAATCGGATAAAGCCCGGCGAAAACGCGTGGCTGAATCTTGGTGAAACCCGGTAGTGCTTGTTCCGCTGGATTGTTGTCGTCGGTGATGGTGTCACCGACCGGTGCACCAAAAATATCCTTGATTCCAGCAATGACGTAACCGACCTCGCCGGCTCCAAGCTGCCCAAGGTCGTTACGCTTGGGGGTAAAGATGCCCACTTTTTCGATCTGATGGGTACGGTCCGTCGACATGATGCGAATTTTTTGTTTCGGACGGATACTGCCGTTGACGACGCGGACCAGGGAGATCACGCCGACAAAGTTGTCAAACCACGAATCGATAATCAGTGCCTGCAACGGAGCGTCGGGCGAGCCTTCAGGAGGTGGCACCAATTTAACCAATGACTCGAGGACTTCCTGCACACCGATGCCGGTTTTGGCGCTGACGTGGACCGCTTCGGTGGCATCGATGCCAATAATGTCTTCAATTTCCTGTGCCACGCGGTCAGGGTCGGCTGCGGGCAGATCGATCTTGTTTAAAACCGGCACTACCTCAAGCCCCTGCTCGACTGCGGTATAGCAGTTGGCGACGCTCTGCGCCTCGACTCCCTGTGCGGCATCAACAATCAACAGGGCGCCTTCACAGGCGGCCAGCGAGCGCGATACTTCATACGAGAAATCGACATGTCCCGGGGTGTCGATAAAGTTGAGCTGATAGGTTTCGCCGTCAACCGCGGTGTAGTTCAGTGTGACGGACTGCGCCTTGATGGTGATGCCGCGTTCACGTTCGATATCCATTGAATCAAGAACCTGCGCTTCCATTTCGCGCTCGCTGAGCCCACCGCACAACTGAATGAAACGGTCTGCCAGCGTCGACTTGCCATGATCAATATGGGCGATGATGGAGAAATTTCGGATGTTGCGCATGAATACCGGCTGACTGGCGTACAGCCAGTGAGAATTATCCCTATAAATCAGATGTAACTATCTGATTTTTAGTCCAAAACTTCGATCATTAGCGAAATCTGAACGACCAGTCGGCAGTATACGCGAATCCCCCGGCGGGAGGTATGGTATCCGCGGGTACTACTTCGGGATTCTCATGGCTAGGAAGACGGGCCCTTTGCGGCGCTGCACCAGCACCGAGATCGATTGGTCACCATCGAGTCCGTCAATCATGTCCAAAAAATGGCTCGCGCTCTCAACGTCGCTGCCATCCAGCATCAGCACAACATCGCCTTTCTTCAGACCTGCATTGCCAGCAGGGCCCGTGGTGACACTGTCAATGATGACGCCGCCAGAACCGATTTCCAGATTCAGGCGTTGCTGCTCATTCAAATCCGAATACGTCAGCCCCAGTCGGCCTGGATCGATCTCCTGGATCTGGCTGGCGGGAATAATGGCGCTGTCATCGCTCGGTAGTTCGCCCAATACCACTTGGACTTTGTGTTTTTTACCTTGCCGCATCACCTTGACGTGAAGTTTCACGCCGACCTCGGAACTACCCACCAAGGGGGGTAGCGAACTTGACGTGGTTACGTCGTTCCCATCGAACTTGAGAATGACATCACCGACCTTCAGGTCACTGTTCGCTGCGGGACTGTCGGGCAGTATTTTTGCCACCAGTGCGCCGCGTGGCTTGTCCAGTCCAAACGATTCAGCCAGTTCACGAGTCACATCCTGAATGAACACCCCTAACCAGCCGCGCGTCACATGGCCTTCAGATTTCAACTGCTCAACCACGTTCATTGCCAAATCAATCGGTATCGCAAACGACAGTCCCATGAAGCCCCCTGAGCGACTGTAGATTTGGGAATTCACGCCGACCACTTCGCCATCCAGATTAAACAACGGGCCACCGGAATTACCGGGATTGATCGCGACATCGGTCTGAATAAAGGGCACATAGTTGTCCTTGGGCAGACTGCGGCCCTTGGCGCTAACAATGCCTGCGGTGACGCTGTGATCAAAACCAAACGGTGAGCCGATTGCGAGCACCCACTCCCCGACTTTCAGATCGTTATCTTTGCCAAGCTTGACGGTGGGTAAATCGTCGGCATCAATCTTGAGAAGGGCAATATCACTACGCGGGTCAGTGCCAATCAGTTTTGCCTGTAACTCGCGGCGGTCGGACAGGCGCACGATGATCTCGTCGGCATTTTCGACCACGTGGTTATTGGTCACGACGTAACCATCTTTGGAGACGATAAAACCAGACCCGAGCGACTTGGAGTCACGGCGTGGGGGCACGGAGCCACCCCCTTGCCCACCTTCACCAAAGAAATGGCGGAACAGTTCACCAAAAGGGCTTCCTTCCGGGAGCTCTGGCATCTCAAGCCCCTCAGGCAATTGACGCTGACGTTTACTCTGTACGTGTTGGCTGGTACTGATGTTAACCACGGCCGCGCCATAATCCTCGACTAATTGAGTAAAATCAGGAAGGCTTGCCGCCAGTGCGGTTGAACTGAATAAAACAGCAACTGAGAGAGCCAGAAGCGACCGATACCAGTGGTTCAGATTATTGACGTACATGGTTACTCCAGAAAAAATTATGAACAGACGCACAGTTAGAGGGCAAAAGAAAAGGTTAGTTCAATCGAACTACGGTTTGCGCGACAACCGCGGTTACGTCCGTTGTCGACGCATGATGACGCACCCAAAGTAATCCACCGACAAGCCCTGCGAGTGCGCCTGCCATCGCGGGGCCATCCCCCATCGAGTAGCCGATCCATTGGGCAACCTGCTGCAAGACAAAGCTACCAGTCAGCATGGCGATTAGCGGAACACCGTAACCGATGCCGACGCCTTTCATGAATGCCTGTTCCGAAATTTGCAGCGTGACTGGATCGCCAACCGCCCAATGCGCGGTGTTGGCGACCCGAATGGATCGTCGTCTGCGCGCGAGAAAGCCCGCGATGACGGAGGTACCACAGCTACTTTTCGACACACACTGGCCACAACCGGAGGTGGTCTGTGGCACAACCCAGGCATCGTGCCCCTCGATTCGCTCAATGATGCCGGGTTGTTCAATCAAGCTTGTTCTCTTCATTGAAAATAACTGAAGTACCCACCAGTTCGACGGTGTGGGCGGGTACCTCGCCGACCACGGTGACCTGATACTGGCCGTCCTTCGAACCAAACGCGCTGATGGAGCCGACGCTGGTGTGACCTTCGAGCGTATTGCTGACGAGGGGTTCAACATACACGGAAAAGGAGGACAAACCGTCACTGAACACTAATTGCTCCCGAATACTGCTGCGATCCGCACTCATACGCCGATGACGCGCGTCGACAGTGAAACCGACCGGCACGTTTTTAACGCGCCACGAAAACCGCAGGTCAGTCCCCGTTTCTGTCTCGTCGCTGTCGATTTTCCATGTATAAGACTCACCCTTGACCTTTGGTTCCACCCAACGAGGATCTATGGACTCCAATATATCAAGTCGTGTGAACAGGATGCGTTCAAGCAACTCACCGTTGGATTCCATAAACTCTTTTGACATCGGTAGCGCAGTGTCGGTTTCGAGAAAGAGTCGATAACCGCGGCGGTACCGATCTCTGGGGATGATCAAGACTTCCTGCACCATAAGTCCCGCGACACGACTGCGTTCACCCAGCGTCAGCTTGTAAAAGGGTGACAGCGTATCCAGATCCATAGGCAAGTCCAGTCTGAACGTGGCTTGAGGCGAGCGCCTGTCAATCCACGCCGTTTTTTTGTCTGGCATAATGAAAGTGACACTGTCATTGGTGCGGATGACTTCACGGGCGCTGCCATTCAGGGAAATCAAACGCTCACGCTCCGCTCCATCGCTCACGATGTGGATGATGCGCATGGTATCGATGACGTCATCATGCTGATAGATAAACGTACCGTCGTAATTTTTCGATCGCAATGCGTCACTCATGCGAGTGAGCCACTGTTGAACCTCTGCAGTATCATCCGCGATCGCGGGTGGGACAACGCCACCAACAACCATGAGCAACAACAGTGAGGAAAGCAACTTCATCTATTCTGATTAGGCTGAGTAACTATAATGACGTAAGGGAGCATCCCGTTCATATTGCTTACTGGCGCATGTTCAAAATGATTCAGGATATAGTGATTGGGCAACGGTGCGGAGGTGGCTTGATTGACTAGCGAAAAATCTGATGGTGGCTGCTGGATTTGAGCTACCGGCGGGGTATCCACCGGATGGGTATCATCAACGGGCAAGCTGCGCAATCCAAATACGGCGATCGCGGCAACTGAGGCGGCAACCGCCAGTCCGGCGAACGGGTTGGCAAACCGGTGTTGCGATTTTTCGATATTCCGAGGTGCCAGAATCGCGGGTTCAGCGGCAACTGCTGACGCTACCCTTGCCCTGAGATCATGCGCGATCACATCCGGCATCTCATCCCGTATCGCGTGACCAATAAGGTGGTAACGGTTCATTTGTTTCTGCGCATCATCTGACGAGGCAAGCATATTGATGGCCTGATCCAGTTCATGGCCACTTAACTCATCATCTGCCGACGCAGAAATTTGTGTGTCATTCAACTCAAGCATTATTCATCCACCTCACTCAGCAACGGTCTTATGCGCGTATCGATCGCCTCTCGGGCACGAAATATTCTTGACCGAACCGTGCCCACCGGACATTCCATCACCTCGGCAATCTGGTCATAGCTCATACCTTCGAGCTCCCGTAATAGTATGGCTGTGCGCAGGTCGTCGGGCAAACTATTGATTGCCTCGTCAATGGTTTCAGCCAGTTCTTCTCTAAGCACGAGTCGCTCGGGAGTTGCCGTTTCCCGCAGCCGTCCAGCACTACCGAACTGCTCAGCGTCCTGGTGATCGATATCATCACGTGGCGGACGTCGTGAGGCAGCGACCAGATGATTCTTGGCGGTATTGATCGCGATGCGGTACAGCCAGGTATAAAACGCACTTTCCCCCCGAAATTTCGGCAGCGCACGATAGCACTTGATAAAAGCCTCTTGGGCCACATCCAGTGCTTCATGCTGATCTGACACATAGCGGGATACCAGTTTGACAATCTTGTTTTGGTATTTCAGTACCAGAACATCGAAAGCCTTTTTGTCACCTTGCTGTACGCGAAGAATCAGTTCCTGATCAATCGTCTGTTCGCCCATCCGGGCTTACCCCTCCGAGTGTTGAGCCAGTTCCCGCGCCCATCAGAATAGACAGGCGTGCAAAGAGAAAGTTCGGCAGAAAATCAATTATTTAAAGCCATCATCGCCGGTCAGTGTGAAGAACCCATGGGCTTACCGGTCATTTGTGTGATCAAACCCAAAAAATACGGTAGCATGGAGCGAATTCAGAGCCTCGATCGAGTCGGATAAGAGTTCCTGATTTTGGCTATTATTAGTGTGAAAACAACCAGAAGCAAACAGTTTCCAGAATTATGCGTCAGCAACAATACTTTGATGTACTGATTATCGGCAGCGGCGCCGCCGGACTGAGCCTGGCCTTGCGCCTGCCAGTGACCCTCTCGATTGCTGTGGTGTCGAAAGGCCCACTCAGCGAAGGTAGCACGTTGTATGCCCAGGGCGGCATCTCAGCGGTACTGGATGCCGATGACACCCTCACCTCCCATATCACGGACACCATTAATGCAGGCGCGGGTCTGTGCAAGGAACACATTGTCGAGCAGGTGGTGTCGGAAGGTGCCGATTGCATCGAATGGTTGCGGCAGCTCGGCGTGCCGTTTACGCAAATCGACCACAGTGATGGTCGACGCTATCACTTGACCCGGGAAGGTGGCCACAGTCATCGACGTGTCGTGCATGCGGCCGATGCGACTGGACGGGTTCTGGAAACAACGCTTGAGAAGCTGGTTCGCGGGCGTGTAAATATTAGCGTGCTTGAACATCTTATTTCTATCGATCTGGTGACCGGACATAAGTTGGGCAACAAAGATAACCGTTGCCACGGAGCGTATTTACTGGATCTGAAGGATGGCTCGGTCCAGGCGATTGCGGCATCAACGGTGGTGCTGGCGACGGGCGGCGCGAGCAAGGTGTATCAGTATTCCAGTAATCCGGACGTATCGACCGGTGACGGTATCGCCATCGCATGGCGCGCCGGTTGTCGGGTCGCCAACATGGAATTCATGCAGTTCCATCCAACCTGTCTATACCACCCTCAGGCAAAATCCTTTCTGATTACCGAAGCCGTGCGCGGTGAAGGTGGCGTGTTGCGCCTGCCGACGGGTGCGGCCTTTATGAAGTTTTACGATCCGCGTGCCGAGTTGGCGCCGCGCGATGTGGTTGCCCGCGCCATCGATCATGAAATGAAACGCCTCGGTTCTGACTGTGTGTATTTGGATATCAGTCATAAATCCAAAGATTTTATCGTTGCGCACTTCCCCACCGTCTATCAACGTTGCCTCGAGTTTGGTTTCGATATGGCCAACGAGCCTATTCCAGTGGTTCCCGCCGCACATTACACCTGCGGTGGCATTGTCACCGATCATCATGGGCGCACGGATTTGCCCGGCTTGTATGCGATTGGTGAGACCGCTTGCACCGGGTTGCACGGTGCCAACCGCATGGCCAGCAACTCGATTCTAGAATGTCTGGCGTTCGCGAAAATCGCGGCGTCGGATATTGTCAGCCGCAGCGCTGAACACGTCGCTGCGCTGGACATTCCGGCGTGGGACGAGAGTCGGGTGACCGATTCAGACGAAGAGGTGGTGGTGTCACACAATTGGGATGAACTGCGCCACTTCATGTGGGATTACGTCGGCATCGTACGCACTAACAAACGTCTGGAACGTGCCAAGCGCCGCGTGGATTTACTGATGAACGAGATTGCGGAATATTATGGCAACTTTCGTATCACCAACGACTTGCTGGAGTTAAGAAATCTCGCGACCGTCGCGGATTTGATTATTCGTAGTGCGATGAAACGCAAGGAAAGTCGTGGACTGCATTACACACTGGATTATCCTCAACCCAACCCGGCGTTGGCAACAGATACGGTGCTGACGCCAAAAAGTGAAGCCGGCCGCGACGAGCTAACCGGCTCCCCATTCCGATTAATTCAATCCTGAGATGAGTTGGTTACGCCGCGCGTTTGCGGGCAAAGCCAAAGAGTGCGATCAAACTGGGTAGCCTCATAGCAGAACTAAATCATAATAAATACGATAGCTTAAAATAATGCTTCTAATGTCGTGGAAAATTGCCTGCCAAACATTCCTGTGAGCTATCTCGCGTCGTACGCAACCGCACCCGCAGTCGTCGAAGTTCATCCTCGCAGGCCGCATCCGCAAAAATCGTGGTGGAGTAATAGCGATCAAAAAGCGCTGATAAACACCCGTAAGATCGCCTTGCAGATTCGGCACAGCGTCTGGAATTGAGTACGATTAGACCCGGAACAACCAAGCTGCCGCCAATAATCTCGACCTCACGGCAACGCGCGTTACGCTGATGCAGTCGCCACTGGTTTTGTTGATTGACCGAGATAGCCGTAACGGCGAGCGGGTGAACCCGCCATGATTGACGCAGAATGCCGTCAACAAGGCTCGACGCAATGATGATGCACAGTAGTATCTCAATGGATAGCGGTAACGACACCAATGCAACCGATAAAGCCGCTACACCATGAACGACCAGCAGTGCCCACATAAGTTGGCGCGACGCCAGTAATCTAACGTGGATGGGTGGCCGCGCCCTAGTTGACAGCATGTAGATGTTCCCCTTCCGTGGGTATCAGAATTCCAGAAAACGTTATTTTTCTCGCCCTTGCTTGTATTCGGGTACCAGTCCCGCGCCGGACGAAAGCTTGGCCTCGATTTCAACCACGGTTTGCTCGATGGCCAGAAACCGCTCGGGTGTGGCTGGGTGCGACGCGGCATGATTCGTGCGAATACTGCCGGGGTGTTCGGCGGCCATGCGGCGCCAAAAATTCGCGGCTCCTTCAATGTCGAGTTCGGCCTGTGCCATAAAGTACAACGCGACGTAGTCGGCTTCGGCCTCGAAGTCCTGCGAGTACATCCCCGCGGCGATATTGCCAAACAAGCCCTGTGTATCGACGCCATACGCCGCCGCTGCGATATCGAATACCGAACCGAGTAGATAGTTGGTGGTCTTGGCGCGAATATGCCCCATCGCGTTGTGCGCCAGTTCGTGTGCAACGACGAGGGACAACTCCTGATCACCGGTCGCAAAGCGCATCATGCCTTTGGTGATGATAATTCTGTCACCATCGGCAGAGGCGTTGACCTCGTCAGCGCCGCTCAATACGACAGGATAGTTACAAGAGCGCACCGGTGTCAGGGGAAACGACTGCATCACACCCTCTCGTTTAATAGTGAGCGTGGTCACCGTTCCTGACTTGATCTCTTTTGCGATTAAATCGTGCAAGTCTTCGAGAGCATCCTCGCCAACGGGAGAGCCAATCCCATTGATACTCACAAGTACATCACCAGGTTGCAAGCCCGACACATCAGCCGCCGAATCGGGGGCGATCAATAGCAGTTGAATGGGATCACCCAAGTCGTATTTACGCTGGGCGGCGTCCTGTAAATCATCGGGGATACTGTATTTGTTTGAGAACTGAACACCGATCGAGGCACGGGTGTCGTCCTCGCAATAGGGTTGGGCAGTGACCAATAGCGGATAGCTGATTCGAAGAAGTCGATCGTGATGGTGGATCAGGGACTGCAGCGCGATGTCGCTTTGTTTTTGAGCCTCGACCTCGATCAGGGCCTCATTGATCTGTACGCGCTTGGTGGCAGGCGAACAGGCGGTGAGCCCGACGAGCACAAACATCAGGACCAAGGTGTACGCAGAGCGGTTCATGGGATTTCCTTGTGTACGGGAACGACAGTGCCGTCACGGTAGCACGAATGCGCTTAATGCCAGGCAGCAGTCCGAATTTTTCGGATGACGCTGACCATCTGTTTCTCGGTTGGTACCACGTCCCCCAGCAGCCAGCCCTGCAGTACTTGGTCCGACATTTCCAGCAGGCGTTCAAATACCGGGGGTTCGTCTTGGTCAAGCGTATCCAAGCCATTTTCAACAAAACCCAACAGCAACAGATCAAGCTCCAACATGCCGCGCCGACATTTCCAGCGCAGTCGATTCAGGGTTTCAACATCGCTCAAGGTTACACCGATTGCTTGACCATCAGCTGTCGGATTTTACCGATCGCAGCGGTAGGATTTAGTCCTTTCGGACAGGCATCGACGCAATTCATGATGGTGTGACAACGAAACAGTTTGTACGGGCCTTCGAGGTCATCCAGTCGTTCTTCAGTGGCTTGGTCACGGCTGTCGGCGAGAAATCGCCAAGCCTGCAACAGGGCGGCAGGACCCAGAAACTTGTCCGGGTTCCACCAGAACGACGGACAAGCCGTTGAGCAACAGCCGCACAGAATACATTCATACAAGCCATCCAACTGCTCACGCTCTTGCGGAGATTGCAGAACTTCAATCTCCGGTTCCGGATCCTTGCGAATTAAATACGGTTTGACGGCGCGATATTGTTGAAAAAACAGGTCCATATCAACAATCAAATCGCGAATCACGGGTAAGCCCGGTACCGGGCGAATCTCTACCGGCTCGGACAACGACGACAGGGGCGTGACGCAGGCCAGTCCATTCTTGCCATTGATGTTCATTGAATCGGACCCACACACACCCTCACCACAGGAGCGGCGAAAACTCAGGGTCTCATCCTGGGACTTAATCTCGAGCAACGCGGCCAATAACATCATGCCGGGGGCTACGTCGTTAAGTTCGTAGTCCTGCATATAAGGTTTCTTGTCCTTATCGGGATCGTAGCGGTAGATTAAAAACTTCATGGCGATCTCTCAGTAGACGCGTGGTTTGGGCGGAAAGGAATCGACCGTCATCGGTTTCATCCGCACGGGTTTGTAGTCTACCGTTCTATCGTTGCTATACAGGCTATGCTTTAGCCAAGCCGCATCGTCGCGATCGGGATAATCCACCCGCGAATGCGCGCCACGGCTTTCCTGTCGCGGTAACGCGGAAATAATGGTGGCAAGCGCGAGATCGAACAGGTTCTCGAGTTCGAGCGCCTCAATTCTTGCGGTATTGAACACCTTGCTCTGATCGGCCAGTTGGACATCGTCGAGTTCGTCAGCCAACGCCTTGATCTTATCGATTCCTGCCGCGAGAACGTCCTCGGTTCGATACACGCCGCAGTGTTCTTCCATGGTCTGTTTCATGTCGGCTTTGAGTTCGGCAACTGGGCGACCGCTGCGTTTTTTCTGCCAACGATCTAGGCGCTCAAGTGCACGATCGACCGAGTCTTGTGCCAATGGCCGGTGATGACGATTTTCACCCAGAAACTCGACAATCTGATTCGCGGCAGCGCGGCCAAACACCAGAATATCCAGCAAGGAATTGCCGCCGAGTCGATTGGCGCCATGTACCGAAACGCAGGCACATTCCCCCGCCGCATACAGACCCGGCACCACCTCTTCCGGTCCGTGTCGTTCTGGTACCACCACCCGCCCATAGCGATCGGTCGGAATGCCGCCCATCGTATAGTGGGCGGTCGGACGCACCGAAATCGGTGTGTTGGCTGGATCGATATTAAGAAAGGTGTTGCACATATCCACCACACCAGGCAGTCGCTTGCGGATGAGATCGCTGCCCAGATGCGCAATGTGCAATTCGATGTAATCTTTGTTGGGGCCGCATCCACGTCCCTGGGCAATTTCGGTTGCGATGGACCGACTGACCACATCGCGGCTGGCGAGATCTTTAGCATGCGGAGCATAACGTTCCATAAAACGCTCACCTTCCGAATTTAGAAGATACCCCCCCTCGCCGCGCGCGCCTTCGGTGATCAACATGCCGCGACCGGCAATACCCGTTGGGTGAAACTGGAAGAACTCCATGTCCTGTAATGGGATGCCTGCACGCAATGCCATCGCCATACCGTCACCGGTATTGATCAAGGCGTTGGTGTTGGTGCGGAAGATTTGTCCAGCACCCCCCGTGGCTAACAGCGTGGTCTTGGCCTCGATGATCATCGGTTCGCCGGTCTCTATATCCAGCACCACGGCGCCGAGTATGATGCCCTCCTCGTCCTTGATCAGATCGATCGCAAAATACTCATCAAAGAAATGCGTCTTGGCCCGCAGGTTCTGTTGATACAACGAATGCAGGATGACGTGACCGGTACGGTCCGCGGCAGCGCAGGTTCGCGACGCCTGTTCACCACCAAAATTTTGGCTTTGACCGCCGAAGGCTCGTTGATAGATTTGGCCATTGTCAAGACGCGAAAACGGTACGCCAAAGTGTTCCAGTTCGTACACCAGATGCGAGGCGGCGCGACACATATACTCGATCGCATCCTGATCGCCCAGATAGTCACTACCCTTGATCGTGTCGTACATATGCCAATGCCAGTTGTCTGGCGACACGTTGGCGAGTGCGGCATTGACGCCGCCTTGAGCCGCGACCGTATGTGAGCGGGTAGGAAATACCTTGGACACGACCGCGACGTGGGCATCGGCCCGCGCCAATTGCAATGCGGCGCGCAGTCCACCGCCGCCGGCGCCAATAATCAAGGTATCAAATCGTCGTATGGGTATGCTCATGAATGCATCAGTATCCGAATAAACCACAGGCCGCTGGTGACCAGAACGGCGCCCACCACGGCCATCGCCAGTAGGCGTAGACTGATCGGTTTGACGTAATCCATTAGTACGTCACGCACACCGACCCAAGCGTGAACCAACAAGGAGAAACAAAACAGTGCGGCAAAATTGGTCACCCAGGGGTTGGTGATCCATGCCTGCCACTGCGCATGATTTTGCGGTGCGTCGAAAATAAAATGGTTTGCCAGAAACAGGAAATATCCGGCGAGATACAGCGCGGTAAGTCGTTGGATAATCCAAGCCTTCAGGCCATAGGCTCGGCGGCTCATTGCAGCAACACCAACACGATGACAGTTACCGTAAATCCAGCGATATTGACCACCCAAGCGCTGGTTTTTGCGCTCGCCAGTTCAACGCCAATATCAATGTCGATCAATAGGAAACGGATACCGGCGAATAGATGATGGATCACACTCCATAACACCAGCCCAAGCGGGATTTGAAACCAGACGGTTGCTGCGAGATCAACCACCCATTGGTAACCCGATTCACTGCTCAAGGAACGATCAAGTAGAAACGCCATCAGAGGGATCGCGAGAAACAGCAGTATCCCGCTGAGGCGGTGCGCGATCGAGACCCATGCGGTGACCGGCATCCGAATACGCAGCAAATTAAGATAGATGGGCCCTTCGCGTCGATGTTTCATTTCTTATTGCTATTGCTTCCGGAAGGTACGCTGCCACGCTCAATTTTCACACAGTATAGCCAATACTTGTGACGGGGGCATAGCCAAAATTCCAGACACTGTATACTGGCCGGATGAATACGGAATGGCACGATTTTTTACGCACTCAGGCCGCTGAAGTTATGCCCGACAGGTTGGATGTCCACTTTGAATCAACCCCGGACCCTGTCGATGGGTTTTCTCTATGTGATTTGAGTTATCAGGGACTGATATCCCTGAGCGGCGCCGATGCCGCCGCATTTTTGCAGAGCCAGATCAGCAATGACATCGACGACATTACCCCCAGCCACAGTGGGCTTGGGTCCTACTGCGTACCGAAGGGGCGTATGTTGGCGATCTACCGAGCTTTTTATATTGATGAGGCGGTGGTGTTGCAGCTGCCCATACAAAGAGTCGCCCCGGTGATACAGCGAATGAGTATGTTTGTTCTTCGTTCCGACTGCACCATCGCCGACCTTAGCGACGATTGGGTGCGCATGGGTTTGATAGGTTCGGGCGCTACCGCGTGGTTAACCGCGGAGCATGGGCTTGATGGTTTGGCTGTCGACGGCGTCACCCGTACGAGTTTTGGCGTGGTTATTCGTCATCCCGGTATCGAACCTCGTTATGAGTTGTTCGTTAATCCCGGGATCGCTCAGGATCTTTGGCAGCAACTACAAGGTGCCGCGACGTTGGTGTCGAGTGACCAGTGGGCACTACAGGATATCTACGCCGGGATACCCTCAGTTTATCCCGAAACCAGCGAATCTTTTGTTCCACAAATGACAAATCTTGATTTGCTCGGAGGCATTAGTTTCACCAAGGGCTGTTACCCGGGGCAGGAAATTGTCGCGCGAACCGCCTATTTGGGAAAGCTCAAACGGCGCATGTTTCGCACTCATGTTGATACCGATACCCGGCCTGACCCGGGAACGCCAGTTTATTCATCCACCTCTGATCAGACCCAGGGCAGTTGCGTCGATGCACGACCTGAAGCAGGCGGTTACGCCGTCCTTGCCGTGCTTCGGTTGGATGCAGCTGGGGCGGGCGATTTGCATTTAGGCGATGGTAATGGCCCTGAGTTGTCGCTGATTCCACTGCCGTATTCGTTTCCTCATGAGAGCGATCAGTAGGCTTATATTATCCTGATGTCATATCAATATGGTAATTGTAAGCATATGTTAAATATATAAAATATAATAACTTTTAAAGTAAAGTCTCACCTGCCTGCCTCTCCAGTAGCCCCATCGTTTTCCAGATTAAACATAGCCTCCCTAGTTGCCGCTATGGAACTAACGGCGGGGGGAAAATGATCAAAGCAAACAAACATATTTCTACGGTCGGCACCTGTTGCCCGGTGCCGCCGGTCATCATGGCCGAAGCTATCGCTGAGATGAAGCCCGGTCCGATCCTCTCGGTTACCGGCGACGATCCGATTTGTGAATCGCGCATGCGTGACTACTGCTCGGTAAAGGGGTTCGAGTTACTCGATGTGATCTCCGTGCCAGATGCAACGACACTATTTGTTCGTATCAGCTAATGCATAAGAATAATGAATCGAAGCAGCCACCTCACAAAGCGACCGTGATGCTTGTCAGCGGTGAGCTAGACAAGGCCGTGCTCGTATTTGAGATTGCGGTCGGAATGCAGGCGATGGATACCGACGTCAAGATGTGGTTTGTTTTATATGGCGTGAATTGCTTGAAATGTTCGAGCAGCCGACTACACCGTGGTGTTCTAGGCATTTAATGAATACCACACTCCAACGATCGCTTAAAGATCAGGTGGCGGCGCTATCCACTGAACTGGCGTTGTTACTTCAACTTGGTGACAAGATAGTCGGCGAGTTGAACGTTGATAAGCTATTTCCGGCGATTGTTGATATTGCCCGTGAAGTTATCGACGCAGACACGATGCTGTTGCCATTGTTGGATAACGATTATCTTGATTATCACTATGCCGCTGCATCGGGGCTGAATGCGGAGCGTATTCAGGGGCAACGATTCGAGTCCAGCGTTGGGATGTGTAGCTGGGTTCTGAGCAATAAAAAGCCCCTGTTATTTGGGCATGGACAGGCACTGCCGATGGGCGACAATACCGAGTGGGAAGCAGGCATGGAGTCTATCCTGCTCGTGCCACTAATCGCTCGAGGCGCGATTATTGGTGGACTATCGGGTTTGGGTAAACGAGGGGGTGGATCTTTTACCGAATTTGATCTTAATTTACTGACGGTGTTTGCCAATCAGGCCAGTATCGCTATTGATAATGCTTTAATGCTTGATCGGATGAATCGACAGGCTAGTGATACGGAGTCGCTGATCCGAGAACTTACCTGGCAGAAGCAGCATGCCGAGGTTGCGCTGGAATCGATGACCGATGGGGTCATGACCACGGATCGTGATGGTCTGGTGATGCGCGTCAATACGGTCGCTTGTTTAATGCTGGGAATGCCTCGAGTAGACATCATGGGCCGGCCTATCGACGAACTATTTTTTCTGTTCAATGACTCCGGTGAGGAAGTCGAAAATACGGTATCTCGGGCATTTGGCTATGATTGCATGGTGCGCGAGTCGGAGACTATCACGCTCTCGACGCTCGGCGGCAAGAATTTTCCAGTCGAAATGTCGGCCGCCATCCTGCGTGATGAGCATTTTGTAGCCGATGGTTCGGTGCTGGTGTTTCGAGATGTCGAAGAGCGGCGACGATTGACGCAAACACTTCAGCACCAGGCCACTCACGACCACCTAACCGGCCTCATTAATCGTCAGGAATTTGAGTATCAGATCGAACGGATACTAGATCGCGGTGGTGAACAGCATGCAATGATATACATTGATCTATATCAATTTAAAGCCATCAATGACACCTGTGGCCATGCTGCAGGCGACGCTATGTTATGCCGGGTCGCAGAACTTCTGCGCACCCCCCTCAGAGAGGCTGACCTGCTTGCGCGTATCGGCGGCGATGAGTTTGGGTTACTGCTCAAGTGTTGCCCGATTGACAAGGCTGAGTACATAGCGAAAATGATTCGCGATCTCATAGCGGGTTTTCATCTGGAATGGGATGGCCAAAGGTATTCATGTGGAGCGAGTATTGGCGTCGTCCCGATCACGTCGGATAGCCTCGGGCTTGAGCAGGTAATGAGCGCTGCCGACATAGCCTGTTACTCGGCAAAAGAGCGCGGGCGAAATCGAATCCATGTCGCCCAAGTGAATGACATTACGCTGGCCGAAAAACAGGATATCATGCGATGGCTCCCAAGAATTCAGTTTGCAATTGATAACGACAACTTCAAACTGAATTTCCAGCGCATCGTGCCATGCGATCCAGATTCCAAGCATCGCCCACACGTGGAACTGTTGTTGCGAATGGTGGAAAAAGATTTATCCATTGTGCCGCCAGGCGCGTTCATTCCCCCTGCTGAGCGCTACGATCTGATGCCGGAAATTGATCGATGGGTACTGAAAAAAGCCTTTGCGATGCTTCCTGGACAGATCGAATCTGGGCGATTTTCGCAAGATACCCTGTTTTCGATCAACCTGTCAGGAACCTCGATCAGAGATCTCGGGCTAATCGACTTTATCGACGCGCTTCAGGCCGATAGCGATCTAGCTCCTGAGGATATTTGTTTCGAGATAACCGAAAGATCCGCTATAGAGAACCTCTCGACCGCAACCGAACTAATTTCCGTCCTGAGAGGTAAGGGTTATAGCTTTTCGCTGGATGATTTTGGCAGCGGCCTATCGTCGTTTTCCTACCTCAAGGCATTACCGGTCGACTTTCTCAAGATCGACGGCATGTTCATCCAGGCAATCGCCAAAGACCCGATTGACCGAGCCATGGTCAAGTCAATCAATGAAATTGGTCATGTTATGGGTATAACCACCGTTGCTGAATTTGTTGAGGATCAGGCTATTCTCGAGATTCTCAGGGAAATCGGTGTTGATTATGCACAGGGCTATCACGTCCACAAACCAGAGCCGATTTAGCCACTTCACCTCTAACTTTAGCGGGTTGCACCGTCCTCAAGCCCTGCACAATTCCGCCGCTTTGTTGGTCTATGAACCCCAATTTTGAACGGAATTGGGCGTCGGAGCCCAATAATGTCCAAAGAGCAGGAATTTCTCGACCATCTTCGCAAGGAAATCGAATCCAATCGTCTGCAGAATACGTCCAGGAACTGGAAAAACTGTTTGCCTAAAAGGTTGCCCGGAAAACCAGAATATCGCCGGCGTTATAGATCATGTGAAGCAATATCGGTGCGATCAGACGACCGGTTCGGTCCTTGAGCAAGCCAAAGATAAGCGATGGTGCCAGCACCGATGCCGCCCACAGCGGTGGGTGATAGATAAAGTGCAAACCCGTAAAAAGCAGGCTAACGAGAATATTGGCGTGGCTTAGGGGACCCAGCTTTAGTGCGCGCAGTGCGCCAAGATGGCGATGGGCAAGATCTTGAAGCAGACCGCGAAATACCACCTCCTCCAACACCGGATAGATCAGTACCCCATACAGCAGGTGTTGCGTCCACTGCGGATCCGGATGCCGGCCCAGTAACAGATAGGCCGCGCCCCAATAGACACCAGCGGCGATAATCGCCAGCCAGAACAACCCGTCGCGCCATGGCACCGGATTACTCCGGTCTTAGCAGCGGAAACAGCAGCACTTCGCGAATCGAGGCGGAGTCGGTAAGCAACATCACCAGACGATCGATACCGATGCCCTCTCCCGCCGTTGGCGGCAATCCATGTTCCAGCGCACGAATATAATCCGCATCAAAGTGCATGGCCTCGTCGTCCCCCGCCTCTTTGCTTTCAACTTGCTTGCGAAAACGCGCGGCTTGATCATCCGGGTCGTTCAACTCGGAAAAACCGTTGGCCAACTCGCGGCCACCGACGAAAAATTCAAAACGATCAGTAATGAACGGATCATCGTCGTTGAGGCGCGCCAACGGCGAGACCTCGGTAGGATATGCGGTGATAAAGGTTGGCTGCATCAAACGATGTTCGACGGTTTTCTCAAAGATCTCAATCTGAACCTTGCCAAGCCCCCAGCTATCATCCTGTGGGATGCCCAGTCCTTCGGCAATCTTGCGAGCTTGCGGCTCATCCCCAAGCTGGTCAGCGCTGATGTCGGGATTGAAGTGCTGAATCGATTCAATAATGGTCATGCGTGCAAACGGCTGAGAAAAATCATAGGCATCGCCCTGATACTCGAAGCTGGTGGAGCCCAACACCGACAGTGCCATCTCTCTGAGCATCAACTCGGTTAGATCCATCAGATCATTGAAGTCTGCATACGCTTGATAGAACTCGATCATGGTGAACTCGGGATTATGACGCGTCGACAACCCCTCGTTGCGAAAGCTGCGATTGATCTCGAATACCTTTTCAAAACCGCCGACCACCAAACGTTTCAGATAGAGCTCCGGCGCTATGCGCAGAAACAGCTGCATATCCAGCGCATTGTGATGCGTCTCAAAGGGTTTGGCAGTGGCGCCGCCGGGTATGGCATGCATCATCGGCGTTTCGACTTCCATAAACTGTCGTTCGGCGAGAAAGTTACGGATGAAGGAAATAATTTCTGAGCGGGTCTTAAATATATCCCGGGCCTGCTGATTCATAATCAGATCGACATAACGCTGACGAAAGCGAGTCTCCTGATCAGTCAGGCCATGAAATTTTTCGGGTAGCGGGCGCAGTGACTTGGTGAGCAATCGCAACTCGCTGACGCGTACGGATAACTCACCAGTCTTGGTACGAAACATCTGTCCCTCTGCGGCAATAATGTCGCCAACGTCCCAGGTCTTGAATGAGGGGTAGACACCGTCAGGCAGTGAATCGCGCTGCACAAATAGTTGAATGCGCCCCGACATGTCCTGCAGATGCGTGAAACTGGCCTTACCCATCACCCGCTTGGCCATCATGCGACCGGCCACGCGTACCGTGACAGACTCAGCCTCTAGGCCATCGGCATCGACGCCTTCGAAGCGGCTATGTAATTCGGCCGCCAGACTATCGCGACGAAAGTCGTTGGGGAAGGCATTGCCCTGTTCGCGAATCGCGCTCAGCTTTTCGCGGCGCTGTGCAATGAGTTTGTTTTCGTCTAGTTCCGCCATAATGACTTTATGTTCCTGAATTCGAAATTAATACACTGAAACCGATCGTTCATTGGTAACTGAGTCGATATTCCCCGGCTAAATCCCCTCTCCCTGAGGGAGAGAGGTAGGGTGAGGGGAGTTAAAGCCCACTCTTTAAACTGGCAACAATAAACTGATCGAGACTACCATCCAGTACCGCTTGTGTATTGCCCGTTTCTACCCCGGTGCGTAAATCCTTGATACGAGATTGATCCAACACATAGGAGCGAATCTGACTGCCCCAGCCAATGTCAGATTTACCCTCTTCTATCACCTGCTGATCCGCTTGACGGCTACTCAACTCCAACTCATATAGCTTCGCCTTGAGCTGCTTCATCGCGGTGGCTTTGTTCTTGTGCTGTGAGCGGTCGTTTTGACATTGCACAACGGTGCCGGTCGGATTGTGCGTAATACGCACCGCCGATTCGGTTCGGTTGACATGCTGGCCGCCAGCGCCACTGGCACGATACACATCGATGCGCAGATCTGCAGGATTGATATCGATCTCGATATCATCATCAATTTCGGGTGATACGAAAACGGCGGCAAAGGAGGTATGGCGACGGTTGCTGGAATCAAACGGCGACTTGCGTACCAGCCGATGCACCCCGATCTCGGTGCGCAACCAGCCAAAGGCGTAGTCGCCGGTAAAACTGATGGTGGCACTCTTGATGCCAGCGACTTCCCCCGCGGAGGCCTCGATCAACTCGGTCTTAAAGCCCTTCTGCTCGCCCCAGCGTAAATACATGCGCAACAATATCTCTGCCCAATCTTGCGCCTCTGTGCCACCGGAGCCCGACTGGATATCAAGGAATGCATTATTGGGATCCATTTCACCGGAGAACATGCGCCGGAACTCAAGCTCGGCCACGCGGGTTTCAAACCCATCGAGATCGGTGATTACCGAGTCGACGGCCTCTACGTCGTCTTCCTCACCGGCCATTTCCAATAGGTCGCGAGCATCGGTTAAACCGGAATCCATGTCTTCGATGGTGGACACCACGGTTTCGAGCATGGCGCGTTCCTTACCCAGTGCCTGCGCCCGTTCCGGGTCCTTCCAGACCTCGGGAACCTCCAGCTCGCGTAAGACCTCGATCAGGCGTTCCTTGCGAATATCGAAGTCAAAGGTACCCCCTAAGCGTATTGGCTCGCGCTTGCAGGTCATCGATTCGGCTGTAGAGGGGATTCAGTTCCATCCGGGTCTTATTTTAGGGTCGACTTAAACGACGAATTTTACACTGATTCTCAGATGGTTTGCCAACCTTGACCCGCTGCGCTATCGATCTGTTTAGACGGGTTCCAGATACTCAATCATGAGCTGCGGGCTGCGTTTATCGCGGTATTCATTCACATCAAGCCGAAATGCCACTCGTAGCGAACGCACGTTATCGGCCCAGTCAGCATCGGTTTGGTTAAAGGCGATACCATCGATTAACTGGCCCGTGTCGGGGTCGCGTAGCACCAGTTTGAGGTGATGTTCCCCGACGATGCGCCGTTGATCGATGTCGAACACGCCATCGAACACAGGTTCGGGAAACGCCTGTCCCCACGGCCCCGCAGTACGTAGCAGTTCGGCAAACCCAAGATTGAGATCATTGGCGCTGAGTTCGCCGTCGGAGTGAACCACATTCTGCAGTGACTCCTCGCTTAAATGACGCGCCAGCTCTTCCTCGAAGGCTTGGCGAAACGCGTCGAAGTGTTCGCGCGCGATGCTTAAACCTGCCGCCATTGCATGTCCGCCAAAGTGGCTGATCAAATCCGGGTGCCGGGTGGCGATCGCATCCAGTGCATCACGAATATGCAGGCCTGGAATCGATCGGCCCGAGCCCTTAATAACGTCATCGCCGTCCGGTGCGAATACTAGAACCGGTCGATGAAAGCGGTCTTTGATACGGCTGGCCAAAATCCCGACTACGCCCGGGTGCCAGTTTTCACGGAACAGACATAATCCCAGTGGCAGGGTTTCATCAGTGAGTTCCAGCGCGTCGAGATCGCGCTCCGCATCGGTTTGCATTTCCTGTTCGATGCGTCGGCGTTCGAGGTTAAGCTCGTCGAGTTTTTGCGCCAACTCATTGGCGCGCTCAGGTGTGGTGGCCAGCAAACACTCAATACCCAAAGACATGTCGTCGAGTCGGCCCGCCGCGTTGAGGCGTGGACCCACGGCAAAACCCAGATCGGATGCGACCAGCTGTGCCGGATTGCGCTTACCCAAGGCCAGCAAGGCATGAATACCCGCACAGCAGTGCCCTGCCCGTATCCGACGTAGTCCCTGCTCGACCAAAATTCGATTGTTGTGATCGAGTGGTACGACATCCGCAACGGTGCCGAGTGCGACCAGGTCGAGCGCATCGGCGAGGTTGGGTTCCTTGCGTTGAGCTTCGGCAAACCAGTTTTGTTCGCGTAGATGGGCCCGCAATGCCATCAACAGATAGAACATCACACCGACACCGGCAAGATTTTTGCTCGGGAATGGGTCGCCGCGTTTGTTCGGATTAAGAATCGCTGCGGCATCGGGAAGCGTGTCGCCAGGTAGATGGTGGTCCGTGACCAGCACGGCGATGCCGTTGGCATTGGCCGCCGCGACGCCCTGCAGACTCGAGATCCCATTGTCGACGGTAATAATCAGGTCGGGCTCGCGCTGCAATGCAATCTCGACAATCTCGGGGGTCAGCCCGTAACCGAACTTGAATCGGTTAGGTACCAGATAGTCGACATGCTGATAGCCAAACTGGGGCAACATGCGCATGGCCAGCGCACAGCTGGTGGCACCATCGGCGTCGAAATCACCGACGATCAAAATACGTGACTGAGAGTGCAGCACGTCAACCATGAGTTCGAGCGCCTCATCCAGACCGGATAACAAGGCCGCTGGATGCAGTCCTGTCAGTGAATGATCAAGCTCTTTTTCGCTACGAATGGCTCGCGCAGCATAAATTTGTCGCAGCACCGGGTGCAGGGTTTCGGGTAACTGACAATCGCCGTCTTCGAGACTGCGTCGGATGATGGTTTTGTGCATTGGATTGACTGCCCTCCTACAACCGGCTGATCAAGGGTTTTACGCGTCGCCAGAAGTATTTGAGATTACCACGGGTCAAGTCGAATTGCTGACCTTGGCAGGGAATCACTCGAAGTCGATCGATCTTGCCATCAGTTAACGAGTCGAGTGCCGGTACGATCCACTGCTGATTGAACTGTTTGACCCAGTCAGGCCAGTGATAGAGCGCTCCGGTAGCGATAATATCGTGGAGTTCCGTGAATACCGCCAGCATCGACCCTTGGTCACAGCGCTGGGTCGAAAATGAGACGGGTAGAGGCTGTGCCGCGGTGCCGGCGAGTTTTGCCAGTCCTCGCGACAATGGGTCATTGGCAAAGATTTGCCCCGCATCGCAATGAGCGGAATCGGGCAAGCTGCCGCCGCCCCACAACCACAGGCCATTGAGAACCGGTTCACCGTTCGACTCACGTGTGCGGTTCAGCTCAAGTCCGTGCATCATCATCTGAATTTCATTGATCAATTGGCGCCAGTGGCGTGACTCAACGCCCTGAGGCAAACGGTAGTTAATATCGTGTCCGTTGACGTCATTCAGCGAGTCAACCACGGGATAGTCCTCACCAGGCAACTTTAGATACCAACGATTAATCGCGCCGGGAATTAACTGATAGCCGTCATCCCCAAACAACTCGTCAAAACGCTCGACGATGGGTTCCACTTCATTGATGTGTATCTCGATTGACGGTCCGCCGAATAACAGGACGCTATCTTGATCCGCTTGCAGGTGGACGGGGTCGGCCCGTACCCAGTTGCCCTCGGGTACGGAGTCAAAATCGGCGAGCCAGGTGAGCGCCGCAACCGGAAAGGAGGATGCAGCAGGATCCAGACCGAACTGGGAAAATAGTGCGGCTTCGAATGAGATGAGCGGTGATGCACAGACACTGGACTTGGACAAGCCTCGTTCCAGTTCGGCACAATCCGGCGAGGGAAACCCCTCATCATGCGCCTGGGGTATGGGTCCCAGCAGACCCGGAACAACGAGGGTCAGGCCGATTTCAGACATTCGCAGGAATCCCTCAGCCCAGCTTTCTCCCGAAGGGAGAAGGGACATAACGACGACCCTCTCCCTTCGGGAGTGGGTCGGGGTGAAGGGCCCCTCATTAGCTGGACAGGCTTTCCATACGAATGCGCGTCACCGAACCTCGCACGCCATCGAGCGCTTCGATTGACGTGATCGCCTCGTTCATCTGTTTTTCCAGCACCTTGTGAGTGAGCATGATGATGGGTACACAGTCTTGGCCGTCATCGGGTTGTTTTTGAATGATGGCCTCAATGCTGATACCCGCGCGGCCCAAAATCCCAGTCACGTCGGCGAGCACGCCAGGCTTGTCATCCGCTTCTAGGCGAAGATAGTAGCTGGTTTCAACCTGCTCCATGTCGAGGATGGGCAGGTTGGTCAGTGCTTCATGCTGAAAGGCCAGATGCGGTACGCGATTCTCCGGGTCACTGGTCATGGTTCGCACCACGTCAACAATGTCCGCGACCACCGCAGACGCGGTGGGATCAGCACCGGCACCCGCGCCATAATAGAGCGTGGGTCCAACCGCATCCGCACTCACCAGTACCGCGTTCATTACGCCGTCGACATTCGCGATCAAACGGCGATGAGGAATCAAGGTCGGGTGTACCCGCAGTTCAATCCCGCTAGCGGTGCGTCGAGCGATACCCAGATGTTTGATTTTGTATCCGAGTTCTTCGGCGTAGGTCATGTCGGCGCGCGAGACCTTAGAAATCCCTTCGGTGTAGACCTTGTCGAACTGCAGTGGGATACCGAACGAAATCGACGCAAGAATAGCCAGCTTATGCGCAGCATCAATACCTTCGACATCAAACGTCGGGTCGGCTTCGGCGTAACCCAGCGCCTGCGCCTCGGCGAGTACGTCATCGAAGTTACGTCCGCCGCTACCCATCTCGGTCAGAATAAAATTGCCAGTACCGTTGATAATGCCTGCGACCCAGTGAATGGTGTTGCCGGCGAGGCCTTCCCGTATCGACTTGATAATTGGGATGCCCCCGGCGACGGCGGCTTCAAACGCTACCATCACGCCCGCGTCACGCGCTGCGGTAAAAATTTCGTTGCCGTGTACTGCAATCAACGCCTTGTTGGCGGTAACCACATGTTTGCCGTTGGCGATCGCCTTTAATACCAACTCACGAGCCGGTTCATAACCACCGATCAATTCAACAATGATCTGAACATCCGGATCGTCGACGACCTCGAACGCGTCTTTGGTGATTTTGACGCCATCCATATGGTGCAGGCTGGCATGATCGACGTTTCGTCCGGCCGCGTGAGTGACCTTGATACCACGACCGGCGCGGCGTGCGATCTCAGCGAAATTTCGTCCCAGCACGTTGGATGTGCCACCACCGACTGTGCCTAGGCCCAGCAGGCCAACTTTTACCGGTTCCACACTATTCTCCTAGCTTCCCGCTGCGCCATCACGACGCAGCATGTCCCTAATGCCACGAACGGCCTGGCGGGTACGTTGTTCATTCTCGATCAGGCTAAAACGCACGTGATCGTCACCATAATTGCCGAAGCCAACACCGGGCGATACCGCGACACCAGCCTCCGTCAGCAGTTTCTTGGAAAAATCCAATGAGCCCATCTCTGCGTACTGTTCGGGTATTTTGGCCCAGGCAAACATGGTTGCCTTCGGCGGCTCGATCTCCCACCCAATGCTGTTCAAGCCTCCGCATAACACATCACGTCGTACCTGATACAAAGAGCGAATCTCCTCGACACATTCTTGTGGACCTTCCAGCGCGGTAATGGCGGCAATCTGGATCGGTGTAAACATACCGTAATCGAGATAGGATTTTATCCGCGCCAATGCATCGACCAGTTCCTTGTTGCCGCACATAAAACCCACTCGCCAGCCAGGCATGTTGTAGGTCTTGGACAAGGAATAAAACTCAACTGCGATGTCTTTGGCACCATCGATCTGCAAAATGGAGGGCGCCCGGTAACCATCAAATACGATGTCGGCATAGGCCAGATCATGGATCACCCAGATCTTGTGTTCACGGGCGATATCAACCACCTTTTGGAAAAATTCGAGTTCGACCGTTCGTGTGGTGGGATTGCCGGGAAAGTTCAACACCAGCATTTTTGGTTTGGGCCACGAGTCCTGAATCCCCTTCTCCAGCTCGGAGAAGAAATCGATATCATCGGTCAGCGGCACATGGCGGATATCCGCGCCGGCGATCACAAAACCATAGGGATGGATCGGATAGGACGGATTTGGAACCAGAACCGCATCACCTGGACTGACGGTTGCCAACGCCAGATGCGCCAGACCCTCTTTGGAACCGATCGTGACAATGGCCTCGGTTTCAGGATCCAGATCGACATCGTAACGTTTTTGGTACCAATTGCAGATTGCGCGCCGCAGTCGTGGGATGCCGCGCGAGACTGAGTAGCGATGGGTATCGTTGCGCTGCGCCGCTTCCACCAGTTTGTCGACGATATGCCGTGGCGTCGGCTGATCCGGGTTGCCCATGCCAAAATCGATGATGTCTTCGCCCTTGGCACGCGCATTGGCCTTCAACTCATTAACGATGTTGAAAACATACGGCGGTAAGCGACTGATTGTATGAAACTCTTTGGACACCCGGTGAGCCTGAAATCATCCTAAACCCTGCAAGTTACTGGGCTGCTGTGATGGTGTCAATTCCCTCCGACCTAGAAAACGACTAGGCCAGAAATTTTTCTGAGGATTTGTAGCAAATCCGCAGGATTCAGCTCTCCATCCGGTGTGGGAACGCCGGCCAACCTTGGCCGATCGCAAAGTTTTCGATTGGGCTGACAACGTCTGGGGATATCGACTAGACGAAATGGGCTATTTGAAAGGCTCACAATAACAGCGCCAGACGAACAATATCATTTGAAAACAATAACTAAGATAGTGTAGAGGCAGCGGCCAGAGTTATTTGTGTAAAAATTGTTGGCACTTCTCCCGACGCAATAATTGGGTCAGAATGGACGCCATGGATATTTTGCCTCTGGATCGTCAACCCAAACTGATGTTTCTGCCGCATATTGTGAGTGCAATGGTATGGCTAAATCAGGTTTCTATTGATACCCAATGAAGATTTCTCTCGACTCGGATGTTAATACCGTTCTGATCAAGGCCTGTGACGACGGCCAAATTACGGTTAATGGCCGGGTGTTTACCCACAGTCTGATGATCTCCCCACAGGGGGTGCGCGATAATTGGGAACCCACAGCGGTTGCAGAGTTGAGGGTCGATGATCTTGCGCCTGCACTGGAGTTGAATCCTCAAATCCTGTTGCTGGGAACCGGGAAAACACACTGTTTTCCTCCAGCGGAGTTAATGGGCGCGGTGTTAAAACAGAATGTTGGTCTCGAAGTGATGACGACGGATGCCGCCTGTCGTACCTATAACGTATTGGTCAGCGAAGGTCGCTCGGTGGTTGCGGCCCTAATTATTGAGTAGGGTTATTTCAGCAGGGTTTCCACCGAAAAACCATCGCGCTCCAGAATGTCCCGTAGCCGACGTAACGCGTCCATCTGTATTTGGCGTACCCGCTCTCGAGTCACGCCTAATTCGTTGGCAACCTCTTCCAGCGTAGAATTTTCGTAACCGTGTAAACCAAAGCGACGTTCTACCACTTCACGCTGTTTATCGTTTAGTTTTGCTAACCATTGATCCAGGTTGGCGTTAACATTTTCGCCCTGAACCAGATCAGATGGATCAATCCCATTTTCATCGGGTATCGAATCCAGTAATGGCCTGTCCGCATCCTTTCCGACCGGCGTATCTACGGACGCGATGCGTTCGTTGAGCCCCAGAATACGCTTGACCTCAGACACGGGTTTGTCGAGCAAATTCGCGATTTCCTCTGCGGTGGGGTCATGGTCCAACTGCTGTGACAGACTGCGTGCGGCACGCAGGTACACGTTGATCTCTTTGACCACGTGAATGGGCAGACGAATCGTGCGAGTCTGGTTCATGATGCCGCGTTCGATTGTCTGGCGGATCCACCAGGTCGCATAGGTTGAGAAACGAAAACCACGTTCGGGATCGAATTTCTCAACCGCTCGAATCAGACCAAGGTTACCTTCCTCGATTAGATCCAGCAGTGCGAGCCCGCGGTTCATGTAACGACGGGCGATCTTGACCACCAGACGGAGATTGCTTTCAATCATGCGTTTGCGGGCGGCCTCGTCCCCCTTTTGTGCCAGACGCGAAAAATAGACCTCTTCTTCCGCGGTCAGCAGTTGCGAAAAACCGATCTCACTGAGATAGAGGCGCGTCGCATCAAGCTGCGAATCCGGAATTTCACCCGCCTTGTATTTCACGGTCTTGGCCTTCGTCGGGGTTTCTTTGGTCTCGGCTGTATTGAGTGGCTTAAGAGCGGTGCCATCCTCGGCCTTGCTATCGGCAGCAATCTCTAGCGACACGGATCCGTCAAGCGAATCTGTGTCAACCGGAGCCTTCAGTTTCTTTGCCTTACTTTTTTTTCTAGGCATCCTACTTCTCCCTATCGACAAGTTCATCACTCATCGATATATCAACTGCAACTGTTTTAACGGTGAGGCAACAGTGTGTTCGCATTAACCGGTTTCCCGTTTTTACGAATCTCAAAATGCAGTATGGATCTCTCTGCATCCGCATCACCTTCGAGGTGCCTGCTGTCGGTACCCATCTCAGCAATCTTTTGGCCTACGGCAACCACATCGTCTTCCTTAACCAACAACTTCCTGTTGTGTCCGTAAGCACTTAAATAATATTTATTATGTTTGACAATAATAAGCTTACCGTAACCCCGAAGTCCACTACCGGTATAGACAACTTTACCCGCTGCCGCTGTAATAATTTTCTGTCCTTCCTTACCCGCGATTAACAAGGCATTGGGATGGTGTTTGGCTTTGGGCAAAACGCGTCCCTGTGTCGGCCAGCGCCACGTTACCGGTTTGGTACCGGAGAATATCGGGGTCTTGGCGTCAGACTTCTGCTTGGGTGTCTGCCGTTTGTTATCGGTCAATTTAGCGGATTTCTTTACCGTTTTGGAGGCGACCGGAGGGATCCTTTTTTTCGGGCGTAGAACAAGGGTTTGGTCGGGGTAGATCACGCCACCATTGGACAAATGATTCCAGCGTGCCAGCAGATGGTGATCGAGTCCATAGCGCCACGCGATTGAAAAAAGTGTGTCACCTTTTTGCACAACATAGCTGTTTGGAGCCGACTGAGGGCTGCCGCGAGTCGCATACACGGGCGCGTAGCCAGATGACGTGCAAGCCGCCAACAGCAGTGCCAAACCGGCGGCTGAAAAGAGTAGTCGTAACCGTTTCGTGGTTGATGGATTCTGTAGGTAATGACTTCCCATCACACTGCGCTATCCCGGTTACTGTTTCAGGTAGAGATACAGGGCGACCACCAGGGCCACCGTCGTCCAACCAAGGACATCAATCCAGCGATGTAGCTTGGCCTCGAGTTCCGCGCCTCCCCATGCCATCAAGCCCGCAACCAGAAAAAATCGTCCGCCACGACCGAGAAACGAAGCCACCACGAAGGGCAACAGGGCCATCGAGATGACCCCGGCCGTAATGGTGAACACTTTATAAGGGATAGGCGAAAATCCCGCCAGCAATATCGCCCAGAAACCCCACTCATCAAACCAGTCGCGTGAACGTAGATAGTGGTCCCAATAACCATGATCGCGGAGTATCGGTTCAACCATATCAAACGCAAACACGCCGATGGCGTAACCGGCAAGGCCACCGATCACCGAGGCGAATGTGGTCAGTGCGGCAAACCGCCAAGCGCGGCTGGGTTTTGCCAGTGCCATTGGCGCGAGCATCACATCGGGTGGTATGGGAAAAAAAGACGATTCGGCAAAACTCAAACCCGACAAATACCATTCTGCCCGCGGGTGTCTGGCCCAGCCCATACATCGCAAATAAAGAGTCTTGAACATAGATCCGTATTTCCCGTGGTTGGGGCTAGGTCGTTCCGCTGAGCATGGGCACAAATATCACTGGCTCGAGATCCTGGTGTTCAAAGCCTGTGTCCGAACGCGTGATCATTCGCAGTATTTGGTTGCGCGCACCGCCCACCGGCGCGATCAACACCCCGCCGATCGCGAGCTGGTCGAGCAAGGTCTGCGGAACGTCGAGTGGCGCTGCGGTTAAAATGATGCCGTCGTACGGCGCGTTCTGCTCCCATCCCCAGCTACCATCAGTATGCTTGAAACGTACGTGGTGCAAATCCATCTCACGTAGCCGACTGCGGGCCTGACGCTGTAGGCCGGCGATGCGCTCGACGCTGTACACCTGTGGGAACAGCTGTGCGAGGATCGCGGCCTGATAGCCAGATCCCGTACCCACCTCGAGGATTTTCCCGTTGGGTACATGAGTGATCAGAATCTCGCTCATGCGCGCGACGATATACGGTTGCGAGATCGTTTGGCCGAAGCCAATCGGCAGTGCCGTATCTTCATAGGCCCGACTCGCAAGTGCCTCGTCGACAAAGATGTGTCGGGGGGTGTCGCGGATGGCCGCCAGCACTTTCTGATTGTCGATGCCGTGATCCTTCAATCGCTGGGCCAGTCGCGAACGCGTTCGCTGTGACGTCATACCGCTGCCGAGATGGCTCGCCTTCGTCACAGGGAGATTCCCTGGAGCCAAACACCGAGTTCATCGAGTACTTGATGGCGAGTGAGATCAACCTGCAGCGGTGTGACCGACGCGTAACCGTCGCGTACTGCGAAAAAGTCCGTACCGGGTCCGGCATCGGCCTCTGCCCCGCAAGGACCAACCCAGTAGATCGGATTGCCGCGAGGATCTTTGCTACACACCACCGGCTCCGCTTTGTGACGGTGCCCAAGCCGCGTTGATTGGAGCCCCTTGAGCTGATCGAGTGGACGATCCGGCACGTTCACGTTGAGAATAATATTGGCCGCCAATGGCTGGTTTTGCAGCAACTCAATCAAGCGAAGGGCAACCACTGCTGCTGTGTCGTAATGAGTGGGGTTATGCGAATCCATGGATAGTGCGATCGCGGGCAAGCCAAGAAACCGACCTTCGGTTGCAGCGGCGACGGTGCCGGAATACAACACATCATCGCCCAGATTCGGTCCGTCATTGATACCGGCGACAACGATATCAGGACTCTGTTCCAGCAAGCCGGTAAGCGCCAGATGGACGCAGTCGGTTGGTGTGCCGTTGACCTTGTGCCAGCCATCCGCGACGGTCTTGACCCGAATCGGCATATCGAGTGTTAATGAGTTGCTCGCACCGCTACGATTACGGTCGGGTGCGACCACGGTGACCGCGCCTAACCGGGCCAATGAATCCGCCAGTACGCGAAGTCCGTTAGCCTCTATCCCGTCATCGTTACTAACCAGTATCCGCACGGCGTTAAATCGAGTAATCTCTACCTGACATGTCTACCCACTATACTGGAAGCGCCCGTTTTTGAGTAGGCAAATAACACCGACTGGATGGATCAATGTCTAACGAAGAAGACCGCCGTTTGTTTCGCGAAACCGTGGGCAAAGTGCGTCGCTATCGCAGTGAACTCAGTTCCAGTCGGCGCCAGCCCCCGGCACCGCGTCTGCGGCCGCTGGAACATCACCCCCGAGCGCTGCCCACTGACCCCCTATCCGAGGTTCTGACGCATCCAGCCGATCCTGACGCCGTCTTCCAACAGGTTTTTGCGCGCTGGGAGATTCAGTACAGCGTGGCAGGTTCTG
>JYMV01026917.1_pt1 | contig 46063 bp, 37 predicted proteins | sample 338911 | NCBI WGS metagenome assembly JYMV01 (sample SAMN03354496, study PRJNA234377) | hydrothermal vent metagenome | biome: Deep sea; feature: Hydrothermal plumes at the Eastern Lau Spreading Center, Western Pacific Ocean; material: Seawater | place: Tonga | collected 2009 | depth 2000 m m | reverse complement strand
GCCATTCAAAATATTACATCCATTGTCGGTATTCAATAGCAATAATGAATGTAAAATTTTACATCCATTGTTGGTCCTCAAAGCAATTGCATATATGACCAATGCTTCAGAACAAAACCAAACCAGCAGACTATAACAATGTACATTAGACAAGCATTATCTTTTGTTATCAATTGATTTATTTCTCCTTCTCGAAATTATACATATCTTTTGGTACAGTTAGAGATATCCCACTCTTTTCAATCCACTTCTTGAGAACATCATATATAATGATATGACCGTACATTTTTTGCTTTCTGACCATGTGTATCATTTCCATGTGAGATGTCTCTGAAGTTCTCTCCCTCCCCCCCTTTACATGTGAGCCTTCCCCATTGTACCCTGTACATGTGGCCAACCAATCTCTGTCATGTCTCCTCTCAAATGATAACAAGTCTATAGGTTGAACATTGAGTTTGACTGCACTGACATCGTAGTCTTCAGGAACCACCCATCTCTGAGGATATCCATTGCTCATTCCAACTTCACTCTCTTTAAGCTTCTCCTTCAAGTCATGTACACTCATTTCAAGAAGTCTCTTCTCTTTCATTTCCTTCAAGTGGGTTGATCCAAGATCTGAGACAAACCTGTTGAGATTCCCATGCAATGTGGTTCTCTTTTGTGAGTTGTCAGCATAGTTGGAGGATTCCCTAACCTTATCCATAACCATGGACTCCAACTGTTCATTCATCCTTGCCTGGTTCACCAATGTCTCATCCAACAGTTTTGTATCTGCTCCCTTCTTGCATGTGTCATTCTGCCTATGAAAGGATGCCACATAACTTGGTTTACTGGTAAAGACTACTGACTGGAGAAAGTGACTTCTCAGGAGGTCCATATCATATGAGGGCTTCATCATATAGGAAACAGTACTCCTAGGTCTCATCATGGAATCAACCTCACTGATGAAGAGAAGATTCAGTGGGTTGTTATCTAAGTCTCGAGCCACCCATTCATTGTCTGGTGAAAAGTATACAATTATGTAATCATGAGGGATGGTGGGAATGTTGCTGGTGCCACATCGGAAAGGGATCCATGAAAACGTCTCCCCCTCTTCTATCACATTGTTTATGAGCAGTCTTATCTTTGAGAGTATTCCAGCATTACCAAACCTGTTCAATATGCCCTGAAAAAGATCATCCATGTCTTGGTCACCTTCTTGAATGCCCATCTTCTGTTTCAGACTCTCCCCATACATATCTACAATGTCAATGCCATTGGCAATGGCAGTGCACAATCTTCTGAAATTGGGAGAGTCCTCTGATAAGGTTTTTAGGGAGAGTGTTTCCTGGGTAGGATGTATGAGGAGTAGACCTACAGATGTGGATGCATCTTTGTTTTGAGCTTTCAATATCCTCTCCTCATATTCTTCTCCTATACTGTTTAGAACCTTTTTAATTTTTTCCTGTTTTGTGTTTGTCCGATACTCATCATGTGTGATCCAAATGGATGACATTATTAGGAATGGATATGTTTTGTTTCATTTATACACAGTTTCTCTTACAAGAACACAATCGTACATCTGAAATTTGATATGCTTGACAAGCCTCATTAAAGAAATTACTTGCAATATCAGCATATAGAATCATCATACGTGTATCATGGTTTGTCTTTCCAACATGTATGATTCTGAAATCAAAGAGTACAATACACACAGTTTTGAGAAGGACATTGATCAGGCCCAGAGTTGAAGGTGAGATCTGTCTTCCAAACAATTTGTCTGTGATAAACAATATACTTGATCTTGATGTTGAAAACAGAGTGGCAAAAAAAACCACAATGTTAAGTTCATAGAATCTCTCAAATTGGTTCACTTTGGATGTATCCTCATTGTCTGGAATATTGTGATTCAGAACCCACAAAACCACCAGTACCATTGCAATGACCACCATACCACATAGGAACACTTGTTTCATCAGGGAAAACATACCAAACCATAATGTTTGTGTCGATCATACTTGACATTTTCTAAACATTAGTGCTACCATGGATGCTGCACATTGGTGTATCTAGCAATGTTGAAGTACAAACTTTTTGGAAGTGTAATACGGGCAAAAAACAAGGCAAAGTCCATTCGGAATAGTATAGCTGATACTATCAAAATTAAGAATGATGCTGACAAACTCAACCTACACGATCTCACAGTGAAAGAAGGAGTCCTGAGACAGAGGAAGCAAGAAATGACAGAGTCAGCTAAAATCATATACCAAGGAGATATAAGTGACTCCAAAATGTTCAGACTCCACAAACTCTTCAACGAGATTGAATGTCTACAGCAAGAGTGCAACTCACTTTCAAGGACTAGAGAAGCTCTACTGGCTGTTCAGGTGGCAAAAGACAAAGATATGACTTCTGTGATTTTAGAAAAACACATACTTAATGAACACTACAAACAAAAAATTAGGAGAGCAACTAGACCATCATTGAGATCCATAGACATGAAGGCTACACGTCTACAGATGGACAGAGAGCTAGAGCAAGACATCAGAGGGGAGATGTCAACTTTTGTCAAAGATGACGAACTTGACGAATCTGAGGAAGTGGATAAGCATGACCATAAATTCTCAGATTGGTTGGATACTCTAAGAAGTTTAACTCATGTCAAGGCGTCAGAGGAATCAAACGATTTGAGAAAGAGGATCAATGAAATGAAAAACAAAAGCTCATAAGACAATAAAATATAAACACCGATACAAAACGTGATATTGTTTCATCTCTTTATTATTCTTCTCCTTTCTTTCAAATACAAAGCCCTATCAAACTGATACTTCATGTAATCTACCATTCTCTGTCTCTTGACCACACCCTTCTCCACCTCAGCCTTTTTAGAGTCTTCCCTTGATTGAAGTGTGATACTTTCAACCCTCTTCCTCTCCTCCATTAGTTTTACAACAAGACTGGAATCCCTTTCATAGATCAATCTACAGCCCTCACACCACCCCCCACTCCATGAGACACCACCATTATCCAAACATGTGTCCTTGTGTACTTCCATCTCTGTCATAGAGTGAGAACAATTTGGACATCTCCCATCAGGAAACCCAACAAGGTTGAAGCAATCCCTCCTGCCATTACATATCTTGAAACCATGTCTGTCTGGGTGCCCAAATTCCAGATTGATGAATTTGGAGGCATCATAACAGGGAAGTATACTTTGGTTACTTGAATCACACCTATGACAAAGTTGTTGGAGAGTGTCTGCATTCATGTAGTGTCCAAAGGATGGGGGCCTCTTACTCATGTCCACATATGTGAGGAACTCTCTACAATAGCCACAAAATGTGACCATGCTTGACTTGAGAGGACCTTCACTCTTGATGAGTCTGGTACACTTGATGTGACATGCATATCTACATGTGAACTGCCAATACCTCTTACACAAGAGTAGAATGTATTTCACGTAGCGTTTGTACTTTGGTGATAGATCCTTAATAGCTCTCACCCACTTTCTGATCGATTTTGCTTGCCTGGCCTTTTTCAAAGTCTTCCATATCTCGTACTTTTCAGACCACTCCTCATCTATCAAGACAATTACATCAAGTGGAAAGTCTTCATTCATGTATTTCTCTAAGACAGTGGCAAGGATATCCATGTTTGCATCCTCTCTTTCACAAAGGGGATGGTGATCTACCATTCCAAGAGTGTGAGTTGCCTGGCCATGAAGGATGTCTAGTGGCATTTGATTAGGGGTTGGAAGTAGTGAAGCAAGAGTAGATCTCCGCAGAGGTTTCGTGTCTCCAGAGAGGTGATATTCTTCCAGTTGAGAATTGACTTTTTTATACCTCACACCAGGATCTTTCAACATGGATGCAATCCCTTCATTACCATGCCTTGATGCAGTTTCAAATATAATGGAGAGGATGACAAGGCGATGTATATCTGTTGTCCACCTAGATGGTCTAAGCCCACTCCTGCGACCACAGATTGACATGTAATGTTTCTTCTCCAATTGATAGAAGGATTTGAGGAAAGACTTGTGCATCTGTTGAAATGCTCTCGTCATACATACTTTGTCAACTTTTGATGGAATGCACAACTTTGTCATGACACAGGCGAGTAACTCATCACAAGTTTTCAAATCCTTCATCCCCTTCCAGTACTTGATAGATTTGATATGGTACAATAAAGATTTGATAGAAACAGTCTCAACAACTTGCTTAAAATTCTGACATGAGATGCCACATGGGCAAAGTACCAAAGATGAGTCCGAATGCGATGCCTTGAACCCACCCCCTCCATCCTGGATTTCTATGTGGCTGTTGTTGTTGGTGGTGGTGATGTTGTTGTTGTTCTCCATTATAAGATGGGGATATATCTCTGTCTATGCTACTACTTGATAGATCACAGCCTTGTGAAATTGCTTCCAACTGTCTTGTTTGTTCTCCTTTGCTTTCACTATAACTATCACTTGGGATGTCTTTTTTCATAGTATGCTCAACTTGCTCATCCTTGTCAACCCCCTTCTTTGCTTTGACAGTTATGGCATTTCTTGCATTTCTTGTACTCTCTATAATCCCATGTTTACTCCCTTGTCTTCTACTCATCTTCAAGAATAACATAAACTCATGCCACTCCCTGTATCCAGATGTAACCTGGGAGATTGGAATGTCTACAACCTCTACGACAGTTGGGATAAGACCCAAGTCAGCAATTGTCTTTTTCAGGGAGTTCACCCATTTCTTTCCATCAATTGTAAAAGATCTCCTCTTATCTATATGTTCAACTTGAATGCAAAAGTGAGTAAACACTTCCTGATCAGAGACAACTTGTTCTTGGACAAGAACCTTGAAATCTGTCTCTTGTCCACGAAGACTTTCTGTCATTGCTCGAGATATGGGATCTTGTGGTGTCTTCACATCTGAAGATACACCACCCTGAGATGTATAGTCCATCAAACTCAAAACAGATGTCAAACTCAAGTTCCTTGGTCGAAGAAGACAAACTAGGATATATCTTTTACTGTGCTGTGTTTTTGTTAGGACCCAGTCAATGGCTATTACTTCTGTCTCCTGTCTAATCATAACCTTATCTAGAGTCAGTATGTCAAAGGATGGTAAAGGAGAGTAGACCTTCTTATTGTACAGTGCAAATGTTTTCAACTCTATGTCCTTTGCAATGTGCCTGGTGTCCACATGTGTGAAACCAAATTCATCGTCCAATATGACTTTGATGTCCATGTTGTAGACCTTGATGTGGCACCATTCACTTAGTTAGTACAAATGTTGCTCTTCATGAGAAACAGGGGTATGGTGACCAGAATGAATATGATTTGAGCAATGAACAAGGGAAGTCTTTTACTTTCAGAGATGTGGAATGGAGCAGATACTTGTGGCATTGCAGTAAGCATCAACGTTTGACATCCAGGCCCAATATCAATACCAGTGGAAGTGTCTGTCACGTTTTCATACTTGGAAAATGCTTCTACACAATTTGAGAACAATATCTTGTGCCTGCCAAAGAGAACTAGGCAGTGGACCAAAGGGTCTGGCCAAGGTTGTACTTTATTCACATATAGTGTGGGTGCACTGGTGTTGAAATAAAGGGTTGCTCCATGTGGATATGTGTTGTCAATGATCTTACTCACACAAGCATTTCTAAGAGTTAGACATGTTCCATTCACCATTGTATAGCATGCCCTGGACATTCCTGGTGGTGCACAAAGTAGAATGTGATCTCCCGGTTTCACAAACACGGGTATGGTGGGAGGATATAGCATACCAGTTTTGCTGTTGATCACAAAGGTTTGAGTCCCTATATACTCATCGCCACTCACTGTCACTATTACAAGTAGAAAAGCTATCCAGATATAAGTCATATTGCATTGTTGCATGATCAGGGGGTATGTGTCATTTATGGGGAGTTTTTACTATAAGGTGGTACATCAAAATGATTACTGCTATGTTTGTGGCTATGTCCTTGATGGTCTATCCATGTCTTTCACTAGAATGTAATGGACACCACTGTTATGGAACAATACAAGAACTCAAAAACACACTCATTCGAGATAAAGAAATTGTTTATTTCTTAAAGCCATGTCACTATGTGCAGCCATGTCCATCCATGGATTGCCTCTCTCTATTGAGTGCAGGGTCCAAGTTAGATTGTAAAGGGAATGTCTCTAGCGTATCGGATGCATCTGAACCTTGGACAATTCCAGGTGGAATCAGTCTTGTCCCGTCTTGTAAAATGAGACAAAGATTGATTCGTATAGGACCCCCAAGTGAGGACGTATCCACTCTTGATAGGATATCGTTAGCTAGGGTAGTCATGGAAGACAGACAAACTCCATGCTCTGTCTTAAAGATTATAGACCCCCATGTCAGTGTATCAAACCTGGACTTGGACAATACTCAATGTGTGTCCCACATGCCACAGCCCATGAAGAAGACATACCTCTCCTCTCTTGTAAATATCTACCCAAGGCATAGGAATCTTTCCGATGTGACCATTGACTCTTTGAACACATTTGGGGGATCTGTTTCTGTCCATGTGGGTAGTCTTTCAAAACGTTTTCCTACACTGACTCTCTCAAAAGTGAGGATATTGAACATAAGTGGAGGGAGTTTGAACAGTGAGTTGATATGTGGAGATATTCAAGTACATAATGTCTCAAGGTGGATGGTTCAAGACATCCCAATCATCCCATGTGCAAATACGAGTGAGAGCATAAATCAATATGGTGTGTCTGATCATACATCTAATATTACATCTCATACAGTGTCAGACAATATACCTGATAGAGTGTCTGATATGATGGGACCATTACAATTGACTTATTTCCATTCTTCCATAGAGAGTAGTCAGTGTTTTGGAAACTGCACAAGATGCTACCTTATTTTAGTTATCTCTCTTCTACTGACAGTTATGGTTATAACAATGTCATGTTTCTGCTATTTCTCAACACACTCTGATGTGGGATCTATGGTAGAATCTGGTGATCTGGGATATGATACAGGGGTGCAAAATTGTGACCAAACTAAGAGAATACATTGGAAGGAGAAGGACAGTCAATGAATATATGAGATGAAACATGATCACTGGATGGAAGTTAGGGAACCTGATATCTTGATGTGTGTTATAAAGTGTTATTATTTATTGTATGTGAGGAAGTGTGATCACTTGATGTATGTCAGGATATGTGGTTTCTGAATAAATGCAATCTATGAAAAAAATTCACAAAGGTACATTTGTTCTGTTTGAATCTTGGTTGCATTCTATACAGGAGAAAGTGGAACTCTGCACAAACTATGTGAAGCACATCCAATAAACATCTTACAAAATATCTGATCAGAGGATATGTTACTTTCATTATCAAAATGATCCACAACCCTTTCTCGACCATAAAGTCGAGTAGTGCCTTAGTTCCAATCACACCTGCACACATGTCCCATGTCATGTCAGCTTGGCACATGGCCCCTGGCACAACACCTAATTTGACATAGAGAAATGACAGGGGTTTGGAAACAAACCATCTTGTGAGAGTTATGGACTCGTACCACATCATATCTTCACATAGAGAGTTGCCCATACTCCTTGAAAACCAATACCTGATGGTATATCCACAATTTGAGAATTCATGACATGTTCCATCCACCAAACCAGAGAGTGCATCGATGGCCTTCACATCAATATGGGTGTGTATTCCAAAGAATTCTCTCACTTGGTCAATAATGTGTATTATCTTTGATATGCTAAGGCAGACTCCTCCACCAACATATGTCATTACAATATAGATGGCAAAAGCTGTACAGTAGATGACAAAGAACAGGAACACTCCATACCACAACTGCCACGAAAACAGGTTGAAGACTGAGTGGAAGAGAGCCTTGATGAATGACCACGTCCAATGTCTGTGGCACTTGTTTTTCAAAACGTAGTATTTGACAGTTTGTGCTATCCTTCCATCTAGGGAATCCTTCATTGCACTACTTATAATAAAACAGAGTATCTACAAGTAAATACCAGACATGACTCTCTGTCGGCAATGCTTTCCAGAGAGGTATTGGAACATTGACAAGATTTTACAACCTATACTTGAATCTAATGACACATTCTGGGTTGGATACTTATGTTGTGATCCAAAACCCTACAAAAAACAACCAAGGTCCAATAGGTATGATCTCTACATAGATGAGGTGAACAAGATGAAATTCGAGGGTGTAAAGGTCCTATTCAACCATAACAAGGAGAGACGTCCATTGGGACACATCAAACTGACTTGGCATAATCACAATATACAAAACTCTCCATTTGCTGTTGGATTTCTAGCAGTGATAGACAATCCTCTGATCAAAGACACTCCTGCTTCTGTTTTACTGATGGAAGACACATTTGCAAGTCTTTCAACACTGGAATGTGACAGAACCTCTGTGGTTGAAGTGTCTGTCACCTTTTGTGGAGCAAGAGATGGTTGCACTGGTGTTATCATTCCAAGAGAGAGGGTAAAAGATATAGTCACAAAATATGGCTTTCCAAAATCATACTACTATAAACGAGATCCCATAGATAAGATCAATGCACATTTTACATCTGGGAGAAAAATGGAAATCTCTAATGAGGAGGAACCCAAATACACATCCCCAGAAGACGTACTTAGAGTTTTACCCCAAGACCAGTATGATATAATGAAAAAACATATGACTATAGAGCAGCAAACTTTGAACGAGCTCCTTGCCAAACACGAAGTCTCTGAAAAGAAATATTCAGAGCTCTACGAGTTGCTCGGACACTATTCCGATTATCTGTCTAGCATGATACAGACACGTATAATGCTAGAACAAAACAATGACAGTGATCTAGCCAGGAAAAGGAGAGAAGGTTTCGATGCACTGAAAAAGATGGGAATCCTCGATAAGAATTGTTCGGATCTCCAAGCATCAAAACAAATGATAAACTATTGCAGAGAGTCATTCAAGGACAGCCCAGAGAATGCTCACCTTGAAAGGTTTTGGAATTCTTTCAAGGAGCAATTCCCAGATCTACATGACCGGCTTCCTGACGACAAGTCTATTGTAACGGTTGATGCTGCATTTTCCATGATTTCTCAAAAAATGAGAGACCATGACGTGTCAGGTATAGTTGGCAAGAGTAGATCCCTAAACCAAAGAGCTTTAGATGTTGCAAGACAGGCATTTGATGATATAGAACACCAAAGGAGGAGTCACAAAGAATATGATACTAACAACAGTAGGTTATCATCAGGCAGTCACCAAAATCAATTGAATAATACAGATATGAGTTTCAAAGACTTTCTGAAGAACTTAGGATTGAATGAAGACTCTTCCTCTGATAACGACCCTTCACCACCACCACCAGCAAAACGGGCAAAGAGGAGAGAGAGTGATCAAGACCAGGACAATAGCCACGAGTTTCTCAGATATGCTACTGAGAAAGAGAAAGAATTGGGTGAGCTGAAAGGTAGATTCAAATCTTACAGAAAGGACTTCCAAAAACACAGGAAAAGAAAGATTGAGGAGAGGGACCAACAGATGGACACATTGATGAAGTGTATCCCAAGTCTGACAAAGTTTGCTGAATACCTTGAGGATCACATGAAGAATGAAGCTCAGCCTCCCCAGAGATCTGAAGTAGACAGTCAGAAAGAAGGACCCATGCAAGTCCAAGACAGAGAGAGAGAGATGAAGGGTAGTGGAGATCAAAGAAGTATCGATGCCTCAGCACTTCTCAGGAGAGATTTGGCATAGACAGGGGAGGGGAGTAATGGACATTGAACTTGTAGTGTGATCAAAACTTTGAGATACTTATGTGTTGTTAACTTGATTGAGAATAAAATACATTGAAAATCAAAAGAATATGCCTAAGTTTGGTCCTTCTCAGAGACTGGAGATATCTCAGCGTTACTTGAATAACAACATAAGCAAAGATAGATGCAACAGATTCAGATTATATGACCCCATCCCACCACAGGACAACATTGCAGAAGATGGACAAGTGGTGATGTTGTATGACACCCTACAAGGCACTGAAGTCATTCCAGATGCTGCAGGTTATCAAGTTGAAGTGGGTGCTGAGAACATGAGTCCTAAAGAGAGGAATCTTCTCCTACAACATGAATTGAAAAAGTACAAATTTGGTGTGAACCAATGCCAGAAAGGAGTGAATCAAACCAACAGCATAACTGGTCGTGGATGGGATATCAGTATGATAAAGGGCCATGATTTGACCATAACTCACACTGGGCATGAACCTATATTCAGAAATCAACTCGTGGCTGTGCGTTTCCCAACTGAAGAAGACATGCAAGCCCAGGCTGATGCATGGAAGAGTAAAAATAGCAGGGGCTTCAATGTCTCAAAGTTTGCTACCTATCCAGTGGACGAAAACATGACCACCATGTTGAGTGAGAAATTCTACAAGGAACTGTTGTGGATAAAGCAGAAGGGTGAAAGAGCATATGTGTCCACTGACCATTTGGATGCAGCCACAGAGGATATCCAAGTACCAGCACTTCTGTCCATTGTGAAGACAGTTTTGAATGCTCACGAGAAGGACACACTGAGTGGGACTCTACAAGAGGTAGCAGTAGCGACTGATAGTTCTACATTCCGTGTACAAGACGTGCTATCAAATGAGATCATGATTGAGTTCATGGCTGAGCTAGCCGAGAGATGTTGTGATTTTGTAGACTCTTTGAGACCACCTGTTATTGTGGCAAGATGCACTGGGTTTAGGAGCATACATCATCATGATCAAAGATTTGCAAAATGTGGTGATTTATTGAAATGTCAGATTTACTGATCTTATGTTGGATGTATGATCATACATCATCTTGGTTGTGTAGATTTATTGAAATGTCAGGTTTACAGATCTTCGGTTAGAATCAGGATCATACATCATTGTGACTGTGTAGATATGTTGGAATGTCAGGTCTTATACTGACTATGCTAGATTGAGCACCATCTGCCACAATTGTCTTATATAGAGATTGTTTGAAAATAAAACTTCTATTACTGAAACTACATCTCTCTTGTGTTGACTGTTTCATTGAGTCTACATACCCATCTCATGGAAAACATAATCGGAGTATGTGACAATCTTCCAAGTAGTTCCAACATTGATCCCTACTGTCTTCAGGACAGTCAGATGAAACCATGGGTCATGTCGTTCAATACGATGGACATGTTTCACCCAGATATAAAAAATTGGGTGAACAACACTTTGCCAAAGTATGCGGTACAATATTTTCATGGTGACAGTGTCAGACTTCCAGAATGTGGTCCCATCCATGAAGCTGCTTTTGGACTTCACATCTTTATGGGAGGCATGAACTCAACTACCGGATTTACAAGCTCAGAGAATAACTTTGCTGTCATGTGCCCAGTGGTAGTCTTCAAGGGGAAAATGAAGTTCAGTTGTCAGTTCATGAGCTATCCAGTCTTCTCACTCCCAAAGATCACATGTAGGTCTGATACAAATTCCCTACCTGCTGAAAGCTTCAAGGTGGAGTACAGTGTGGACATGTATGGGGGAGAGATCATCCTAGAGCCAGAGGCTAACCTGATAGCAGAGCCAGAGTATAGGTTTCAGGAGTACCTTAGAAGGAAGGAGCAAATGGAAAGATGTATAGATCAATCCATGCAAGACCACATCACCATGGCTTTGTCCCGTTGCCCGACCATGGCTATGTGTAGGATGAGGACGGAAGCACCAGATCTGAAGAAGCTACTCCAACAGAGAGAGACAGTCACAGATTTTGTCTATGGTGAGATTCGCAAACAGGTTGATGAATTTTGCTCGTGGACACTAGACCCCATATCCATAGATGGTGCTCTACAAGATGCATACTTCTCTTTGCTCAATGACACAATGTCAAACTCGATACCAGACTTTATTGTCACCACACCAGAGATAGCAGATATAATTGCTACCGGGAGAAGGTTTATGGTTGAACCAAGGGATGTTCTATATACTGTAGCATATGGGGGTGATGAGTCGTCCTTCATGACAAACCATATTGTTCCCTACAAAGCACTACAACACAAGGTGGGTCTAGAGACAGCATCAGTCAGTGTCTGTGGAAGAGAGTTCCCCATTCTACAAGTACCCCACCTCAAAAGAGAAAATAACACCACATCGAATGCATTTGAGCAGACACATGGATTCTGGTGCTTCAATGAGATAGGCTATCTTCCAAAGTTTGGTGGTAGCATCGACGACTACAAAAAAGTGGATAGGACCAGGATCAAAGTCACTGATCTACGCATTGGTACAGATGGCACGTTCTCCATGGACGACTGTCTCAGAAAGGGGGGCTTCCTCCTTCCAGAGACGTACAACAGATTTAGGTATCAGATAATGTTGTCATCGGACATGAATCTCCAAGACATGCTTTGTAATGAGACAGATGAAAGCAGCCTCATAGATTTGATAGATGGTGACCTCCCAATGGACAGCAAGTATAACCTATACTTTCCATCATCCAAGGTGAGGTTCCAGAACAAAAACCAAAGCAGTGGTCTTCCATCAAACAGGTGTAACTTCAGAAGCACAGGCATCTTTGGTAATCGGGCCTCATTCAACAACTGGCATCCTCCAAAGGGAGACCTGTTTTCAGCCAAGGACTTTTTAGCAAAACGCTTCAAGCTCAGACCTGGAATGCTGGACAGAGTCTTCTCTTATGCAAAGGGGTGTTCTGAAATTGCATGGACCAAGACAGATGTGAAATTGTTGATACAGTTGAATACCAGTAGAACCCCCCTATCAGACATGTCTGTCCAACAGTGCTTGGCAGATCCATCTTTTCGACTGATCATCCAAGATATGATTCAAAATAAGGGCTTCTCAAAGTTTGCCTGCATGCCGAGATTTATAGAGAAGTTGGCAGCCGTGGCCAATGTCTTATTACAGTCCAATGAAGAACTATGCAACCATGCCCACATAGCAAGTGATGACATGTTTGTGTTGAGGACTGTTAGGTCTGACATTGAAAAGATAGTGCATTTCAGGTCTGACCTTATTCAGTTTGCCAAGAAGATCCTCTCAGTTGCCAACAAGACAAACCTTCCTCATGGACTACTCACATCATGTCCACCTTCCACACCTGTCATGGACAGACCTACACTGAGTAGAGACTGGAAGAGTGTGGAAGATGCAGTAAACAAGGACATCCGCTTTGCATACAGACTCTTTCTACTCTGCATCGCTCCTCTGATCTTCACACATGTGTACTCAATTGACAGCAGAGAGAGAAATGAGAATATTGTAGCTTACGACTTTCCAAACCCAGACCCCAAGGTTCCCCCAGCATTGAAGATCGAACGCTTTCAACAGCCATACTTCAAAGATGGGTTCTTAACAAGCATGCCACCTATGTTCACCTCAGTGGAAGTTGGGGAGATTGGGGAAGATGGAGGAGAGGAGTCAGAACAAGATAGGGCAACCTTCAATGTGAGAGATGTGTCTGAGTACGACCCACTATATCGCTTTGATTTGGACATCATCAAAGATGAGACATACTCTAGAAACTCAAACTTCTTTGATCACTTCGTCAGTCATAGATATCAATATCTCAGACAAATTGATGACGAGCCTCATGCTGTGAAGGCCATGGCAGCCATTCTCAACATGACTTCATACACACCTGAGGTGGAGAGTATGTTGGGACACTCATGTTTGATGAACAGAAAGTATAGAATCATTCGTCACTGCACCCTTCAGACAGCATCCATTGGACTGTACAGAGGAGGGAAAGAAAATCTCATGTATGCAGTGGGGAATCTAAGTACAGATACAAAGCTATCTGCCAACAATGAGATAAGCATCACTCAGAGAGTACACGGAGGCTGCTTCATCATCGACCCTTATTCCTGTGGTAGGGTCATTCAAAATGTGGTGAGCAAGGGTTTGGTCTCTGGCATGACATCCACACTTGCAAACATTCACACGCATGTGAGGGATGGAGGTGGAAGTAGAATGAAGAATGAATGGTGGAATAACCTTGCCTATGTGGTGGAGGCCCTTCCTGGTAGACACCCAATACAGGACCAGCATTATTTCGTCCCTCTCAATGGGAGACATCTAATGCAGAACTACAATGAGAATGGAAATGACCTCACAAAAATAGACTATGTAGCACCCCAGGATGGATGGTACTCTGAGAACATGTATTCGACCAGGGGTTTTAGTGAGGCACAACTGATCTTTGGTACTCTTCTCAATGGATCTGGGAGACAGTTGCCCATTTACAGTTCCACAGAAATGAATGGGCTCAGTGAAATCCACAACTCAGCAACGGTCGACAGGAAGGAGATGGCAGGAAGAATTGCTAACGAGGTGCATGTGGTCAACCCTGTATTCTCAGGGCAGTCTAACTTGGGATTTCTGGAGAGACAGATCTATCACAGTGACTCTGCCACAGACACATTTGCCTCAGATGGATGGGCAAGCTTTTCACCACTGAAGAAAAATAGTTGTAGTAACTCTGGGTTTGTGGATGCACTGAATCTGAGTCTCAGGAGAGGGGACAGGGGTATCAAGGTACTGGATGGAAGGTATCAAGGAGCTGATGAGAATACAGCTCCATTCAGAACTGGTGTCAAGGGGATATACCCAACAGAGAGGACAAGATAAATGAATGACTCTTACTTCTATGAAATTTATGTACTCCTCACATAGTTTATTGCTCAAATAAAAGATATACAAATCATACAAAAAGTCAGAATCCATCAATCATAGGAAATCTACTTGAGTCCACCAGAGAGTGATCTAAAGTGAAGGACTCACATTTGAGAGTGTCACATTCAGAAATCACAAGAAGAGAGTAAAAATCATGGTCTGTATATGTGTTGGTATACATCAAGAATGTGCATGCTACCTGGGCTGCATATCTGCCCATTTCACTCCTCCTAAATCCACAACTCTTTACTAGGGGAGCATCTTTGTTTCTCTCTTTTAAGTGAGCAATCTTCTTTCCTGTGACTTTGATTTCTGTAATCACGAAAGATCTCTTGTGGTGATCATATCCAACTAAGTCAATTTCTGTTCCTGAATATCTGCGATGAGCTCCGTCACCTTTGAAGTTTGATACCAAAACCCCAGAAGATACAAGAGATATCCCTTTATTTGCCAAATGGTGAAGTATGGAACGAGTCTCTGCATTCTGTATGCCCTTATAGTCTAAGTGGCCAGTGGCAAACAATTTGAGCTCCTTGTCCACAGACATACCCAATGCTTGCATGTTTTTCTTCCTCTTCTTTGGTCTAGAGTAGTCTTTACTTTTCCATGGATTTGAGAACAGGTCACCAAAGATTCCTGACAGTGCATTTGTGATACCCCTGACTTTGATTAGGTTGGGTCCCACAACAAAAGAGCTCTTCTTTCTTTCCACATTCAATATCGTGTCTGGCATTCTCAACATCACGTCTCTTTGTCTCAGTACCCCATTGCTATCACACCCTCCTTTATTCATCCATGCTTTGGCAGTGTCCTCATCAGAAAAGTATAACCATGTCACTCTTGACTTTCTTTCTTTGAACGGTCGGACAATTTCTACCATGTTGTCACCTCGAAAGAAAAGTTGTCTCTCCATGTCACTAAAACTTTCTGTTTTCCATGATGAGATAGGCACAGTCACACACTAACATGCTTTACAATCTGATGCATGTTTCACCTAACAGAGACCATTGATATGATTAGACAAAAGAAGAATAAACATCACGGAGGTTCATACTCTCAGTTTGGAGGCAAAAGAAAGGGAGTGGGTCACAGACTTCTTTCTCGTGTAGATGACATGAGGAGAGATCTACTTTGTGGAGCAAATATAGTGAAGACTAAAACATTAGAGGTTGCAAGAGATATTGCAGATTTATTTGGCGATCTATCCAAGCTCCATGGCAAGTTGTGGAATCACAGGATAGGTAGGATACAAGCCCCCAACTTCACCTCTCATGCCAATAGTATAGTGACCCTAGTCCTTGCATGCATGCAGATATTCCTACTGTTGGGATTCATCAAAGCAACAGATGGACACATTGGAAATGTGAGGAATATCAGCACTGTTATGATACCTGCCTACTTTGCCTTTGGCCTGAACCTCCTCCTCCAAATATCCGCTCTCTACTTCGTGATCAACAGAGCTGTGAACGAGGAGAAGAAATCGGACTTACATCCAAGACATACAGAGTTGAACAGATTTCTCCCTGTCTTTGAGCATCTGGTCGTGGTGGTCTCATACATCCTCTTTCTTCTCACTGCATATGCAATAGGGTCTTGTCATCTGATATTTTCACCAGAAAAGGAGCCCACTGGAATATGTCAGAGCTTCAACCTGAAAGCTGTCCAGGTGATCATGGGACTTGTCATTGCAGTCAAACTCTTACATCACATCGTGTCTATCTACAATCACTATCATCACACCTCTACTCCCAGTACATATCCCCAAACAATCTCATCTATAGAGTCTGAGGCCATGGTAGATGCAGAGGCAGAGGAGGGAGATGGTGTGATGGACAAACTTTCTTCTGTAGACCAGAGTGTAATGGAAGGATGGCAGTTTTGGAAATTCAGGATGAACAGGATATTGAGTGCCAATGTTGCAGACAACATGTGCAAGATCTGGGGCATAACATTTTTGGGAGGGTTCATCATACATTTGGTGACTAAAGTCCACAACAACCATGGGAATATGGGCAACATTTCAGACATGCCAACTCAACTATGGCCATTATACACAATGTTCTTTGGGAAAGCTGTGGTTCAATGTGCTGTCCTTTTGTATGTGTATTGCAATCACTTTCCTTATGAGAGAACGTTGGGATTTATACATCATTTCAAAGATCAACCTTCTCAAGGGTGGAAAGTCGTTGAGCACTGTATCCCCATGCTAACCAACATCTTTTTTGGCATCCTAACTATGGCCATTGGACAGTGTCACTTGAATCCACTGCTAAACAAAGGTCAGACAATGTGTCAGATATTTTCCTACAAGATTGTGATGGGTGCAATTGTAGTGGTTGCACTGATTCAGTTCCTCCATCATATTTTGGCCATGTGGCATTTTCACAAACACTGCGACACTCCAGAAGCCCATAAAGGTAGTGATGATGAAATGGAGATGACCATAAACAGATCAAAGAGGAATGGAACATAGTTGGCGATACAATGAAGATGCAATGAGAACTATCAATGGACAAAGTAGCAAGTATAACAACTGGAGGGTGATTGTATCTGATAAAATAAAAAAAATATATATATATATACAAAGATAAATGAATAAAGTTATTAGCCAACATTTAAATGATCTTCACTTGAGTTCTTTATATACTCCCATCCAGAAAATGCCCCACAACAATCTGTCAGAGGCTAGAGCAAAATATTTTGAAAAGCTCAAAACAAATGATGTAACACAACCCATATATCCACACTTTCCTCAAGGACCCCATTTTCTAAACAGTAGGGAACAATTGCCAAAGAATCGAATGGGTCTGTTTTACAAATGTCTGAAAAATTACTCCCCGAATCCTACAAGCCCACAACTCTCTGTGACTCTCTCGGAAGTGATTGACAGTTTGAAAGAGACCAGAGACAGTGTTGGTCTAGCTATACATTTACTTCACTTGTACCCATTTTCAATGATTGACAACATATGTGTGGACGGTAAGCATGGGTGTGCTTCAAAAGAGCAGATTGTAGACACCATCCTGAGGCATGTGCTAAATGAAGGTAAGAATATGGGATCTATGTTATGGATAAGTGTTCCAAATGACAATGCCCTAAAAAATATTCTCAAGGAAGAGGCAAGACTACATAAAATATCTACTCTCCCAGACCCATTGCATGACAAAGGTGGTGGATCTTGGGCTACTCACATGGTGTTGGAAAAGCTTGACCGAAAGTACAACAACTCTGACAATGTGTTGGGTTCTTATATCATAAGCAAACAGAGGATGGAGACCAAGTTTGATGCCATGAAAAGACACTTTGAAAAATTCCAACCCCATTACATTCTAGACCACCACTGTCCCATTGAGATTTCTACAATCAAGAGACTGAGAAAAGCATGTGACCTCTTCAGATATGGCTACAACATTGAAAAGATGAAAGCATCCAAAAACAATCACCTTGCATTCATCAGAGTTCCAGATGACATACACCAAGTAGTGGACATGACAATCAAGGAAAAGGGTGGGTGTGCTTCTTTAAACTTTGTAATGAAGAAAGTTATGAAATTCATTGAAACTGAAGGCACCAGTAAAATGGAACTATTCAGAAATGCTATCATTATGATGAGACACATCTCTCACGGTGAAGAATCTCTTCAATGTAATCAAGATAGAAGATGGGTCTTTGCCCTAAATAGAGATAACATGAGGGAGATTGAGGATTCCATAGATGAGGATGGGAGTGAGACATCCTCATCAGACGAAGAAGATATGGCACCCCCTTGGCAGTATAAAGAGAATGGGGGTCACAGAGTTTCCACAATGATAGGAAACAAACTTGAACTTAGTCAAGAAAACTTGGGTAAAACAATCTTCAGATCTCTGTCCTCAATGGAAGAGATGCTAGGAGCAGACTTTACAGACTATGAGAGATCTAAGGATTTGTTGAAGCATACAATAATTGGGCTTCCCCATGGTTGCAATCTGAGATCCAAAACAGATCCCACCAAGATGTGTCGCATGAGATTTTCTGACATTCAGTCAAAGTTTGTACACATACGTGGCCACCATCGTATGAGTCAGGAGATTCAAAATACACTTGAAGCTCTAGGAAACAAATCCCCCTGCCAATTACAATCGGAGGAGGAATGGCTAGATGACCAAGGAATATTCCATGTGTATGATCAAGAACAACTGATGAGAAAGGAAAATATTGGAGATCTGTATCATCAATTCTACAGGCTTCATCTTAGTTTGAAGCAGGCTATTACTTCACTGTTTGAATTACGCCAGGAAACGGATGGGTACTATAAGGACATGATCTCAAAAAAGAAGACACGAATGAGATATGAGACTGACAAGAGCAAGATCAAGGAGATGAAAAAAGAGATTAGGCAGTTTGTCAAAGAGCAGCAAGCATTTGTTCAAGAGGAAGAAGTCTTAGCTGCATGGGTTCTTACTGATAAAGTCTTTGAGGACCACATCTTAGCATTGGAGAGAGCTGTAGCAAAACAGAAGGAGGTGAATGATCTCTTTCACAGACATGGTCACGAACTGCAGCAAATGGCAATGGCCAAGGCGGATCTTATTGGGGCAAAACTTGTTGATGGGTGGAGAGATGCCATCCACAAGTCGGGGGGAAAGAACATTGCCAGCATTTCCCCTGAGCATTGCATGCAACACTTGGGGAGTGATCAAAACAGTGGTTCCAACATGTTTGAAACAGTGATATTGGGATTGGCTGGTCAACAGGTAAGGCATAAGGCAAAGGCCATAGAGATTCATCATCTACCATATAAAGAAGGTATGGGTGATTCTGATCAACAAACAGGTTTTCTACAAGCAAGACAGATATCAGGTAAGGTTGACATTTCTAACGAAGTATCAGAAAGGCCAGATAGGGAAAGACCTCTTGTGGAAACAGTCACTTCAGAGATCAACCTAGATGATTGTACACCATCTACAGAAAAAGTCATCCAGGTTTTGAAACAAGATGACCAAATGCCTATCATAGAGAGATGCAGAATGCTAAAGGATATTCCCCTCGGAATTGATGACAGAACATTGCCACCTTCGAACACCAAGTACCAATCTGTTGGTCATGAGAATTTGACAGCCAAAAGCCTTGTGCCATATAACAGATCAATGCAAGCCAACCCTCCAGCACCAATGTGTGTTCAATCGATTTGCACCATACATAGAAAGAGGGGAGTAGACAAGACATGGATGGACGAACCCTCTGAATTGATCAAACTGGCCAAGTATTCTGAGAAACTGATGGCGAATGACAGAGTCCTTACCTTGGATCAATACTCCACCATGGAAAGGTGGTCTAACAGTTCCACCATTAAGATTGATGCCAGACATTTCTCACCTAATGATATCAGGAGATTTGTTGGTGGAACAAAAATGCTACCTGGTAGTCAGATTGTCAGAGTTGGGAAGGGGTCAGATGAGGGAACAACCACGTATGAACCTATAGACCCAAGAACAATATATGTGGATGTGAGAGACTTCAAGGATCTCCTATTCTACTTGATCTGCTTGATGCGTAGAAGTGACATGTCAGTCTCTCTCTACAAGATATTGGTAGTCAAGGCTTTCATGAATGTACTCAACATCATGTTTGCACTGACTGAGAGTGGTTCATCTAGAATGCAAAAGTCCATGGATTGGGTCATAAGGAAGAACACTTCACCATACAGACTTGATAAGAGTGATAAGGAAAGAATGTGGATAACATTCCTGAATGCAGTCACAACACTCAACTGTAATAGGAGTGGGCAGTTTACAGACTTCTTTTCTGTTCGGCTTTCCAGACATGGTGATGCAAGTATGATTCCCATCAAGATTGCCCCAGAACATTCGTTCTCATATGAGAGAGAGGGTCACATCGATGATCTGGATATGTACCAGCTCCTTTCTTCAATTGATATTCCATACAATGTCTTGGATAGTCAGAACATGAAAATGGAAGTGAACCACCAAGACTTCTTTGCTAGACAAGGATGTCTGATATCGAAGTTGAGAAAACAGTATCAGAGTGAAATCACCCTCTTTCATGACAAAAAACCAGGAGCTCAGTTGGTCATGACAGAGGAGATTGATAACATTGAGAAGCACTGGAAGAGGCCACCCACAAAAGCCATTATACCCAAGCATCCAGAGAATGCGTCCCCCATACAAGTGCCACAGTGGGAGTATATTATGTCTCAGTCTTCATTCATGAAGCAACACAAGAAAGACCTGTCAGTGCACAGAAGCTTCGACATGACTCCTACCCAAAAGATGTCGGACAAAGACCTAGATAGATATGATGCTGAAATCAATCATGTAAGATCAAAGACTTGTGTCATATGTTTGGATCCATTTGAAAACCGACCACTGGAAGGACTGAACTGTGTTTACAAAGAACTGGAAATAGATTTCCGTACCAAGGAGAGGATCCAAGACAATGTGCGACTAGAGATGAACACTGATCTGTGGAAAAGGTTTCAAGGATATGTGTCAGAGTGTATAGATAAGAAGGCAATGGAAGGGGGCCATGATATAGATGTGGTGGAGGCCAACGGAATGCATTTGTTTCACAGATCTTGTTTGAGACAATACATACAACTCAAAACATTAGAGTTGGGACAAGAACCAATAAAATGTCCAATCTGCAATGCTGTTGTATATTCAATAAACGAGAAGGCAAATATTTTGAGAAACATAGATGAGCTATCATCCAGACTTGGAGAGTATGCCATGAGCGATGTGATAGCATCATACAACACAGATGACCTGATAAATCTAAAAAATGACCCAGGGGCGAACACACTGTCAAGATACTTCCAATCAAATGCATTGGGAGACAAAAAAGACATGAAAGAGGATCAAAATATCCTGGATGAAGTGACAGGAGTAGTGAAACCTGTAGATATTGACTTTCTCAAAAAGAAGGATCCAGCTATAGGAGAAAACATAAGGGAGAGTTATATCAACTTTGCTATCAAGTCTAATGACAGAACGTTCAACCCTTCATGGCTTGCAAAAACTGCAATCAATTCAAACATATTTGAAACCAGGCCAATTGAATGTTGTTGATTATGTATGTTTATTTTTTTAGAATAAATTAATTACAAGATCATAAGAGATTACAAGAATTGTTGTAGTTCACTCTGTCTAGTCAGTGTCATAATATTTCTCTTCATTCTTGTCAGGTCATCATTGAGTATCTTGTCAGAACTGATGCTTTCTGTCTCCATCATTTTATCACCCGTCTTGCACACCACAACCATTCCCCTGGTCATCAGATCTATCCGTATGTCCTCAACAAAGTCCTTCATCAGAAGAAGGTGAATGTAAAAGGGAGACAAGTGCCGGACATCCTTTACATTCAGTTGTATAGTGTCACCCACTTGGGACACATCTATTTGAGCTGCATCCCCTAGACGAAAGAGCTCTCTCATGAGAGCATATGCAATGTAGTTGTCATCTTCCAGATGGCTTATCCTCTTGAAAGAATCCATTGCTGATCTCTCATTTTCACGACTGTTAAATTTTGGCTGTGGGGGACAGTATATGCATTGTTCATTTGCCACTGCCATGCCTTTCTGCATACAGAAGCAGAAGGGTTGTTGATCAAATACAAACATTTTCAACCCATACAGGTATGCGAGGTCTACCATGTTGGAAAATGGGGTCACCGTTTCACACCTCCTCTTTTTCTTGGGGACAGGACAATCATCATCCATGTTAGAACGTTTCATCACTTCTACTACGGAAGGTATTTTCCTTTCTTTATTATGGATCTGTGTCTGTGTTAATGGGTAATGGAAGACTTTCTTGGTACACTATGGTAATCACCAGAATATGTCTCCTTCTATCTATGCTATTTGCTATTGTTCCCTTCTTCCAGTGTCTAAAACACATGTCCACCAAAAATGTATATACAGATGACCCATACATATTTACAGAGAGTGGGACATACATGATTAAATCATGGAGGATCAACAGTACGTGGAACACAAAAAGGAAGACTCTGACCTGCATGAAAAACAAACATTGGAGAGTGTGTCAGATACGAGCTCTCAACACAATGCTAACCATAGACTCATCAGAAATTACAACCTCGGAAAACACACTTGGCACCCACATATCCGACATTCTTCCTCTATCCCAAATGAGTTTACTCCAAATGATCGGGAATCAAGCCTTGAAAATGTGGGCTCCAGACATGAAAAGGATAAGTCCCAACTGATGATGGGTGGGTCTACTAAAGTTATTCTCTTGTTCTGCTTTCTTGTCTCAGTGACAAATATTGCAGTCATGAGCAATATGAATAGGGGTAGGGTGCACCAGATGGAATTGAGAGGGGGTGATCATGTACAGGCATGTCAAGATGATCCTGAAGACCTGACTTGCTTTGAGGTGAGAGATTCGGGAAAGAGACTTGTATATAAAATGAGTAGAGGAAAGAGAATTATTGGATTCTCAGAATGTAGCAATGATACTCCAGAGACACCATCTCTAAAATGTGTTGGTGAACTGGCATTCTCCCACATGGCTTCTTCAGTCTGGAACTACAGACTGTACCAAGATGTGGACACAAACAAGTACAGTATAGTTGCAGGTCCCCAAGGTGTGGATCTGACAGATGATGTATTTAGAGTGAGACATATGCTTCAGGCCCCTTATAATTGGATCATAAGTAAAGAAGCCATACCACAAGATCACTACCCCAGATATGGATTATATATAAAGGGTGAATTTCTCTTTGATGATTCCAAATAAAGAACAAGAACAGATTTATTGTGTGACATTTATTGACAAGTTGTTTTTCATTGATTTTTTTCTACAGTTTGTACTCCAACACCCCAAACTCAACATCCCTTTGTTGTCCAACACAAAGAACATCCTTGCAGATGAGTGCATGTCTCCTTTGATTAAGCAATAGTTTCCACCCCCAGTTTTGGTGTCCCCATCACGAGTCACATCTAAATATGCCTTCCCATCTCTTTCAGTTACTCTTGTGACATGCATTGAATACTTAGTGTGAATCACCTCCTTTGCTTTCTCTAAAGAGATTGATGAACAGATGGAGTTCATAGCAGGTGAACTATATTGGGTGTATTTCATTAGAATGGGTGTACCAGGAATATCTGGCATATCTGTATGAGGATAGTGAATGAGAGCATCTAACACTGAACTGTGTTTTGTGATAGGTAGTAGTTTTCTAACAGGTGTCCCATCCACAATCTTACTTTGAAGAGGTAGTCGAAGTGACTTATTGTGATGATATACCCCACAGTCCACCAAACATTCCTCCATGGCTCTCCTTTCTATCTCATGCTGTATCCACGTTGTGATATCCTCAACCCTGTGAGGGGTGGTTTTATGATACCCAGTCACATAGATGTGGCCATCCCTTTCACTTCTGCTCACATTGAATGAACCATTGCTGACTAGAATGGCAACTGGATCCCTCACTGTCACATTCCTGATTGCATCCTCCAAAGACACTCTTTCACCTTGTCCATTTATTCCATACCACATAAGACTCTCCATGTGGGACTTTTCATACTTTATCCCTCCACTTTCCACATATCGAAGTATCAAATACTTTGCCTTCATCTTTGCTAGGTATCTACTGACTTTCCCCACAAACATAGACACATCAGAGATGGATTCAAAGCAGACATTTGTTGGTAAGTGAACAGATATTCTGAGACTCAACTTTTTACAATCCACCTCTTCTGGCATCCAAACATGGATTGGGGGTTTAAGGTTTTGGACATCCCATCTGTTGTCTGTGAGGGCCATGAATTCCTCTTTCATTGCCATTATCAGTTCTCTCTCAATTGATGGAAGGGAGTAGCATGAGGTCCCACATTTGAGTACGTCACATGTCTTTCCATCTATGTCAAAGGTGATGGCTGTACACCACATATCAGAGGTGAATACCTCTCCTGCAGATTGATCTTGAATGTCACAAAAGTCCATCAAACCTTTGGCATCGACAACTCTGTACTCCCTGATATTGCTCCTATCTGGAATGGCTGTGTTGATGACAATGCCATGGCCCCCATCAACTGGACAGAGGTTCAGACACTTCCATAGATCCAATGTTGAAAGATTTGGAGGAGGGAGGTTTGATGCCAGTGCTCTTGCCATTTCAATAGATTTGGGCAACTGGTCTTTGCTGGGAATGTATCCAAGACATGTCCTGTATAGAAGGTCTCTCTTTCTGGTCAAACTCAGAGGAAGATGTGTGATGTATGGTTCAGACATCATATCTATTTCCCTGTATGTGTGCTGCAACCTCTCATCCCATCTTATGTCCAAATCAGCAACCAGTTGAGAGTCTTCTTCTTCATCCATAGACACCTCCTCAAACACATGTCTGATGATGGTAGATATTCCATCCCTTGTAACTGTATTTCCCTCACCTATCATCCAGAAACAAGTTTTCAGTTTGTTGTAAAAGGACATAAAGTCAAACTCTTGTCTATATTGATGTACACAGTCATCTATCCATTGGGCCTCCATTTTGGTTGTCTACTTACTTCCATTTGAGAGTGACAATCTCTACTCTACTAGAAACAGTAAAAGTTGATTTCTGATATTATGTCAGAAGAAGTGCAAATCGAAGGACAAGCAGTTTTGGCGAGTCCTTCACTGTTATTATTTTAGATCTGAGTCTGGCAAGCCACACTGACACCCATATCAATCTTTCTTCCCACATTTCAAAATGACATCTGTGGTGGTGACTCTCAACAAATGTAGAGTTCCACTGCTTCCTCCACTTTGTGCCACCAAACTTGATGTACACATCTTTCCTATATCTTCCATGCCATTTCAGTCCACAAATCTTTCGGCACTCCTCTATCAAGTCCCATTCTGTCGCGCTCGTGACTACGAGTGGCTTTGTCAAAACATAAGATATGAGGTTTCCCTTTCTTAGATGACTACAGTCAAGTATGAATTTGACCATGTCTCTCACCAATCTCATCAGATCAGAGTTGTAGTGCAATCTGGTCACCATCTCAATAAAGGTTGGCAGTCTTGCAGATTTACATATTCTGTTGTGAATGTATCTGATCCCATGTGAAAGACGAGAGAAAGCGACCAGGCTCCTATATGCTTTATCTACATCCTCCAGCATGAGACTCCAATTGTTGGTGTACACTTCTTGTAGAAATGTACAGAGTACCTTTTCCTCGTCATAACCACAATGTGAGGATGCCTGTTCCACACATGCAATGGGATGACTTGGAAGCAGGTGGCATCCTTGTGGCAGAGACAAGATTATTCTGACTTGTGTGGGGGTCCTTACTAGGAGAGGGCATGCAGATAGAGCCACCAAACAGATCCAGTGTGATGAAGGGTCAATTTTGGAAAAGTAGTCTTTTACAGACAGCACCCAACTTTGAAGACATCCAAACCTGTGATTGACCCATAGTTTTGATGAGTCTGTGACAAGTGATTTGAAATCTGGGTGGTGGAAATCTTCACCATGTAGACTGGAGCAAATGAATGCATCTCTCTTGTCTTCCATATTGATTAAACACTATATATATATATCACTCCATATATTAGTTACACACATATCATATCAAACATATTTTAAGATAGATGGATACATCGGAAAGGTTCACAATTTTGGACAAGGCATCAATCATTGAGGATCAACTCTTTATCTTGCACAATCTCCAACTTGCATCCAACCAGATAAATGTCGCTGAAGATAGCAAACAACTTGGACATCTTTTTCTATCAGAGGACTCTCTAAACCAGTGTTTCAAAACGCTTAGTGCCCAACTCTTCAAGTTGGATGTCAATGATGAAGACCTTATAGGAATTGTAATGAGAGGGTTGTGCTCATGCCTGACATTGAAAGAGAATGTTTTCTCAACACCCAAAACTTGTGACGCAAATGGTCTACACACAATCCAAGATCTTGATGCTCACATGTGTGACATACTATCATCTTGGACTTCCATATCTATTATAAATCTCATGACAAAGGTTAAAGATTTGATAAAATTTCTAGCATGCTTTGGAGGGGTTCTTGTTCTTCCTGATGGGGTTACATCATGTTCAGTTCATTGCTTCTGGTGTAGATTTAATAATGCTCTTGACTCTGACGTAAAGTCTGACATGTGCACACACTATGTTGTGGAGAAGCCTCACACATCTAACAAGAAGGTTGACATAGGTGAAATGCAAGACTGTACAGATCTCCAACAAGAAGATGACAACATATCTTTGCACTTAAGAATCAATGTGAGAGAAAGGAAAAGACAGTTGTTGGAAATGAGGAATACCATCAAACAGATGAAGACACAGTATTCTTTGTATTCTGCACAAAGAGACTTTATTTTGTCAATCAAACAGCTATCACCCTTTTTGTATTCCATAGTTGGTAAGTTATTGATCTTTATGCAAAACAGGGTAAAGTCCATCATGAGATTCTCACCATCCACTGGATGCCCATCAGTCAGGGATGCAATGGGAATGCACCAAGACATAGATTTCTCAACCGGTAGAGAGAGATTATCTTGTTGTCTCAAGCGAGTCTCACTTTCATCCACCAACATGAAGATTATCCACGAAAAATTTGAGGCAATCTCTCTAGATCCCCTCTCAATAGTAAATGGTCAGAGCAGTATGTTAAGAACTTCCATTGTAGCCAAGAAGGTACTCTTGGCTTTGAAGCAGAGCCCAGAAACAATAGTGGAAGATTGCCAGACCAGGTGCAAGGCTCTCCCAGAGAAGATTTTAGAAGAGAACCCACAGACATTGCTTGATCAGATGTTTGCTATTATGGTCATCGTCACTGCCTACAACTCATGGTTGTCATCTCAATTAATCAACCCATCCTTGCATATAAAAGTGGAGAGAGGAGACATGGGTGATACTCAAAACATGGGATTGACTTTGCTCTATGATTTTAGACAAATGGGATTGCAAATCGATGGTGAGACTCGAGTAGTTGGTGTCTATGGGGATGTTGTAGACATGTGTGTGTTTCACCTCAGATGGCTGCACAGGAAAAGATTATGCCCACAAAGTCAGATCATCAGCAGTGTGGTGGTCTAACCTATACACCCTACTTCCTATCGAATTGTGAGAATGTGGACGATTGTATCTCAAGGACAAACAAGGAGGAGGGAGACTTGGTAGATAGTGTGGATCTGGCTAGAATCACTACAGGGTGGATTCATAGAATTTTACATCATGTCGGTACGATCAAAAGTAGAGAGTCAGGGAATGCACATCTGCAATTCCGACCCACATTTTCTCAGAAATAAAGTATGGAAACTCAATTGTGTGTACTTCTTTATTTCATTTTTATTTTAATAATTTACAGTATCACACAACATCCATCCCCATCTCTCCCTTCATCTTTATTCTCAAGTAGAGACATCTTTTCATCCCTAACACTAGATGATCTGATTGTAGTCCAGCAATCAATATCTTCATACCTCCTCTTGGAGAAAGATCCAACAGAGAAGTCACAACAGGAGTGATTCTTCCATTCTGATATTATACTACGTTGGTATCCTTCATTCAATGTCCCATTCCCAAAGATGACTACATCTTTCTGACTCTCCTCCATTGCACCAATATTGGTCGAAGGTCCATTGACCAATTCAGACTTTGACCGATGACAAGAATCATATGACTTGATAGAGTGACCAGTCCCCATGACCATGTCATGTATGTAGTCAATATATCTTGCATAGTCATCTTGCTTTCTCAATGGATTCTTATCTGTTAGAAAAACATCATCTATTACTTTACCCAAAAGACTTATAATCTGAGAGATATTCTGCTCTCGACAATGTGTATAAAGATTGGGATGCCTACGTATCATCTTAACATCATCCACAATTGTATTGATCCACACCTGGGTCACAACCATATAGACCATGACCTGTATTGTGTGAGTACTCAAACCAGGAACTATCTCCAGGTTGGTTTCATCGAAGATGAAGTCATGGCTAGGTCTCAAACAGGGAGGCATCAACAATGCAGGTGCCACCACAAAGTCTTGACAGTAGGGCACTGCAGCTATGCTTCCCTTAATTGCCATATTCATTGCTCTGACAACTCTTTCAAGATCTACTTGGTCACATTGATCCTCCCCTTGTATGGAGTCATTGAACATGATCCCCAACATTCTGATACATCTGAAGAATAGCTCCACAAATGGGTTGGAAGACTCGTAGCAATGACCATCAAACTCCCACTCAAAATGCATGTACTGCAAATCTATGGTTTCTTCCCAGTGGTGGTGCATGACCATTTTGTGAAGCACTTCATATAAGAGAGACACGTTGGAGGGATCTGACAAGCCATTCAATGTAGATGTACATCCTTGGACATGTTTCACATTTAGATTACTCTCATCCAAACCATGACAGGATTTTTGTGTAGGGTTGGATATGTTTACTCTATATCTTGGCATAGTGGTCATCTCCAATACATTCCCCCTCCTTGTTGTAGTTCACAAATATACACTGCCACGTATCAAATGTTGTCACTTGGTGGTCGGCCTCCCACATGTTTGATGCATTGGTTATCCATCCTGTCTGCCATGGAATTTTTTGTGATGGAGAGTTTCCATATCCACAGATCCCTGAAATTGTACCCTCACCTATTTCATATAGGGTTGTGGTAGTTTTCAGCAGAGGTCTCATCATCTTGGACGAATTCAACTGGATGGTAGTCTCTAGAGATTTGCACACTACACTGAGAGGTCTTATATGGCTTGTTGAATATATCTGGAGTGAACCATGTTCATAGATTCCACTCCCTACCTGTGTCATGCCCACACCCAATCCCTGGATGGGTTCAAATTTGTAGTGGTCAAAGTCTCCCTTGACTTGCAATAGACAAGTTGATATGAAAGCATTCTTGTAGTCTCTCCAAGAGATTAGGTTCAATTCAAGGGAGTCCTCATCACTTGTGAGGTGGACTGGGTTTGCAACCATTGCCACAATGTCCCCCTGTTTTATTGCACAACCATTATCAAAAATTAACTGATTCAATACTTCCTTTTTGGCAAGTCCATACAACAGCTTGTACTGCTGTGAGGGAGTTTTCATTATAAAGATGCAAGGCCACATGTTTTGAATTGCAGAAAGTAATTCTCTCCCTACCCTGTCACTGTTTAGAAATGTGGAAACGTCTTGGTAAACTCCCCTCATTGACAAGTGTTGTGATGCATATAAGAGATGGAGAAAACACATATGGCTACCTACCATGTCTGACTCATTACAATTGACTAGGTTGAATTGAGGAAATAGAAAACCATGTTTGGATATAGCATGTTTCCTCCCCATAGATCTGTTACCACACATGAGGCGTATCCAATCTCTCAACTTTGTACGAGGATCACTCTCCATCTTTTCGACAATTCTACCAATCACCCTGGCATCTTGAAGTAAAGAGCCCACCCTATGTTGACTATACTTGACTGTACCCTTTGTGGCAAAACTTGTCTCATCCATTACATTGTCTAATGCCAGGTATGAAAAAATAGGGGATGGAAAAAGGCCAACCAGAGAAATTGGGAGGTGAGTACCTGGTCTTGTGTTTTGTTGGACCCAGCACTGAATTATTGAGCACTCAGTTTCCATGGCTTTTATCTGAGAAGGCCAGAATGGGGAGGACACAGAGTTGCATGCCACTTTTGAACCCATCCTTACCAAAGAGAGGTGACACTTGAGATTCTGACTAGGCACAATGCAACTTGTATGATCTAATGCCCTCTTTTCAATAAATTTCATCCTCTGTCTGTACAACCAGTTGTATGTGAGAAATGTTTGAGCAACAGGAGCATCTCTGCAATCTAGAATGTTGATGATTACAACTTGGTGGTTGTTCTGGAGTGGGTAAGGTAACTGGGCTTCCACATAGTATCTGTTAGAGGGGTTTGGATCAGGTTGGACAGGAAACACAAAGTCTTTACCACCCGGTGAGTAAAACTCTTCAAGTCTGACCAGAGCAGTGAATGGCTGTATGAAATCACTGCAATATCTGGATAGTGTGAAGTAAAAATGCAAGCCATAAATTCTGTCTCTTGTACCAAACATGATTCATTTGGATGTTTTGATTCCCACTAATGGAGCTGTATGAAAATATGTGTATTCCAACATTATGGATGTTGTTGAATCTGTGGAAAATGTCCACGAATTGTCTAATGTTATGGGACTGACCATTGAGAGAATGCATACAGAGTGGGTGACATATTTTCAGGGCAATGAAGATATGATCCCTGACAGTGTAATCAGAATGGTAGATTTACAAAGAGAGATGAGGGCATGTATTGAGGCAATCCAGTTTGATGCACAGGGTACTGTTAGACTTAGAGAGGGTGGTGAAAATGGGGAAGGATCACATCAGGAAGTCATACTGATTGATAGTGGCTCAGGCTCTGACATAGGGAGAGATCATGACACAGAGAGAGACCAAGGTATGGAGAGAGATCAGATACAGCATATGGGAGATGAAAATAGTGATCAGACTCAAAACTGTGGCCACAATAATGATAGTGTTCAAGACAGTGAAGCTTACCAACAGTGTCCAATCTGTCTTGGAGATTGTGATAGAGAGATACCGGTCAGTCGCTTCCAACCTTGCTCACACTTCATCCACACAACTTGCTTGGATCAATACCTTATGTCGGTAAGCATATTTTTTTGTATCTTTCATCTTTCTTCACTACACTACTTAATAAATCTCTACATTCTTTATATAACAAATTTTTACTTTATTCCACAGACCCAAGTACGACACTGTCCCAAATGCAGGACAAGACTAACAGGTCTCAAATACAAAGGTTTGAGTGCTGCATCTGCCAGTCCATTATCCAAGATGAGCCACAAAAGAGTGAAGGATATTCTGAGTGATGCAGACCAACACGATGAATCCCCATCAAAGATCATGAGACAGAGAGGGATCATTGGAATCAGTGTGAAGAGAACACTTTTTCCCACCAACCAAAATGTTGAACCCTATCCATCAACGTCAAGTAGAGGACAGAATACAGGTACACCCCAAGTGGGTAGTGGTGATCTGGCTATTCAACAAGGTGTAGAATCTATCAGGGAAGTTAACCAGCAGTTTGCGACACTGTTGAACTTGTATCAAGATTTGAATAGACATATATTTGAAAACAAGCTACCTCAAGAACCTGATATAGTGTATTTAGGCCAAAATATCATAATCTCTGGGAATGGTATGGAAATCACACTGAAGAGACTACATACTTTCAAAAAGAAAGCATTGAATCTCTCATCCAGCATGTGTGATGAGTATAGGAGAAGACAGAATCTACCACTTGGTTACAGATTTCTAGACTTGCTGAAATCAACCATTCAGGCTTCTTTCAGGGATAGGAACTATAATATAGGCTCCATTCAAGATATGTTCCATGTCAAAGTTAGAAGGATCATTGCTAATTTCTTCAGACTAGCAAATAGAGAGGTGTTTGGAAGTGAAATACCTGTGAGAGTTAGGGTGAAGCTTGAAGGTAGGGATGATCACCCCAGTAACCAAGCATATAGACTTGTTGTGAGTCCAACATTTAACATGTTATTTTTCACTGTCCAAAATCTCAATCATGGACATTTTGACACTGGGGCAATGTTGAGAGAGATGAGAAAGATGCTTATGACCATGAAAGATGTCTATGACATGAGGGGTGTTAGAGAGAGGGAGGTTGATTTTATAAGAAGGCACCCACAACCAGATTGGATGAGCAGATAGAATAAAAAGCACAATATGACAAACTGTATTCACATGTATGTTTCATCTTTTATTTTTGTATTTGATAGTTGTACAATATTTAAGTGATCAATTCATAACATGTATATTAGATTGTTCAATAACTGTCCAGTTGACATCTCTTTTATTGATTGTCATCCATGTAGACTCCTGCAATGTTGTCACTCATTCTTGAATTGGTCATCTTGGTATTCACTTTCACTTTCCCATTCATCTTCAAAGTATTTCTGAGAAAATAAAATGTAGAGATATGTATTTGATGGCAAGATGTTTGAAATAAAATGACAATGATACTTAAGCCTATCTGTGAGTGTATAGAAAAAGACTTACCCATCCCCCGTGCCTGATTATCCAGTCGCCCAATCTTTGAAGTAGAAAGACAGATATGATGTTGGTCACAATCTCTGCTGGGTGGATGAGCTTCCTTTCTGTACATAGGTGAGATACAAGTCCACCAAATGCTAGCAATGTGATAATCCGACCCCTGTTTACAACTCCATCAGAGAACATTTCCTCCACAACTTCTTTCACTTGGTTTATATCATTCAGGTGCCTAAAGTTCAATCTCCTTGAAATGTCTATGAGAGATGGGTAATCTTCAATTTCTTGTTCTACCAGCTTACGAATGAACATGCAGGTATCATCTGGTGGTTTTCCATAAAGGTGTTTGTCGGCTATGTAGTGGCATACATCCTTTACCACATTACATGTTTGTGTGCAGAACATCTTGGCTATATAACAATATACAAACTGATAATTAGAAGTAAGAATATGACCAACAATATAGGTGTACAAATCAGTTTGGCACCAAGTATATCCCTGAACTGAAATCTGACTTCTTTTATAAAGAAAGTATTTCATCATCCAATAAAGGAACCAATCATATTTCACTATCAATGCCGAGTAAGCACTGGTGATTATGGATGGACCAATCACAAACACATGCAATGATGAATCATGATTACAAGTTTGGTTTCATCACCAAAATAGTTGTGAACATGTTTGATCCCTCTGACAGATTCTTATAGATCTGAACTAGTTGAGATCACTCTTGACAGATTTGTATAGGTCTGAACTAGTTTAGATCACTCCTGACAGATTTGTATAGGTCTGAACTAGTTCAAATCACCCTGACAGATTCGTACATGTGTGAACTAGTTCAAATCACCCTGACAGATTCGTACATGTGTGAACTAGTTTAGAACACTCTAACAGATGTGTACGTGCTTGGAGGTGATTGATCACAATATCTACCAACCAATTGAAATAAAACCCTCATCACACATATCTCAGTTTCATACAACTTTATTCCACTTTGTTCACATATAAGAAGTTTCCAAATGATAAGCCACACTTTGAAGCAATGCTTTCATCATGAATCATCCCTTGTTCCAGCCCCACCCTGCACTCTGATACAAAGGATAGGAAAAACATCCTTCTCTTCATGCTCCAATGAAACCTGGTACACACTTGATCAGATAGGAGAGTAAAACATCTTGCCCGACCCATCCTATTGTATGTTTCCAATATCTTTCCCAAACCTCCATTTGACAAAACCACCAAGTATACATACTTTCCAAGTCTGACAGGGAAGATGTCATCTCTTTTCCATGCAAGCTCCTTGATTCTGAGCCATGCACTACTACTTTCTAAAATCTGGGAATGATCAAGTCTAACAACCTCCATAGCTCTTTCACTGTGGGGTGGTTCATCCCCTATGTCAGACAAGGTAGCAAATCTCAAGTTTGGAAATATATCAACGCTTTCTGCCTGCCCCAGTATTTGTTCACATCCTTTCATGAGGCGTACTGCTCCACAGTGAGGGAGACTCTCTGCATAATCACAACCTCCCATGGTGAGATGTGTGAGAAGATTCAAGTGGGTCTTGGGACTCATACCACCCAAGTTACATGAGAGGACAACTTTCCCCCGAGTCATCCCTCTGCTCTCTATCCCATCGAGGGAGGTGCTGTTCCATAGGTACAGTCGTGAATCACCCAATGCTATGAGAGTCAACATCATGTCCGAATCGCAAGAGATGATGCATGCCCTTTCCATTCTTGACCCAACTTTTGCCCAAATAAAAGGTATGATAGAATCTGCCTCATAGTATGGGATTGTGTGGCAAAGGTTGTGTCCAGACCCACTTCCCCAGATTTGAGTAACCCTCCCGTGTGGGGACTCTTTCTCCATACCATTGACAAGTAAGAGGTTCACGTCTCCCTTGCATTCTATCCCCCTAAGACTGTTGATGGACTGTTCGATCACAGACGATCTGTTTTCTCTCTGCACTAGATACCTTCTGAGAGACCCCTCCATGGTGTGGCCATCTACTTGTACAGTTCGATAGCATCTCTGCCTCAGGCGCCCTTCGTGTTCAGACAGATTCATGCCCCTCTCTTGTAGGCTTTTCAATATATAGAAGACATCCTTCTTTGCATTCCTCAACTTTCTTGTCTCGTTTTTGGCTACGGGGCTGTCACCATCCAATACAAGGTATATGGAGTGGAGGTTGTTATTGACCCTGTTCTTTCGACAATATGCTCTCCACTTCGAAGGAATGCTCAGGATTCTTTGAACTATGATATCGACTGCAGTGTCTTCTGAAAATACATTGAGGCTGTTTTCCACCCTACCATCCCTGACCTCAATATCACCTATTGGATCAGACGACTCTATAAAGCTTTGTATGTCCGGGTAGGTGCGAGTTACAGGTCGTCCTCCCGCATTCCTTCCAACGTACAGCAGTTGAGTCAGGTCCACAAGCAAGACCGTAGTGTTGTTGAGAACGGTGTTTGGATCAACAACTTTTAAAGGGAGTGTGGTGTTGCCCATAAGGAGAGACTGTCTCAAAAGAAGAGCAAACCCAGGACAGATGCCCATGTTGATATTGGTTCAAAGTAGGGATTATACCATTAGTTCACGTCTACTGTTGAAAACAAATCAGTTTTGGATCTGATGACCTGTAAGACATGATGATACTGAACTCTCTACTCTGTCTCGTGTTTGTATTGCTTGTGGTGTGTACAAAGTATGAGTTACCACGGAGTTGAGCTATGGGCTTGACTATGGTTTTTGTTCTTGCACCATTCCTAGACTTGACACAAACTCCACTCTGTTGGGTGATTATGTCAGACTCTACTTGTTCAATAGTCTGTGGTGTGAGTAACATTCTAAACCATGGATAGTTAAACTTTTCATCATTGGGCACCAATTCCTTCATTTCCACTATCAGATATAATGTTGCAGACTCCAACTTATCTCCCTGTGTGCAGTGGTGGTCACCATCCTCTGTGTCTACATGTAGGGTTCCCGAGGTCTGAAGAGTGACCAGTCCCTGATATGTGGTTCCTGAGCTGAAGGGAGTAGTCCTACCAGTGCACCTACTTGCTAAGATTCCCCTAGGTACAAAAGCTCTCATAAAGTCTTGTGGGGATTGTAACTGAACCATCAGAGAAACCACACTGTCAGGACCATGCTTACTGACTACCTTCGCTTTAAGTTCAGAATATGATGCCCCTCTCATCAGATCTACATAATGTGACTTTAATATTTCATTCGATTCTCTTATGTGAGTCTGTAAAAGTGGGAATGGTACAAGGGTGACCACTGGCTCTACACTTTGATCTGCTAGATGCACCCTGAATGCATTGTGCACTTCAGTACGAGCCCATGTATTTTTCTCCCTCTCTGTCTGCCTACCATCACTGTCTTGCCCATACACTCCCATCTCAATGACAGATGTCATATCATCCATAAAGTCCTTACAACCTCCCACTTGTTGTTTGATCAGACCAGAGTAGTGAAACATAAGTTTGTTTGGCTCAAGGGGTGGGGAGTGAGAACCATAGAGGGAGGTGAGGGTGTTCATTATGAGGTCTATCTTTCCAGCAAACTCATCCAGGTGGTCACCACTGAATGCTGGAACATGAAAGTCAGACAGGGATGCCAAGTGGGTCTTGGAGCTAAATGGTTGTCCCCTTTTTAGATATGGAGTGGATATTTCTCCATCTTTCATTTCATCTCTCATGTACCTCTGTCTTGAGGCTGACTTGTCAGGTCTCCAGTTTGTGGAGCGAAACATTTTATTGTGTGCTCCACATTCCACATCAAATCCCAAGATTTCTTCCATCCTTCTCTTCCTAGTTGGATTGGGTGGAGCAGTGGTTGTAGATCCAGGAGGACCACAAAAGTTTTTGTAATTTGAGGCTAGTCTTGCTATGTAAGAGGATGACATTGTTGGAGGTAGATATTATGAAAAGTTAATAGTATTTAGGCATGGAGTAGACATGGCCAAGAGTAGCAGACAATGAGGAGACAGATGGAGGTGAATAAATGTTTGGAGATCTTCCTGATGCTTATAACTATGATACTGTAGACAAATAAAAAAATAAAAATAAAATATATAATATTTTCTTTTTTGATAAGGAACTATGAGAGATATATTTGAGGCTGATGTGAGATAGATATATGGGCATTGGAATTTATCTGCGAGGGATACACATACCCAAAAGAACAAAGACAGTTTTGTTTTTCCATTTCCTTTATTTATTTTTTCTTGGATCAGACAAACATAATACACATCCATGTCCAGTTGTATACAGATCTGTACAGTCATGACAGAACTTGTGTTCACAGAAGCAAACATATGTAGTGTCCTCACAAGAGTTCTCCATTCCACATGAGTTACATTGATATAACTGGTGACTCTCTGGACAATCACTACACAGTGGGGGCAACTTATCCATGCAACATTCAGGTCGAATCCTCCACATGTCTGTTTTTGATTCCTGACATGTCAGGCAGATGGATTTGTCACAGTTACTGCACTCTGTCATTTCATCTGTGCATACAAGCTTCCAACATTCCTTACAGCGAGTTCTACAAGGAGTGTGACATACTGATCTTTGACATATGAAGCAAGGAACCAACTTCTCTGCACTCATAAGTTTGCAGCAAGGACAGAACTTCATGTCTTTTGATGGATAGAGATATGATTTCACTAAGCTATACATCTTGATAAGTAGGTCTCCATCTAAGTAATCAAAACTATATTTGCTCTAATCTTTCAACTGTCACATAGATATAACTGGTCTTGGAATCATACAGACAAGTTTGTTCCCCAATTTTATACATGACCCAGGCTTGACAGAATCGTTACTCCCATAAGCCTCCACCCTTTTCAATAGTTCCTGGATTTGTGATTCCACATCTCTTTTCCATACATAAGGGAATGTTTTCCCCAAGATCTCTTCGACAGCCTTTTTAGAAATGAGGGAAACAATCTTGTGTAAACCCTTTGTGATTTCATCTCCACGATTTGGGACACAAACATCTACAACAGTCAGGTTGTGTGTCCTATTCTTGGGTGGACATGGAAGGCAAGGAAGATACAATAAGTCATTTTCTGTATCCACTGACCACAGCTTACCATGCAGCATCATTGCATCAAAGAGATCTAATGGTGTGGTGCACGGCTTGAAGCTGTACTTCTGGTTGTAGAGTTTTGGTAAAGATCTTGGAAAATATATGTTCTTCAAATCTCGAACATCGACGTACATGGTCTTGTCTCTCTCTCCAGTCATGACAGAGTAGCAAGCTAGTGGTATGCCCATGAGGAGGGAGGCACACTTGGCATCTACATACATGGATCCATCTTTATCTCTTTCAACCACCTGTTTGAGTGCTTTGTCTGGATTCTCCATAGCTATCCTCCACCTCTTTTCTCTGACTTCTTCCAATATCTTATTAGGAAGAATGTCAAACAAACTTAATGCAACCATTGGACAATCACTGCATCCATATCTCTTGCCATAAAAACTTACATAGGCATCCCCAATGTCTGAAATGTGGAGGGACCATTCCCCATTGTGGAGGGTTTGCACCATGCTCTTCCAATTTTTCCAAGCATGCCACTGAAAGAGCTCATCTAGGTGTAGGATCTCATCAGCATGCACATCTATCTTACATCCTCTATAATTCAATACAAACAGTAGATCTTCACCCAACCCTGGCATGTAACTAGAGGGTAGTATGACTACATCCCTGATATTGAAACCTTTCTCGTCCCCCCCACTGATGGTCTTGATGTGGGTAAGGAGACTTTGTTGGGTGCCCATCCTTGTTCTCTTTCTGATCCACTTTAGGGGGATCTTTGTTCCAAAGTAAAGCCACTGGTATGTGTGATCTTGCCCTGAAAGCAATGGTTTGGCCACAACATTCTTTGACATGTCGGATAAGCTTCCTCTCAGACATGGCACCAACATGGGTGAACCTCTCTGTTAATAAGTCACACACTCTCACAACAAACCCATTCATCTGTCTCAGAGATTTCTTCCAGTGGGGACTGACATGAGATTTTGTCACACTTGTAATCACTCATCTCAATCTGATGCAAAATCGGTATGTCCGATTCTCCTGGGAGAAGGTAGTGAACAGAAAACTCATATGTCCCTATCACTTCTTGTGTAGTCATGTCTCTTAGGGTGGATCTCAACACATCCTGACTTATACCCTGGAATGAGTTGAAAGCTGATACCTCCGCCATAAGAAAGTCGAGACTATTAGAAACTCCTCTACCAAAATGTCTGATTGCATGGGGTTTGTACATGATAAACCATTTCATGTAGAACCCACTCTCCATGTGCATGTTTCTTGCAGATGCATTGGGTCTGGTCCTCCAAGAGAATAGGGGATATCGGATGGTGATCACCTTGTTTCGGCAACTGATAATGGTTGGTCTGATGTCTGTCAAAACAAAGTAGTATCCCTTGCCCAGGTGGTCAGACATGACATTTTGTACTTTACTGATGGACACCCTACCCTGAGAGTCACTGGTTGTGTCCACCCTCCCCTGTACAACCTTCAATGAGGAGGTCACATCACAGTAGTGTACAATGTAAGGGATTTGAGGAGCAGACTCTATCTCCTTGACACATTCCATGTACTCTTCCTCTGAGTGGAAGTATTTGGTGATTTGTAGATGGGGCACCTTCTGTGGAGTGTCTGTGGATGATATACTACTATCCTGAAGCATTGTGTAAGGTGGTAGTGGATCTATTCCAAGTTGTTAATAGATGGTAGAATGCCACTTGTATGTCCCATCAGACTTTTGTCTGTTGGAGGAGGGGTCACAATCTTGGGTACCCATTCAAAGACTTCCACACAATGTGGAGTGTTGGACAGAGGATGGGTTCACCACTATCACCATACAAAGGTGTACACTACAGGGTAGGGTCAACTGTTATGCGAACATAGATGCTGTTACAACACTAGGGATTGACAACACCTGTATAGACGCAGTGCATGTCAACTATCACTGGATGCCACCCTGGGTTACAGGCACTGGAGACAAGGATATTTTTGTCAAGTGCAAGGAGAAAGATCATGAAATGAAGGCTCTATCAGATTTCCTACCGCACAAGATATGTAAGTTGGATGGAAACTTTATTGACTGTAAGCTGCCAAGACAAAGATATCAAAAACTAAAGGAGATGAAGAACATGCAATCCATCACTTCTCTGAGCAGTCATACAGTGGGGAGGTTTCAAATTGTAAGGGTGCCAAAGATAGACACCTCCCTGTGTGAAAGTTCCTTGTGTCCCACAACTAGAAAGCATGCCCTAGCATATGTCAACATGGTGTTGTCCATCAAAGGCATCAAGGTACCAAAGAGAACCAGACTTGGGCATCACATAGAGATCAAGGATAGGGGACTGAAGTTGAGTGGAGCAGCATTCAGACGTCTTCGTAGATTGTTGACCTCTTGTTGTGTGCGCAATTCCTATATTCCAAGAGTGCACCGCCTTGGGGATGGTAGGCCGATCACGAAGAGAAGACTGAGGTTGAAGCTTGACTCGGATGGTATTGCAAGATGTGTGGATGTTAAGGAAAAAGTAACACATGCGACAGAGTTTCACTGCATCATGAAAACATTACCTACCAATCAGAGCGCAGAGTTAGTTCCCATAGGGAAGGATACATTCCCAGTGACTTGGTATAAAGTAACCTTGTCAAAGGGAGCATCCATAGCCATGGAAGGAGTCATGGTCAGGTTGACTGTGATAAGTAATACATGATCTATGAAATGTAATACCAGGTATATATGATAACAGATACAAGATATCAACCAATACGAAAACTAACAACCAATATAAACCCCATCAAAAACATTTACTCACATTCACTCCTCCAGAGACAAAGAACACAAAAGATGATGACTTGTCGGGAAACTCCACCCGTATCTCATTCGTAGAGGAATGGATCCTAAAATCACAAAGTCCAAGATGTAGGAGTTGCTCTAGGTAGGATCGAACCTCACTCTTGTAGAGGAGAATCGCCTCCAGACGATGTGCCATCAAAACAATGCGAGCACCTCTCTCACATGCAGCATTTGCAGCAACAAAGAGTTTACCAGCCTTGGATTTACCATTCCTCCTTGGAGCAACAACAGTGACTATGCTCTTACTGTAATCCTGAAAGGTTTGCATCACCTGTTTGAACAGAGACTCACTACAGTTTTGGGGATCGAAGGATGACACCCCTCCTCCTTGGATAAGTCCAACACATTTGAGTATTTGGGGCACATACCTGTGGAGGTCATCACCCAGTAGCCTCTCACCAGAAGAGCAGATGCTTGCCCTTATTGCCTTTAGTTGAAAGGGTTCAAGCCTCATGCCATTATGACTTGTCAAGTGGTTCACACAGGTCATCATGTTTTCAATGACATTCAGTCCAGGGTGCTGATCAACCTGGTTAGAAAACATGGCATTGGATGCATCCACTCCTTGTGTGACCAATGTCACCCAAAAATCCTTTGCATCGTACACACGGTTTTGATTATTGAGTTGGAGATGCTCTGTTTGTATCTTTGACTTTTGAAATGAAATGTTCTGTGAATAAAGATTTTTAATTTGAGATGGATATAAAGGTTGTCCTTTGTCATCTACATATTGTGCTGTGAGTGATTGTAGGGAGGTACACCAATAATTATGCATATTTCGACTATCATGATTGTGTTGTCCTTGTTGGTTACTGTAACCCCAAGAAAACATTTGATTTGTAAGGAAGCTAGCAACATTCATCTCATCGAGTTGTAATTCTTATATGGTTTGGAGTATTAGTACTGCACTAGAAGTGTCAATGACAATATAACAATGAGACATATCCACGTTTCTCATCTGAAAAAATGTAACAGCAAATTCATATCTCTATCCATGATAGCTTTGATGGTCATGCTTGTGTGCATGTGTGTCGTCATACAGATGGTGTCACCCAGTATGGAGGTCCAAGACAAGTGTGTTCAAAATGTATGTTCATTTAGTAATCTCAACTTTCCCAAAGACATATCTTGTGTGAATGAGACAGACTGCCTTCACTGGATTCAACCTTGCACAACAAAGGAGTGTGACGATAGGGGAACTGTGAGATGCATCTATTTGGGATTGGGAGACTTTATGTGTGAGTGTAGGGAGAACTATGAAGGTAGACTATGTCACATCTCAGAGGGGGGGAGCCCGGTAGAGAATGACACCTGTACCTTCTGTTACAATGGAGGGTCTTGCATCTATGGTGAGAACAATTCAAATTACAGTTGTAGTTGCCCTGATGAGTGGACTGGAAGACATTGTCAACAGAGGAGGGTTCCCTCACACCCAAGTTTAGTGTGTAATTTGCCATCCTATGATTTGGGCCTCTTGATGAACTCTTCTTTCTGGTATGAGACCGCAAGGTCTGACATCCCAAATGGTCACATCGATGCTTGCACAACTTTCAACTTTGATATAACAAATGGGAGTAGCAAAATGTTTGTAAACATATCCTCCATACCCATGAACAAGATGAGTGGTCAAAGGGAGGGTATAGTTAAAAATGGCATGGAAATAGATATTCGGGATGGTGGGATGATTGTGGCAGAGCAGACTTTCTTATCAAGCCCAGGAGACCAACACTACCCAATGAAGGCTTCTGTATATGGGTTCAAACATGAGGACAAGCAATATGTTGTTCTACACCTCTGTCAGATCACACCCATGTTTGGGAAACAAGAATTTGTCTCACTCTTAGTAGGTAGTGAACCAAATAACTTTGATAGTTTAGACATTGAGTATGCCAAGGGGGTGGTGCCTCTTAGTTTGAACCCTACAATACAAGGACATGATTTCTGTTCTTTGTAGATAGATAGACAACAGATTAAAAACATTGTTATTTACTGATATCTGCTAACACAACTCAGAAATGGAGGATGATGAAAGTATTCCTGACTTTATTGGGTTGCCGTTTTATCAACAAAGGAGGGTGATCCCAAAACCAATGACTCTAACATCTCCTTCTAGAAAAAGAAAGAGATCGAGGGACAATCAGGAAAATCTGACACAGTGCATTCGCGAATCACTGGGAGAGAGTGAAGTCACAACAGAGATCTCCTTTGGCGGAACAGTAGTCCCTTTACCCGGATTCGATGATACACTGTCTTGTAAACTGTGTGGACTCAAAACCATGGCCAGTGCATTCAACGCTAGGGCAACTGGGGAGGGTGCAACCATCGGAGAGTTTCTCAACATTGCACACAACAGATTTGACCAAGAAGAAGGAAGACCATCCATGGATGTTGCCAGTGAAATAAAAGAGTCTCTCCTCCAGTATGGTGAACAGTGCAACATACCCATTTTGAAAGACATTACAAATGATGATGTGTTTAGACACTTCAAATATGACCACACAAGGAAGAGTAAGCCTCGGATGAAAGATAAGATGCTCCGAACCCTGATAAGCATGTTGGATGTGAGCATTCTGACATGCTGTGAGAAGAGTGAGAGTGGCAAGGTGGTTATAAATAAGAGTGATGCATCTCTGACATTGAACATAATTGATAGAATCCACAAAATTGCCATGTTAAAAGAATTGGACTGAGAAGGTATAGGAGGTTGGTGGAGTACATGGATACAAAACACTCTCACTCTCAAAGGGTCGGTGAGAATAAATAGAAGACACTGATCGTTGCTTCATTGATTTGGTCTAGTCAGATGATATTCATAAATTTTTATTCAAAGTCTAATCCAATTGTTCACATTTCCCAGTTCTGATTTCACACTTAACACGGACAACTACTTTTAAAATAAATACCCCAACAAATCAAGCTATAACAAGATGGAAATGTCACAACTAACAGACAACTTATACAGACCCAACTCAGACACAGATCTGACAAGACTACTCCACTCTGCAATAAGTGAGGGATCTGAACAAAATGTATGTCTTTACATTGAGAAGGGCGCTGACCCAGAACATAGTACAGAAAATGTGGAAACTGCAATTCTACATTCCATGATGGTGAAAAGATACAATGTTTTTCTAACTTTGATAGAGTTGGGTGTTTCACTTGAAAGCACATTCTTTTTTGAAAATGATTGTACACCTCTCATCTATGCTATGGAGAGAACCACACCAGCATGTTTTGCCAAGATTTTGATACTGAGTGGGGCTGACATAAATGCATTCAACCACTATGGGACTGTTATGAACAATTTATTTGAATATGGGGATGTACCATGGCAAGAATGGTCCAAAGAAGACGAACTGGAAGTATTGGGACTACTCATCAAAGCTGGTCATCATGTCACTCCCGAATATCTTAGAAAAGCTAAAGATTACCAACTACCTCTACTTCGTGAAGCTCTGGATCGAATCTCTGACACTACATCTACAACCTTACTGGTCTGAATATACATAGATTCATTATGGACAAAGACTACATGGAAAACTTGGGAGTGTTTGTGTTAACCCTAACCCTCCATATTTCAAAGTGTTGTTTCATCTCAAATCATCTCATCCTCTAACCCTAACCTTAACCCTAACCCATATCCAATGAGGATATGATATAAGGTAGCCCAATTGACTTTAGAAAATAAACAATAAAAGTGACAAAATACAACTTATTCTATTGTAGTCTTTTATTTGTTGATCAGATCTTCATCTCATGATAGTGTACACCAGCACAATGGAAGAGTGTCTTGTAGTGTGGTACCATCTTTGTGATTACCCCAAAATCTTCTGTGGTTAGGTTCATGATGGATGTACTCATCAGAGAGAGGGGTGCTCGCTGTTGTAATCCTACATGAGTGTATAATCTGTAAAAGGTGTGATCAACCAGTCTGTCCATTGTAAGATCTATATGGGTTGGTACCTTATTCAGTCCAAATTGTGTGGGACAGAAAAATAGCTCTCTCTGAAGTATGTGTGCAAGTCTCATATACACTCCCATATGCTTCCCCCCTGGTACTCCAAATGCAAGGAATATCATACAGATGTGGTCACTCCCAATGGGATGGAATCTGGTGGTCATTAAAGTGTTATGCACAGCACCCTTGTCTTTCTCTGATATATTCTTCTTTTTCAGGATAGGGTCGCTGTCCCAAAGATCCCCCAAATTGTCAGTCAAATATGTGAGACATGCCTGTAGGGTTACACTCATGTCTTTGCTTGATAAGGGGTGACCTTTTGGTGAGACTTGATTTGAGGCTGACTTTTTGGTAGTATAGAGGTCAATGACCATGATGAGAAGTTCGACACTTGATTCATATAAAGTATGCCTTATGCTTATGAAAAATATTAAGATCGTTTAAAACTTAAGTTGACACCTTCCAATGTTTATTGAAATTAACTCTTTTTGGATCATTTTATATGATTCACTTTTGGTTTGATATATGCTCCCTACATTACAATGAAACTGCTAGGCAGGAATATATATATATATATATATATATTTCAAACATGGACTGTGGCACTACGATAAGTATCTTCCAAAAGCAGACATCCAATACAGAGGAAAGGGGATCTGAACCAAATCCTTCAAAGCATGATGAGTTCATAACTCTGCACAATAGACTGAAAAATAGACTGTGTGATATGAGGAGATTTGATTTTTTTTTTGATGAAAACAAAAAGCTACAAGTCACGATACAATTGGTGAAGTATCTTGATGAAGTGACAGTGTCATACTTTAGACTTAAAGGATGTGAGAGGGATGCAGTCATGAAACAAAACAGAATAAATATCCGCAACCAGATGCCCTATTCAGAGTATGTGAGATTCTACACCATTTTGGATGAGGAGAGCATGGAGACATGGTTGGGAGTATCTGTGTCTGACATCATGCATCTCACTCTGAACTCTCGGTTTTCAGTTTCAAGAGAGGTTGCAAAAATGAAAGGTGTCAAGCAAACAAAGTGTCCATCACTGTGTTCTGGTTTGAGAAAACTCTCTATGATCGTGTCAGTAGATGATATGGCACAATATATAATGAACATGAACACCAGGCTGCCAGAGAGACCACTGTAAATTGTGTCCCATGCACATCAAATAAGACAAATACATCCCCAATTTAATAACCCTATGAATATAAAATATATGCCCTATGTGTAGAAAGTTAAGCCTTATCGAAAAATAAAAAATTCAGTCATGTATCAAAGTATTGGAAAAAATTGGAAGTGTAGAAAGATTAGACTTGTCAGAAATTTCCAAAGTTAGAGGCATGTCACAAAGTATTCAGACAAGACAAAAAATATATGCCCTAGGTGTAGAAAGTTAATCCTTATCAAAAAAATCACAAAGTCAGTCATGTATCAAAG
>JYMV01025360.1_pt1 | contig 46117 bp, 41 predicted proteins | sample 338911 | NCBI WGS metagenome assembly JYMV01 (sample SAMN03354496, study PRJNA234377) | hydrothermal vent metagenome | biome: Deep sea; feature: Hydrothermal plumes at the Eastern Lau Spreading Center, Western Pacific Ocean; material: Seawater | place: Tonga | collected 2009 | depth 2000 m m | reverse complement strand
TTGGGCTGTAATCGTCTAGAGGCGGAGCATGACGGTCATTGGTCGAATAGTGTATCCGAAAGTGAGGGGTATCAAATTTGTGTACTAAGGAACCTGTAATTGGGGTTCGCGGAGGTGCGCCTTCACCATCACGTCTGGCGATGCCCGCAATGCTGGGTCTGGCAAAAACACCTGCAAACTCTCTTTGGTGTACAGGTGATAGTAGATCCCAGTTTTGAGCCAATGTTACCATGCCCCCAGTGAAGCATTTTTCAATTTCATGCGGGGCGAAGTCACGATTAGAACTCAAGTATTTGCGTGCGACACGAACAGCTGCGGCTAACTGCTTTGGACTTGCTCTTTGCGCAAAACTAATCGAGCTCGGAATCATTGCCAACACGAAAATCAGGAAGGTAGCAACAAACAGATTGATTGGCTTCACGCACAACACCTATGATTGTTTTCTGGACTTATTTTAGGTCATTCAACCTTAGCAGATTGACCTAATTCTTGTCAAGCGGGGTTAACAAAGATTGATGAAAGAAACAAAATCAAGTAATCTCGAGGGGCTCGGACAGAATCCTATAATTGCTCGGATCTTAACTTCTGAATGTAATTCTCATTGACATTATTTGATGGGTGGCTTGGTGTTTGATGTAGTTCCGGAAAGTTTCTCAGCAACTGTTGATAGGCTCCAACAGCCTCATCAATGTCATTATTTTCTTCAAGCAACCTCGCAATCCAATATTGAGCTGATCGGCGTGTGTTATAATCGAAAGTCGTATTATCTGCAACCTTCCGATAAGCCTCTATTGCTCCTTGATAATCTTTTTTAGCATAATAAATTTGACCAATAAAGAACTGTGAATTAGGGGCATTTTCGTTGTAAGGAAACAGCTCAATTGCTTCCTCAAGCTGCAAAATGGCTTCGTCATACTTTGCCAGTCTCTGGTATGACCATCCGATATAAAACTGGGCATCTTCAGCAGATTCCGTTGTGCGGTAATTATCAATCACTTTCTTGTACCCATCTATTGCCTTTTCATAGTTTGCTTCGGCGAAGTAGGTTTGTGCGATACCAAACTGAGCTAATGGAGAGAGCTCTTTGTGACCCGAATCGATCACATTTCGAAACTCTATCCTTGCTTTCTCATACTTTCGTTGTTCGACATAGATCATGCCAATATAATAGATCACTTCATGAATCATCAGCGTATCTGCCAAATCATTGGTCAGAACACTGAATTGCTCAAGTGCTCGCCCCAACATTTTTTTGCCGTAGTAGCACATGGCTCGGTTGAATAGCGACTGATCAACCAGCACACTGCCAGGGTAATCTCGAACAACCTGATCGAAGAGAGCAAACGCTCGATCATAATAAGTATCACCTGTATCCTGTAGTTCCGGATTATTTTCCGATGCTTCTGCCCCCAATCGATAGTAGGCGACAGCAATACCGTAAAGTGAATCATCTGACCATTGACTGTCCGGATAACTGCTAACGATACGCCTGAAAAGAGTGAACTGTTCCTCCTGAGACCGTGAGATCCGAGATGCATACTGGTATAGAGCATCATCTGCCCAATCACTGTTGGGATATTTATCGAAAACTTCGCGATACAGTGCACGAACTTGCTGCAACCGCTTGCGATCAGGGTCATCAAAAGTAACAGGTGGGATGTCAGCTTTTTCCGCCTCTTGCCAAGCACGATCGGCATTTCGGTAATAATTGATAAAATCATCACTATTCAATGATTTGCCAACCAAAAAACTGATTACTAGAGCAATAATAACAGCGACTTCAATGACAATGAATTTTTTCACTCTTTAGCCTTTTAATTCACTTTAACGTTTGTCTGTCAACGCCCGAATGCTATCATACCCAGGCGACCATTTGCAACTGAAATTTCAGCTGCCTGTATGGGATCGTTTCAGTTGACAAGCGAACAGCACAGTGTTATATTTTCCCACGTTTTATTCAAGTTTGGAGATTGATTATGAAAGTGTTGATTAGCGATTCGTTATCCCCATCAGGCTTGGACCTTCTTACCAAGCAAGAGGATTTAGAAATAGATGTCAAAGCTAATCTCACTCAAGATGAATTAATTCATCATATTGGTAATTATGATGCGCTGATTATCCGAAGCACGACACAAGTCACAACTGAAGTTCTGGCAGCAACTGATCGACTAAAGGTCATCGGTCGCGCAGGGGTTGGAGTTGACAATGTTGATGTTAACACTGCTACCGAAAAAGGTATACTCGTTTTCAATACTCCAAGCGGAAATACAGTTGCTGCAGCCGAACACACTATCACTTTGATGTTGTCACTTTCGCGGTGCATTCTTCCAGCCAGTATATCTTTGAGAAGTGGAGAGTGGGATCGTAGCCGATTCGTGGGTAACGAACTTTACCACAAGATTTTTGGCGTAATTGGTTTAGGCCGAATTGGCACAGAGGTTGTCAAACGTATTCAAACATTTGGAATGGAAATCATCGCCTTTGATCCCTACATTTCATCAAATGCTGCTGAAAAACTAGGTATTCAGCTTGTCAGCCGAGATAAACTGATCCAACAAGCGGACTATATTTCATTACACCTACCACTCACAAATGAAACATACCATAGTATTAGCTATCGTGAATTTAGCATGATGAAACCCTGTTGTCGCTTGATCAATTGCGCACGGGGTGGACTAGTAGATGAAGTCGCACTTTTTGAAGCATTAAAAAACGAGCAAATTTCGGGGGCGGCACTTGACGTTTTTGAGGAAGAACCTCCAAAAAACTTAACTTTGGTGGAACTTGACAATTTTATTGCCACACCGCATCTCGGTGCATCCACAACTGAGGCACAGGAGTATGTCTCTAGAGAAGTTTCCCAAAAGGTAATTGACACATTACACGGACTACCTATCGATGGTGCTGTCAATCAACCGAGAATGGATCAGTTTGATAAGTTGAGGACTTACCTCCTACTGGCGGAACGAATCGGGAGCTTTCAGGCGCAGCTTGTTGAGGGCCAAATCTCAGAAATCCGAATACAATATAGTGGCAATATTTTTAAAGGAGACGTGAATTTACTCAGTGTCGCCTGTCAGGTAGGTCTTCTTAAACCGGTTCTTGACACAAATATAAATTACGTTAACGCATCGTTTTTTATTCGTCAGCGTGGAATCCAAATCAGTGAGACCAAAAAATTGATGGATGATAACTTCTCAAATTCAATTGCTGTTACGATTGTAACAGATAAGAAGGAACGGTTTGTCGAAGGGACATCATTTGGAGAAGACGACATACGAATTGCGAGAGTTGACGATCTTTATCTCAATGCTAAGCTGGAGGGACATATCATTCTGATTTATAATCTAGACATACCAGGAATGATTGGCCGAATCGGTACAATTTTAGGAAAGCACCAAATCAACATTGCCGATATGACATGTGGAAGAAGACAAACCGGTTCGCTGGCACTTATGTTAATTAATGTAGAGGGTAGTGTTTCAACTAAAGTTATGCGAGAAATTTCCGAACTTGATAATGTCACCTTCGCTAAGCAAATCAAATTATAAGCCAACAAATAAGGAATTTCGGTGAGCCTTCAAGATAGATGTTTACGAATTAACGAAAATATTCCTGACGGAGGTCTCTATACTGAAAAGCAGCGTGAGGTACATCCCGACAGCAATGTTCCATGGCGGATCTCACCTGCCCCCTTCCCCATATCCGCAGAAGATCTTGCCTGGTTGGAAAATCTAGGTTCGCATTTACTGAAATTTTATAAAGTATGCAATTTACTTTATTCACAAAGTACCAGAGGAATTCAGCCTAAATGGAGTTCAGACTACCTGGATAAAGGAAAATCGGAAACAGTTATTGAATTTGGACGGATGCGTCGGTTCAAAAGTCAATTACCACAGGTAATTCGCCCTGATATCTTACCAACTGAAAACGGTATGGTAATTAGTGAACTTGATTCGATTCCAGGAGGCATGGGTTTTACAGGCGGCTTGAGTCTTCAGTATTCAGAACTCGGTTGTAAAATTGTGGGGGGATCAAATGGCATAGCGGTTGGGTTCGCTGAAATGGTTCGTTCACTATCGAAACAAGATCAACCAGTTCTGGCTATCGTTGTATCAGATGAATCCGAGGATTACCGCAAAGAGATGTGTTGGTTAGCTTCCGAACTAAATCACCTTGGATTATATGCTCGAACCGTTCATCCAAGTGATATTATCTTTACTGAAACTGGGCTTTTTCTGAATCAGGATAAGGGGAACATTCAGATCGACGTTGTCTATCGGTTTTTCGAACTTTTTGATCTGAAAAATATTCCAAAATCGGAACTGATTTTGTATGCAGCGAAGAAGCGAAATGTTATTATGACACCGCCCCCAAAAGCGTATTTGGAAGAGAAACTCTTGTTTGCCCTATTTCACCATCCGACACTCCTATCATTTTGGCAACGCGAATTAGGAAAAGATACCCACCACCTGCTATCGGAAATCATCCCAAAAACCTGGATTATCGATCCTCGTGAATTACCGCCGCACGCAATTATCCCTGGCCTAAGCCTAGGTGACAACCCTATTACCAATTTCCGACAATTGATTGCAGTTACGCAAAAACAACGCGAACTAGTGATCAAACCATCAGGATTTTCTTCACTTGCCTGGGGTAGCAAAGGAGTGGCAATCGGACACGACATGGCAACCGAAGATTGGGAAAAGACTGTTGAACACGCTCTAAGCAGTTTCGGAGAAACCCCGCACATTTTACAGGAATTCCACAAATCCAAGCGAATCATGATGCCATATTACGACTTTGACCACCGCGATATTCGACAGATGAAAGGTCGAGCTTTACTACGACCCTATTATTTCGTTGCACAGAACGAAGTTCGGCTTGCTGGTATTCAAGCAACAGTCTGTCCCGACGACAAAAAGATACTACATGGTATGGTGGATTCGATTATTGTGCCCTGTACCGTTGAGTAGAAGATCAGTACAAACAGTTGATTGAGTGAGGAGGTATAGATCCTGAGATACCAAAGAGGATAGCCTCAATCTCAAGAAGTTCCTTGCCACCAAGTGTGTTAAACGGTGCGCGCTGCGCTAATTCGCGAAACAGCGGCGGTTATTAGCGTATCCCAATTCTTCCATAATTCCTTCATAGATCAATTGATCATAACTCATTCCCTTGGATAAATTTCGTATCGATTCCATCTTTTGAATGAGTCGTTCCTAACCAAGACTATCAAAAATAAAACTGAGTTGTTCAGGTATCAAACAGTTTCCAGCAACCAGACAATTATCTCCAATTGAACCTTTAGCGTGCTGATAATCCAACAAATCCCCGATGGGAATCGCCTATTCGGTGTGGAAATTCGAGAGTAGGAATGAGCCTGCCATCATGAAGACGCATTCTGAGGCAGTGTGCAAAACAACAGAATTGCTTTTGGGATTTAGATGATTTTTGTGTTCACATCACTAAGAGGACTTAACACAAATCTCCAACGTTACCATTTACCAGATTACCAGATTCACGCCAATTGAAAGCTCTGCGTCAAGGAAATCAGGACCTTCGTCTTGATTCCATCTAACCAACTTCAAGACTTCGATCGCGCGTCCGTCGGCTGCAAAAAGATCGAAACCCAAAGATCATTGATCTACCTTAAATATGCTTGAGTCCTACCATTGTCTAATTTTAGAATCCAGTGGTCAAAGCAGCATAACATCCATAACCCGAAAGTCGCGTTTGTCCTTCATTCATTTTTCCGTTGGATATTTTCAGGCCAAATGTCAAGCCAATAGGATTTGCAAGTTGAAAATGAGAGTCTAAGTAATAACTCAGAATACTGGCAACCCGTTCCTGATTTTGATCCTCAAGAAGCTTATCCTCGACTGTCGCAGAAATTGTGCTGCTCCCACCAGTTTGGTACATAATTCGAAGTACATATCTTCTCCGGTTGTTTTGGTTTACATCAACAATTTCAAGCCTGTTATTCTTACTCACATCGGGACGGCTGCTATCTTCCCGATCTAGCAGTTGTCCAAAAATATCTAGCTGCAGACGTTGCCGCTTGTATGTAATCCCACCGTCAACGAGCAGATCCGGTCCTTGTTCAAAATAGTTCTTCTCTTTGTCAAAAACTCCAGTACCGCGAATTGTCTGTCTCGTATGAATAATATAGGTGAAATCTGAGTGGAATTGGAGAACCGATCCGGCACTGAAACCGCTGGTAAAACTAATGTCTGTACCAGGATTATAGTTCACTTTTCTTCTCGGGTCATTCAACAACTGCCGCAAATACGTATTTTTATACAGGTAATTTGCCCCAATCCCAAAAGTAATACCAGCTAATTGACGTGCATAGGCAGTTCCAATATCAAAGGCCCAACCTTCACCAAGACGCCCAGTTTGGAAATCAAGAGCATCATTAAACAGATGTTTTAAAACCTCTTCTTCATCAGTCTCTGGATCTATACCAGTTTTACCTGTCGGGAAGTTAGTGCCAGCGATCACCATTAAACTATCAAGCAATTGATGTTTGATTTTTAGCCGGATGTCTCCCATACCTTGAAGAGTAAGTTCAGATTTATCCTGATCTTCTAGTTTATCTAAATTAAATTCCGAAATCGCGCTTGATTGCGTTAACACCATCCGAGTTCGGTTGGACAACCATAGCTGAGCAGTCCAAGGAATAGAAATTTGCGTTAAACGCGTTTGAGTCTTGTCAATTTTGTTGGTAATACTCCAGTTCTGAAGGTGTGGAATTGAATATATTAAGAACGCTCGATCTGTTGTGGCTGTTGGCTGAACGGCATCCGCAAGAACTTGGAGGTGACCGCTTAATAGAAAGCATATTAACGAACTGAAAAGACCATATCGAAAAAGTTTCATCAAACTTACCTAAATTTACTGTTTTACTATAATGGTGATGGGCGTTTTAGGTGGCGGGGCATCACCTTCAAGCGTTGCATCGGCTGCAGTTGGCGGTGCGAATTCGCGCGTTAACGCGCGATCCATTCGACTAAAACGGTCGTGGATAGCCGACTGTGATTCAATCCGCCGCACAACTTTAGTTTCGATGATTGACAAATCTTGACTTCTGGCAATTTCATGTGCTTCAGCATCATTCAAGACCTTTTTAGCCAACTCAAAATCTGGATCCTCACTTAAAGCATCCCGTAACAGCTTTACAGCAGCTGCATAATCACCACGATCTGCGCTGTCTATCCCTTGCCCAAATAATATCAGCGCAGACATACTCTCAGTTTCCCTCTTTAGCAACGCCTTTTTGAGTGTACCCACTGGTCGAATATCAAGTGATTCGAGAATACTAAACACCAAAGCTTTCTGGAGATCGAACAGGTCGTTCTGTTCGCCTTCCGGTGTGCTTATCGGTTGCACTTCGTTTGACTTAATTTTGTTGAGAAAAAGATTTAAGCGAAGCCTTCCATCACTGGCCTCTTCAATTTTACCGGAAATAACATTCTTTGCGCGGAGTAGACGACCTATCCGGTTAATATTTTTAGTATTAAAAACGGCATCCTGATCCAGATCTATCACGTTGATCAACTTCTGTAGCAGACTACGCCTGACAACATCAATTTGATCGACTTTGGCCAGATCGGATATCAGCAAACTGGTCAGTGACTTCTGAAGGGCGACAGGATCTTCACTTCCCGGTATCACCTCAATATAGTGGGCAACAATTCGATTGTCCGAAATCTTGCCTGAATTTGCTTCAAGCTCCCCTGCAATAGCTTCCTGTACAAACTGATTATCCCTCTGGTCTTTGACCAAAACGATGCGCGATTTGACATCGTGGTCAATTGCGTCGGAACTATTCAGCTTTATAAACTCTCGGTATGCGTCTACCGCCTCATCAAAACTTCCATTCTTCTCAAGAGCAGCAGCCAGAAAAAATGCTGCACGGCTATCCTTCCTACTATTTTTCACAGCGATCCGCAAGTGATTTGCGGCTTGCTGTGCCATCTCTTTTTTATAGTAAGTTATGCCCAGTTCACGATGGGCTTCCGCAGTATTGACACCGCTATTGATTGCCGCTTCAAAATATGGAATTGCTGTATCAAATTCTTCTTTTCCCAAAAAATTTACACCGCGATCATAGTTAGAAACGCCACATCCCAGAACCAAAGTTAAAATACAGAATATAATGCCGAACTTCTCAAATTTCATTCGTTATATCTCCGCTTCTACCCATCAAAACCTAGGGTACTATATCAAAAAACACATCAGGGTTCAAGCGAAATCGGATGGATTTAACAAAGTTGCAATTACAAATTGAATATCTGCGGGAAGTGGTGAATAATAGGCAACGCGCTTCCGAGTTAAAGGATGTTCAAACTCCAGGCTTTGGGCATGAAGTGCTTGGCGTCCTAGATTAAGGAATGATTGCTTCACTAATGAATTAGAAGCATCATTAAGTGCTCGTTTGTCCCCACCACCATAAACGGGATCACCAACAATAGGATATCCAATATGACTGAGATGTAGACGAATCTGATGTGTCCTGCCAGTATCGAGTGTGAGATCTACCAGGGAAAACCGATCAAAGATTTCCAGAACGCGATAATGAGTTATGGCCCGACGTCCGCTATCCTCAGTAACCATCATCTTACGCCAGTCTCGACGACTTCGATGAATTCGGGTATCTATGGTTGCACTCTGATGTTTTGGTGTTCCGCAGACCAAGGCAATATATTTCCGGTTTGTCGTGTGCGCTTTAAATTGGTTAGACAAATGCTGAGCAGAGTTAGCTGTTTTAGCAACTACCATAACACCAGTAGTATTCTTATCAAGTCGGTGGACAATACCATTCCGCTCAATAGCATGTACCCGATTTCCATAACGTTTCAAGAGGCCGTTAACGAGCGTTCCTGAGCTCACCCCAGGCGCTGGATGCGCAATCAAGTTGGCCGGTTTATCAACGACGAGAATCTCCGCATCTTCATGAAGAACACCAAACTCAATACATTCCGGTTGAATACGTGAACTGTCAAATGTGTCTGAAATGTCTACGCAAACCCAATCACTAACCTGAAGTTTATAGGCAGACTTACAGGATTTCCCGTTGACAGTAACTTGATTTTCACTAATCAACTTCTGTGCCTGAGATCTTGAAATTGATTCAAATACTGACGTAATGAATTGATCTAGCCGTGTGTCAGCTTGATCTATCTCAATTCGGTAATCCATCTAACTAAATGTCGTTTATCAAACCCATGAAGAATTCTGAACCGATCGTATCTGAGCGACAATCTCGGTGACTTTTTCAATGGTCTCATCAATCTGTTCTTCTGTATTGGTACTGCCCATTGAGAATCTAACGGTACTTTGCGCTACCTCTGGCGGAATGCCTAGTTGTGCCAAGACGTGTGATGGCTCCACTGAGCCCGACGCACAGGCAGAACCACTCGAAGCACAAATGCCTTCCATATCAAGCCGCATCAGCAACATCTCTCCACTTACCGATTCAAATGAGATACTTAGTGTGCCCGGATCTTTGTGCTCTGAATGACCGTTTTCGTAAATGTTTTCGATCTTTTCCCTCAGCCCGTTTCTCAACCGATTGGTGAGTTTGACGATTCTATCACTATTTTCTTGAAGATCTCGCTTGGCGATCTCCACCGCTTCACCCATTCCAACTATGGCGGCAACGTTTTCAGTACCAGCACGACGATTCCGTTCTTGCGCACCTCCATGAACGAAATTAGCCAACCGAGTCCGTCGACGTACATAGTTGGCACCAACACCCTTTGGCCCATAAAATTTATGTGCAGAAAGTGAAAGCAGATTAACACCGAGATCTTCTACATCAACTGGAATTTTACCGATTGCCTGCACCGCGTCTGTATGAACAGGAACGCCATGATCCTGAGCGATACCACAAATCTCAGCCATAGACTGAATTGTCCCGATTTCGTTATTGACATATATAATAGAAATCAGTATAGTATCGTTTCGGATTGTTTCTCGGAGCTGATCGAGCGAAATTAGCCCATGCCGGTCGACTGGTAAGTAAGTAACTTCAAATCCATGCTTTTCCAGATGTTCGCAAGTATGCAGCACAGCACTGTGCTCGATTGAAGTTGTAATGATATGATTGCCACACGAATTTTTCTGATGTAGTGCAACACCTTTAACAGAATAATTGTCTGACTCAGTTCCTCCACTGGTGAAGACAATTTCACCTGGGCTTTTAGCCCCAATTAGATCCGCAACCTGCTCACGTGCTTTGTCAACCGCGCTCCGAACCTGGCGACCATAGAAATGGATACTTGATCCATTGCCAAACTGGTCTGTTAAGTATGGCATCATGGCTTCTAGGACCTGCGGACAAAGTGGTGTTGTGGCGTTATGATCCAAGTAAATATGATTCATAATTTAAGATTATATCCACTTTTTATTGGGCCGTCAAGCAAACAGGAGAACATCAAATTCCAGACAAGATAATGAAAGAACTGATTAAAAAAGCCGATGTTTTGATTGAAGCACTGCCTTACATCCGCCAATTCTCTGATAAAGTTGTGGTAATTAAGTACGGCGGATCAGCGATGGAAAACGAACAATTGAAACAGAGTGTGATTCAAGACATCGTTTTAATGAAATTCATTGGAATTAAGCCGGTAATTGTCCATGGTGGAGGAAAGAAGATCAGCGAGGTTATGCTAAGGATGGGCAAGGAACCTGAATTCGTTCAAGGACTTCGTGTTACAGATAAAGAAACAGTAGAAATTGCTGAGATGGTATTGGCAGGTTCAATTAATAAGGGGATTGTACAGTTAATTAATCAACTTGGTGGCCAAGCGGTGGGCTTATGTGGTAAGGACGGAAACATGATCCAAGCAAAAAAGCATGAGATCACAGATGAATTAGGGAATCCAATCCCAGTTAATCTGGGTTATGTCGGTGAGATAACCCACATAGAGCCAGAAGTCATTACCACATTGCTGAACGCAAATTATATTCCGGTAGTCGCCCCGAACGGTGTCGGTGAAAACGGTGCCACTTATAACATCAATGCTGATACTGTGGCGGGTGAGATGGCAGCCGCGCTAAAAGCGGAAAAGCTCATTTTGTTGACAGACCAACTTGGTATTATACGTGATTTAGACGATCAGTCTACATTAATACCCACTGTAATAATAGATGAAATCGACAAGTTAGTTGCAGATGATGTGATTAAGTCGGGAATGCTCCCAAAAGTAGAAGCTTGTGTTACCGCTCTCAAGGCTGGTGTTATTAAAACTCATATTATTGATGGACGACTTCCACACACTATTTTGCTGGAGATCTTTACATCGACAGGGGTCGGCACGGAGATTATTTTGCGTTGAGTATTCTAGCTGGGTATGATAAAATGCTTTTGTAAGGGTGTAGTTGATGTCACTGAACGACGACGAAAAAAAGATACTGAAAGAAAAGATCCGAGATCAAAGACGCGAAATGTGGGATGGAGAACGTCCTGTGCGTCGTCCTCGTTCCAATCAATCTTCCTCGCGAACAACACAAGAACCTTTAACCGAGAAACAAACCAACTCAGATTCTGCTAGCAGTAGTGTTCAAGGCACAGATTGGAATCATGATATCAGCTCGCCCTCCCAACCTTCGAAATCAATAGAGATGCCTACCTCAAACGTGTTAACTTGGAAATTCTATGTGGCTATCGCGCTTTCAGCTGCTACAATCATTGGCTTAGGTTTCTGCCTTGGTTACATTTTTGCTAGCTAATGGTACTAGAGTACGAGAAATGTATGAAAGGGAATTATGAAAACTTACGGTTTCGGTATTATCGGTTGTGGGATGATTTCCGACTTCCATTCGGCAGCTATTGCAAATATCAAAAACGGTGAGCTCGTTGCTGTAAGTTCGCGAAAGGCGGAGAACTCACAGCGTCTGGTTGACTATTACGGTATTCAGGCTCATTCGGATTACAATGAGATGCTGAATCGTGATGATATTGACATTGTTTGTGTTTGTACACCGAGTGGGGCACACATGGAGCCCGCTGTCGCTGCCGCAGAAGCCGGTAAGCATGTGATTATTGAAAAACCTCTTGAGATTACGTTAGAACGGTGTGATACTATTATTGAATCCTGCGAAAAGACAAATGTTCGGTTATGTACCATATTCAACTCTCGTTTCAGTGATGCTAGCCAACTGGTCAAAGATACAGTTTCTAGTGGGAGACTTGGACAGCTAACGCTTGGCGACGCATATGTTAAGTGGTATCGATCGCAGGATTACTACGACAGCGGCGACTGGCGCGGCACTATGGAACTCGACGGCGGCGGAGCGATGATGAATCAGTCAATCCATGCAATCGATTTTCTGCAATACGTGATGGGTCCTGTCAGGTCGGTACAGGCCTTTACCGATACTCTCGCACACGAGCGAATCGATGTAGAAGATGTTGCCGTTGCTGCTTTGCGATTTGAAAATGGAGCACTTGGCGTCATCGAAGGCACAACGGCTGTGTATCCGGGTTCTTTAAAAAAGTTTGAATTCTCCGGCACAAAAGGAACAATTGTTTTGGAGGAGGAAGATATCATCACATGGGAGTTCGAAGAAGAAAAACCAGAAGATGCCGAAATTAAAAAGCAATTCTCTGAAAGAAAATCGGGTGGGGGTGGCGCATCCGACCCACGTGCAATTAATCATGATAATCACTGCCGGCAGATGACAAATCTTATCCAGTCAATCGAAAATAATATGCCTCATCTCGTTGATGGACGCGAAGGCAGAAAAGCAGTTGAGATCATCTTGGCAATTTACCAATCTAGTAAGACAGGCAAAACCGTTCATCTCCCCTTATAGCTGATGAACGCACAGGAAAATTTTAAGTCCGGCTATGTCAGCATCATCGGTGAGCCGAACGTCGGAAAATCTACATTCCTAAACGCAGCAATGGGGGAGAAAATTGCTATTGTTACCCCCAAACCCCAGACCACAAGAAACCAAGTTCGTGGGGTTGTAACAACTGATACCTACCAGATCATCTTTCTCGACACGCCTGGTATTCTAGATCCCAAATATCGTCTACACGATTGGATGGTGAAGACAGCATATGCCGCCGCCGAAGATGCGGATCTCATTTTGTACCTTGTTGATGTCAACCAACGCAAAACCCAGATCGAACTACAAATCCTTGAAAGGATTTCCAAGATAGGTCTTAGAACGATTCTGGTCATCAATAAAATTGATCTAATTCCAAAAGATTCACTCCTACCACTCATTCAAAAATATAGTCAAAAGTTTCCATTCATTGAGATTATGCCTATTTCAGCCAAACTGAGTGAAGGAATCTTAGAATTAAAGGAACTGGTCGTCGGTTACTTGCCATTAGGCCCACAATATTTTCCGGAAGATCAGATAAGCGATTTACCTGAGCGATTCTTTGTGGCTGAAACTATTCGTGAAAAGATTTTCCTTGAGACATCAAAAGAAATTCCCTACTCAACAAGTGTCGTTATTGAGCAATTCAAAGAGCGAGAAAACGGAAAGATATTTATTAGCGCAATTGTCTATGTTGAACGGAAATCTCAGAGAGGGATTCTGGTCGGCAAACGAGGCGAGATGATTAAACATATAGGACAACTGGCACGTGTCGAAATCGAGGAATTTGTGAATTCGCCTGTCTTCCTTGAATTGCGTGTTCTAGTTAAGAAGGATTGGCGTCGAAGTGACAGGAAACTTAAAGACCTTGGATACACGCCTTAACATAAATCACCAAATGTTCGAATTGATTGTTTCTTCTCTTTTCATCGTTCTGCTTGGATGTGGAACGATTCAGAAGAACCAGCCATCTAATCTTTCTTATCAACTATCCTATTCTTACCTAGATCAGGGAAACATCTTTCTGCAACAAAAACGCTATCAGCAAGCGATTGAACAATTTCAACTGGCGGTCGAAGCAGATCCAGATTCGGTTATGTCCCACGCCGGACTTGGCTGGGCATACTACAATAGCGGGATGATCGACGCTGCCATCGTTGAGGGAGAAATTGTTATGAACCTTGAACCAAATCACCCAGATTTGCCAGTATTATCCAATCTAATCAATCAATTGAAACAATATCAACAAAGATAGATAGAATATGACAAATAATGGGTCTGATTCGGCGGATTATCACCGGGCGATAGATGTCAGTATCCCTTCGAATCTAGATAATATTCGGGTCATTTTGTTTGAACCACAGGGGCCGCTTAACATCGGAGCCGTCGCCCGATCTATCAAAGGGATGGGGTTATCACAGCTCTACTTGGTCAATCCCAAACCGTTTCTCGATTGTCGGGAAACATGGTATATGTCACACGGAGCCACGGATCTAATCCGAAACTGTCACATCGTAGAATGTCTTGATACAGCTCTAAAAGGAATCCAGTTTTTAGTCGGCACAACACATCGTCGACGCAAAGAAAAATTGGCCCGACCAAAAACGGCTAGAGACGCTGCTAAAGAAATTGCCAGATTTTCTCAGGATCAACAAGTAGCGATTCTCTTTGGGCGAGAAGATTTTGGATTATCAACCGAGCATGTAAGTCGATGCCACTTGACTGCCAGCATTCCCATGGCTGTGAAAAATCCATCCCTAAATCTAGCACAAGCGGTCCAAATTTTTGTTTACGAAATTTTTTTGGAAAGTCTAGATAACAAGATTGAACCAGTGGGATTACAAAATACCAACATGGATGAAATTGAGAGATTCTATCAACGCTTACTCACACTTGTTGAACGAGTCGGCGTAAAACCTCGAAATGGAGATTGGAAATATCTGATGCGTTCTGTCAGGAGGGTTTTTTCAAGGACAGGGCTGGAGAACAGGGATATTGGCACTTTGGATCTGATTTTCTCCTCAGCCCATCGCTACATTGACCGGCTCGAAAAACTGCAATCCGATCAAGATTCCTCTTAAATCAGGTTTCTTTAAGGTTTAACATAAATTATTTAAGTAAACCGACATGCTACATCCCATTCATCAACGATCTTGCCCTTCCTTTATTGATAAAACTAGAACCCAACTATGGCGCTATTGATTGGCTGGGGGACTTAACCTCCACCAAGTATCAGTCAAGTTAGAACAGCTGGTTGAGAGACTTCAGTCATAAACTTTTGTCAGGTCTTGGCTTAGCGTCGATGGGCACCAGTATTTTTCAATGTGCTGGATCACCTGTTCCGTTCCTTCATCGTGTGTCACGTAGGGATGCTTTTCCGGGTTGTACATAGCATCAGTTAGGTCCCTAACCAGCACGCAGTGAATTCCAATTCGGGTCATGGTCTTGATGGCGAAAGATCTACCCAGCACACACATGTTGGTATGGACGCCCATAATAATCAAATTTTCGATTCCAATTTGTTGCATCAGGTTGTAAACTTCCTGACCGTTGTCAGAAACTCCATCGTAGTTGCTAATTTTAATGGCTGCATGTTGCCGTGTCCATCCAGTAAAGCCTGGTGTCTTTTCAGTGTCGCAGCCACCATCAGAGTCATCGATGGGTAACGGCGGATCAGGCAATTCTTTCGGTTCAGGCATTTCGGCTGGCGAAGCATCAATCATCCGTTGGCGTTGCGGAGTATCATCATAGAAATCCATGCAGTCAGAAGGCGCATGGATAATCTGCACACCATTTTTTCTGGCTTCTGCTACAATCGGATTGGCCTTGATACAAAGAACCTCACATCTCTGTGCCGCGCCATAACACCAGTGAGTGTCCCACATATCGCAAAGTAAAATTGCGGTCTTGGACGTTGGAAATTCTTTTTGCACAACGATCTCTTCCCATTCATTACTGCCTTTAAAAGGTTGAACCCTCGACCTGAGGTTCAAACGAAGGTTTCCTTTCTTTTCAGGTCTCAACTGAATATCCGACATAAATTTTTCCCCTTATTGATCTAGAGAGACTATAGTTGCACCACCTTGTTGGGTTTGGAGCACCGCATCGTAAAGTCTCATGGTACCAACACAGTCATCGATACTTGCAACCGGTTCCCGATCTTCGCGAATAGCATGCACAAATTCGGTTAGGCTCAAACCATCACCAGTCAACTCTCCGTTCCGCTGATCAGAAAAATTATCCGTAAATGTGTTTTGTTCTCCAGCATAGTGTTGAATTGTCCAGAGTCCATCCAAGACAATATATTGACCTTGTCCAGTGATCTCAATCCGATCATAATTTCGTCCCCAGAGCCTCTGGCTATTTAGTTGCATGGTCCCCACTGCGCCACTTTCAAACTCAACTGAAACAGCAAAACTACCTTGATCATCGATTTCGTTGTGAAAGGTAGATACCGTTTTGACTTCACCACCAATATGCCGGATAAGATCAAAGTGATGGATAGCAAAGTCAAGAAGATATACTTGGGGTGTACCATAGCCGCCGCTGCAGAAGGAACAGAAGATTTGCGAGATCTGACCAAATGAATCCTGAGCCATAATCTCTCTAGCTGACCGAACACCTATACTAAAGCGACGTTGGAAGTTGATCATCAACTTTTTATTATTAGCTTTGGCGGCTTCTGCCAATTCGATAGTGGTTTCAAGCGAAGCCGCCGGGGGTTTGGGTGTAAAGACATGATAACCTGCCTCCAGTGCTTCAATTACGAGCGGTAATCGTGACTCGGGTCCCATGGAGATAATAATCGCTTCCAAATCCTCATTCTGGTACATCTGATACCGATCGGTATAGACATTTGCACCGCCACCAAACCTCCTAGCGTTCCGATTGGCCTTTTCTCCGTCCATATCACAGACCGCTTCCAGTACCAACGGTGCAAAATGCAGAGCTGGATATATGGTGTGAGTGGCGAACCCTCCAGCCCCAAGAAATCCAACGCGAAGGTCTTCCATAATATCATTCTCCTAAATCCTAAATGTCATCAAAACATCGGCATTCTAGCACGGGTAAATCAACCCATCAAGCCTAAAGCTAAATAATCATAAAATGTTCGACGCATATTGATCGCCCTCAAGATTAGTTTCAGATTTCAGGATTCTGTTGATTCTCGATCAGCAATAACCAAAGCATCATCAATAGCTTCCAATAGAAAATCAATTTCCTCCTTGGTTACAACCAGCGGTGGCACGATCCAGATGCCGAACTTATCGCTCGGTATATAGATACTTCGCTTCTCCAGCAGGTATTGGGCAATCTTGGTTACAACAGTTCCTTTATACTTCTCAGTGAAACGGCGAAAGGGTTCCTTCGTCTGTCGATTCTGTACCAGTTCAACTGTCCAAAAAAAGACCAAGACCTCGTACATCACCAACCGATTTGTGCCGTTTCGCCATCTCGGTCAATCGCTCGCCCAGATACGCACCTAGTTCTTGGGAACGCTGGATTAGATTCTCTTCCTCCAACACTTCTATACTCCTGAGAGCAGCGGCACATGCCAGCGCATGACCGGAATAGCTTTGTCCATGACCAAAAAGGTTCTTATCAAAAATCCGAGTAACTTTTTCACCGAAAATCACTGCTGTCAACGGACAGTAGACCCCCAGAGCTTTCCCGACCACAGTAATATCCGGCACAACGTCATAATGATTGACAGCAAACATCTCTCCAGTCCGACCAAATCCGGTCATCGTTTCGTCAACAATTAACAGAATTCCCCACTTATCACAGATCTGACGAAGAAGGGGTAAATTATTCGGCTGGCGGAGGGATAATACCGTTTGACCCAACTATCGGTTCAACAATCACTGCTGCCACCTTGTCCGATCCACCCTCAAACTCGATCATTTGATCAATATAATTGGCGCAAGCAATACCACAATTGTCACGATCTAGCCCCAATGCGCATCGGTAGCAATAAGAGTCCGGCCCAAAAAAAACGCCCGGCATAACAAACGGCTCCTGAAACCAACGCCTAGGATCTCCGCTGACTGACGTGGCAGCGGTAGTAGCTCCATGCCAAGATCGGTAACGCGAAATAATTTTATATGGATACGGATAGGACTGATTCTCAGCTTCAGGCGCGAATCCCTCTTTCATTACCTGATTGTACTTGTATAGCCTTGCGCCCTTGATAGCACCTTCAACTGCCGCTGCCCCACTTTGAGCAAACCAAACACGCTTATTGATGGATCCAGGTGAAATTTCTGCTAATTTTTGAGCTAATTTGGCCGTGGGTTCCGTTGAAAAATCATCAGTCAGGTAAACAACCTTTTCCATCTGCTCGCGCATAGTTTGCAGAACTTGGATGTCGAAAGCCAATGTTGATACATTCATGAACGCTTCTTAAGTCAAAGATCTTTCTACCGTCTGTGGTATGAATCCAGCATCCTTCTGTTGACTGAACCGGAATGGGTTTGTAGTTCCCCTGTGTGCTCCAAGACTGCATAACATGTCGCTGCTGTAACTGAGAAAAGTCTTTTATTTCGTTCACCTATCACCTTCAGTTACTTCAAGACAATTTTGCTGTTTTGAGCCTCAAAGAATTGGTTACCACCAAGACAGAACTGAATGACATAGCCGCGGCAGCAATCATCGGGTTCAATAGAAAACGTTCCCCTAACACAGGGAATAACAGCCCAGCCGCGATTGGTATTCCAAGAACATTATAGAAAAATGCCCAAAAGAGATTCCACTTAATAGTACGGAATGTCTTTTGACTCAACCGAAGGGCGGATATAACATCAGCCAAATCACTATTTACCAAAGTAATATCTGCGGCTTCAATTGCTACATCACTTCCCGATCCAATAGCAATCCCGATGTCAGCACGAGCCAAAGCTGGTGCATCATTAATGCCATCACCAACGACCGCAACAACTTTCCCTTCCTGTTGCAATATTTGAACCTGCATATCCTTTTCTCCAGGCAATACCTGAGCTATATAGTGATCAATCCCCACTGATTCAGCAACCGACTTTGCCGTCAGCGGATTGTCACCTGTCATCATGTACACCTCAATATTGGAACGTTGCAGGGCTTCAACTGCTCTTTTGGACGTTGGTCTAATAGGATCAGCGATTGCTATAATGCCTGCCAAGGCTTGATCTATAGCAACCCAGACGATCGTTTTGTTCTGATTGGCAAAACGAATTTCATTATCAACATCCTGCCCAAGCAAATTTTTTATGCCGCTTTTTTCCATCCACCGGCGACTCCCAATATGAACAGTCTGACCATCGACAGTTGCCATTAAGCCGAAACCAACAATGACCTCAAAGTTGTTGACAGCATCCAAATCAACTACTAAGCCTTTTTTCTGACAGGCAGCTATGATTGCTTGTCCTAGAGGATGTTCAGATCTCGACTCGACTGAAGCACTGATGACCAGCAGTTGATCCTCAGAAAAATCGTTTACAGCAATAATATCGGTAACTGAGGGTTTGCCCTCCGTGATTGTCCCCGTTTTATCCAAGATAATTGTTTCAATCTGATGTGCGAGTTCAAGTGATTCACCATCCCTGATGAGAATTCCCAACTCGGCACCACGTCCGGTTGCAACCACAATAGCAGTTGGTGTCGCCAACCCTAGTGAACAGGGACAGGCAATAATCATCACCGCGATAAAATTGCTGAGTGCCATTGAGATATCAGGACTGATCATCATCCACGAAATGAAGGTGACCATCGCAATACCGATGACAACCGGAACAAAAATACCTGCGATACGATCTGCTAGTTTTTGGATAGGGGCTTTAGACCCCTGTGCTTCTTCGACAAGCTGAATAATCTGAGCCAATGTCGTGTCAGACCCCACTCGTGTTACCTCTAAGGTGAAACTACCAGCTCCATTGATCGTGCCTCCAATGACTTGACTACCGATTTCCTTCTGAACCTGCATGCTTTCACCCGTGACCATTGATTCGTCAACACTCGATTGGCCTTCAACAATAACCCCATCTATCGGGATACCTTCACCGGGTCGGACGATAATCTGATCCCCAACTTCGACTTGATCTATCTGAACTTCAACCAGTTGCCCGTCCCGAATTAACTGAGCTGTCATCGGCTGAAGTCTAATCAGTTTCTTAATGGCTTCAGAGGTTTGGCCTTTTGCCCGTTCCTCCAGAAATTTACCAATTAAGATCAAGGTGATAATCATGGCTGAGGTTTCGTAATAGTTGACTGAATCTGGTTGAACTACAAAAAACGCCACGATTGTTATTATTAAGCTATAAATGTAGGCAGCAAAGGTTCCGATACTGATCAGCACATTCATATCCGCAAAGAAGTGCCGTAAGGCAACAACAGCCCCTCGATGAAACCGCCATCCAGCCCAAAATTGAATCGGAGTTGTAATCAGTAACAGGACAACCAATTTTATTCGAATCACGCTTGGAGTTTGTCCTCCAACAAACATCGCCGACATGGCAATCACTGAGACAAAAATACCTGCCATGATTTTGCGCCAGAGGTTTTTCAATTCCTGACGATGAGCTGCTTCTTTCGCCTCAAGATGTGCTTGGCGGACCTCTGCCAGATCCATAGTTGTATAACCGGCATCAACGATAGCCTGTTTGACAGTATCCAGTTCAACCACTGACGGGTCAAATTCTATAGTAGCTTGTTCGGTACCATAATTAACCACAGCCGATGACACACCTTCAACTGCATGGATTGCCTTCTCAACACGGTTAACACAAACAGCACAGGTCATACCACCAACTGCGATGGTACGTTTGGGTAAAGATGAGTAGCTCGTTTCCATACTGAAATTATCAGGTGACATAATCATATTGTCAAACAAAAAGCGAAATTTAACAACTTCCCATGACAAGACAAAATAAGATACCTTTAAACAGTCAAATTGCAGCCGCTTATATCCTGAATTTTATCAATCAACTTGTCAGCTGGTTCTGTTTTTGCTGTGGGAATTTGGTTGGTACCATACCTATAGATTCCATACCAAATAGCTTATAGAAACAATCCGTGATAGAATCGACATAAATATGCTCTTAAGTAACAGATTTCTTTCCAAGTTAAAAGCTTTCTTCTCCTATCGTGTAGCTTGATTTTGTCCACTAGATTTGTCTTGAAACACAGAGGAATTACTGAATGAAAAAAGCCGCAATATTCAGCAACGAACCATCTGATGTCGACCGAGTATATAGCGGTGGTAACCGAGAACAGCTTTCAAAAATCACCAACCTCTACCCTCATATAATTAACCAAGGAAACATCTCCAGTCACCTCAAAAAGCTGAGAGATCTTGAAGTGATTTTCTCAACTTGGGGAATATTTCAATTAGATGATGAAGTGCTTAGCCGACTACCGGAACTAAAAGCCGTTTTTCATGCCGCTGGCTCTGTACGAAATTTTGCCAGAAACCTACTAGCGAAAAACATACAAGTCATCAGTGCCTGGCGTGCCAATGCAATTCCTGTGGCCGAATTCACCTTAGGACAAATTCTATTAGCCAATAAAGGATATTTCCGCAATTTCAGGGACTGCGCAACACCAAAAGGTCGAGCGAGGACACCATTTCGAGGACGTGGTAACTTTGGTGCCACGGTAGCTATCCTCGGATTCGGCGCCGTTGGCAGCTATCTTTTTAAGCTGCTCCAACCGTTTCGATTAAACATAGTAGTCTTTGACCCCTTTCTACCGGATGATCAAGCAAGATCCCTCAGTGTGCAAAAGGTATCGCTAGAATTCGCATTTCAGCAGGCAGATGTCGTAACTAACCATCTAGCCAGCAATTCTCAAACACGTTATATGCTTGACAAACACTTGTTTAATTCCATGAACGATGATGCTGTCTTTATCAACACCGGTCGCGGTGCAACAGTGATTGAGGAGGATCTTATCTCAGTATTAGCAGAAAGACCAACGCTGACGGCTCTACTTGATGTCACCTCCCCGGAACCTCCTGAACCAACCTCTCCCTTTTACTCAATGGAAAATGTGATCCTGACATCGCATATTGCCGGTTCAATGAACGATGAACTTGTCCGGATGGCAGATTATATCATCCACGAATTTCTGAGGTGGGAAAGGGGAGAGCCTCTACAACATCAAGTAACACTCGATATGCTCGCTACAATGGGTTAGTAAGACTCCACCAATCCATCCCGTTACAGTTGTCCGTTCCTACTTTAGACCATTCATCATGTCGAGAATTGTCTGTTTGACCTGCTCGGAAGCGTCTAGCTGTACCTTACTCGTCCCCATCCATGTTTCATAACCGCCCAGTTCATGTTGACCCGGTGTGGGTAGATAGCCGTGATAGTCATTGGCCAATTCGATGGTGAACGTATTTGTAAATGGAGCTCTATCTTTTATGTCTAAACCAGTTTCAGCAAAAACCTCAAATGGAATTGCGGCAATGCCGAGTTCTCCAATCCGTACCGTCTGCAAGGGAATTGTGACTTCATCCGGGCCGTCTAACAATCGCTGAACTCGCTCGGCATAGTTCAGCTCGTACTGATGATACTGGGGAGCAGCCTTCGACTTGGTCAAAATTTCCACCATGTATTTCCGCATTCTTTCGTCCGGCTTGAGGAACTTCAATTTCAGTTCACGAACAGTCGAACTTAACGGAACCCAATCGTAATGCTCAATATGGTCGTGTGCTTCCTTGACGCGTTTGGCTACTAGTTCCGCCACCTGATTCATTTTTTCATATGGTTCGTACTGTTCGCCACTGTGGCGGAAGTTGATGTTGTTGACATCTCCACTGGTGCCGTTACTCAACATACCCACAAACGGTGGTTGGCTGGATGTCGCTCCTAGTAACTCACCAATACGGTTGCAGAAAACACCGAAGTAGTCAGCGGATACATCTCCTTTATTCACACCGCCAACATAATGGAGCGAATAATTTGCCAGCAATGCAATTGGGTAACCGTTAGTTGCCTGTAGACTAAAGAAAGAAATTTCTGGATCAATGGGACCCGCCGGTTCAACCAATGCCGCGTGGCCTCGCGGTGGATTCATTCGAACTTGGTCTATACCACCGAAGGGGTTCTTCAACAAGTCGGAATCGGTGACATGCCAACGTCGATTGAAGACTTCCGATTGTTCATCAATCCCACCCCAGCCAATCCGTGCCGGTTCCAGATTGTCCATCGCAAGACGAACTGAATCGGCGATCCCACGCACAATCCGAGGTCGGTAGTTGTCAGTCTGAACTCTGGTACCGGAATGGGTGTGGGTGGCTGCCATCAGGATATTTTCAGCTGGTAACTCCGTTTCTCTGGCAATTATCAAGCGTGCCCTATCGTAAACTTCTCGTGGAATACCAAGGTTATCACAGACCACGAAAGCGATTTGTGTCTGTCCGTTATCGAGAACCAGACAACGTGACTGCAAATGATCGTGAATGGCTGTGGCTGGAAAGGGTACGAATCCGCCGACTACCAGTTCCCCCAGTGGAGGTGTGATATCGGCGGTCGCGGCTCCAGCTTGAAGCACTCGGTCAGTCAATTTCTCTTTTTGCTTCGTCATTTTTATCTGTATCTATTGGATAGGCTCTTAAATTTGAATCTAAGTGATCATTATCAAGAAAGGTTCAATAAACAAAAGGTGATTTGCACCTATTTTAACCTAAATAAGGCATTATGCTAAAATTAAAGTCAAAATTTTCTCTGGCTGCTTTTCCCACTGAGCCTGTTTTAGCTTGACTTTATTAATTATTAGACTGGAATAATAGCAGATGGTTGTCTGTAAACAGCAGTTTGAAAGATCATCATATTTCCCCTAAAAGCTACTTAAGAGAAAATTATACAGTGAAAATGGTGAGGAGGGTTATATTGATTGTGCGGCAAATCGTATATTGATGCCTAAAATCACTAACATTCAAGTTGGTAAAAAGGCGCCGTCAGGCCACTTGAATCAACTGACAGAGAAACCCAAAAATCTACCTGAATGTTTATAATCATTGTTTGAAAGAAAACTCGTTACCCAATCGATCATTGATTGAAAATCCTAAGGAGGTCAGACGTAATCGTGGAAGTCTAAGATAATCTCATCTTACTGACGAAATTGCGATAGAATCAGTTAATGGGTATATACTGGCATAAATCGGACTCCAACTTAACATTAATCATAGAAGAGTTCGGCAAATCGAAGACGAAGCATTCCGTAAACTTCGTCACGCAAAGTGAAAGGAGAGTCTTATGGGAATATTACGCGGTATTATCCGTGATGGTACCTCGGGAACTTCAGTTGAGGCCAAAGTACACGTTTTATCTAGTAATGGTCGATTTGTATATCCGTCGGACAGTCTGTTAAAAATTGGTCCTGGGGATCCATTCTTTTATAGTTCTGGAGAGTTTACTGTCAACGTTCCACGCGGTGCCACAGATATTATCGTTGAACGGGGAACCGAGTATCAACCGCTTCGACATGTGGTGTCAATGCCGCAGAAGGGCGCAGTAGAAGTTGAGCTAAACCTCAAACGATGGATAGATTTGCCATCCCAAAACTGGTATCCGGGAAACACGCACCTTCACTACAGTGAGAAAGAAGCCAATCCTGATGGACGATTGCGGCTCGATCCGCACGTGCACGATTTGAACGTCACGGTAATTAGCATCCTTCAACGACGCGAAATCCCTTATGCCAGCAACAAGTATCCGATCGGATTCATGACCGATTATTCGACCGCGCATCATCTGGTTGATTGCGGTGAAGAAAACCGACATAATCATCGACGTGGCGGTATGGCTTATGGGCATGTGATGTTTCTTCGTCTCAGGAATCAGGTTGATCCAGTCAGTCGAGGAGATCTGGTTAGTGACTTCGATCCAGATTATCCGCCACTATGCTACGCCTGTGATGACGCCAAACGACAGGGAAGTATCATCTTGTGGTGTCATAATGGCATTGGTATGGAAGCACCTGTAGCTGCCGCCTTGGGAAAATTGGACGCGTTCAATCTATTTGATCCCTACTGGGCTGATCCAGAGTACGATATTTGGTATCGGTTGCTCAACTGCGGCATGCCACTTCCAGTTTCGACAGGAACAGATTGGTTCATCTGCTCAAACAACCGAGTATATGTTCAAACTGGGCAAGAATTCACCTATAACAATTGGTTAGAAGGACTTCAAGAAGGGCGCACTTTTATTACCAACGGCCCGGCACTCTTCTTAAAAATTGATGGTATGATGCCTGGGACACGCTTGTCCTCCACCAACGGTAAGACACGCCAACTTTCAGTGGAAGTTTCTTGGTCTTCACATTATCCGCTCGATCGTATTGAAATCGTGCAGAATGGTCGCGTTGTACGAAGCCATACACTAATTGATGTTAACCAACAAAGACATGGAACCCAAACACACGCTCTGAAGATAGATTCCGATGGATGGATCGCTGCTCGCGCCTATGGCGACGCACGTGATAGTTTTGCCCAAGCTATCTATGCACATACCAGCCCGGTCTATATTGGTGACGGCATACCTGCCGACGTTATCAACGATTCGGCTGAATTTTTCGTTCGCTCAATCGACGATTCCATTGATTGGATCAGTCGGATTGGTCGATTTACACAGGATCAACAAAGGGAAGAAGTATTGCATCTCTTTAACCAAGGTCGAAAAGTCTACGCCAATCTGGCAGGGATGAATTAAACAAAATCATGTACTTTTTTTCGTTTACAGGTCTGATTGTTTTATTCAATCAGAATGAAACAACGGATCACCATTTGGAGCGAAACCTTAACCAAATGGGATTGGTCTTGATCACAACCTCATTTTAGGTTATGTTTCTATGATTATCGTAAAGAATCCATTCCGCCCAAACTGATGAAAGAGAGTCAGGAAATGTCCCAACCCAACATCATTTTTATCATTACCGACCAACAACGATACGATACAATCGCCGAACTCGGTTTTCCCTACATGGATACGCCCAACCTGGATCGACTAGTTATGGAAGGTGTAACATTCACTCAATGTCACGCCACCGCGCCCTCCTGCGCACCGTCCCGTGCCAGTCTGTTTACCGGTTACTATCCACACACCACCGGCATCTTAAAAAACGCTGATTCGTGGTGTCGTTCCTGGGTAGAAAATCTGAATACGGCAGGTTATCATTGCGTTAACATCGGCAAAATGCATACATCACCTTTTGAAACTTCACTCGGGTTTGACGAGAGATACGTGGTTGAAAACAAGGATCGATACCTTGAAGGACGCTATTACTTTGATGAATGGGACAAAGGGCTGCAAGCACGCGGTTTAATCAAGCAACAACGCGAACTCTATCGCCAACGAGCCGATTACAATCAACGCTTGGGTGCCTTTGAGTGGGAATTACCAGAGGAGATGCACTCTGATATGTTCGTTGGAGACATGGCAACCTGGTGGGTTGAAAGTTATCCGACAACACAACCGCTGTTTCTGCAAATCGGGTTTCCCGGGCCCCATCCGCCTTACGATCCAACTCCAAGATTTGCTGAACCATACCTGAAACGAGATTTACCACTACCAAAGGTTAACGATCAAGAACTAGCCAGCCAGCCACCACCTTATTTGGCTATGCGGCAACATAATACTGAAGTTGACCACGACTCGGTAGTTCACCAATTAAATCCAACTGAAGAACAACTACATCGGCAACGGGCATATTATTTGGCTAATGTAACCATGATTGACGAAAAAATCGGGCAAATTTTGACTGCACTAGAAGAAAAAGGATACCTAGACAACTCGGTGGTGATCTTTACCTCTGATCACGGCGATTGCCTGGGAGATCACGGACACAGTCAAAAATGGACGATGTACGATATCATTACCCGTGTCCCTCTGATTGTCTGGTCGCCGGAGCGATTCCAAGGTGGCCACCAAATTGATGGTCTCTGCCAGCAGATGGATATCGCGCCTGCCATATTGGAACTGGCCGGAGCCAAACTTTCTGATACGATGGAAGCAGAATCGATCCTGCCGGCATTAACCGATCAACCCTGGTTAGGTCGTGATTATGTCTTTGCCGAACATGGGCAGGACGGTATACTACAAACCACTGATTTCATGACCATGGTGCGGAGTCCAGAATGGAAATTGGTTCATTTTCTCGATCAACCCTTTGGCCAACTATTCAACCTCAAGCAAGATCCAGATGAGGTTAGTAATCTGTGGGACGATCCGTCTGCCAGTGGCAAGAAACAGGAATTGCTGGATGTTCTACGCGAATGGCGGATTCGAAGTCACTATCACACCAAGAATTGGTCGGCTGATTGGCGTTAAGGCAAAGGGGAAAGCAAAAAAGTGATTACAAATCAATACTATCCAGAGTGAGAATCAGTGATGAACAACCAAGAAAATGATACTGTTAGTCGAGAGAAACGGTTTTTGTTTGATCTACAAGGATTCTTGATATTGCGAAATGTCCTCTCTGAGGCAGAGTGTACGGAATATCTTGAAGTTCTTCAACGCCTGGAGCCGCAAACTTATGAGGACAAGTGGATGAAATCTGCTGGGACAGGCCGACCTACCCGCGAAACCAGTCGTCAGCACCAGATTAGACTTAACGGCCTACCACGTCTGGACAGCGTCTTTGACCAATTAATCGCTCAACCCAAAATACTATCCTACTTGCATGATTTTGTCGGTCAGCCACAACTAATCAATACCTGGTCGATCTCCAAGTCTTGCGGGGCGCAAACTGGTGGTTGGCACCGAGGTGTCCCCACCACTGATTATTCGTACCGAAACGACGTGCTTCGCAGTCGGATGTTGAATGTGGTTTACTTTTTAACCAATAATGGTCCTGACGACGGTTGTATTGTTGCTTTGCCCGGAGGGCATAAAAGTAATATTGACTTGGAATGGAACAAGTATAGCGGTCTACAACTCCCAGGTGCCGTTCCCATAACAGGAAAGGCGGGAGACGTGCTCCTGTTGTCAGAAACTGTTCTACACGACGGACTGCCAAAAACAACTGAAACGGTTCGGTCGAATCTCTACTACAACTACGTTCACGCCCATTATAATGTTATGACACGTGAACCCGGAAATTGTCACCATTTTTATTTTCCACCTGAAATCAGGCAACGGTTCAACCCCAAACAGCTTGAACTAACTTCCTGGATGGAACTCGCACGCCGGAAACATTAACATAACAAAACTAAGAATGCTAAAATGTGGGTCGTTCTGCCGAGTAAGTTTCGCGATTGTACCTGAAACTTCGAGAGGGCTTTTTCTTTCTGTCGCAGCCAAAGCCGCTCCCACACTAGCCGCTTCTCCCAAAAACATGGCAGTAACAGTTACACGTGTAGAACTGGCAGCCACCTGAGTAGCGGATGACAACGACCAGCCACTAAAAGATTGGAGGTTTTCTGAGATAGCAGAGAACTATAGGGAATGCCATATGGTTCCAGCTGAATCTTCGGGCACTTTGTGCCGCACCCTGTGTTACCTGATTCGGATGTTGATCCAGATACCAACAACCAGTTGCTATGGCATCATCAAATTCTTTGTTGGCCAGAATATCATCTTCCGGCTGGTAGATTGACCAACGATTCTGCGGGTTTCTCGAACACCAATATAAGGACTATTACTGAGGAAGCAGGCATCTTCAAACCCCGAAACATCCCGTTTCCAGTATTCAAACATGGTCCAAGCATCAATTCGCTTCTGCATTTCGGCACGGGTTAAATCTGCAGGATCGGCAGCATATGCAGGCACACGAATAGCGATGAATATAAACCTCATCCGGCGTAAAAAGAAAACTTATACCAAGACCATAAAACACCGGTAGAACCCCATTTTGATAGGCCAGTTCCAGAGTTTCCCGACACCTCTTCCCAATATCCGGTTTTCGTTTAACGTTGCCAATTCGGAAGTATATGGTCAAAGGTTGCAACTCTGCCATTTTACCGGTTGAGGCCCCGGACCACTCGGCCACATCTGCGAACCAGTACAGTCAATTACAATTTTTGGTCGAATACATACTAATCTGGCTTTATTTGCCACACAAACTTCGTCAACACAATCCCCTTTGAAACGTGTATCACAAGCATAAAGAGTGATAGAAAACCTGTAGTCAGTCTCCTACACTAGTCAGCAAGTTATCAATCAATAACTTAACCACTCAACGTTATCAATCGTTAGATTATGTTTTTTGACATGCGCCATTCCAGGTTCACATCCTCCCATCTTGACAAACAATTCAAACGCGGTACTTTGAGCTATTATCCGCAATCCCGTCAAAGTCTGGAAGCCCAACGGTGGTCATAATTCCGACGGCAAATCCGCGCGCGTTCAACTAACACAATTTTGGCACCGTTGCGTGCCAATGCCAGCGCCGCATCCAGTCCAGCACATCCGCCGCCACAAACCAAAACATCACAGGCTATTGACAATTTATTGCTACCAAGTTTCATAGATATTACTACCTCTTTTCTCTTCTTTCGTCTACATTCTTTTATGCTGCTATTCAAACTCCTAAATTCCTTAACAAACTTTTACTATATGTCATAGAGGTCCATTATAATTTCCTTTTTCTTAAATGCTAAATCAATGTATTATAAAATATAAAAAGTGTGTCTCTCGGCGTTCCCGCGAATATAAACTTTATAGGCTAACTGTACGTCTTAATCAAGCAAAGGATCATTTTTTTAACAACATCAGGAGACATTTAATATGAAACGCAAAGATTTTTTTCTATCTGCTACCGCTGGACTTTTCACACTAAACCAAGTTTCTGAAGCTCAACAAAGACCCGGCCGAGGTGAACGTGGCGATGGTAACCGACGAGGTGGACGTGGTGGCATGCGCGGTGGTATGTCCAGCATGATTACAAATCTGATGGGAACTTCCTGGGTGGGACTGACATTTGTGGTTAAAGTTGATGATAAGGCCCTTTTAAAGGCTCGTCCAGTCTACCAAAAAACGATGGACGATTCCAAAACATTAATGGAAGAGGCAATGGCTGCTGGTGATTGGCAGAGTATGCGCCCCAAAATGGAAGCCATCCGCAACCAACACAAGGAGGCTCTCCAGAAAATCCTGACCGAAGAGCAAATGAAGGGATTGGAAAAATACGAGCAGGAGCAAAGGCAGAGTCAAATGGAACGCTTCGGTGGAGGTAACCGACAGCGTGGTGGTCGTGGCGGTGAACGACGTGGAGGTCGTGGCGGTGAAAGACGCGGCGGCGGTGAACGACGTGGAGGTCGTGGCGGTGAAAGACGCGGCGACAATGAAGGCTAAAAAGTACCAACTTCGAAAAAAGGTGGCGTATATAATGCCTAATGCGCCATCTTTTTTAACTCAAACGTTTAAGTTTTGACCATGTTATAGGTAATTTATTTTGCCGACTAACAGCCTTTGAGCCTTTTAGGAATGCATCATCGATGTCGACGTTGTCAACATGCATTGATCCCGATCGCCCAGCAGCCGCATCGATAGAAATAAAGACCTTGGTGATTTTCAGAAGACCCGCATTTTTAATCTTAGCGATTTCCTTATTATCTACGATAATGAAAAAATTCTTTTGTTCTTTTCGTAGACAGAGTTGACGATAGCCTTCTTTCCTGGGATTCTTTTCAAACGGTACACCCCCAACATTGGTCCAACCAGGCCAAGCACCATCCGCAGGACTTGCGTAGTTAAAATTATTTCCTCCCTGTGGTCCGGGCGGAGAATAGATGTCGATATACGCATTTGTCCCACTTTTATCATCATCAACTCGAAGATGAACATTGAAAACGTCATTATTTAAGAAATCGAAGCAGACCCTGTTAATATCATCAACCAAACGCTCAATACCATTGCGTTTCCAGTTAGTCTTTTCTGTGCCGTGGATTAATATTTCCTTGTCCTTAATTTCTGTTTTGACTTCCGGTGAGTTGACAATCCAATCATTGTCGGGTTTTCCGTTTCTTCGATCAAAGTTGTCAAAAAATGGATCTTCGGCAAAAACGAACAAAGCAGATAGACAGATTAAAGCCAATCCAATCATCATATCATGCTCTTGTAGTTTCACAATTTCTCCTTAAGATGATGCAAGTTTAAGATATTCAATTAGTAGCATCTAGTCCGTCATAGAGTATAATTAAGTTATTGTCAATACTCGCTGATCTACTGTAACATAAGATCTATCTGAGCCCAGCAGAAACAATAAAAAAAACACCATAATATTATTCTTATGAAGGACAAAGTATATGTACAATTCTGAGCGACATTATAACCACTTATACAGTACGGCACCCAGAGAATTTGAGTTCTGTGCTGAGAGTGAAGGAGAATTAACCAATTGGCAAGAAGCGTTTCGGAAACAGTTACGGCAGGCACTTGGTCTTCACAACATTGAAATGGATTTGAGCCATCATCAACCTGCAGCAGAAATGCTGAAGTCCGAGGATATGGGCGACCACCTTCGTGAAGAGTGGTATCTATGGGTTGAGCCCAAGGTTCCACTGCCGTTTTATCTGTTACGGCCTAAGGAGCACGACAATGGACTTCCACTCGCCCTGACGCCACATGGACATAACCATCCGCATATTTATGTCGGCATTGCCCACAGCCAGGAAGAGGAAAAACATATAATTGAAGGTGAACGCGACATCGCATGTCAGGCTGTGCGTCAGGGTTATTTGACCATTGCTCCTACCACTCGCGCATTTGGTGAAACGCGAACAACAATTGATCGTAACAGCAACAAGGTCAATTCCTGCCGAATCGCATTAATGCATGGGCTTCTTGTCGGCCGTACTCCAATTGGTGAAAGGGTCTGGGACATGTCGCGGTTGATTGATTGGGCAATAGCCGAACAACATATCGATGCCAAACGCATTGTCATTACCGGTAACTCCGGCGGAGGAACGGTTTCATTGCATGCCGCAGCCTGTGACACCCGAATCTCTGTTGCCGTACCCAGTTGCTATTTCTGCACCTATCAAGGATCTATTGGTTCAATCAATCACTGTGATTGCAATTACATCCCCGGTATCTTACGGCTGGGCGAAATGTACGAAGTTGCAGGATTAATCGCACCCAGACCATTCTCCGCTATCGCCGGTAAGGAAGATCGAATCTTTCCTATTGATCAGGTTAAATATGCCTTTGAAAAATTGCAGAAAATTTATCAGGTGGCAAGCGTGCCCGATAACTGTCAATTGCATATTGGGGAAGGAGGCCATCGGTATTATAAAGCCGGAGCTTGGGATTTCGTTCGTCAACACTTTAATCAGTTAGAAGGTTAAAGATCTATCTTAAATGGACATCGGGGGCTGAAATGCCAATCAGAAAAATCACCAATCGACAACCAATGTGTCTAACTCGAATGTACAGCGCATATGCGCATCTACTAACAATTATGTTTTTATTGATCTGCACTGGATCTATAGTTGCAGAAGAGATCAATTACCAACAAGCGGCCGAGGCGCTTCGTCAAGCCGTCGAATTTTTTCGAACACAGGTTTCAATTGAAGGCGGCTACTTGTGGCAATATTCAAGTGATCTGCAAAAACGTGAAGGGGAAGGAAAAGCCGCACCATCGATGGCTTGGGTGCAACCACCTGGCACACCGTCGATCGGCCGGGTCTATCTACTGGCCTATCAACGGACCGGCGACGCCTACTACTTGGAAGCCGCTATTGAAACTGGTATGGCCTTAGTCAGGGGACAATTGAAATCGGGTGGATGGGATTATCGGATCGAGTTCGATCCTAAAAAGCGAGAAAAGTACGCCTATATCGTCGATGGAGAGTCTGCTGGCAAACGAAACACCTCCACACTCGATGACAATACGACTCAGTCCGCTCTCTCTTTTCTGATTCGTCTAGACCAAGCCTTGCAGTTTCAGAATGCTGACATTCACACGGCGGTAATCGCTGGATTGGAAGCGCTACTAAAAGCACAATACCCTAACGGTGCTTGGCCACAACGCTTTGCCGACTATCCTAAAGCTGCAGATTTTCCAGTCCATCCTGCTAACTATCCCGACAGTTGGCCTCGCACCTATCCGCGTCAGGATTACCGCGGTTTTTATACTTTCAACGATAACACCATTGCGGACACCATCCACTTGATGCTGGATGCAGCAGAGATCTATGATCAAGAGAAATATCGACAGTCCGCTCTGAAGGCAGGCAATTTCATCTTGCTAGCGCAAATGCCGGATCCACAACCTGCTTGGGCGCAACAATACAACCCAGCGGGGCAACCTGCTTGGGCCAGAAAGTTTGAGCCGCCAGCCGTCACTGGGGGCGAATCGCAGGGAGTGATGCGAACGCTGATTCAACTTTATCGACGCACTGGTGAAAAGAAATACTTAGATTCCATTCCTAGTGCCCTCGATTATCTCCAATCATCACTGTTAGCGGATGGACGACTGGCTCGCTTTTACGAGCTAAAAACCAATCGCCCTCTCTATTTCACTAAGAAGTACGAGTTGGTTTATACCGATGACGACCTTCCCACCCACTACGGTTTCAAGGTTTCGTCAAAACTGCCCGCCATTCGACGGCAATACGAGGCCGCGATAGCTTCAGGAGCGGATCTAGTCCACTCAAGCGCAAAAGGGGATGATCAGGCAACCATACCGAAGTCCATTCCCTGGTCTGACTCGCTGGCTAAAGATGCCACCGAAGCGGTTCATGCGATGGACGATCGTAGGGCCTGGGTTGAGAATGGGAGATTACGGTATCACGGTGATGACGATCCAACCCGAAAAATCATCAGTTGTCGAACTTTTATCCAACACGTGGATACGTTATCGACATACCTTTCGACTACCAAATAACATCATCATTGCTAACGGACATCTATAAACGGATCTAAACGCTGCTGTCTAACGGCATAGCCATACGTATGGATGCTGGAATTGGAAGAGAGGACTTCCGTTTGGCACTTAAATCCGGCTTTTAATCTCTCCCCAGGTTGAGGCTAACTTCCTTTTGGCATCAACCGCAAACTGATCGAGAACGCCATTTTCCATAATCTCCTTGATTTTTTTCTCCCCTAGAACTCCCGAGTAAACCGCCAGTTCATCCACAAGTCCCAAATAATCTTCTCCAAGTCCAGTATGACGAGATCCAACATAAAAAGGACCAGCCAGAGCCAACTTGCCTGGCGCCTTGATTTGGTAGTCTTCTTCTAGCTTGCCATTGAGATACATGTTAAAGACCTTGCCATCATAAGTTACAACAATATGATGCCATTGTTTTTCCTTGATTGGCATACCTTTGTTCCAACCAGTAATTCCTCCGGCATAGAGGGCAAAATTCCCTCGCTGCATATGTCCGCTATCCATAGCTAGCTCATGTTTATCGGCATGACGAGAAATGATTCGAGGCAATGTTCCATTTCCACCGGGCTCATCAAATTTGTTGACCCATAAGGCAAAAGAAATCTTCTTCATATCACCACTTAAACTTGCACTATCCTTAACTATAATTCGTGACTGTTTAAATTCCATGGCTTTGCCAAATGGCTTATCTTTACTTGCGACTCGTTTAGCCTTTCCATTATCAAATTTCCCATGATTGTTTTTGCCCGATTTGTCATCTACGGTGTCTCCACTACCTTCAAATGGAAAATACAACACCAGTTCCTGCGCTCCCGCCTGAACAGGTTGAAAAAGTGTGGCCAAAAGAAAAAATAATATAAAACGTTTCATGATGTGTTCCTCCAATCATCTTTGTGAAATTGAAAATTATTTAGTCAAAGCATTCCAGACGATACTCTCGGATAAAAAAGCCTGAGTCAACCATGGAACAGGAAAATTGTAACACCGATCTGATAGATCAACAATGGCAATACCTACAGCCCTATCTACCAAGTCCTGATCCACGAAGGACACATCCAGGCCAATGGGATTAAGTAACAGGTTTGAACTTGAAGAAAAACGCATCATGCTTGGGCTTCAAGTTGTTCGACACTTAAAGAGTTTTCACCAAAGATAAGGGAAAACATCGATCCACCGCTTGATTTGGTAGCAGCATCCATATAACAGATACTAAACGCACGGCGCGGGATATCAGTATGGTTCGTGCTCGAACTGTGAAGTGTCCAGTTGTGCAACAGTACCACCTCACCAGCTTCCAACTCAACCGGCATTGGCTCATATTCGACTAAGAGATCATCAATCTGTTCCTGAGTCAGGAATCCGGATCCGTTAGATGGATTGATCAACTTATTATGAGATCTGGGTATAATGTGAATACAACCATTTTCAACAGTGGCAGGATCTAATGCCGTGTAGATCGTAATCTGCGGATCTATATCAAGATCGGTCCACCTATCCTGATGCCAAGTTAAACGGGTGCCTTCTTGAGCAGGCTTATTCATAAACATGGCGCGCAGACAAGTTATAGGGGCACCTTGACCGTAAATTCTGGTACAAACTTCTTGAAAAACTGGATTCTGCATGTATGAAAGAAACACCGGATCATACTCCAGCTTCTGAATCTTTCGATACAGCAATGTAGCGCCTTTGTGCCCAGTACTCTGAGGACCAGGCTTGCCTGTCCCCGGTTCACGGTCGAGTTGCATCATAATCTGATCATAATCGAGTGGAGCCTTACCAAGCATGATATCATCCATACGTTGCTGGATGTCGGCAAGTAGTTGGTTACTGGCTATCTGTCCAATTCGGACGTAGCCTTCATTATCAAAGTGTTCCCACTGCGCCTCTGTAATATATTGACCCATTTTCTAACCTTTCATTTAATTGCTGCAATATTATTCGCTTGTGAATAACTAAGAAGAAACCTTTTGAAAATAGAAAACATGAGATAATTGGACATTCTAAACAAAGGCAATCAAAAAGGGAAGTCAAAAACCAAGCAGAACCCATCCTTTGGCCCTTCACACCTTAATTTAAAGTGACGCCAGGCCCTTTTCAAATTCCACGGAAACATTACGTGCCAGCATAACAAGCGTCATCAGCAACCTATTCATGTACCTCGGAATAGAACACGATCAATAAAACACTTCAGGAAAGAACCTTGAGCCAAGTTTTGGCAGGATGCTATAATTTTCAATCAACTTAAATCAACCCGATAAATTGAGGATAGGAGAATACCATGAGTACCAGAATTGAAAAAGACAGTATGGGAGAAATAGAGGTTCCCGCTGACAGATACTGGGGTGCGCAAACGCAGCGTTCCCTAGAAAATTTTAAAATTGGTAGTGAACGGTTTCCAAGAGAAATGATCTGGGCGCTGGGCATTGTAAAACAATCCGTGGCAGAGGTGAACATGGAACTAGGCTCACTGGACAAGAAAAAGGCAAAAACAATTTTAGAAGCGACACAGGAAGTTATTAACGGGGATCTGGACGATCACTTTCCGCTGGTTGTTTGGCAAACCGGAAGCGGCACCCAAACTAATATGAATACAAACGAGGTCATTGCCAATCGCGCCATTGAAATGCACCAAGGAGAACTGGGGAGCAAAACACCGATTCATCCCAACGATCATGTCAATAAATCACAATCAACAAATGACGCATTTCCAACCGCCATTCATGTTGCGACGGTCAACCAAATCAAGAATCACCTAATCCCAGCAGTTACCCATCTGCGAGACGCCCTACTCGAGAAAGCTGATGAATTCAAAGATATTGTAAAAATTGGCCGGACCCATCTGCAAGACGCAACACCATTGACTCTGGGCCAGGAATTCTCAGGATATGGGCAACAACTCACTAACGCGCTTAGAGCCATTGATCACGCGTTACCCCATCTCTATGAACTTCCCATCGGTGGTACTGCGGTTGGTACAGGTCTAAACACCCATCCTGAATATGCCCAGCGCGCTGCTCAGGCAATTGCTGAACGAACCAGATTTCCATTTATCACGTCACCCAACAAATTTGAAGCTCTGGGTGCCCGAGATGCACTGATTGAAGCCAGTTCAGCACTAAAAACACTGGCATGCTCTCTTAACAAAATCGCCAACGATATCCGTTGGCTCGGCAGTGGACCGCGATGCGGAATTGGAGAGATTAGCCTGCCAGAAAACGAACCAGGCAGTTCAATTATGCCCGGTAAGGTCAACCCGACACAATGCGAAGCCATGACCATGGTATACGCTCAGGTAATTGGCAACGATACTACAGTTTCGATTGCCGGTGCCTCTGGTAACTTTGAACTGAACGTGTATATGCCGGTAATGGCTTTTAACGTGTTACAATCGATACGTTTGCTTGGTGACGCTTGTAATTCATTGAATGAAAACTGCGTCGTTGGTATCACTGCCAACCTCAATCAAATTGATCATTATCTAAATGATTCATTGATGCTTGTGACGGCCCTGGCTCCACACATCGGCTATGATCAGGCTGCCGCTGTGGCTAAGAAGGCACACACAGATGGCAAAACACTTAAACAGGTAGCGGTTGAGATGGATCTCTTAACCCAAGAGGAATTCGACACAGCAGTGATACCCAGCCAAATGACACATCCTAACCTGTAAATGAATTATGGCGTGAAAAACTACCCGATTTCTAAGTTGATTGCCGACTTTGACGGAACTGTTACGCAAAAGGATACAATCAGCCCGTTGGTTTTGACTGCTGCTGAAAACCGGAGCAATCAGGACCAGTTTTTAACACAATGGGAGCAGGTAGTACAATGGTACGTTTCGCAACAGGAATCGAACGTAAAAAAATGGCTCTCAGCACCGGAATCGGCGAACCATCTGATTGATTTTCTGGAATCGTTTAAGCCAATTGAAGAAGAATCACTTCGTCGTGTTACACAGCAGCAGTTCTTGCGTGGGTTGACAAAGCATGACCTGAAACAACTCGGTCGCAACGCGTTGAAACGAGAAGGTGTTGCTAACATGTTAAAGGGACTGCAAGCATCAGCAGTAGAAATTGAGATTCTGTCAGCCAACTGGTCGAAGACGCTAATCCAAAGTGCAATGGATGGGCTGTGTGACCAAATAAGGACAAACCATCTTGTTTTTGATGATTTCGGCAAATCAACCGGTGAAATTCGACAAAACGTTACTTCCGCTCAGGACAAATTGTCTTTTTTTGAGAAGTATCGTTCTAAAACCGGCAAGACGCTTTATATTGGCGACTCAATAACGGATTTCCTAGCTATTTTGTCTGCTGATATTGGAGTGTTAATCGGTGATAACTATGTTACTCGTCAGGTCATTGATTACTTCGGAATTCCAACAGTCTCAATCACCAGCAATGAAAAATACAATCCGGAAATTCATCGACCGGGCATTATACTATTAGTCGATTCATGGTTAGATCTAGAAAATTTCCTAATACAAAATAGAGATATAATGATGGAGAACAGACCATGTCATTTACCAAGCTTTTAAATACAATCAGAGACTACAGTCATGAAGTAGATGATTTACAGACCGTAAATTCGCTTGTGAACTCGGCGTTTAAAGACTGGATTGCTTCGAAGGGAATAGGACAGGTCGTTGTCCTGGAAAACGGAAAAATAATTATGAACATCAATGGTCGGTTCAACCCTGAGATCAGTCAGATTAGCTTCCGCGGGATAACAAATTACAGCAATTTTATATCGATTGATATCGAACAGTTTACAGCCCCTGAAGAAGTTTCCAAGGCGATTGAAAAAATCCTGACATCATACCTCTCAGAGGGCGACGGCGCCTATGTTTGGATTGTTCCAGACGGATATATGGCTAGCCTAACGAAAGAAGAGAAAGAATGGGAAGCAGGCGGCGGTGGTTACTTCTCTCACGAATCCATCTGCGTATCAAATACTTCTGACTTTGACACAATATGTACAATTGAAGTTCTGTATGAGGATACCAGTCATCAGAACACTTCATGCGAGTTTAAAGTAGACGCTCATCGATCAGTACACTACCGATTGGACAAGCTAAAAGCCGAAAACGACAATCCGCTAATTGCCAAAGATCAACCAACAAGCTACAAGATTACTAGCCTGAGTGCTAAGGTTGTCGTGCAAGGATCGAGAATCCTGACCTCAGGAAATCATAGCGAATTTGCCAGTTTTGGAACTGTCATGGCTTGGACACCTCAACCCTAGCTGATCGAGCTAATGGATTGCTCGTAATGTTGTGGGTAAAGCTTAATTGACGCCTTAATCAACGGAACAAGTTTCATAATTTTACCCAGAGATCCACTGGCAACAATCTGCTGTTTTGTGATTGCTTGCATAACATTGATCTCACCCATCCAGAAATAGTGGGCAACATCACCTGACATAGCTAATTCAATATCCGGTTTCTGACAAGTCTCCCCATAATGAATCGAATGTGTGCCATCTTCCACCGTTAGGAAAATTGATGATTCCGGATCATGGAAAGTGAATTTAACTTTCAGCTTCAAACTCTGAAGTTCTGCCAAGACAACCGGATCTGCTCCCATTCTGTTCAACAACCCACCAATACAACCATAAAGTTGATCTGGCGTTTCAAAAACGGACATGTACTCAGGCTAAGCCAGCCTGTTCCCAAACAGTGTCCAGCGAATCTTTAGTTGCTTGCGCCGCATCAGCTGGGGACATCTGACGGATACGTTCGTTGAATGGCTCAACTGTAGCGGGTCCATCATAACCAATCTGATGTAGAATCTTGAAAAATTCACCTAAGGGAATTACCCCTGTTTCCGCCGGCATACAACGAACATTATCAATCTGATCTTCCACATGGATACCTTGTGGTGCATCATTCACGTGAAGGCAAACGACATCCTCACGCCGAAGATGTTGGAGATCAGAAAGCGTTGACTGGCAAGTATACCAATGCCATGTATCAAGTAAAAGGCCCACGTTACCTGTACCAATCGCAGCAGCTAAACCCAACATGCCATCCATGGTAAAAACAAAACCATGCTTCGCATTTGCTCGACTTGTTCGCGGACCAATGAACTCTAGTCCGAGCGAATGTCCATAATCGCGCAGTATTTCGGCTGCTGGCCCAAACCGTCCTACATGAAAATCCCAATTTTCTTGAAATGATCTTTCATTAGAGGATGGGGACACCACAGTTGCAGTGCGAAAACAACCAAGTTCAGCAGCTAACTCTGCTAATGCTGGCAAACGAGACAGGGATTCATAATATTGTTGGGATGATCCGTTCCATGCTACAGGAACCCCCCAAGTACCCATTTTTAAGCCTGCTTCTTCCCAGAGCTCTTTAACATACCCGACTGACTTCTCTTCGGCAATTTGGGATGCTTCACCAATATTGAGATCCAGCCCATCGAAACCAGCATTCTTTGCTAACTCTATACCCAAATGCATATCAGCACTTATGCTAATTGCACCTGGACTCAAATTTTTAAACATCAAACACTCCTATCCTGTTACTTTTTTCTCAGATCTCAATAATTTTAATAGAATTCACGCTGTTTGACAATAAACTATTCCGATCCTATATCCAGAAATGTCTCTACTTTTAGAACCAAACTACATCAGTCACCCCTCGTATTGGTGAACGTATTCGTGTCCCAACTCTCATCCCAACTGGTATATCAAGTGAATCGTCAACCATCAGACTGAAACCTCTTAGCAAACTCAACATATCAGGGTAATGAAGTTGGAATCAAAACTTAGGTGAACCTGAGAAAGGAATCTTATTTCTCAACCTGCTAAAACCTCCATTAGCAGTCACTAAATCATAGAAAATGCCTTAAATGGATTGAGCGGGTAACGTAATAGAGACGGTAAAGCCGCACCAATATGGTCAAAATTCATGCTAACATCAAAATCAATTCTTGTCAAATCTTGTCAAACAGGAATGGGAATTGAAATCGTTGCTTGATTTACTCTGGTTTGTAGGAAGGGCAGTGGTATGTAGTCAACCAACTCAATTGAATCTGATCGATCGCGTTTCTAAATAGAATCTTACCGTTGATTAAGATCCATTTTTTTACCATCCTGGTCTGTTAGTTGAAAACGAGGTTGATGATATCAGCGAGGCAGCTTATGCCGATGGTACCGACAATCGCTCGGGGTTGCTAGTAGCTTTGAACTTGACTGAAACCTGATGCTTAGTATCTGGATGGCAATAAAATTTAATTTCCTGTTGTCCATCCAAAATTTGAGGGATATCAACGCTCGGTTCGGCATCATAGAGAAAATTCCAGTTGAGGTCATAGACTCGGCTTGGTCGATGTCCATCGCATACTAAGTATTGGTTCGGTTCTAAGTCGATAGAAAAAATGATTTGCTCAAAACCTACCTCAAACGTTGGGTTTATAACTCTTTCATTCTGGCTAGTTGTGGGATCAGGGATTACTCGAAGAATAAATTGGAACGGCTGCATACCAAATCGGTTGGAAAAGGTCCATATTTCATCTGCGGGTTCACCCGGCTGCTTCTGTTGTTGAACATGGGTAAAAGCGTCCGTAATATCAACCTGATAAAGATCCCAACTATTTTGATCAATCTTTTCTAGATGAAACTCACTAGTCGAATGACGCAGTTTGTCACGTAGCTTGGGAGTGAAGGCTCCAGCCAGTCTGGCGTTTTCCCAATCCTTAATCGCTGCTAATATCATTGGCGTTTGGCCGTTATTTTCTAACGTATCCAATGCCGAAAATAAAGCGAAACCGGCATCGAAACCAGCACATTTGGACAGCATCCATTCAATATCACTCAGTGTGGTTGATTCCAAATCGCCAGAGGCAAGACTTAGTTGGAACCAGCCCATCATTCTCGGAAACAGGTTCCGTTCAAAATATTCTTGATTCTTGAACCGATATTCTGTTTGACCTTCACGCATGGACGCACCCCATGGTTCTCCCCAATTCATGCGTGTATGAATGTGCCAGAGATAGTGAAGTAAACGACTGGCGTCATTTACCACCTCCATGTTCCATCCATCAAAACACTGTTTGACAAATCGATGGTGTGCATATATACCATGTCCAGTTCGTTCACAGCCTTCCAGGCCATCGAATGAAATCTGCCGTAATCCCGTGCTATTAAAGAGTTCAACCAGCCTTTCTGCTAGTTTATCCTGTAGCTCAAGATTAGGAAAAAATACTTTATAAGGATGATCTATCAGTTTCCCAATCTTGGTACCGGCTGAGTGGTTGACCGGAATTGTGCCGAAAGCTCCCCGTTTACAACCTTGAAGAGTCCATGGTTTCGTTTCTGAAATTGATCTGTATTGAATCAATTCATCTTCAATGACAACCGTTGATAATGTTTGTTGCTCTTGAAATGGTGTTGGATCTACAATCTGAATTTCTGTTTCGGTCACTGAGATGTCAGATAAAATCTGGCTAATACCAAGTTTTTTCAAACGTTCCTCTGGAATTGGTGACACATAAGGGTCGTTTGTGGTAATGAAATTAGACAGTGTATGTACGCCAATTCGGATACCGCTTTCAGAAGCTTGATCAACACATCGTTTTAAACTAGCGTCACCTTCCGGAAAATTCTGCGGCTGAAGATCAAAGTGTCCCCAATTATAAAAAGGGCCGCTATGGTAAAGATACTTGAAGCCCGCCTGATGAGTATAATTCAATGCATCATCAATATTATGTTCACCAAAATCAGTAATCAAGTAGGATGATTTTGCTGTTAGCGAGGTTTTTGTCCATTCGCCATCTAGCATCGGATGCGGTAATCCTTCAGCTAACTCAATTTCGCCAATTCGTTCCAAAGCCTGTCCCACCGGGCAACCAAAGAGGGCAATCTTCGAGCCAAGAATACCACCATCCTGCTGCCGAGTATATGCTTGCAGGACGCTGCCAAAATCAGTTTGCACGGCAGTCTCTATGCTCCTGATTTGACTTTCCCATACAGAAGTGCCTACGATACTGGAGGGTTGGTATTCCTGTGGCTGTCCTCCAATAGTTTGAGGACTAAGTGCTTGAATGCCAATAGCAAACTGATCGTTGCGAACAACCCCAATAGTTTCGCCGATTATCTGGTCAATGGTTGTCGGAAAAGGTCCCCACATGATCAAATCCGCTTCCTGACCGTCAATCGCTTTTAGTTCAAAGGTCAAGTGGGTCGATTTTTGCTGTATGCTGATTGTCACCACAGTCCTTTGGTATATTAATTCCAGCATTTTGCTTGTTTGGTTATAATTCATTCTGGTTGGCACCTCAGAACCTGATTCCGTTACAAGTCGCAACAGAGGGATCGGTTCCACTTCAGGAAGGTATGCTCTGGAATATACCAGATCGTCAAAACTGATAAAGTTAGCTTCGAAATCAAAATTGACCTGAATATCGTTTGTTGTTAGACTAATTGTATTCGTTCCCATTTTTAGATTACCGATTCTTTATCGTATTTTATGATTACTAGTACTAAATACCGCCAAAATATAACTTACATATACTAATATACCTTAAAATGTAAATCGTATTATTATTACATCTGTGTTAACATGCCGTAAGATTGGATCTAAACTGAAGGAGGGATGAAGTATGAATTACTCAACTAGGTTGAGATTATTATGTGTGAGTGCGGGTCTTGTTATCTTTTTGGTACCAAGCCGCGGCTATAGCGTAAATATAGACGAAATTATGAAAACGGCTGCTGGTGTCTGGCTCTTTGATGAAGGAAAAGGCCAGAAAGCCGAGGATATTTCGGGAAACGACAACCATGGTGAACTGGTGAAAAATCCTGCATGGGTAAAAGGCAAGTTTGGCAAAGCACTGGAGTTTAACGGAAAAGACACCTGCGTTCAAACAGGACAAAAACTTCTGGATAATCTGGCAGAGTTCACCATCGTATGTTGGGTCAAGACTGGCAAGATAACCGCTAATCGCGTGGGTTTGGTCGGGCAAAACGATTCTCCCGAGTTTGGTTTTATTGACCCCGGCAGTGTTAATCTCTGGACACCGAAGTCATCGTTAACTAACCCTTGGAAGCATGGACATCCTTCTAAGGATTGGCATCACATTGCCGCTGTCGCAGCCAAGAAAAACTTGAGGGTTTACATTGACGGTAAACCCATTGAGGGAGGTGGTCCCGGTCCTCACGGAAGTTCTAATTTTAATGTAAACATTGGCGGCTGTGGTGTATGGGATGGCGCTGGCAACTGGTTTACCGGTGCAATGGATGAAGTTGCCATTTTTCATGCAGCATTAAAAGATGATGAAGTTAAAGCCATTATGGAGGATGGATTTAAAGGAATGCTGAATGTAGCAGCAAGAGGGAAACTCGCTGTCAAGTGGGGAGACGTGAAACACGAAAACTAAATAAAGAATTTTACCCTCATTCGCTTTAAATCGTTGAAGCGGATGGTTCATTCCTACAATATTCACATCTATGAATACTGTAGAGATCATAAAAAATAACAAAAAAGGTAACTACATGAAAACTGTACTAAACAAACCGATTCTTTTTTTCTTAATCCTAATAACTCTAACTACGATCTTTGTCCTTGCAGGACAAACTAAGGTCTCTGAAGTAGATTTATCCTCTGCTGTTGGTATTTGGTTGTTTGACGAAGGCGCTGGTAGTGCAACCGCAGATTTGTCCGAAAAGGGGAATCATGCCACGTTGGTGAAAAATCCTAAGTGGGTGGCAGGTAAATTTGGTAAAGCATTGGAGTTTAACGGAAAAGACACCTGTGTCCAAACGGGAAAAAAACTCCTTGATGCTCGCGAAGAATTTACGATTGTAACTTGGATCAAGCCAGGAAAGATTACCGCCAATCGTGTGGGGTTACTTGGACAAAACGATTCTCCTGAGTTTGGTTTTATTAATCCTACTACTGTTAATCTGTGGACTCCGGCAAATTCAGCTTCTATTACTTACTCCCACCCAGCGGGCGAGTGGCATCATGTTGCAGCCGTTGCCACCACAAAATTCGCCAAAGTTTACATTGATGGCGAAGGACAAGAAGTGAAAAAAGATATTAAAAATCACGGAACTTCCAATTTTAATGTGAATATTGGCGGCTGTGGCATTTGGGATGCCGCTGGAAACTGGTTCACTGGTGCAATGGATGAAGTCGCTATCTTTCATAAAGCCCTAAATGATGGAGATATTAGAAAGATCATGGGTGGATTCGCGTCGATAATGACAGCGGTAGCTCCTAAAGATAAACTTACGCTTACATGGGGGAACATTAAACAGCTAAATTAAGGGTGCTTTCAAGTAATAATTCATTTGGTGATCGACCATTTGGTGTCTTTCTAGGTCGATTGTTTAATCGATCCATCACAAAAGTTATCTGTTCGTCTGTCAGCTGATTGAAGTCTGTTCCTTTGGGGAAATATTGATACCTCGTTCCCAACAGGCCTTTGGCTTCCAGCCCCTCTGCTATCTCGGCCTGATGAGCCAACTCCAAGCTATTATCAAAAAGTAATCGTTTTTACTTTTGATTTCAATGGCTGCCTATGTTCTATAGCGGCCTGAGCCAGCTCTTCAGCTTGTTTTGCGCTGAAGCCAGCCACCACCGTATAAAGGTCTTTGGCTGCAACCATGGTTAGCAGCGTACTTTTCCGTTCTTGGCCTATGATTGTGTCGCCTTCCCAGTCACCAATTCTATTTCTTCTATCAACAACCGCTGGGCGACTATCTAGCAACCCGATCTTTAATCCTTCCACCACGATCATATACAGGTCTCCACCATCGGCTTAATCATTGTATATCAGTTGGTAAATTGTCTCATGGTGTAATGATAGCTTTTTATGTCGCTTCAGGTAATCAACAACTCGTTGCCGGCTTAAATCCTGATCTGATCAACTGTTCAATCCACTGGTGCTCCTTAGCTGTTACTTTGCCTGCCTTGTGAGCTTGATGCGCGCTTCAGCTAATCGTTGCGCGGGTCTTTTAAGCCTTGATTACGCTTAATCTGACGGCTAATTGTTGAAGGACTCCTTTTCAGCCAGCCAGCTATCTCTTCTTGGCTAAGCTGTTTATAGTTTATCGTGCATTTCCCTTGGGTGAGAAAAGTGCCTAACCATATCAGCTGGCCACCTTACTCAGGAAATTGCACTTATTATATAAATCCGCCAAGATTGACAAGGCAGAATCCAATTTTTTTAAGTGGTCAGAAAAATTACACTGGCTATTCGAAAATATTTTTACTTACTCAAGATCCCTAAGAACCTGTTTGAAAGAAATTAGAGACGTTTCAACAAAAATTGAATCATGGAAACATAGACCATGTTATCGGAACCTAGAGATTGACGTTGATAATCCAGACTCAATGGTCGATACCATGCAAACCGAGCAAAGGTTGCAGCAAAATCCACCGTTTAGCGAAGACTCGGAAGTCTTTACCTTTTGGCTGAATGACTGCCTCCAACTGGCATTGAAACTGATTCAG
>JYMV01002648.1_pt1 | contig 46191 bp, 56 predicted proteins | sample 338911 | NCBI WGS metagenome assembly JYMV01 (sample SAMN03354496, study PRJNA234377) | hydrothermal vent metagenome | biome: Deep sea; feature: Hydrothermal plumes at the Eastern Lau Spreading Center, Western Pacific Ocean; material: Seawater | place: Tonga | collected 2009 | depth 2000 m m | reverse complement strand
TAACATCCTTGATTCAATCAACCATTCGCGTGATTACATAAAACACAAACGGCAAAGAGTAAAAATAATTGATGCTCTTGTCTCAGAGCAAGGCCTATTACGAGCGGATGCTGCCAAGCATCCTACTGTCGTTCAATATATGAAAGATAATATGGATAATATTACCGGCGCTCTTACTTATCGATTTAAGAGAGATAATAAGTCTTGGCGAGTATTTGTATCAACAAATGTAAAGCCTGCACAGGTCATTACTAATAAGCGCCTTGGCGCTATTGGTGTAGATATTAACAAAGACCATCTTGCGGTCGCTGAAATAAACCATCACGGTAATATTATTGATACTTGGACATTACCAATGAATCTGTATGGCAAAACCAATCATCAAAGAGACGCAATCATTGGTGATATGGTTAAAGACTTAATGGCTATTGCCGTTGAATTGAAGAAGCCATTAGTAATAGAGTCTCTTGACTTTAAGAAGAAGAGGTCTTCTCTTAAGAATCAAAACGAACAATACAACTCAATGCTGTCAGCCTTGCCATATATGCAGGTTAAAGACATGCTTGAAGCCTCGGCTTCAAGACATGGCGTTGAAGTGTTTAAAATTAATCCAGCCTACACATCAGTGATAGGTAGACACAAGTACATGGCAAGATATGGATTATCGGTTCATCATAGCGCAGCTATGGTGATCGCCAGAAGATTATTTAACTATAACGAAAAGCCTAATCGTATTAGCATGACAGAAGATAATGTCGTGTTGGACGGTAAATGCTCCAAATACATACAGAAACTACCTGAAAGGAATGATTCTGAACATGAATGGAAGTATTGGGCAAAAGTCGTTAGAGAGAATAAACCGTTGCTATTGAAGCATCTCCGAAGTATTTATCCTAAAAAGAGTGTTCATTCTGAACACTCTTGGCAGAGAGTCGCGTAGACGCGATTCGGAGAATTAGACGAGATATCGTCTGCGGAGCTACTTATCTGAATAGGTAGCGACTCGTTGAAATACGAGATTATTTAGACCAGATGAGTAGGTTTTGTCAGGTTTATATATTCGGTGTAATGATTTCATGTGAGCTCTCTATTTTTATAATTATCGAACGTTAACGATTGGCATTGAAGTGCCATACATTTTTTGAAATTGATCAGAAGCCTGGTCAATTGTGTCCGCAAAGATTTCAACCCACATTTTTTGATCTTGAATTGTATCGTAATAAGTAACTGTCCATTGTTCCATCTTTATCTCCTTTTTATTGTTTGTTTATATGTCTTTAGAATTATAGTACAAAGTACCAGTAAGAAACGGCCAAAACCGCAGCTACTTTAATGACATATCCGATTGCTAATTTAATTTTCCACATAGTATAACTCCTTAATTATTATACCTTTATTATAACATATTTCCCTAAAATATAGGACAATTAGATGCTCAGCAACCACAACTTCTTTGACGAAATTCCAACCATCTTTCAATGACTTTGGAATTGCTGTATAATTTCCCTAACAAAACCACAAAACTAACTCCATGAGCCAACCCAGAGAAAAAGACAATTTTAAGGCAGTACTAGTAGGTATATTTATAGTAGCCTCTATTATAGGCTTGCTCATCTCCACTACTACCAATAAGTCAGCTTATACTATCGAGAATCTGGATACGCCTGAGGCGATAATAGAGGTGAATAAATTGGGAAATGGGGCAATTAGCTTCCTTGTTAATAATCTGTCTGATAATGCTAAAATCAATCTCTCTCTAGCTCTACTAGATATGTCATCAGCTCCAGTTAAGGTACTCTATGCTAAAACCACCTTAGTAATGCGGAACTTCCCAGAATCCAAGAACCCCTTGGAGTACGAAGGTTATATATCCACGGTATTTGATGCTGTGACCGCCTCTACCCCAATCAATAATATAAAATCCGTAACTAATAACACGAATGACGAAGATATCGCCATCGTCAAATTCATTCTTGCTTTACGTGCCGAGACCACACCATCAACCACCGATAATATTCAGATATCTAAAGATAACAATCCCAATGAATCAGCCTTAGGTGTATTTTTTAATGATATGCTTATCCCTCATCGTGGCGCGATTAGAGTGGCTATTGCAGAGCTAGCCAACCAGGAATTTAAAACCATTAGCACTCAGACCGAATTAAGTCAACTTATTGGCTCTGGCCTGATATCTGGCTTCAAGAAGAAGAGTTCGTCCATAACTAGGCACGTACTCAGTAGCAATTGAGGCTAATTTTGAACTACCTAATTAGTATAGTATAATTGTATTTTACTCAAGGATAAAGAAATGGGATTTAAATATTTAAATAAGGGGCAGGATATTTTTGATGGTGATGATGGCGAGGATGTTTACGCCAGTGAAAAACAACTCCAGTCAAGGCTCGATTATTTCGAAAAACAACTTGACCATTTGGGCTCTATGTCAACAGTAGAAGATCGGATTAAGACCCTATTAGAGATTGCCAGAATTAAAGCTGAGCTCTATCAGGGGGCGGATGCCTGGAAACAGGCTTTTAGTGCTTTTGAGTTGTCGCAAAAGAATGAATTATGGGAATTAGCTGTGGAAGCTTGTGATGTGATGTTTTTATCAGAAGGCCCTGATGCAATGGCAGCACTAGGTCATGGTCTCTGGCTGGGAATTACTTTTCCAATAGATCCTGAGATCACAGTAGCAATGCTAAAGCATTTAATTGAGGAGTCTCCTGAGGAGGCTGATACTAGGGCTGTAGCAGCGACAGCAGCACACTACGTCACTTCAATACGTTGTGGTGAAGATGATGACTTATCATTTTTCACTTCGCAAATGTTGGCTGATGTAGCAGATAAGCACTCACGGGTGACCGATCAGTCTACTTTCGATTTATGGCACCGTACTTTGCAATTAGATAAGCCGGAAGTGTTTTTAAAGAAACTTTCCGGGGCAATTGATCAATTGGTTGACGGTAAGTGGTGGATTGATCGAGATGCGATTAAGGCGAAGTTAGATTGAGACTTGTTGATTGGTAGTTTTCGCTGCTTCCATAATTGCCACTGCTGCCTCTACCAAACACCTCTTGTTAACATCTTCGTCCCAGACATGCACACCTGTTCTCATCACTGTTAATGTATCCTGCCAATTGAAATATTCATGATTTAATGTATAATATTACTATTAAAGATTATTAATCAGGAAATCAGGAAATGGCCAACAACATTCAAAAATCACTACAGCAGATGGCAAAAGACCAACAAGCACGTCATAAAACCAACAACGCCAATGCGCAAGCCACGGCATTCAAATTGCCTAAAGGTGTCGACTCGCCAGAAGATCAGGTTTTGTATGGATATGGAAAAGTTGAGGAGCTAGATGATTTTGTCATCCCGCCTGCCGATTCCTTTAATTATGAGTATAAAACAGGTGATGATCTGGTGGTAATAACCGGTGAAAAGCTAGATGAAAAGCGTGGCATGGGGGAAATGCATGTAAGTTCGCAGCTACACCATCAAGATTGGCAAAAACAGTTTGAAAGCGCTCTAAATCAGCTTGTTAATAACACAACGGAAGTCCACTTTTCAATCACTGATAAGCCATTTGGGATGCTAGATGATTGGTACAATTACTTCCACCCGAATTCTCAGCCACATTATACACTAAACGGTCAAGTTGCATATTCCCATACAATGAGTGAACACTCAAACGACAAAAACCAAGTGGGTATAAGCACTAAAGTTGAGGGGGAATATTTGGATGGAGAAAAGCATGGGAGATGGGAGTACAACCAAGAAGCCGAGCTTGATTATGGATCCGCAACATTAATCGTAAACTATAAGATGGGGAAAATTAATGGAGAGGTTATCTTTAAATCCACTATGTCTGAACACGACATTCACAGTGGATTAATCACCTCAGACCCCGACTATGACAGTGCAAGAATCCACGAAGATGAAGATTTGTTGGAAATTTGGAAAGATGGAGTGTGTGTAGACGTTGAAGCAAAATCTGCAAAAACTTTTTTCAAAAATATACTCAATCACGCCACAACGGGGGGTGCAATCTCTAACATTCAAAACAACTCAAGAGCAACAAGTATGATTAAAGACGGCGATGCTAAACTTCTTGCCCAGCTGAGATTCAATACCCCAAAAAACATTAATATCCGCCTAACAGCTGCTGAAGCTGAAGCTAAAGCTAAAGCTGAAGCTGAAGCTAAAGCTAAAGCTGAAGCTGAAGCTGAAGCTAAAGCTGAAGCTAAAGCTGAAGCTCTAAAAAGGAAGCCAGAAGTAAAATCTAGATTCGACAACCAACCAAACAGAGGATAACGGAATGCCACAAGAAAATGACATAATCGCCGGAAGCATAATTTATAAAGATCCACAGGATAATTCTAGAGAAGTATTAGATTTCCAACTCTCTGATGAGCCAACATCAACAGGTGGGCGACAATTTGAAATCAATTATAGAAACAAATTCAAAATGACATCACTGTCATCAAGAAAAACAAAGGTTTCTACCCCAGAAGGTTTAATTGAAATAATAAAGTCCGAATTAAAAACAAAGGGTTTGGAGTACGTGGATACCAAGACGGTACCCAGAAAATTCAAATTTGAAGACCAGAAAACCACCGATATGCTCTTATCGGGTAAAAAACTATCAGAGCACCAACAGCAAAGCCATTTTTATCAAGCAAATGGTGAATACTCGGAAGATAAGGAGTATTTTACCTTGGGTTATAGGAAATTCGCCCCTGCTGGCTGGGCATTTTTTGGTGGAATGGTGGAGCCAAACCAGGATGCCTGGGAGAATATGACGGAAGAATTGAAGGAAGAGGCACAGCAGAATCTAGAAGACCTAACAACAACGGAGCTTGGGGAATTCCACAAACGTGAGGTTAGGGGGACGTGTATTACCACTGCATATTCCCAAGAATCGAAAGACTTGTCAACAGTGCAAGCCGGCGATGATATAGAGGATGTGTTGTTTCTTGACAGGCAGGGGCTTGAACATTTTTTGAAAAACAACAAGGCTCAAATGGTACCTCATCATTTTGAATTGATGGAAGAATTAACGGCTCAGGGTAAACTTCCTAATTTTATCAGAGAGGCCGTAATTGCTAATAATCCATCACTTGATCAAGGTGTTGTTCCTGATAATTTACAATCTTTACTGGAAACCACAACCCCACTCAGTATCCAGGCATTATTGACGAATTCCGGGCAATCAGTAAGCATTTTGTTAGACGAAACAACTACCAAGTCAGGTTTTAGCGGTAGCTTTACTCAAACAAAATCAATTACCTTCCCAGCCGCCGAGTTTGAAGATATATTTGGATGCCTACCAGAACCACTAACAGCAGACCAGACGAAAATGATAGAAGCCAGAAGAGTAAGTGGCGGAGCCGAAGAAATTATTACCGATGCCCACCAACAATTCAAAACCACCAACCCAAAGGAAACAAAGACCATGAACCCAAATACACAAGAAGAAATATTGCAACTAATAAAAGACAACCAAGGGGCAATAGACGCCGTAACCGAGGTTTTTGAGAAAACCGAAGTTCCTGTAATGCCAATCACCCATCACCACATCAACAAACTCGGTAAGCTTGACAATGCCAAATATACCGAACTTTATAAGGCAGGAAAATGGACATCACTACAGAAAGATTCAAAAGATATGTATCCAATAGGAGGTTCAGAAGATTGGCCTTCAATAGATGAGATAAAGGCTAACCCAACCGAAGAATTTTATATAGTTAAGGGCTTGGAAGGTAAGGATGTAGTTATGTATAAAAAACAAGAAACCCCAAATCTATTAAATTTATCCGACCCAGCAGTAATAAAGATCTTGGGCAATCTCACTGAGCTTGTACAGCCGGCTAATTGGGGGGAAGGATCCCAAAAAGTTAAGGATGGAGGGGCATACTTGTGTATGAATGATAAAGGCGGAGAGGTTTATATTATTCAAAAAGATGAAAATGGTAATCCAGAGAGTTATCAGCCGACTCTCTCGTTCGCAGCAAAATTGCAACAACTACAAGACAAGAAAGACGCCAGTGTAAGCGCTGACTCTTTGGTTTCAGCATCAAGCAATAAACCAACCACTCACTCAAAGTAGCGATAAGACCATCAATAAAAGTGCCGACGCAAGTCGGTATTTTTTCGTCTTAAGGGTTATAAAACTCGAAAATTTCGTTTAGTTTAGCACTGATAATCACCCGTAATCCTTTGTTTGGGTAATGCCAATAGGAAAGGCCATCATCACTAGTAGTATTGATATCGATACTGGCAGGATTTCCAAATAATTTTTTGATTACCTTCTCATCTAAATCCGCTTTAGGGATAAAGCTTAGGGATTGGATGGTGAGATTTGAAATCAACCTATCGCCTACAGGTGAAAATGTAGTTTTCTTCACCCCAGAAGGCATCAATAGGATTTTATCAATATTGGTTAGTAGCTCCTGCATTGATGGGTTGTCTATTGATAAATTCAAGATAATACTGGCACTGATTCCACCAACTTTTGTATTTGAGAAGTAAACCTCTAGTTCTTTCTCACCAGTTTTATCCTCAAATAAAGATGCTTCTATTTCCGTACCAAAGATGCGGGCTGCATCAATGACCTTGCTTACTCCGACCACTAAACCAAACACTTCAGTTTTTAGCTGAGCATTGACCTGGCTTTCCCATGGCATGGCTTGATTTTTAGGAATTTTGCCATTTATTGTAAATAGAAATATTGCTAAAAATATTACTGAGGTGCCGAGTAATGTCAAACCAATTACATATCTTTCTTTCATGATCTAAAAGATTCCAAAATGAGTTTTAAAGACTGATTATACTATAATCCAGATAATATGGAATGGAGAACACGGGGAAGTAAATTATAAATACTAATAATTTACTTCCTTTATATATGACCATTTTTTACATTGATAAATAAGGTAAAATAAACACATATTTACTACGCTTTTTTTTCGTGCTCACCATTGTTGCAACAATTCTTATTTCCCTGTCAACCTTCTTAGAAATAAACATTTCCAAGATGATATCAAATCACTCGAATCTAAAAAACACATTTTCTGTTTTATGGATGATTGGTGGTATAATTGGGCTATTAATGTGGTTAATTTTAACCAATTATTCTGTAGATAATTTATCGGCGACATTTGATAAAATGATTGCATCCTCATTGTTTTGGGTTGGTATGGGATTGGAAGTGGTCGCATTTATCACTGGTAGAGCAACCTACATCACGAACAATAAAAACGTTGGTTTTATTAATTTTGCGGTATTTTCTTCAGTATTTATAATACCTATTATGGGCATCATTTATATGCCTTTTTTACCATTCACTGGCACTATAGAGGTATCCTATTCATCCAGCCAAGAACAAATATTTATCATTTTCACCTTAATTGGTTTGTTTTCATTATTGTTTTTTAGGAGCTATAAGTCTCAATCAATTGGTAATATTTATTGGATTTTGGCTCTAGCCTTAGCCTTACCACATGCCATGTTTTTTAGTGTAAAAAATATGCAGATGTTTGACCCCGCCCTTTACCTTTTGTCAATGTTATCTATATCCCTGGTCTTGTATTTATTATTATTAATAAAGGAAAAGGAGTACTTATTGCATAGTAATAAGTATAACAAGCAGTATCTAATCACACTTGTTTCTGCTGCTGGTATTTATATATTTGTGTCCATTGCTGTAAAATTTATTGCTGTGGAATTCCTAACTATTGTTAAAAGGATATTTCAGATAAAAGGAGGTATGTTGATTGATTGGATGCATAATAAAAAATCCCCCAACTCATATATGAAGATTTTGGATTGGATTTTGCTCGCATCTATGATTGGTGTGGGCTTTCATTTACAAAGTATGACGTGATGATAAATATTAGGTTAGTAGCTATCACTATTAAACTAATTCCACAAAATAGCCACAGCTACCTTTAAATCGTAATTTAAAAACGCTATAATGCCAACTCAACAATTCCTGAATAGCTCAATGACCAGAGTTCATTCAAAAAAACATAAATAAGCCGATGTGGTGGAATTGGTAGACACGCCGGATTCAAAATCCGGTTCCTTTACGGGAGTGACGGTTCAAGTCCGTCCATCGGTACCAATTAAACCCCCTGTTACTATTAGTCGTATCCTTATTTTTTGGTGCATATATGGTAATATTTAACAATTCGAACGCTAAAGTGATTGACATGATAAATAATTTATTCAAAGCATTACTCATTACTTTTACTTTGCTCTCAACCTCGGCTAATGCCTGGTGGTGGGATAATGGAAATGAGGTAATTGCCCAAAACACCAATCACTTAAAAGAGTTAATTGCGAACGAGATTAAAAGACAGGGTGAATCAGCTGATTTAAATCATATTAACGTGTCTAAGTTGACGAATATGGAGTATATGTTCGACAACTTAAAATTCAATGGTGACATCTCTAAATGGAACGTTTCTAATGTTGGTGATATGAATCACATGTTTCATTTATCTAAATTCAACGGCGATATCTCTAAATGGGATGTGTCCAGTGTAAAGGATATGTCAGGTATGTTCACAATGTCCAGATTTGACGGTGATATCTCTAAATGGGACGTATCCAGTGTGAAGGATATATCTGATATGTTTCAGGGTTCCAGATTCAACGGCGATGTCTCTAGGTGGGATGTGTCCAGTGTGAAGGATATGTCTAGTATATTCTCAAAATCCAGATTCAACGGCGATGTCTCTAAGTGGGATGTGTCCAGTGTAACAAATATGGAATACATGTTCACAACCTCTAGATTCACTGGCGATGTCTCTAGGTGGGATGTCTCTAAGGTAACTAATATGGAATACATGTTCGCAGCTACTAAATTTACTGGCGATGTCTCTAGGTGGGATGTCTCCAATGTGAAGAGTATGGATCATTTGTTCAGCTCCACTAAATACCCAGGCGATATTTCTAGTTGGGCAGTAAAGCCAGAAGGTTATAGAAAGAAATGACATCCTCTCCCACCAAATAACGACAAGTCTATTTGGTGGGAGTCTTTCGTGAGGTTTGGTAAAGTCTCATAACTTTTTTATGGATATATCAAACCTGTCCAGTTGTTATTGGCACTAATGCTTTAATCTCGATTATTACTTGAAATAGTATTTTTTAATAACAGCATCTGTTTTTCAATGGTGTTGATACGATAAAAAGCGAAGGCAATGATAGCTAAAATCATTATTTCAACGCTTCGAGTAGCCCATAAGTGAGAGAGAACCTCACTTCCAAAATTTAAATATTCCATAATCAGCTCTTGTTGTCATCATATGCAACCACAAAATATAATGTATGTAGCAAAACAATGACGATCATTGGAATCCAAGGTAAGTTTAGTGCTATATTTAAATATTCCATTGCAAGAACAACTAATTGTTAAAGAAACAAATTATACTGCAAAGTTTTACATTTTACTAAACTTATTAACTTGGTTTAACGATTAATTTTTCTTGTCAATAATTTTGTCACTAACCAAGTTTTCATTACTTCTTGTGAATCTAGGCTTCAGTAGGGCTTTGCTGGTACCTTTTAGGTCATCCATCATTGTCTCAACCAAAATAAAAGTTTGATATCCACTTTCGATATCAAATACTTCTTGCTCAACAATATCATAACCAAAAGAGCTATAACTTAAATAATCTCTGTAATTAGCAACAAGCCTGTCTTTGGAGTATTTTGTAACCAATCTTCCGATTAATTGATCAAGAATCTGTTTCTTGGCGTCAATAGTGGCTTCCTCTCTTGAGTCGCTTATACTATTTCCAGTAGCACTACCACATGCCAATAACCTTTTACCAGTAATTGCAGTTACAAAGATTCCTGTTTTTTCAACATTATTACACCATGATGGAATATCGTCAGCACTAACTCTGACAGGATTGCTACCACAGGATGCTAAAGTTGCCGAAGCCAAAATGGCTAGCGATAAATTAATCAATTTCATAAAAATTTTCCAATAAAATAAAACAAAATTATAACTAATTAACCTGAAAAAACAAGTAATTAGTTATAAAAATCAATAATATTTTACACTTTGCAGAACTTATAGTCTTTTTTTCTAAAGCAAACTGCGAATAACGTCGATTTGCTGATTGGATTGTTCCAGTAGCTCGCCAGTAGCTCCATTCTCTATTGCATTGGAAAATGGCGTTAAGGCTGCCTTATAATCATTGATGCCAGGGATAATATCCTGATAGTATTCACCATTAGGTAATTGCACTTGCAGTACTGAGTTCTGCTTGTCAAGAGAGGTTAGTCCAAATGTCTGTTGGAAAATCTGCCAATAAAGTTTTGAAAAATGGGGTTCCTGCAATCCATTAATATTAACAACTTTATTGTCCATTGAGGTAGCTGAAATTATTTCCAAGGTAGAGGCATCTACTAACGCCCCATCTCCCCCAGATTTAAAAATAACATTTTCTGTTATATTTAATACTTCTGGATGAGCTGTTAGTAATTTTTGAGCAAATATTGCTCTACTGTCATTGAACATTTTTTGTTTTTTAGATATTTAATCCACCTATTATACTCCTTTAATTGCCTTCCACTTAATAATTCGCCGGAAATATAAGTATTAAAATTAGATAACCAGGCATTAAGAACGCACCTTGTTAGCCGAAAACCTGCATAGAATTTTGTTAAAATTAGTGTAGAATAGTATTATAATAAACACAGTATATTAACCCGAGGGATAACTCATGCCAGAACCACAAACAGCAACGATAACTAGACAGCAACTTGATAATTTATGGGATCAAGCCCGTAAAGAAAGCAAGCAAGGTAACCATGATCAGGCTATTATTTTACTAAGAGACACCATTGAAAAGGGGCATCCAAATAAGGTTGGACTTGCCCTGGGCATTATGGAGACTTATTTGAAGAAGGGAGAGCCTGAGGATGCACTTAAAGTTTTTGAAGAATTTGGGGACTTGGCGGGTTTTGCTAAAGCGGCAGGTATCAAAAAAATACTAGCAACAGATTTATTAACAGGTGAACCAGGTAGTTCATCAATGGTCAAACCTGGTAGAAGCGGCACAGACGATAACGATTCTCTACCACTTGAATCTTTCAATGAAAATGGCAACGCAGTGCCAGATCTTAAATATCTAGCATCTAACAAGACATATACCAATTATGATTCATCTCTTCCATCTGGTTCAGAGCAATCAATTAATTTTGATGATCTGAATGGTTTAAAATGCTTATTGAAGCGTGATGTGTCGGTTAATAATTTGGATACCGAACACACAGACACAACATCTGCAAGCTACAGCATTATAGATATGCTGGCAGCAGACCAGACTGCGCTGGTCACCGATGAACAACCCCCGGTAATTCATAACCCAGTGTATGTATTAAATGGCTTGTTTTACTTATCCGCAACCACAGATTCTGTCAAGACAACAATCAGGGGCAGCTATGATGTAGGTATTATTCACGGGGAGTGGATTTCAAGCAACTCAGATGGTATCACATTGACTGAAAATTATAATAATGCTGGCCTTAGAGACGGAAAGCAATTTTATACAGACATAAAAACTGGCGAAGATTTCCAAGAAGTGTGGAAAGATGGGGTTTGCATCGAAAATACAGAGAGTCTGAATCCCGACAAGAAAAGCCCACCTTGGGGTAAAGTTTTTGCACCAAAATCACTCGAATCAGATATTATAAGCATAGATGCAAACGGAGCTGAGACTCATAATTTTAACCAAACTTTTAGGGAACAAGGCGATAACTTGCTCTCCAGCACCAACAAAGTTCTTGATGAAAAGGGAGAACGCGTTAATGCTATTGAGTTGATGATGAACCAGGACAAAATCAAGGGTTTACTAAAATCCAGAAGTGCCCCAGAAGAAGAATCAAAAGCGGAAAATGCTAAAGGCAATATCAAACGCTTTGCCGGAAATATAAGCAGGGGGCTAGGTATTAAATAACATCCTCTCCCGCCAAATAACGACAAGTCTATTTGGAAGGAGTCTTTCGTGGGGTTTGATGAAATAAAAAAATAACTGATACTAAGTTTCAAATTATGGTTTCTTTCATCGATTTGAGTATAATGCAACTTTATGGTTCACTGAATATTGAAATTGAGGATATATTATGAGTAAAGTATTGGTATTATTAATGTTTATCGCGAATGGTGCTTTTGCACAAATTCTGCCAGATTATGATAAAGAGTCCCGTTGGGCAAGTTTTATTGAAGATGGCCTAATGGATGGTGATGTTGTTTGGATTAAAAATGCTGAGCGAGAGTTTTTGTCCATTTTCACCGAATCAGAATCAGAATCAGCCAAAGTTGCAGTCGTCCTGCATGGATTGGGTGTACATCCTGACTGGACTGAAGTTATTCAGCCCCTACGTATAGCACTTACTGAACAGGGATATCATACACTTTCTATCCAGCTTCCAGTACTGGCGAATGGTGTTCCAGGAACTGAATATAACTCAATCTGGCCAGATTCTGACCAACGTATTATTGCCAGTATAAGTTATATTGAAAGTTTAGGTAAATCCGCTGAATTAATAATAGCACACAGTCATGGAACAAGAATGGCTAGACACTATTTAGCAGGACACCCGCAACATCCATTTAAAAAGATGGTTGCAATTGGCATGGGTGGAGCGTCAGGATTGCCAGATATTAACATTCCCATTTTAGACCTTTATGGTACTGAGGACTTGGATTCGGTTTTAACAACTGTTGAACAAAGAAGAGATGCTTCTAAGCATAATGCCGAATATATGCAGAAGCAAATCCAGGGTGACCATTTTTTCAATAATCAGAATGAGTTATTAACTAAGACGGTATCTGCTTGGCTTCAATAAAGTGACTTTACATCACCAATCTTAAGACTACCAGAACTAAAACGAGAGCCAACCAATTAGTCTTGGCTCTACTACAAGCTATTTCAGGTCAACACTAGCACCAGCTTCTTCCAGCTGTTTAGAAATCTCGCCGGCTTCAGTCTTACTCAGACCTTCTTTAACGGCAACAGGAGCCGACTCCACCATATCTTTAGCATCTTTAAGGCCTAAGCCGGTAATACTGCGTACAACCTTAATAACGGCAACCTTCTTTGCTCCAAATGACGTTAATACCACATCGAACTCCGATTGCTCTTCAACTGCCCCAGTATTCTCAGCCATTGTTGCTGCTGGTGCTGCGACCACTGCTGCACTTACACCAAACTTATCTTCCATAGCCGAAACTAATTCAACAACATCCATAACCGACATATCGGCAATAGCATTTAAAATTTCATCCTTTGATAATCCCATATTTCTTACTCCTTTTCTTTGTTTAGGTTTTTATTGATTTTTGGTCGCCAATCGCTACTATCACTCGAGTGGCCTTTGCTGGCACTTCGTTTAAAGTCCTTGCCAATTTCTCAACTGGTGCTAACATTAATGCCATAACTAGGCTGATAGCTTGCTCTTTAGTTGGAAGGTCAGCAATGCGTTTAAGTTCATTTGCTTGTATAAATTCACCAGAAACCCCCAAGCCTTTCACCACTAAATCGGCATTTTCTTTCACGAAGTTATTGAATACCCGTGCAACAGCCCCCGGATCCTCTGCTGAGAAACCAAGAATAACTGGCCCACTAAGAACAGGCACTACACACTCGCAGTCAGTTAGTGTGAATGCTTTTCTTGCTAGGGTGTTTTTTACCACTTGTAAAGATACCTTTGCGTCAAGTGCACTCGCACGTAGATTGGTCATTTGTGCCACACTCAATCCACGGTATTCAGCCACGCCCACAGCAATTGCACTATTTGCTAGTGCATTAACTTGCTCAACGACCATTTTTTTTGCTTCAAGATTTAGAGCCATTTGCTCCTCCTGAATAGTTTTAAAAAAAGAAAGCTATCAATTGATAGCTTTCGCCATAGAGTATCTATCTACCCTCTACATAGGCCGACTGTATTTGCAGTCAATTAAACCAATGCTCCAGGAGGAGTATTGGTGCCTATGGTCTTTGAGGCTATGAGAGAAAACTCCACAGCCCTAAAATTTCTTAAACTTGATGTATAGCCCCATTATACCACTTTAATAATTGACCAAGCAAGTGATTATTAGGAATTTTGATTTTAAAACCAGTTAACAAGTCCATCAGCCATATAAAAATACCCAATTTCATATATAATATTATTATAAAAATTATATATATTAGCATAAATGCCAACCAGTCAATCAGAAGCTCACATTCATCTAGAAACTTTTTCTAAGTTGCTAAAAAGAAACGCGATATTAGATATTGGTGAGCAATTAGTGTCTTTTGGTGGCAGTGTAGTTAATGCAGTAATTGAGGCCCGTAAAAAGAAAAAAGACAATCATTTAACTCCAGTAAAAGCCGCTTTTAAAGAGGCTAAAATGGGTATCGGTGATAAGTTAAATCCAAAACAAGAGTTGGTTTTAATCAAGTCCAGTCACGCGAAGTTAGCAGAAATAATTAGTGAATTAGAGCTATCTGGAGACGACAAAGAGTTGGGTAAAATAGCCTTTATGTTGAATCAGGCCAATCAGGCCATCGCAACGCAACTTAAGACTAAGGCTCAGGCCACAAGTTTTGGCTTTGCAACTAATTTCTTGCCAATTGCAAAGTATGTGGCAAAAGGAGCAATGATGGCATCTTCGGTAGTAATAGACAAAACGATCACTAAGAAAGAAATTAATAGTTCGGGTTTTAGTGATGTAAATATAAATGCTGAAGCAGGACATATAATTCATGAGACTATGATGGGGTGCTTAACTTATGCTGGCATTGGAGCTCCTAATGAGGCGCTAGGTCAATTTATTGATGATACCAAGCCTGATGGCAAGATATTAGGTGCAGTGGAGCAAATATCACCCCAAAAAACACTACTAGAAGGGATTCAGGGTGTGGTCGATATGAATGCCACACAAGTTTCAACCAGTAAAACGGAAACTACTTCCACCGCCAGGGATTTAAGGCATTATCTAAATAAATAGCAGAAGAGGAAATTAAATGAATATAGAAAGAAATACAGAAGGTGATTCACACATACATTTTGACAATAATGAGAGAGATGTTGTTTCATTGAGTGTTCCAGGGATTAGAGACTATTTAGAGCTCATAAGTCCAGTAAAGTGGGGTTTTGAGGGATGGGATGATAAAAATTTCGTCTCGTTGAAGTTTTCCAAACCAAATCAAAATATTAACACCGACGTTACAATGTTTATGATAATGAAGGACAATAACGGCATTGAGTACAATGCGGGTGATGTGAACTTTAACAAAAGCCGCCAGGATATCTTGGAGATAATGAGCGATGAAGATGAGGCATGGGTTAGAGATTATTTGGTCAAGAATGAATATGATTTTCATGCTCTGATGGCTGATGAGAAATTTCAAGGAATTTTTGAATCGTTATTTGATGCCGAGGCTGCCGTTCAAGCGGCATGGATAGAGAACCAGAATACAGATTGGGTGCGACCTGATGGTGACGATAGAGACTATCCATTAGGGAGATCGGTAAGATTATTAGGTTCTGTTAGGGCTAAACTTACAAAGCATCAATATGAAATGATGGAGAGACTAAGAAATTTACAATATATCGTAAGTAACGATCCTCATACGGCTGAATACAATTACGGTGTAATTTATAGCTATGATGATGATGGAAATTTAACTCAAACTCCCAACCCAGAATACTTAAAAATAAAAGGCAGAATTGGGAATGGTGATAACCAGGAGGAGGTGGGCGACAATGCCGCCCACTTAATAAGGTATTCTAAGGCTAACCCATCTTCAAGCAAAGGAGGGGCGGGTTTTTATACCATGAATTTTGATGGTATTGAAGAATTAAGAAGGAAAATTGTTGAGGCTGGTGAAGGTGAATCGGAGATGAGTGAACATGACATAGATGATTTATTAGAAAGCACATCACATCAAGGTTTAAAGCCGAAATACGAAAGTTATGCTGATTTTGTGAATGCTATATTGGATGGGCATGAGCCGGCCTGTATAGAGGAGGAAAAAGCCCCTAATAAATTCTACCAGTCGTTACAGAAAATGAAAATTAACTTAAAAGACCAGTTGAAAAGTTTAAGCATTAATAATAATCAATGCACAAAGGTGCTTGAGGGTATACAGCCTTCACCCCAACAGCCTCCTACCAAAAAAATCAATGGTGTAGGTGGTATTCGTAAAACCCCAAGTTTTGCAGTCTAGATATTCCAAAACTTATTTATAATAAAATTGATTAATTTTTAAATTACAATGTATGCTTATAGGTAATACTGAAAGATAACCCCCCCCCCTTGTACAGAAAGAGAATAGAAGAATAAATGAATTATTTAAAGCCCATATTAGTATTTTTTGTTTTATTTAATACCCCAGCTAATGCAGATGAGAACCTTGGTAAAGAGTATTATGAAGAGGATTGCGCAAGTAGTTGCCATAAGCCTGACCCACGAGAAGGTCATGTGAATTTGGTTATATTGAACCGATTTGATTTAAGATCCCAAGTAAAATCATGTAGCCAAAGGTTTGCCCCATTTTGGGAGAGAGAAGAGAGAGCTGCTGTAGTCGATTATCTTTATGTTAATTTCTATAAGAAACAATACGCGGCAGAGGAAATTGAAGATTTAGAAAAAACCATATTTGATTGCCAAAATAAGTTCCCACCAAAGTCTCCATTGGACGATGAATAAGCTTCTTATTAGTTTACTCTTATTAATTACTACTCCTGCCATGGCAGAACTATCTGCCAAAGAATTAGCTATAGGTAAAGAGCTGTATATAGAGGATTGTTATTCAAATTGTCATAAGGGCGATCCAAGAGATGATCATGTCGGTGTAATGATATTGAATCGGTTTGATTTAAGGTCAATAATAAAGTCATGTTCGAATCATTTTGCTCCTTATTGGAGTTACGATGAGAGGTCGTTGGTAATAGACTATTTGTATGAGACCTATTATGAGCCAAATATAACCGATCCATTTTAATAGCCAAACATAAATCCTGTCCTTTTCACACACACACCTTGTAGATTTTTAAATTCCAATGTATGCTCAGAGTAATACTATAATATTATGGTATTACTCACACAAAACATAGGGAGATAAAGATGAAGAAAATTTTATTAACAGTTCTGCTTTCAGGTGCATTATCAGCACACGCCACCGAGTTGGCACCATCAGACCAAATATCCAGTAATTTAGCCATGGAGCAAGTTGGGTTATTAGTTGCTGATGCATATGCATTAAACAAAGAGGCAGCATCAATGGGATTTGAGTGGCGTGATACAGTAGAGTTTATTAAAAAAGCTGAAGAGATGGCCAAAAATGGCAAGCTAACACCAGCATTAGAAGCCGCAAAATTTGCTAAATATCAGGCTATTCTTTCTATTAGGCAGGCCAATGACCAAGCAAATGCAGGTCCAAATTATTAACCTGCAAAACCACATCAGGCATACATGGGCATAAGTTTTGAGTTTTTCCCACCTAGAGCTGATAGAGGTAAGCAAGCCTTGGCACAGGTTAGAAAAGAATTAAGTGAAATTAATCCAGATTACTTTTCAGTAACTTTTGGTGCTGGCGGCACCACTCAGGATGCTACGTTTGAAACGGTATTAGATATTCAGAAAAATGATGGTATCGAGGCCGCTCCTCATCTGTCTTGCATAGGTTCAGAAAGGCCAAAAATCATAGAGCTACTGAACCAATATAAAGATGCCGGTATTAATCGCATTGTTGCCTTGCGTGGCGACACTCCTTCTGGTGTGCGCGATATTGGAGATTTTCATTATGCCAATGAATTGGTGGAATTCATCAAGTCTGAATACAATGATCACTTCCGGATTGAAGTAGCGGCTTATCCAGAAGTGCATCCACAGGCTAAAAATATTCAAACTGACCTTAAATATTTCGCCAATAAAGTCAATGCCGGTGCCGACTCTGCCATCACCCAGTACTTCTATAATGCTGATGCTTATTTTAGATTTAGAGATGACGTAGAGAAATTGGGCATCGATATTCCTATCATCCCCGGCATTATGCCTATTACCAACTACACCCAATTGGTAAGGTTCTCTAATATGTGTGGGACAGAGATTCCAAAATGGATCTTAGAGAGAATGAGGCTTTATGAAGATGACCTGGAATCACTTGGAAAATTCGGCACCGAAGTAGTGACTAACCTGTGCCTGAGTCTTAAAAGCCAAGGAGTGAATAATTTTCATTTTTATTCGATGAATAGAACCAACCCATCATTGTCAATTGCCAAAAATTTAGTTTAAGGTTTATTCAATAACCATCCGCTGATATAAATATTAAAAGCCGCTTTTAACTCAAATCTAAAAGCAGTATAATATTTGCTTGTTAAAGCGGAGATGGCTGAGTTGCAATCATGCAAGAACTAACGATATTCCGAGGTTCAAATTCCAGTCCATCCATTTTTTTTGGTTATGTAGCTCAGCTGGTTAGAGCACAGCATTCATAATGCTGGGGTCGGTGGTTCAAGTCCACCTATAACCACCAATCTTAATCCCGATTTCGCTCTGAAACCAGAATGGTCTACATTTTATTTATAACTTAGTAGATGGAGAAATCTTTTATTTTTGAACCTTCTTTTAATGAGACAGAATGTTGTGAAGGCATTGTTCTAATCAGGATATAAACCACCATAGCAGTAGAAAAAATGCTAAGAATATGTATAATATATAGTAAGATATTATTAATTAGGAAGACATAAAATGAGTTTAACTGTTTCAGAACATGGCAAGCAAGTCTATAACGCGTATAAAAATAATCTTGGTGCACCGAGTGGTTTTTCAGATGGTGCATGGAAGGATGCAATAAAATCCCTTAATGGATTAAGGGCAAACAATGGCAGTACTCAGGACATGTATGATATGGCTGGGAGAATGAATAAGAGTGTCGAAGGCGAATCTAAAGTCACTCAATCTCAGTCTGAAATCAACCCTGATACGGTGAGGATACTTTCTTTGTGTGCGGCAATCGCAATAGGATTTGCAGGTGCTGATGCAAGTGCAGCAGAAATTGTTACACAGTCAGACTCGGCGTTTCTTGATGCTGTCAAAGCATCATTTGAAGTTATGGCTGAAGGTACAGAGCAGTATGTTGCCCAAGCAAGGGATATTCTCGAAAACTCAAAGATTGTCACCGATTTAAAAGCTAACGCGGGAGATTCTCTTTCTAATATACAGGCTGGAGTAAACAACGCTGCTGCAAAGGTTGCTGCAAATGTGGGAGAATTCAAGGCTGTGGCTCTTGATAAGGCACAGGGGTTGATGGCGAAATTCAGCCCAGGATAGTGCTTTTCCAGTCATAAGTTAGATGCCATGAAATCATGGCTATCATGGTGTGGATTATGCTAAAGATATTAGCTTATATTTAAGTAAACATGGCTCAGAAATGCTAAAACATTAATTAAAACTTTTCCAGAACCCAATCCTCAGTAACGCTTAAAAGATTGAACTTGGTTAAATCGGTTCCAATTGGGGTTATGGATGCATAGTTATTTTCCAGTGCATAAAAATCAGTACCTTCACCATTGTCCGCCTGTGGGCCTACAGGTCCAATATAATAGGAATTCTCTGACTCAGGGTCAGGGATAGCACCTTCAGACATATGTCGAAATCCTAATCTTGTGGTTTTAATGCCCTTTAGATCTTCATAGGGTATGTTTGGAACATTTACATTTAGTATCGTATGTTCATTGAATGGTGCAGTGTCAATATTGGATAATATTTGCTGCACTACTTTTGCTGCAGTTTCATAATTTTCGACATCATTAGAGTCCATGCTAACCGCAATCGCCGGAATACCTAAAAAGCGTCCTTCAATAGCCGCCCCAACTGTGCCAGAGTAAACCACATCATCCCCACAATTAGCAACATCATTAATCCCACTCACCACAATATCAATCTTATCTTTCAGAAAACCACACAAGCCGATATGAACACAATCGGCTGGAGTTCCATTGATATGATATATATTCTCACCGACATTACTCACCTGCAATGATTTGCCGATGCTCAATGAAGAACTAGTCACGGACATATTAATTTTTGGAGCGACCATAACTACATCGTAATTTTTACTTAATTCGGTAAAAATGGTATTAATGCCAGGTGCTAGATAGCCATCATCGTTTGTTAATAAAATTCTCATCTGTTCAAATCCTTTATTGAAAAAGTCGGTAAAGTCCGCCAGTTTTAAAATTATATATGAAAACCCAGATATTGGCTTATATTTAAGTAAAATATAACTTTACAATAACTATACCACCGACACTTATGAAACTTTCAGGAATAATCAGCAAAATGCACACGAGTATCATCATGGGTACAGCACAATACCAATTACCAATTGGAGATAAGTTGCTAAACATAAGTGACTTGATAGGCGAAACTATTAAACTTGAGTTTAATGCTCAAATACATTGTGCCAATTGCGGGGCTCTAACTAAAAAAAGTTATTCTCAGGGCTTTTGTTATCCTTGCAGCCAAAGGCTAGCTAAGTGCGACCTCTGTATTATGAAGCCAGAGACTTGTCATTATCATCTAGGTACGTGTCGTGAACCTCAATGGGGATTAGACAACTGCTTTGCTCCACACATAATATATTTAGCCAATTCAACTGGAGTTAAGGTAGGTATTACTCGTAAATCTAATATTCCCAGCCGTTGGATAGATCAGGGGGCTATTAGTGCCCTGCCGATACTTGAGGTTGATACCCGTTTAAAGTCTGGCCAGATTGAAGTAGCATTAAAGGCGTATGTTAATGACAAAACCAACTGGCGTAAGATGCTTAAAAATGAAGTTGAAGTCATTAATCTTGCCCAAGTTAGAGATGAGCTCTTGCCCAAGATACAACCTTTAATTACAGAATTAGGTGCTACGCCTCTTGATGCCAAGGTTGTGGACATTGATTACCCAGTGATAGAATACCCCAGTAAAATCAGCTCTATGAGTTTTGACAAGACGCCAATCATTACTGGTATTTTAAAAGGTATTAAAGGTCAGTATTTGATTTTAGATTGTGGAGTTATTAATCTAAGAAAGTTCGGCTCTTATGATATAAGTTTGTCTTATTAGCAAAAAATCAGTTTTCCACCAGCCCATTAAAGCCTAACAGGTAGTTCCATAAGGCTATCGTTCCAGAAAATCATTCTTGATTTTACCTAAATATGATTTTAGAATTTTAGCTGGGAATTTAATAAGAGTATCAGTGATGCTGAGACTGGAAATCTCATTGTCGTATTTTGCCGGCATACCGACATTGCAGATGTGCTGATGAATTAGAGCTAAGTTAAAAATCATATCAATTTCAAAGTAATATCGATTATCAATCTTCTCTAAATCTAAAGTAGTTAGACATTGTTTGGTAATAGCGGTATAGCCATTGGATACATCATCCAGATCTAGATGACCACTTAAGATTCTAACGATATAGCTCAGAGATCGATTACCCAGCAATCTCATCCTCGGCATCGCCTTTAATGCCGTTTTGTCTTTAAACCTATTGCCTTTGGCGTACCCACAAAAGCCACATGTACCTTCACCTTGTATAATTGGGCTTAGAAGTCCGGGGATAAAGTTGGCATCCATCTGTCCATCAGCATCCATCTTGATGATGATATCGGCACCATCCCGAAGTCCAGCTAGATAGCCAGACTTAACTGCACCACCAACCCCTAGATTGGTTTCATGCCTAATCACATGTACGCCTTCATCTTTACTGGCATTTTTCCATGATTCATCAGGACACTTGTCATCAACTACATAAATGAGATCAACAAGATCACCTAGCGACCGAATATCAAGGATTACCTTGCTAATAGTGTCTTTTGCTTTATATGTTGGTATAACCACCGCGATTTTCTTGCTTTTATACATTGAGTTATTAAATGGTCTGCTTTATTCTAGTATCATTATACCTTATTTTAGTTATCTTGTATTTTGATTAACTGAAATTTTATATTTCACCAAACCTCCAGAAAGTCGGTATTTTTACGTCTAGCGTATCTTGATTTTTTGATTAAAAGCACTACAATTAAGGTTATACCAAATAGTATAGATACCTGATTTTATCTTTTACCAAACTGAGCCTATATTGGACAAATCTAAGGCCAGAATAAAAGCAAAAAAAGTAAGAGTAAGGTGATTTAATATTAGAAAAGATGGTAAAATATACTATCAAAAAAAATATTAAAGGGAAAGCAATGGGGATAATCAAGAACACCGAAATCAGTGCAGAAAAGTTCACAGGCCAAGTAGTGTTGGAATTTATTTCTGATATTAATAAAAGGATATCAGGGGAATTGAAGCAACTGCTGGAAACTAGCGGTTTTTCCACAAAAACAGGGGAATTGACTCTATTAAACAATGTCAAGGGCTATGCCAGCAAGCAAGTCTTGGCCTGTGGTATTAGCGAAGACAAATGTAGCCAAAAGGACTATTTAAAAGCATTAACCAGCGCAATCAACAAACTGGTAACTATCAAGGCCAAAAGTGTGTTTATAGCTGAGATCGAGATTGATGGTAAGGATGATGCCTGGAAGTCCAGGCAGACAGCAAGGGTTGTCCAAAATTCACTTTATAAAATACCTAAGGTGGGATTAGAGCCCAAAGAGAGCTTTTCATTTGAAGAGGTACTAATAGTAAGTGCCAAGGATTGCGGGAAAGAAGTTGCAGAAGGTATGGCGATTGGAAATGGCATGATGCTAACTAGGGAACTAGGAGATCTACCCTCTAATATTTGTACCCCAAGCTATTTAGAGATAGTGTCTATGAAAATGGCTCAAAAATATAATTTAGAAATCGAGGTTTTGGGCGAGAAGCAAATGGAAGAATTGGGTATGCACTCATTATTGAGTGTTTCAAAGGGCTCTATTGAGGCACCAAAAATGATTAGTATTGGCTATAATGGCGGTGGCAATGAACAGCCGATTGTATTGGTTGGCAAGGGTGTAACCTTTGACAGTGGCGGTATCTCACTCAAGCCTGGTGCTAATATGGATGAGATGAAATACGATATGTGCGGAGCAGCCTCTGTGCTGGGAACTATGCAAGCAATTGCAGAGATGAAAGCCGAGGTCAATTTAAGAGTTGTGGTGCCAACTGTTGAAAATATGCCGGCTCACAATGCTTCAAAGCCTGGAGATGTGGTCAAGAGCATGAATGGGAAAACCATCGAGATTTTAAATACGGATGCCGAAGGTCGTTTAATTCTATGTGATGCCCTCACGTATGTCGAGAAATATGAACCCAAGGTTGTGATTGATGTGGCCACGCTAACGGGTGCTGTTATTGTGGCTCTAGGTAGCCATCATAGTGGATTAATGGCCAATGATGATGAGTTAGCAGGGGAATTGAAAGAGTTGGGGGATAGTGTTTGTGATAGTGTCTGGCAACTACCGTTAGATGATGACTACAAGGAACTAATAAAGAGTAATTTTGCCGACTTGGCAAATATTGGAACTGGTGGTGCAGGAAGTGTTACTGCTGCGGTGTTTTTAAGTGAATTTACTGAGAAATATAAGTGGGCTCATTTGGATATTGCAGGTACGGCATCAGTTGGAGGAGACAAAAAGGGAGCTACTGGCAGACCAGTCCCATTATTGAGCGAATACGTATTGGAATCAAAGAAGTAGTATTTAAATTACTGCCATAAATTAGATGATGTTGAAATCAACAAATATGAAAATGGCCAAAAGAATAAAAAGCCGACAAATTTTTCTTTAACTTTGGAAAAATACCAGGGTTGCATAAAAAGTATCAATCCAATCGCCCCACTAAAAAAATATAACAGAATCACCTTAAAACCCACTAAAAGCCAAGGGCTTGCTTTTTAATATTTTGGCTCACCATCAAAATATTGTTTGAGTTGTCTGCTTTCAGAAGAAGACGGTCCAAATAGTGACATTAGTCCGATCGAAATAAGCATCATGCCCACGCCCCCAAGCTGAAAAAATACATTACTACCCACGCCCCCAATAGCAATCAATATCAATGATGATACCATACTAATTAAAATTACTATTTCAACTATCTTGTTTTCCATTTTTATAACTCCAAACATTATTGCATTATTGTACTTATATTAAAACATAATTACACCGAAAATGTTTTAATAATCTTGTTTTTCACCAATCATAATAATACCTTATAGGCCTAAAATAAAATCAATAATCATGTATATACTTTGGAATATAATTAAATAATACCAAAGTATATATGCCATCATCAATTCAGGCATCAAGGTTATTTTCGATAACAGTCAGGGTTATACTGGCAATATTGATTCTGATCCCAGCTCCTGCCGTATCACAAGACCTTTTGTTTGCATTGCTTGGCACAAACCCCACACCTATAATCTTCATGGTAATTGGATATTTAATGATACCAATATTAGTCATAGCTTCAATCTGGAATCCCAAATTTATAATTGTCATCCCAATCTGTATTTTGATAATTATAATAAGTTATTATCAAAATACAGATTATTGGAAGCAGGGAAAGCAGTCTCTATGTGCGGAACTTCGGACTAATAATACTTGTGTTTGGGATGGGCATGGTTCAATAAGCTGTAAAGCTATCAATGACAAGATTGGTGGCTTTTTCCCTGGATTTGCGAAGCGTTGTCCAAGCATAGCAAGCTGAATTAAGGAAATTATTCAGCTGTTTGTGTCTTCTTGAGTTGCTCATCGTAAAATTCTTCGGCCCGTTTATGGGATATGTCAAAGGATGATTTGCTCGGCATGCCATCAGTAGTCATTCCATTCTCAGTCAACGGTTCAACCCCGAGGGCTTTTCTCTTATGTGTATATTTGTCAATATACTCTAGTTGCATCGGGTTTCCCCCTTTCTTTCTGGTGCGTCCATCAATGGTGTCGTCAAACATAAAGTCGTATTCTTCCCCAAAGTCTTTGCTGTGTATTATGCGAGCTAATTCATCAAGACTTAGTTCGGCCGGTAAACTCATCAGCGTTGGGTTTTCTAAGTAATCTTCCATACGGTTATCAGTAGTCATAATTTTTCTCCATGTAATATGTGCTCATCTGGTTATTCTTCAGCCACAACTAAGATGATATCGGACTTTGCTTTGCACTGGCATAACAGAGCCATTCCATCAGCTACTTCTTCTGGTGTAATACCGCTAGGTGTTTCGCCTTCATAGTCCACTTCCCCTTCAATAATGGTAGCTTTGCATTGGCCACAGGCACCTTTTTGGCAACCATGCACTAAATTAATTCCATGTGCTATGGCGTCATCTAGGATGCAATTTTTACCCTCAGTTTGGAAGGTTTTACCACTGACCTGGTTTTCAATTGTAAACATATATATGTGTTTAATTAATTTAATGCTGACATTATAACATAATTGCATTAAATTTAAAAGTCTAGACTTATAATACCACCTGTGTAGCATAGAAAAATATTCAATTTCGTATATAATATTAACATAATTAATAAACAAATCGGAGCGAAGAAATCATGCCAAAATTCATTAATAAAGTTACAAACATAGATCGATATGCAGGGAGCTCATTTGAGCGTGTAAGAGACGATAGTAAAGATTTAGCCACAGGTTTTAGTAAACCCCCCCAACTCGTAATAAAAAAAATGAGTGGCATATCCAGGCTTGCATTTGTTTCAGCAACTGCAATAATCGCACTGGCAATATCTTCACCCAGCCAAGCAAGCAAGGGCCTAGATGTTCCTGAATCTAACACGGCTCAAGTAGTGGTGGCTTCATCTGACCGGTTTACAGATCAAGTGATTAGTTCTATAAAACACCAATCTATGCAACACGCAGCAGAATCGTTTAACCAACTCACTGATGTGCAACAACAAGAACTTCTGGAAATAAATGACATAATGCACAACAATGCGGAAGGTGTTTTGAAAGATTACCTTGCCCCAGACTTATACGAGCAGGAGAACCACGGAAAAGCCGTTGAAATGATGAACAATCTTACGCCAGCAGAATTGGAGCAGGTCGGGATTGATATTCAAAAGTTAATAGCGTCCATGCCAGAGGTACAAGATAGGATGATAATGCTTCAGAACTCCATTGCTGAAAATGGAGTTAACTCCATTGGTGTAGATGGTAAAGTGCTACCTGCTGATAAAGAAGCAGGAGTAGGAGCAACATTAACAACAACAATTGGCGATAATATCAAAATGACCACCAAACCTATGGCTACCCGCTAGTTTTAACAACAAGCCCAGCATTCAAGCGACCTGATTAAAATTAGGCAATAAAAAACCCAGACTAATAGTCTGGGTTTTTTATGTTTAAACTTTTGTTAGTTTAGCCTAAATCTAGACTTAATGGAGCCAATGGGATTTTATTTCTAACTTCAACAATGTTGCCAGCTACATTAATAATTAAATCTGCGACACCGAAGCCGTTAGAGCCCCCATCAAAATGAGAATATCGGTAATTTATTTTAATGAATAAATTGTTATTTTCGTCAATAAAAGAACCCCAAGTAACAAGATGTAAGCTCTTAAACATACGAGGTACAACGCCTTCAACCAAATTATTACTTTCAAAAGTGACAACATCATATTTGTCATCTTCTTTTACAGCAAATACTAACCCAGCATCCACACCAATAATTTCCTTAATCGCCCGATTTGCAGTCTTTTGCAACGCTTCTAAATTAAAGTTTTCAATGCTAACTTTTTTGCCTAACTTTTTAACTTGTGCTTTGCTCATCGTATCTTCCTTATTTATTGTTTTTGTATACATACATTATAACATATTATTATATTTATCACCGTTTCTTTCAGCAGTTACCCGCACTACCATTGCTATGTTGGCAAACAGAATCCGCTTATAGATTATCGACTACTGTCGACTTACCCCAAATTCGCGTATTATTAGGAAGCAAAAAAAACCCCAGTGCTATTTTTGGCCTGGGGTTTTTTATGAGAAGTTAGTTTGACTTAATTCGGATGATTTGAATTGACCTCAATCGCCCCACCGTCAGCATCAAATAATACCGTTGCAATCGGACAGCCATTTGAGCCACCTTTAAAGTTTTCAAAAAAATATTGAAATCTAATAAATAATTTATTGTCATCATTGATAAAAGACCCCCACGAAACAACATATACAGACGCGAACATGAGTGGTGTAGAATCTACAGATAAATCCCGACTACCAACTTCGACCACATCATTCCTATCATTTTCTTTAACTGCAATAGTGACATCAGCCTCAGCATTAATAAGTTTTCCAATAATTAAATTGGCATTTTTCTGTACAGCTTCTAGGTCAAAGTCTTCAATACTAACTTTGTTATTTACTGCTTTTAATTGTGCTTCACCCATAATATTATCCTTGTATGTTATTGTGTATTAAATAGAAACTAGTAATGTCTCTGTCGATGTGTCCAGTAAGTCATCACCATCAATAAGATTGCCAGCTACATCAAAATGTAAATTAGCAACCGAAAAACCATTTGATCCACCACCAATATGAGTGTATCTGTAATTTACTTGAATTAATAATTCATCATTGTCATTAATAGACGATCCCCAAGAAATCAAATGTAAGCTTTCAAACAAACGCGGAACCACACCTTTGTAAACGTCCTTGCTTTCAAAGGTAATAACGTCATACTTGTCATTTTCTTTCACAGCAATCTTGATACCAGCATGCACACCAATAATTTCCTTAATCGCATCATTAGTGTTTTTCTCAACTTCCTTTAAGTTAAACTGATTGATATCTGCTTTGTTATTATTTTCTAATTGTGATGCACTCATGCTGTTTTCCTGTATGTTGTTTTCTATACATACATTATAACATATTATTGTACTTTCTGCCTTAGGAGTGGAGCTATGAAGCCAATCACTGCCAGCTTATTTCCGGTACGCTTAAAATGATTCTAGTAGCTCTTTCTTGACTTCTGGAGCATCGCCACAACTATCAATACATTTCAATAATATAATAAAGCATTGCCCCCTCAGAGGAGCGTGCTGGACCAACAACTTTGGCTGGATAGAACTTCTCATCTGGGTTGGATTGCGCAATGGCAGTTTCCAAGTCTTCAACGATTTCAACACTCATAGCTGGAACTCGATCACGCTTAATGCGAGGAATGCGCACCACCGCAAATTGTTCTTTAGCAAAGTTTGCTCTGGGATGTGGGTCTAATGAATAACCGTTAACCATTAGTCTGCTGATGCTGGTTTCAAACTATTCTGCATTTTCAATCTCCATTTTAAAATATATTTCCATTATATTACAATACATAACTCAACGTCATTTACCTAGAAATATCAATTTTAATATTCCGCCAGCAGCAAACTCTACATCATTCAGATGTTAAATGTTCTGAGACCACATTAATGATGGCATCGATATGGTCTTGGCGGGTATTTAGTGCGGGTATATAGCCAAAGGTCTTGCCACCAGCGTCCATAAAATACCCCCGATTTTCATCATCAATCTCCTCTAGGGTCTCTAGGCAATCAGCAGCAAAACCTGGACAAACCACTTGAATGATTTCGGTGCCAGACCCTGCTAAGGACTCCAGCGTGTCTTTAGTGTAGGGCTTCGTCCACTCCTCTCTACCAAAGATTGACTGAAAGCAAGATTGCCATTGCTCATCCTTTAAATTAAGGGATTTAGCTAACAGCTCGGCGGTCTCAATGCAATGCTGATAATAAATATCACCATTATCAACATAACGCTGTGGTATGCCATGAAATGAAATCAATAACTTGTCAGGCTCTCCATGCTTAGATTGATATTCCTTAACCGAATTGGTTAATGCTTGTATGTAAGATTTGTTTTGGTAATAATGCTCAATAAAGGCAATTTCAGGCTTCTGAGGCCAGGTTCCTAGCTCACGCTCTATTGCATCAAGGGTTGAAAGGGTTGTAGTTTTTGAATATTGTGGATAAAGTGGTAAAACGATAATTTTATCACAACCTTTGTCCTTGAGTTTATTTAATGCCGAAGGGATAGATGGATTACCATAACGCATCCCCATTTCAAACTCTAACTCTGCGTCTTGCTCTGAAAGCTTTTCCTGCACTCCCTCTAATTGAGCTTGAGTGATATTCAATAAGGGCGACCCAGAACCAAAGCTATCCCAAATTTTAGCATAATTAAGTGCAGATTTTGCAGGCCTGATATTTAGAATCACCACATTTAAGGCTAACCACCAGATAAGCTTATTTGGTGGATCCACCACTCTGGGGTCAGACAAGAACTCGGATAGATATCTTTTTAGGGCTTGCTTGGTAGGCGCATCAGGTGTACCTAAATTAGTTAATAAAATTCCTGTTTTCATATGTTCCATTTTTGTTAAATAAGATAGTGGTTAATCTGGGCACTTTGGTTGCTACTTTGTCCATTATACTAATAAACCAACATCCAGCGCCACTCAAAAACTTTACTTAATTTCATGAGGATATCAACTCCAAGGCCTAAATCAGTCCCATTACAACCACAACTCACGATTGCCAATCATTGCTTCTGTTTTAAATTTAAGTATAATTGGGTATAGTTAATCAGCCTTAATTAATGCTGTATTCACCCCGCCAACCCGAGTAAAAACCATGAAGACAGAAGTGATTAAATGTACCGATGATAACATTCAGGAAATAGTTGCGGAGCAAATTAAGCTATTGGGAGATACTGCTGATTTAAATCATCTTGATGTCTCTCAAGTTACAAGTATTCGCTGGTTATTTGATGAGTCCACATTCAATGGAGATATATCTAACTGGGATGTGTCAAGGGTGATTAATATGCAAGGGTTATTTGAGGGAGCTAAATTCAATGGAGATATCTCCAACTGGGATGTCTCATCTGTGACAAATATGAAGCATTTATTTTCCTATTCTGAATTTAATGGAGATATCTCCAACTGGGATGTTTCGAGTGTGGCGAATATAGAGAGGATGTTTCAATATTCTAAATTCTCTGGCGATATTTCGGCATGGCGTGGCCAGTATTGGGGTCAGGATGAAGATGCCGTGTCGCCTGAGCAGGGAAATGTTTTAAAAACACATGAAGATAGCAAGTCTAGTGTGCCAAACTCACCACCACAACTAACATCCATAGTAATTGTAGCTCTAGTCACCATGGCTCTTATATCACTACCAGCCGCCCTACTTTTGTTTATACTGGGTGGTTTATCAATTGGTGGTTTTTCCATTGGTAAGGCGAGTCTTGTTTTAATTCTTTTTCTTTGGGCAAAAATACTGCTAGACTCTGATGAGTCTATTAAAGTTAAGAGTGGAAAATTTTTCAATTACTCTTCTGGAGTCTTACTTGCATATTTTGCCTTAGAGTTTTTTGAAATCCAACCCTTATTTTCTTAAACCAATAAAGGCGAATCCAAAACGCCTAGATAATAGCGAGATACTGTGCCAGAATTAACAGTTGCATTTATTAGCAAGAACCACCAAAATAAGTTGATATATAAGCATTAATGTATAATATATAAGTATGAGTGTAAAAACAAAAACACCAAAACATTTAACTATTTCTTTGCCAAAAACTCTTGACAATCTTGATGATAACGTCAAGGAATTTTGGAATGAAGAATCAGATAAATTACACTCTAAAATATGGCATCCACATCAAACAATAAGCGATAACAAATCAAGCAACTATCAAGCAAAAACTGGTGAGTATTGGAAGGAAGTTGTCAGACCAACTTATAATAGCAATTCTTCTCTTTCAATAAATATTCCAGATAATTTACTGTCTTTTTTAAAAGAAGACTCCGTCTCCTTAAAAAAAGATGGAACTCCTGTAAAACAATCTGCAAGGACTCTTTCCAATAAAGAGAAGCACAAAGATACGATCAGTAAAAAGATAAGGATTTATCCAGAGGATGAATCCTTATGGATAAACTCACTAAATCAATACCGCCGTGCTTACAACATTTCGATTGAAATGTTTAAGAAAGGCCGGAAGCCCTCCACAGAAATGCGTAGAAGAATCTCTCGAATGATAAAGCATGAAGGTGCTCGCAATGGCTGGATTGATAACGTAAATCTTGTTCAAGAGGCCTTTAGAGAGGCTAAAACTGTGAGAACTGCTATTATCAGAATGAGAATGGCAGGCTCCAAATGTGATTATCGTTTTAAATCGAGAATGGAACCTTGTCAGACTTTTGTTGTATCAAGGATATCACCTAAAAAAAGCATCTATCCAAGAGTGCTTGGTAGTTGTTTTTACACTGAGTCTGTGCCGGATGTTGCTGTTGGTCAAAACGCTAAAGTGACTTATGAGAATAATCAATGGCACGTTAGCGTAAAAGACACTTACAAAGCAAAAGACATAAAGGCTAACGACCTATCAGTCATAGCATTAGATCCAGGTAAGAGAACCTTTATGACTGGATTTAGTGCTGATGAATCCGTTAAATATGGCGACAAATTTGTCGAAGACAAATTATTGCCATTAATGCTAAAAGTAGATAAATTACTCTCTAAGAGAGATCATCTCAAGAAGCATAAATCGGAGGCATTTAAGCTTCAACGCCTAAAAGGAGTTAATAATAGAATTAAAAAACTCAGAGCGCGACAAGATAATCTAGTAAAGGACTTACATCGTCGCGTTGCATTTGATTTGGTTATGAATAACGATGTTATTCTTTTACCAACTTTTGAAACTCAAAAGATGGTGAAACGTTCTGAAAAGCGTAAATCAAATAAACAAGTAGCGAGAACATTGTTAGGACTTGCTCATTATAAATTTAAACAAACACTTAAATGGATGGCAAAAAAATATGGCAAAGTAGTCATAGATGTCAATGAGTCTTACACCTCAAAGACACTATGGGACGGCTCTATCAAAACAAATCTAGGCGGAAAGCACCAATTCCGCTTCGATGGGAAAATTGTTGATAGAGATGTTCACGGGGCCAGAAATATCCTCATCCGCTTTTTAACTAAAGTGAATAACGCCAAGAATGGCGTTAAAGAAAAAGTGATAGATGTTTTATCACCTAACGCAACTTACGCGTTAAACATTATCGAAACCGCTGATCCTTATAGAAATATAAGGTGTTTGGGTGGTTTTGGCGTTTTTAAGTAAGAGCCATTGATATTGCGGTTTATGTGCCGATGATTAAGACATTAATCGACCACCCCAAAGAAACTTCAGAAAACATCAATTTGGTTACCTGGTTATGGTGGACGATATCGGCCTTCACCTTTTCTTTATATTTTCATTATGAGGTTAAGGACTTTATTGCTACCATTTCCTCGTCCTTGCATTTTTTTGGCTGTTTAATAACTACAATACTTGTGATATACTATAGAAAAAAGTTCAGAATCAGTCTGCATTAACTAGGTTCACCAAGAGCGTAATGATTGGTATTTTATGATATAATTTATTAACTTTAATGTACCATCAAAAATCCATGAGCCAAAACGAACCCAATCAAACAGTCATTTCCATCAAAAATCTTTCCAAGGTTTATGCCACTGGGTTTACTGCTCTGGAAGATATCAACTTGGATATCCAGCAAGGAGAGATTTTTGCATTACTAGGCGAGAACGGTGCCGGAAAAACCACATTAATTTCAACGATTTGTGGCATATTAACGCCCAGTTCCGGCTCTATTACCGTTAATGGCTGGGATGTAATAGCTGATTACAAAAAAACCAGGAGTATAATTGGTCTAGTTCCTCAAGAGTTAACCTTAGCTGCCTTTGATAAGGTTTGGGATACAATTAAATTCTCCAGGGGTTTGTTTGGTCGCCCTGATGATGATGATTATTTGGAAACCCTTCTCAAGCAATTATCACTCTATGATAAAAAAAGCTCCCAACTCCGCACTTTATCTGGTGGCATGAAAAGAAGAGTGCTGATAGCCAAGGCACTATCCCATCAACCAAAGATTTTATTTCTAGATGAGCCCACAGCCGGAGTAGATGTTAAACTTAGGAAGGACATGTGGGATATTGTAAGGGGATTAAGGGATTCTGGCGTGACAATAATTCTAACGACTCACTACATCGAAGAGGCCGAGGAAATAGCAGATAGAATTGGAGTTATAGATGGTGGCACATTAAGAGTTGTTGAAAAAACTAGTAGCTTGATGAACCGCCTAGGAACTAAGAACTTGGAGATATTATTAAATGAAAGTTTGGATGGCTTACCGAGCAGTTTGGATAAATATGAGTTGCAATTAGGCCAAGATGGTATGAGTTTACTCTATTCGTATAGTTCCAATATTGATAGTGCTCTTGTGTCTCAGTTGTTAACTGAACTAGCCGGTCTAAATGTATCAGTGTCAGATATTAAAACCAAAGAGAGTTCATTAGAAGATGTGTTTATTAAACTAATAGATAAAAATGATTAATTTTAGAGCAATAAAGGTTATTTATAAAAATGAGATGTTGCGCTTTTGGAACACCTTGTTTCAAAGTATTGCTTCACCAGTTATCTCCACTTCTTTGTATTTTATTGTATTTGGCGCCGCCTTAGGTTCAAGTATTGAAAGTATTGATGGTATCCCTTATGGATTATTTATAATTCCAGGATTAACCATGTTAACTGTACTGACTCAAAGCGTGACCAATGCAGCATTTGGAATATTTTTTCCTAAATTCACCGGTACCATATATGAGATCCTCTCCGCCCCCATATCATTTTATGAGGCCTTACTGGGTTATGTTGGGGCTTCAGTAACCAAATCTATGATATTGGCGACAATAATATTGATGACAGCCAGTCTTTTTATTGATTTCACTATTGCTCACCCAGTATGGATGCTAACTTTTTTATTATTAACTTGCATAGCCTTCAGTCTTCTGGGTTTCATAATCGGCCTCTGGGCAGACAATTTTGAAAAACTACAGATAGTACCATTGCTTATAATTACCCCACTGGTATTTTTGGGCGGCAGTTTTTATTCAGTAAGTATGTTGCCCCCGTTTTGGCAATCAGTAACTTTACTAAATCCAGTGCTGTATTTAGTAAGTGGTTTTCGTTGGAGTTTTTTCGAAGTTTCAGATGTTGATGTATACACCAGCTTAGGCATGGTATTTTTATTTTTAATTCTCTGCATCGGAATTATCGCCCTGATTTTCAAGACTGGATACAAGTTGAGGGATTAGTGCAAAAATAATAAACCACAGCTGGATAAAGGGTGTGGATTTGTAGCAAAAAAGAATTTACCCGGATTAACTATGAATAGTGTTGCCACTGCCATACCATTAGCAAATTTAGCATTAGCCTTCATTCCTGTAGGTGTAGTAATATACGTGCTAAATAGGTGGTCATTATGTGCGGGTAATGCTGTGCATGCAATCTTAAGAATGTTAATCCAATTGCTGTTAGTGGGATATTTTCTTACATATATATTTGCCTCAGATAGTGCTTGGATGGTATTTGGTATCTTGATGCTAATGGTATTGGTATCAAGTTGGATAGCCTTAGGCTCGGTAAAAGAAAACAGGCTAATTTTATATAAATACGCCTTCATTTCAATCGCTCTGGGCGGCGGATTAGTGTTTGTAATAATCACTCAAGGTGTATTACAAATGGATAAATGGTACTCACCACTATACACTATACCTATTGCTGGGATGGTGTTTGCTAATAGCATGAATTGTGTCAGCTTGGCGGCTGAAAGAATTCATTCGGAAATGAGTAGAGGTGTAGAGTATTTAGATGCCAGGAGAATGGCCTTGCAGACTTCATTAATACCAATTACAAACTCGTTATTTGCAGTCGGGGTGGTGTCATTGCCGGGGATGATGACTGGGCAAATATTATCAGGAGTTTCGCCACTAATAGCAGCCAGATATCAAATAATGGTAATGTGCATGATATTCGCAGCCTCAGGAATATCAACAATAATGTTCTTAACCATGGGCAAGACGATATTTGTTGCTAAGTCATCCAGCGACGCTAGCAACTAGCATTGAAGTAGCTTTTTACCACCAAGAACAGCGACAAATGTAGATTATATCTTGCATAATTGAAATATATATTTAAAATATATAACATTAAAATGGCATTTATAACTGATAGGTATGAAGAAAATAGAATATTTGGATTTAACGATAAGTTTTGAGGAGCAACCAGATGATACGCTGAATCAGGAGATTCAGTTTAGTACAGGGGCAATCAATAAAAATCCTGAGTTGTTTAAGATATTGCATACAAAACTAAAGCCAAATGGTAATTTCATTTTCCAAACTTCAGAAAGGAAGGTTATAATACCATCTTTGTCTAAAAAAGTTTGGTATAACCACTATATATATCAAATCATGGAGCTAATAGAGTCTAATCATTTGCAGCTGGATCTACGGCATAAAAACCCCTTAACCCACCTTGAATCAATAGGTGATTTGAAGTCTTCTAAATTATCCAATGATAGGAAGAAAGAGGTTGAGGCGTTAAAGTCCCAGCTCCGTACATATACTTTTTCAAATTAAGTCATGATAATTATTAAACGATTAATTTTGGTAATAATGCTAGCAACCATGAGTCTAGTAAATGCCGAAAGCATCGAAGCCACTAAATTCGTTAATGCCGAGCAGGAAAGTCGCTACAAAAACCTGGTGGATGAAATCAGATGCCCTGTTTGTCAGGGGCAAAGTATTGGTGGTTCCAATGCCGGTCTGGCCAAGGATTTACGCCAAAAGGTAAGAGAGATGATTGTTTCTCAAAATTCAGATGATGAAATTAGAGACTTTATGGTGCAAAGATATGGTGATTTTGTAGTATTTAAGCCACCGGTAAAGAAGGCAACTTACATATTGTGGTTTGCCCCATTTATATTCTTAGGTATTGCACTCTTTATGTTTATAAGGACACTTACTGGAAAAAAAGTAGTAGTCAAAACTGTTGACACCAGTAAAGCTAAAGAGCTTTTAAAATAATATTTTATAATCACAGATGAAAGAACGGTTCCAGGTTGTTGAAGTTGAAAATCAAATCATGACGCTCAAGATCAATCGTTCTAGTGGCTGTTCTTCTTGTAATACTAGTTCAGGTTGTGGTGCCTCAGGCATGCTGGCTAATTACGTGGAGCGGAGTTCTGTTTTCAGCAAACCCCTGGAAGATGGCGTGGTGGTAGGTGATTGGATAACTTTGGAGATTTCATCCTCAGAACTGTTCGCTCGTGCTTTTATGCTTTATATTTTCCCAATTTTTGCCTTGTTTATAGCCAGTTATTTTGGCCAGCATATTTCTGCTACTACAGAACTTTGGCAAATAGGATTGGGTTCAGTGGGCTTTATCAGTGCCATACTCCTGACCAAATATTTTGTAAAGTAGACTACTACTTAATCTGATTCATCGTATTCTTCTAGAATATCAGCGACGTGGTCGAGTAGGTTTTCCAACATTTGTCTACGTTCGGCATCAGTCATATCTTCCCCCGGTTCAGAGACGTAGCTTATTTCGTCGTTAGTTATGATGCATTCACCATATGCATATCTAACTTCTGCTTGTAGTTCGTTCAGTGTATCGAGTGAGTCATCAGTAATATTAGCCATTTTTATTTAATTTTAATTGTAGTTATTGAATTTGAGTTTAACCGAAAGAGCCTAGTGTGAGTTTAATTTTCTTCAATCCCACTCTGGGCTCTATGGTTTAGTATAGGATATTTTTTTCACTATGGAAGTGGTAAAATGGTATTTTTTTCAAAATTTAAATAGTACCAATATAGGCCGGCTCAAGGCTCTTGTTGTTTTTTAAAACCACTGGTATAGTTTGTTACCAAGAGTTTTAATTAATAGGTTACGAGTTATGCTAAAAATATTAACCACATCATTAATATCATTATTAGTCGTGAGCTTCGTGTCGGGTTGCTCGACAGGCAGTAATGATAGTCTCAAAGTGTCGACAGAGTTCGACAAATCTGTCTGGCATGTACCAAAAATCAGTAAAAGCCACCCCAAGTACAAAACCATTATTGTTAACCACCCAATTGCTGAAGTTAGGAAGGCCATCATGCACACGGCTAAACTTGAGGGTTTTGATGAATTTAGGGATTTAGGTACGGCTCTTGTCGTTAGGAGAATAGGTGTATATGGAGATATCCCAGTTCATAAAGAGTTTAAGAACTTCTCAACTGGTGGCCAAGCTGGTTTAATCTTGGTGGGAGTGTTGATGGCAGGAGCTACAATTGGTAATTTTGACCACGAAGAAGGTTCTAAGAATTATTCTCAGCCCGAACAAGTGAAGGCAGTTGTCGGTATTGCTGAGTTTAAGTCTATCAATAAGAATACAACAGAATTAAAGATTAATTTTAATCGGGTATTTTACAAATGGGACACAGAGATGGATAAGAATTCCAGTTTTTTTAATTACGTAAAAAGTTCATTTGCTTTCTGGAATTATGACGATTCAGATTATAAGCTTCAAGAAGTGCAAGAAGTGGTCGATCCTCATATATATGAATTTGCTTTTAATAGATTACAAGGCCTGAATATTGAATAACAATTGAAACACAGACGAGGATATATACTTCTATCGAAAAAAATGTATATTTATGTATATTATTTATTTTTTATTTAGATGACTAACAAGCATAAGCTCAATCAGTTAATATCATTAATAAGCATCCGAGCAATTTTGCTAGCATTAGTTATTATGCTGTATATTGCCGGGCAAACTGTCACTTCAATTACTATCTTGTCAATATGGCTGTTTATTGAGGCTTTAGTATTAAGGGATCATAAGCAAATAAATGAAGTTGCAGTCGGTGTTCATAGTGCCCTGCAACATCATAATCTAAAGGACACCAGTTATTTGAAATTTTTCCGATCAATAGATGAGGATTTTGATTTTTACAAAGAATATGAAGAGATATTTAATTTTAATTTAAATTCCGGTGCTGATGTTCCTTTTATGGTCAAGCTTTTTGAGAACCCAGATTATGATTGGTTTTTTCCATCAATATTTCATGGTAGACATGGATTGAAAGAGCATGACTTCGCTCACCTGCTATTATCTCGTGGATTTAACATAGTGGATGAAATCTGTGTAGTTGGAACCACAGCTGGTAGTAGTAAGAAAATGAACTGGTTTAATACACCGGTATTTTATCTAGCCCAATGGATTTTCTACCCTAGAGTATTCAGGTTTCCGCTTAAGTACTACCCAATTTGGAGGGCTTATGTAAGATACGGTTCTCTACTTAAAAAAGACATTTCTAAAATAACACCGCAAGATTTCAAGGGTAAAAGTGCACTTGAAGTGCGTGCCGAGATGGGTGTGTTTAAGGCCAATCTTATCCCCATTTATAAACAGGAAGCTCTAAATTACGGCGTTAATGCCAGATTGCTAGATGGTCTAGTAGTATCCCAGGAGGAGATGCTCTCTATTGAAATGAACACCACGGATATTGTCATTTCATCTCAACTATTGGCAGATGATTTGTTTTATCCACCAGTAATTAATACAGTGTCCAGAAATCTATTATCTGGTACGAAGTATAAGTGGATAGTGCCTAATACCAAAGAAATGAAGCTGAAAATTCAGGCCTTGAAGGCGATTCATTCAGACCATGAGAATATGTCGATTGCAATCATATCGCAAAAGGATTATGAGGATAACTATGGCGAGGCAGAAGATATATTATTCTACGATGGTGTAATATCTCTATTCAAAACTGGTCATGACCAGTATTTAATCAAGGCAATTTAATATGAAACAAACAAGAGTAATAGGTATTTTAAATTATATAACGATAAGGGTAATTTTATTAATTGTTTTTTTTGTTATATATAATAACGACTTGATTTTTGCAAGTGTTGTTTTTTTGATAGTTTGGATAATTGCCGAGTTGGCAATAAAAAGAGAAAGAGTAATTAATACAGTAGCAGTCGGTGTTCATAATGCTCTACAGCATCATAATCTAAAGAACACCAGTTATTTGAAATTTTTCCGCTCGATAGATGAGGATTTTGATTTCTACAAAGAGTATGAGGAGATATTTAATTTTAATTTAAATTCTGGTAGTGAAGTGCCTTTCGCGGTTAGACTTTTTGAGAACCCAGATTATGATTGGTTTTTGCCATCAATATTTCATGGTAGACATGGATTGAAAGAGCATGACTTCGCTCACCTGCTATTATCTCGCGGATTTAACGTAGTGGATGAAATCTGTGTAGTTGGAACGGTAGCAGGCAGTACTAGGAAAATGAACTGGTTTAATACCCCAATTTTTTATCTAGCACAATGGATTTTCTACCCTAGAGTATTCAGATTTCCACTTAAATACTATCCCATTTGGAAAGCTTATGTTGGATACGGAGCACTACTGAAAAAAAATCTTTCTAAAATAGAGCCTGAAGCGTTTAAGCACAAAAGTGCTCGTGAAATACGAGCAGAAATCGGTATTTTTAAAACCGACCTAGTGTCTATTTATAAACAAGAAGCTTTTGATTTTGGGGTGAATTCTAGGCTGCTGGATGGCTTGTTGGTATCAGAAGATGAAATGTTGGCAATAGAATACAATACTAAGGAGATCATTGTGATCTCGTCGACACTACATGACGATTTATATTCTCCAAAGACAATTAGTGTAGTTAGAAGAAATCTAAAGAAAGAAACTTCATATATATGGATATTACCAGATACTAAAGTTATGAGAGAAAGGGCAATTTCACTAAGAAATATGCATAATTCCCCTAATCTAACAATAACTACGATACCGGAAGATGAATTTAATCAGAACTATGGCGAGGCAGAAGATATATTGTTCTACGATGGTGTAATATCTCTATTCAAAACTGGTCATGACCAGTATTTAATCAAGGCAATTTAATATGAAACAAACAGTTAGCAAAATATTGAGTAAGGATGAGTTGGATGTAGAATTAAAAAATTTACATCAGTGGGTTATTAATAATGGCTATTTGGAAATTAATTATAAGTTTAATGATTTTATGTCTGCTATTGGGTTTATGGGCGAAGTGTCGATATATGCAAATGAATACAATCACCATCCAGAGTGGAGTAATGTATATAATAAAATACATATCAAATTGACAACGCATGATATGGGTGGAATAACGAAATTGGATATTCAATTGGCAAATAAAATGAATTCCATATACATGGCAAAATATAAAAAATGAATGTAAATATATATGATGTTGTGGGTTTAATGGGCGCTCTGATTATTGGCTGGTTTTATTTTTATGCCCAATATAGGTACACTTTCTTAAATACTTTCATTTTTTTCATCGGTAATATAATCGGCTCAATTTTAATAATATCGTCATTGATATTATCAAGCTTTAACCTGCCATCTTTTGTTATTGAAGTTTTGTGGATTAGTGTATCATTTTTTGGAATATACAAATACCACGTGCTCAAGGGTGGGGTGATGGAAGATTTAACTATTAAGCAAAATGAATTTAGTATTGACGGCATTCCTACTAAAATTAATAAAAGGGAATTCACTAAAGAGGATTTGGGGATTGAAATTTTATTTAAACAAAAAGACGGATCAATGCAGGCAGAGACATCCATGACAATGGAAACGTTTCTATTTAATGGAACAACAATGTTAACACCAGCAGCTATTTCAAGCAGTATGATGGGTATTAATGCTGTGGAAAATCAGTGGAGAATAAATAAAAATTGCTATTTTATTGAACTAGAAGAAAGGGACTATTCTAAATCAGATATTGCTGAATTATTTAGGGATGCTGGAGTAGTAAAAGATAAGCTAATAATACGTCAAGAGAATAAGCCAGTGTTATTTTTAATTACTGGTTTTATGAACAAAATAAAGCGGGATGTTGATGAAAATGGGAAGCTAGATGAAGGTGTATTTACATTACCAAGAGCTGGAATATTGTTGTCAGCAGCAGAGTATATTGCTGAAATGGAGATGTTTGGGGCTATTGTTATTGACTCAATATCATTTGAGCCAAATGACGGAGGCTCAAAGACGGGATTCGAAACTACTACTACGCTAATGCACATTAATGAGCAGAAGCAAACGTTTCTACCGTTAATATATCATGCTAAAACGCCTGATGCTGAGGGTAATTATGGAAGTTGTTCCATAAGGTTGGGAAATGTTCCAGTAGGCATCATTCCTGGATACCCAGTGTCAATAAAAGTAAAATAATTTACCCACCGCTAGTTTTGGTCTTTAAATTAAAATCCCATTGCCTCATCATCATACCAACTCAAGTCATATATGCTATCTGAATTCCACAGTTGCTTGATTTTAAGAAAGTGATTATAATTATCAATTAAGAACCATTCAAAGTCATCATCCAATTTTCTGGACAACCTAATATTGACTTCCGAGGTTAAAAAAATTAAATACTCTTGATACTTTTGATTGAACTCATATCTTTCAACAACATCACAGTGCTTTAGCCAATTTTCAACCACAAGCTGCTGCATTTTATCCATTAATCAAAGCTATTTTCCACGCATCCTCATCGCGACAAAATACGGTGGTATATGACTTAGGTCGTGAAGGTGATTTTATTTTAAAGGCGACATTTCTACAAAAGTTATCACCTTGTGTCTGGAAGGTTTCCAGCAACGAGATGGTTCTTGATATTTTTTCATCAGCACTAACCCAGACCGCTTTACTACCACTTGGAAGTTTCTCAAGAGATGACTGAAGGTGCATTTCTGCTGCCTTAGATTCTTTACTCGATAAACCAGAAAAAGCCGGTATATAACTAGTTAATTCAAAGACTTTGGTTTTTCCAATGCGTCTTACAGACGATGCTGACTTATCCACCCTTTTTACATAATGGCCAACGGCAGGAGAATAATACCAAGTTCTAGTTTTAATAACATTACCAGAAAAAGAAATCAATTGGCACGTAACGGGAATGGTGTTAAAGGCACCTGCAGGAACTGTTATCCTTCTCGCATCATTCGTTTCACATGACCAATCCTGAAAGAAAAAACGATTACTAAAGGCTATATCGTTTTTGCTAATATGTTTTTTAAATGACATTTTGTAATCTTCATCCGTAGTTAAAGGCCACATGACATTTTTATCTAAAACCACCATCTCAATGCGACTATTTTTCTTTTTAGTTTTCCATGAAATCCTAGGTAAGGCGAAGTTTCTATATGCCTTATAGTTAAACGCACCACCAGCAGCTTCCCAGTCGATTATATCCCCGTCTATAGCACTAACTCTTTCGATATATCCATTGTTAAAAATAAATACATCATTAACAGAGTAATTAGGCAACTCTGCCCGTATGTTAGTGGATATTTTTTCTCCATGGTCATAGGTTGTAAATGAGCACCCCTGTAGTGAAATCATTAGAAAAAGAAACGCTAGTTTAATAAACATATTTATTTACCTTTAAAAATTTCAGCAACTTGATCTCTACCATAATGTCTTCTTGCCCAATAAGTTAGGGTGTCTTTCAGGTAATTATCTAATTCCAATAAATCCACCGTGCCATTATTGTCTCCATAAGGAGCAACATCAGCTTCACCACTCATTGCTTTTAGAAAAAACTTAGTGAATAGACCATGACTAGCATCAGGCTCCCATGAAGCAACTTGATTCGCATGAGTAGCACTAATGACACTTATTCCTGTGGGAGGAGTAATGGAAGATGTTCTGGCATATATTGGTGAGGCATTTTTCACTGTCTCGCCATTCTGAGAGATACCACTAAAGCAAGATTCTAATACGACTAGGGTTTCTTTAGTTGGTATTTTTGATAGATTATTATACAGCGTGCTAAGTCTGTAACCATTTAAATCTAACCTCGAGCTATCAGAATCAGCGGGGATTAAGAAGCTGTCTTTGTCTCTAGATGGAGCACCATGCCCAGCATAATAAACATAAACCCTAGATTTGTCTTTTTTGACCCAATCGAATAATTGACCCTTATGGTTCGTTTCCGATCCAAACACCCTTAGGAAGTTGGCCTGGGTTCCATTATTAATCCAAATAATATTTCCCTCTAAAATCCCAAGGCCATCTCTGGCAAATTGCCTAAATGCTTTAGCATCCCTTGTGGCTGGGTCATTATTTGGTATATCAATAGAGTTTTCATAATTTTCATTAGCTATAATAACAGCAATATCATTGGATGTATTCGATTTTATTAAAGGGTATTTGATGCCCATTAATGAATCGGGTACTATCGTCTCATATGCGGCTTTTATGGGTGCTGAAGCAATGGCAACTCTAACGTCAAGTTTGTTTGCTATAGGGTTCATGAGCCAATTTTGATTTATTAATCCCATTTCCTCATCCATAAGAATGGTTCTTTTCTTGGCTTGCATTTGCATCAAGCCCGAAAGCTCTTCAATTTCATTGTAGTATTCAAGAAAATCATCTATATCAGACGAATCGCCACCGCCAGAATCGTCACTACTACTGTCTCCACCAGAATCTCCTGAATCCCCATCGCTACTGCCATCATCTCCTGAATCACTATCCCCGTCGTCCCCGTCGTCACCATCGTCACCATGGCCACCATCGTCCCCGTCGTCCCCGTCGTCGTCCCCACCTTTATCAGCATAAGCTGATGATATTAGGGAAAAACCGACCTGATTAGAGGCCATAGTAAATGCCTGAGCAATTAAAATAAATACTAATATTTTAATTTTTATAGATAAATTCATAAATTTTATTTAGATGCTTTAATTTCCGCTTCTAGGTCAGTAAATGCCATGCTTGCTCTGGCTCTAGAAGTTAGAATTTCATTCTTCTTAGTTTCAGCAACCAATTGCTTATTTGCACTACCTATTGGATATTCAGCCAAAACAAAAGCTCTATATCCTTGCTTGGAAGGTAGAATGGCTTGCTTTGATATTTCGTATCCAGTTGTCGCAATGTTAGTTATGACATTTTTAATAACTTTAGTTGTTTCAGCGTGAATTTCAGGTTGCTCGGTGCTACCGGTTTGTGCAATAAAAGAAGTCATCTTAGCGCTAACCCTGCCTTTAATTTTATCTGCCAAACTGTATTTTGCATCAAGCGTGGCTTTATCTATGGCCAATTGCATGTCAAGAGAGCTAGCTGTGGCTGTGGCACAAATTGAAGTAGGACTACATTTTGGTTTTGTAAACCATTCAGGAGCCCTATCTATTGCTTGCTCGGCATGTTCCATTCTTTGCTCCTGGACATATACCTTGTGTTCTTGTGTTCCTGCTTCTGGGATTGTTGAGCAACCAGTTGCTAATGTTGCAAAAATTAGTGGTGCTACGATTTTTAGTTTGTTCATGGTGAATCTCCTTATATTATTTTGTGATTTGTTTTTGTGATTTTGATTTTAAATTACTGTTTAACGACACTGACTTGGTTAATGCTGCTTCAGCACGACTATGTTGCCCTTTGGCAACACTAACATAGGCTAAAGCATTGTAATAGTCTCCGTTAAACTCATTGTAATGAGTCGCTGTTAATAGGGCTTTATCGGCCTCATCGTACCTCTTTAGGGCTAGCAAGGCACGTCCTTGTAAATATAGTACTTGAGGATTTTTTGTCCCTTTAAATTGTTCTTTATTTAATAAAGACAATGCCCCAGTATAGTTTTTATCTTTAATTCTTGATTCAGCCCATTTAATTATATGGTTCTGATCCTCGCTAATTTTGCTAAGTCTATTATGTAAAATTTCTTTTTGCAACGAGGTTAGATTGACCTGCTTTAATTCCTGTTCAATCTCTGGAACCAGGTCTATCCTTGGGATTGAATCAATCCAAGATGATATATCTTCCCACTTATCCAGCTTTGCAACACTGACAGGATTACCATAATAATTTGATTTCTCAATAATTACCACGCCTTCGCCTTTTACTGATTCATTGGAGCAACCAGTCATAATCAAGGTCGAAGCCAAAGTTGTGGCCAAAAGGATATTTTTATTTATTATCATGTTTTTTTCCCAGTATTAATAATTTTATAAGGCAAAAGAGCCTCTCTTCTATTGTTTAAATTTATTTCCGCCAACCACGAGTAAAAGTCTTCAAAAGATGATTTATCCTTTATGGGGGCTGGTGCATCTATAGTCGTAATTATCATCAGGCTTTCTTCCGACATCTCGGTATCATCGATTAATTTGGTCATTAGGTCGTAGCCCGAAGGGAATTTTATAGCCTTATTTGCAGGTACGAATTGATTATCATCGTACCCATTGGGGAAAACCCTCCAAACTTCTTTTTTACCATTAGATCTAGTTATAATCTGGACGATACTGATATGCCTATCATGTGTAGCGGAATCTATATTAATAACCATATTATCGCCTTCAATATAAATCATTTTATTTAATTTTGCCGAAATTGGTTGGTGTTTTGCATCCCTGGATCCAGATTGACACTTTACTTCGATTTTAGCACTAATAGTACACTCAAATTTATTGGCATCTTGCGATGTGTCCAGTGTTGTGTGGGTCTTATCAAAGCCAATTACATACCCAGATAACATTTCTAGATACAACTTAGAAAGTGAGTCCTCAGTCTCGGATTTAATCCGTAAACTCGATGCTTGAAAGTCTGTTCCGCATTTTTTGACAATCGCCTCTTTCTTCATTTGCCTTTCAACCAAAAGACATCCTTCATTTATGCTTCTAAGACTATCAAATGCCATAGTCTTGGTGCTTTTGTATTCAAGCGCCGAACTATTCATCATCAATATGGAAGCACCAGCAAATAAATATAGCTTTTTTTTCATAAATAAAGAGTATATGTCGATGGTCTAATATACTATTCACCACCCAAAAGTCAATAGAGGGTCGTGGATGGTTTTAATAAAATATTACTTATGTAGTATGTTAATTGGTGCAACTATATGGTATAATTAACGTATAGTCATTCGTCTGAATTAGATTTCATGAAAAATGACGAAGATGAAAGATTAATTAGAATAACAATAGTAATAATAAAGGAGAAAAAATGTTAATTTCACTAAGAGAGTTATTAGACCACGCGGCAGAAAATGGATATGGAATGCCGGCGTTTAACGTAAACAACATGGAGCAGGTTCATGCTATTATGGAGGCTGCCGACAAAACCAATTCACCAGTTATTATGCAGGGTTCTGCAGGTGCTAGAAACTATGCGGGTGAACCATTTTTACGCCACCTAATTTTGGCGGCCACAGAAATGTACCCACATATACCGATTGTTATGCATCAAGACCACGGTTCAGAGCCAGCAGTATGTTTACGCTCGATTCAATCAGGTT
>JYMV01007383.1_pt1 | contig 46206 bp, 45 predicted proteins | sample 338911 | NCBI WGS metagenome assembly JYMV01 (sample SAMN03354496, study PRJNA234377) | hydrothermal vent metagenome | biome: Deep sea; feature: Hydrothermal plumes at the Eastern Lau Spreading Center, Western Pacific Ocean; material: Seawater | place: Tonga | collected 2009 | depth 2000 m m | reverse complement strand
CCGCTGCAATACCTAGCGGAGTTTCAAAAATAATCAGGAAGGAATCAACCCGCGCGATCAAACAGATCTGCCCGGTTCTTCCAACTCATCAAACCGGCAGTTCAACAATCTCACCAACCACACCACCCTCACTCACCTGCAACCGCCCCACCGTGATCGGCAGAGTAAAACGCCGGGGCCCGGCGCCACCCGGATTGAAATAAAGCACATCGCCAATCCATTCATTACGGGGTTTGTGGGAATGCCCGGCGATGACCACGCGGTAACGGCCCTGCGGATCGATTTGGAGGGTTTTGACATCATGGAGCATATGGAAGGCGTGGCCGAGGAATTCCAGATCCTGAACATCGGGAAGAGTGGCTGCGCGGCCGGTTTTGTCGATATTGCCACGGATCGCAACCAAAGGGGCGATCTGCTCCAGCGCTTCCAGAACCTCGTTCCGCCCCACATCACCGGCATGAAGAATCAGATCTGAGCCTTCCAAAACCTCCAGGGCTTCGGGACGCATCTTGCTGTGGGTATCTGCGATCACTCCGATTTGCATGCTTACGCCCTCCAGATTCCCCAATGACGCCAACCCGGCCCGTGCGTATGGCCATGCAGGTAAGCATTGCTATAGTGAAACAAGACCACCTGATTCTCAATGTCGGCCAGAACAGGTAAATACATGTCACTCCCGGTAGGATTCCCCCATGCCCACTTATACCGTCACGGTCGCGAATCTTTCTCTGTCGCAGCAGCAGAAATCACAGATCGCGGAGGCCATAACAACGGCCCATAGCACACAAACAGGCGCGCCCCGTTTCTTTGCCCAGGTTTTGTTTTTTTCGACCAATGAGGGCGATCACTTTGTCGGTGGCAGCGTGAACACCGCGCCCCAAGTGTATGTGCACGGCCTGATCCGGCAGGGCCGCAATACCGAGGTCAAGCAGGCCCTGATGAGCCAGATGCTTGAAGAGATAGCCCGAATTGCGGGCATAACTGCTGAGGACGTGTGGATCTACCTGCAGGACATTCCAGCCACTCAGATGATCGAGTTTGGCCGGTTTCTTCCGGCGCCAGGAGACGAAGCTGAGTGGGAGCGGGGAATGACTCCGGGAAAGCGGACCAGGTTACCCGATTAACCGAACGCTGACGGTCAGAGGCTCATCCGACCTATTTTCAAGGTACAGAACTGCCGTAACCTCTTCTTATGGAGTGCATGTTTCACTGGCAGAAATGTGTAAAAACCGTTTGAGTGATAGCATGCAACTTTGCCATCCGATGACTTTCGTAAACGCCTGTTCGCAATTCATCTACACAGAGAACCTACGCGAAAGCCCCGAAAAATAGGTCTGTCACAGTTCCCCCCTGCTTATGAACCAAAAAAATAATCCTGTTCCGATTTCCACAAAGCCTGCTCGCAAGGATCTACACCCGAGGAATCTGCACAATCAGGGCTATGACCTCCCAGCTCTCGTAGAAACCCACCCGGCACTAGCCCCCCATGTAAAAACGAACCCTCATGGCAACCTTTCCATCGATTTCGCAGACCCATTGGCCGTAAAAACTCTCAACGCCGCGTTATTAAACCGATACTACAACATTGTCGCTTGGGGCATTCCGGACGGGGCACTTTGCCCTCCAATCCCGGGCAGGGCCGACTATATCCATTACATCGCTGACTTGCCCGGGCTTGATCAGCCCAGCATCAAGCTGCTGGATATAGGGACAGGAGCCAATGGCATCTACCCGCTACTGGCCTGCCAAATTTACGGCTGGCAGTGTGTCGGTAGCGACATCAATACGGAGTCGCTTGCGAACGTAGCCACAATCATCACCAACAACCCCGCACTCCAAGGTCGCTTCACGCTCCGCACCCAGCACGATAAAAACCACATGTTCGAAGGGATCATCCAAGCTGGTGAGTTCTTTGACGTCAGCGTATGCAACCCGCCTTTCCATGCATCTCTCGATGACGCGATGAAAGGTAGCCGGCTAAAACTCAATAACCTTGCTCGCAGTCGCGGTGAACAAAAAACAAAATCCGAATCCCCTACTCTGAATTTTGGCGGTCTGGGAGCAGAGCTTTGGTGCAAGGGGGGTGAGCAGCTGTTTCTGAAAAAGCTGATAAGAGAAAGCCAAGCGTATTCAACTCAATGTCGCTGGTTTACCAGCCTGGTTTCAAAAGCCGACAATGTTAAGCCCGCAAAGAAGTTGATTCGTAAGCTTGGTGCAGTCGATATAAGGGAAATTGAGATGAAGCAGGGAAATAAGATTACGCGGGTCTTGGCCTGGACGTTCATCTGAGCCGCCCCGAGTTTAAGCCGTTTCTGCCCCGGTTTTCCTCCCAGAATCAGGCCCGAGGGCTCCCTATATCTCGCTCATCAGCCACTCCTTGAAGGCTTTCATTCCGATGGTCAGCGGACGTTGCTTGCGGTAGACCAGATAGAAGGCCCGATTCGTATCCAATTGGATGTCGAAAGGCACCACCAACTTCCCCGATTTAATCTCACGGGACGTCAGGGTGCTATCAGCCAGCGCCACTCCAAGGCCCTCTTGGGCCGCCGCCGTGGCAAGTTGCCCGCTGGACATCTGTAAGCTGCCCCGGGCGGATATAAAATCCACGCCTGATTGTTCCAGCCAGTTCTCCCACTCCCACTTCCGTTTGCTGACATAAATCAGAGTGTGTTTAGCCAAGTCTTCAGGCTTCTCCAGCGGCAACTCACCGTCCAGTAGCCGCGGGCTACACACCGGAACCAGCATAACTTTGCGCAGGAAATGCACTTCAATATCGTCCCACTCACCATTCCCGAAATAAACCGCCATATCGGTACTGGTGCGATCGAAATCCAGCAGCCCCATGGACGCATTAATTTCCAGCTCAATATCCGGGTATAGGGCCTGGAATCGAGCCATGCGTGGCATCAGCCAGCGGGTTAGGAAGTTGGGGGCAACACTGATCTTGACCACGTTGGATTCCTGGTTCGCGGTCAGTCGTTGGGTGGCCATTTCAATCTCATCGAACGCATGCCTGACCGATGAGAGATATTGCTCGCCTTCAGGGGTTAACGTCACCGCTCGCCTGCTTCGATCAAACAGTGAAAGCCCTAAATATTCTTCAAGTGTCTTCACCTGATGACTGACCGCCGATGACGTCACGAAAAGTTCCTTGCCAGCTGCGACAAAGCTGCGGTGTCTAGCCGCTGATTCAAATACACGAAGCGCATTCAGGGGTGGCAGGTGGCGCATAACTTCGCTCGACTGATGAGATTAATTCATCAGTCTGATGAGAAAGGATCGCTTTTTCAAGAGCCTCGTACTCATTACCATAAGTCCTGTAGAAGATACTCACTTATCGAACCAGGACACACCACCATGACTTATCAGGCTCCGAAACTGAACGAACAGGGCACTATCGACATTGATTACTACACAAAGCTTGCATCGCAGGAACGAAGCGAATATATCGCGCAGATGGCAGTGTCACTCAAAGCCAAAATCAAGTCCTTCTTCCACGTGAAGCTGCCGAAACTGTCCATTAGCCATTAATTCGTGTTCCGTTTAGCACTCGATGGCCTTATGTGGAGACTGGCTGGTTTTGCTCAAACTGGCGAACCAGCCTGATTGCGCGTTGAACGATGAAGAATCAGATCCGAGCCTTCCAAAACCTCCAGGGCTTCGGGACGCATCTTGCTGTAGGTGTCTGCGATCACTCCGATTTGCATGCTTACGCCCTCCTAATCCCTCAATGACCCCAGAAAAGAGGCCCAGGTTACCCAAATAACCGAAATAAAAGATCTGGCCAGCTGCAAGGCCATCATTGCCAACCTGACATGCGCGGATTTCAGCGAGATCACTTTTGCGGCTTTCTCGCGGGCCTGACCTCGTATCGCAGATTCAATCGGTGTGCGTTCCGGGGATGCTGTTCAGAAGCTCGGCATTTGTGGGGTATTTCTCAAGCAACTCAACCAGCTTTCTCGTGCCCTCCAGCGGTTTGAGACCACTAAGCGCCCGGCGCAAAGCTCTTATTTTGTCTAAATGTTTCGGATCTAACAGCAGCTCTTCCCGGCGTGTACTGCTTTTCGAAATGTCCAGCGCGGGGAAGATTCGCTGATTCGCAACGTCTCTTGATAAAACCAGCTCCATGTTCCCCGTGCCCTTAAATTCCTCAAATATAACCTGGTCCATACGGCTGCCGGTATCAACCAGAACGGTTGCCAAAATGGTCAGCGACCCGCCATTCTCAATGTTTCGTGCAGCGCCAAACAACCTCCGCGGGATCTCCATCGCTCGCGCATCAACCCCGCCTGACATAGTACGGCCGCTGCTCTTTCGCTCCGCATTATGCACACGCGAAAGCCTCGTGAGAGAATCAATCACAATCATGACGTTGTGACCCTCGCCCGCTTGTTGGCGGGCGATATCAAGAAGCTCATCGGCAACGCGAACGTGATGAGCATAGCTTTCATCCGAAGAAGAAGCGTGTACCTCAGCCGGGACGCTACGCCTGAAATCAGTGACCTCTTCGGGTCGCTCATCGATCAATAACGCGTAAAGTTTAATCTCGGGATACGCCTTTCCCACCGCCTGGCAAATATCTTTTAAGATCGTCGATTTTCCAGACCCCGGCGGTGCAACTATCAAACCTCGCTGCCCCATTCCAATCGGCGTGATCAAATCCATCGCACGCACCGTGAGCTTTTCTGAACCTGACTCCAAACGAATCCCCGGCGTTGGATTGATAGCCACACCGTTTAAAAAACGTTTTTGTGGATCAGCCTCAACCTCAACCTTAGCTTCGGCTTCCTCAGCCACTGGTTTGGCGTCTTTAATGGGTTTCCGGGTTAAGCCTAATGTCTTTCTCGTCATGTCTGTTTGATAGCTCTTGTTTGATAGATATTTTTCGAAATGGGCTGATAACTCCAAGTAACTCTTTCCAAAAGATGCTTATTCGCCAAGATTACCTCTGAGGGGCTCTGTGCTTGCATGAACAAGTCATCATGGCGCTAACACGTCTGTTTTAATTATAGAGTGGAAATGCCCTCGATCTCGGTCACCGTCTTGGCATCCGCCCGCTCAATAATTTTCACGAGGGTGGATTGGATTGTTTCATCTTCCCGGGCATCACTGCCGCTTACAAACGTTTGCTTCTGGGGATCGGCACCCTCTTCCTCAGTAAATGAAACAACGACCTCGGTGGCTGAATCCGGCGCTTTACCAAAGTATTCCAGCGAAACCAACGGATAGCCATGAAAGCCCTTCTTGACCTGCTTTGCGATACGCTTCTTTGCTTTATCCAAATGCATAATAAGGCCTGTCGCTGCGCTTGTTATCTGGGTGCTATATGAACATCCAAGCAACGGGAAGCCTTCGATATACCCGACCATGCGGTTTATAAAGATTCGCTCGATTCATTCGACATACTGGGAGGTTATAGCGAGACCCACGGTCTTGGGCATATCTACATTTTTGACCGAGCCGCTATTCATCATATTGTCGTCAAAGGAAAAGACGCACGCTACAAACAGGTGGCGAAAAGCATCAGGGAGAGATAAATGGATATATATGATCGAGAGCACCACGTCATATGTTTGCGTGGAGCCGCGTACAACATGGCGCTGGAGTTCAAAATGGCAGCGCAAGGCGTGTAGCGTTTCAGCAGTTGCCCTTTTTCGCCTGGCCCGGTGGGCAGAAATGGCCACCAGACTTCCGGTAAGGCCGGCGATCATCGTAGTCATGACGATGGCGATCATGGTCGCGATCGTATTCTCTATGATCTCTGGTGGTAATGGCTGTTCCGGTTGCCGCACCGACGGCACCGCCGAGAATAGCACCATCTCTGCCACCTACCTCGTTGCCGATGGCAGCCCCAATTGCTCCGCCAATACCGCCGCCTAGCGCGGCGTCAGCTGTGTCACCCGCAACGGCCCCCAATGAGGTGGCACTCAGAGATAAAAAAACGAGCAGTGATTTCATTTTCATTGATATAAATCCCATTGTTCAGGTGGTCTGATCTGCCCGGTATGACGGGAAGGAGACCATCTTCTCCATCCTCCCATCAGGCACTTGCCAGTTTTATGAACCATTTGAGAATACCAGAAATACACGCTGCTCCACCTATTACTTTTTATTTATCTTTCAACAGGTTACGAAAGCTTAAGGGATGCGCACTCCTTTCAATTGCAGCCACTGGCCGATCTGGACCTGCATCGGATTCGGGTACTTCATGTATGGTAGGCGCACAAAAAACATCGTCACCCGTTACTGCGGCATTGGGATGATTCTGTACCCGTACCTTGCAAGCAGCTCCTGGGAGATGTTGGCAGTGGGTGACGGGCTGATGTTGGTGCCGCGGTTTGTAGAGATTTAGAGTGCAGCGGGAGAAAATAGCTCTGTCCCAGTTTTCAAAAGGAGCCCGAACACATGGCACAGCAACCCCCGGTCATACTGATAACAGGCGGCGCCCAGGGCATCGGCAAGGGTATCGCCGCCCATTTCCTGAACAAGGGCTGGCGAGTGGTGATCCTGGACCAGAATGCAGACGCCATCAGCGCGTGCAGACAGGATTTCGGCGATCCGAACAACCTGCTACTGATCACCACGGATGTATCCCGCGAGCCCGACGTAGCCTCGGCCGTAGAGGAGGCCGCGCGATGGGGCCAGGGACTGGATGCTCTGGTCAATAATGCGGGGATCGCAGATCCAGACACTGGCCCCATAGAAATGCTTGAACTGGATCAGTGGCAACGAAGAATCGACGTCAACCTGACCGGCGCCTTTTTATTGGCAAAGCACGCGATACCGCACCTGCGCCAACGCCGGGGCAGCATCGTCAACATCGCCTCTACCCGCGCCTTGCAGTCCGAGCCCAATAGCGAGGCGTATGCGGCAACCAAGGGCGGCCTGCTCGCCCTGACCCACGCTCTGGCCATGAGCCTGGGGCCTGATGTGCGGGCCAACAGCATCAGCCCGGGCTGGATAGATGTCACTGCCTGGCAGGCCGATGCGCCCTCTGAACCGCAGCCTCTGTCTGCCACTGATCATGAGCAACATCCCAGTGGGCGTGTCGGCAAACCCGAGGACGTGGCAGCTATGGTGGCCTACCTCGTCTCGCCGGACGCCCACTTTGTGACCGGTCAGAACTTCGTGATCGACGGTGGTATGACGCGGAAAATGATTTACGAGGACTAGGCTCCCGCCGAAGCGTTTGTCGCCAAACGTGACATTCAAGGCGACCGGCTCTGCTATCTATCCCCACATAGCTGAACTAGATTTACTTGATCAGGGATGGGTACAGAGCGGAGTGGTCTATGCGTATCGAGCGAATGGCCGTATACACGGCGAGCCTGGAATATACTGGAAAAGCCTATGCCTTCGCTGGTGGCCGCTCTCATCAGGCTTTCGAAACGACGGTGGTTGTACTTTCAACAGACACGGGCCTCGAAGGCTATGGTGAGGTGTGCCCCTGCGGCCCCAACTACATGCCGGCGTTTGCCGAGGGCCTTCCCTCCTGCCTGTCCCTGCTCGCTCCTGAAATACTCAGCCAGGACCCGCGGGAAGTGTCAGTCATCCAGGAACGGATGAATCAGGCCCTTACCGGCCAGGCGGTTGCCAAAGCGGCCATCGATATTGCCTGCTGGGATCTACTGGGCAAGGTGTCCGGACTTCCGGTTTACACCTTGCTTGGCGGGCTTCAATCGCCCTCCATGCCCTTGCACCGGATTGTGCCACTGGCCGAGCCAGAGGAAATGGAAGAATCACTACGACGTTACCGCGACGAGGGGTTCCGCCACATTCAAATTAAGCTGGGTCATGAGGTTGAAGAAGACATTGACCTCGTTCGCAGGCTTGGCAAACTCAAACAGCCGGATGAGCTCTGGATTGGTGATATCAATGCCGCCTGGCGGCGCGACGAGGCGCTACGTTTTTCAAAAGCCGTCGAGGATGTGGATATTTACCTGGAACAGCCCTGCCGAAGCTACGAAGAGTGCCTGTCGGTCCGGCGCCGTGCCAGGCATTCGATCAAACTGGACGAAGCTTTCAACACCCTGAATGAGCTCCAGCGCGGCATCAGGGACGACGCCATGGATGCCATTGCCCTAAAGGTCAGTAAATTCGGCGGGTTGACGCCATCCCGCATCATTCGCGACGTCTGTGCAGATGCCGGCATACCCATGACCGTAGAAGACGCCTGGGGCAGCGGTATTGTGACAGCGGCTTATGCGCACCTGGCCGCCAGTACATCCCCCAGAGCCTTGTTGAACACCACCGATTTGCACAACTACAACACAGTGCAACTCGCCACAGGCGCCCCGGAAGTCGCCAATGGCCGCATGTGGCTCAGTGATCGACCCGGGCTGGGCGTTACACCGGACTTTGAGCTACTTTCCCTGCGAGACGTCTACGAGTGAATGCCAGGGCGCATTTTGCTGTGGGTGTCTGCGATCACGCCGATTTGAATGAGTGGTCAAGCCCCACTTTCACGGTATAGTGCCCCCATGAACTATCCCCAACGCATTGTCTGCCTAACCGAAGAAACCACAGAGACCCTCTACACCATCGGCGCCGAGCCGGGCGCCAGGGAACGCATCATCGAGAACCCCGAAGACGTTATCGCCCGCCAACCAGACATCATCATCGGTTCCTGGTGCGGCCGAAAATTCCGTCCGGAGCAAGTGGCCGAGCGCCCCGGTTGGGCCGAGATACCGGCGGTGGCTTTGGTACTGCTGATTCGGCGGGAACGGGCAGGGGGAAAATAGATCTGTCCCGGATTTTACGGTTTTTAAGATCTCGCGAACGCGGCTATTTGTGGAAATACCACCTCATCATCGCCTTCCTGCCAAGTCGGGAACTTGATCATGGCCTGCAGGAACACTGGATGATCCAGCCAATCCCTCAGCCATTTCTGTAAATTCGGATAGGGCAGACTGTAAAACACCTCTCGATCGACATGGGCGAACTGGCGTACAAAGGGCATTATGCCAATATCAGCGATGCTGATGTTGCTCCCCAAGAGATACCGGTTCTTGGCTAATAGGCTCTCCAACGCCTGCAAAAACACCTCACCCTTTTGCTGGTAATCCAACTGGAAGAGTTCTGGATGGCGATCCGCGTATTTATAACGATCCAACCAGTGTTTGAATTCGTTATCGTTGCGGTCGATCAGGGCATTAGCGCTTACTAAATCAGTGTTCAACAAACCCTTCGGATCACTCTGCCGCAACGCCCATTCGACGATTTCCCTGCTTTCCTCAATAACGAGCCTCTCAGAACGATCACCTCCTGCCAGTTCCAGAACAGGAACCGTGCCTTTGGGACTGACCGCCAGCATCTGCGCCGGCTTGTTTTTTAGCACGATCTCCCGCAGCTCATCCCGAGCCTAGCGCGCATAGCGTAAGGGCAACGACGGAAAGAATATAAACGAGGCAATGGCACGGTAATAGCGTAGCTCCTGGCTGAATTAACGAAGCCGGTCATTGTAGGGAAAATAAATCTGTCCCGGTTTTCCCATCTCACTAGCGAATACCTTTCGATTTCAACCACTGATTGATCTGCGCCTGATTCATGGCACCACTTTGGCGAGCGACTTCCCGGCCATTCTGAAACAGAATCAAGGTGGGTATGCTGCGAATCGCAAACTGACCGGCCGGCCCAGCGGCTTGTTCGGTGTTCAGCTTGGCAAAGCGCACTTTGCCTCGCCAGGCTTTCGCAGCTTGCTCGAACTGGGGGGCCATCGCTTTACAGGGGCCGCACCAGCTGGCCCAGAAGTCCACCAGCACGGGCACATCACTGCGTCCTGTGTGGGTAGCAAAGCTCTGCTCCGTCAACTCCAGAACCTGATCCGGCCAGAGCGGTTGTTTGCAGGCGCCGCAATTGCCGCCGGAGGACAACTTGTCGGCAGGTACACGGTTCACCTTGTGGCAATGGGGACACACCAGGTGTCGAACGTCAGTCATGATGGATCTGCCTCTGATTGGCTATTTGTAGGAATAATCAGGGCATACGGAGAGAAATCAAGCGACGCGACGTGCTGCATTGCCGGCGTGCGTGGGCAACAAGGGCTGAAAGAAGATCGAAAATAAATCTGGCCCGGTTTTCCCTCGCCGGACGCTTAAGGAATATGCAGTGACTTGGTATTGACCAAGTCACAACAGGCAATGGCTGGGAGTTCTGAGGAAAATCGTGGAACTCGAAAAAGAGTACTACTTGGTGAGTTTACTAAAAGCGAAGCTTGCGCCGGCAGCCCCAACCATCATTCCGATAGCGACTCCTTTACCGAAGCCCATTTCATTTCCATCCTTTTTACCATCGTTGAGACCTGCTCTGTACGCTTTAAAATCGTCACTCCTCTCGGGGTCAAAATTATACTTATCAAACTCTGGCGAGGACTCTGGTTTCTCCAGAAGTCTCTGAAGCAGCGCTCGTGCGCCATCGACTGCTAGGCCGTTAACTGCCGCAAACGCACTCAGTTGAGCTTTGTCACCAAGAATTTTTTCGGCTTTCTGCTTTTTGTTCATTTTCGATCCCTCTTCTATATCTATAAAAGCTACTTAGATCAGTATATTTTAACGTCACTTTAGCACCTGCATTATTGGAACTTGTTGGATTACTTAGATGCTTTTGTATCCTTTTCGTAAACCATACTTTGGGCTAATCTGTAGTAGCCAGATAGCAAAACGGTAAAGACAATAACCCCCAACTACTTCTTCATACCCACCCTCATAGTCGAGATTTCCCTCCCACCAGACTAGGACATGTACGCAAAAGGTGCATGCATGAACACAACCAAATACGCCCAGGGAAAAGACTTTAAGCCCTCATACGGCCTTCAGCGTTTTTCAAGATTTCACAAACAAGTCCCCAAATCTCCGGCGCCCCCGGAAATCACTGCTAACCTTAATTAGGAAACTAAATCTAATAAAAAGCATGGAGCGCCATGATGCCACGCCCAGACTTCCTCACCGGCGGTGAACCAGCACGCCTTATCCCGGTAACACCAGACAGCGCCAGAGAACTAAAATCCGTCTCCGTGACAGTCCCTGCTGAAATCCCTGGGAGTGCGCGTCGGAACCAACGCCACCCTTGAGGCATGGATAGAGCCGGTATTCCAGAACGAGGACAAGAAAGCGGTCAAAAACAAAGACCGACCTGACGGCCTCCTGATTCTTCGCACCGGCCGGCGCGAATGGCGGGCGCTGATAGAGGCCAAGGTCAACAACGACACCATCGGTGAGGAACAAGTATCGCGCTACCTCCAGCAGGCAAAGAACCACAAACTGGATGCCGTGATCACCATCACCAACCAGTTTGCAGCACTGCCGACGCACCACCCCGTAAAACTCCCGAAGAACGCCACCAAGTCCGTCGCCCTCTTCCACTGGTCATGGGCCTTCATCCGAACCCAGTGCCAGCTCCTGCTCAAGAACGATGGCGTTGAAGATGAAGACCAGGTATTCATCCTCAGCGAAATACTGCGATACCTCGAAAGCGACCGCTCCGGCATCAGCCACTTCGACCAGATGAATGCGGAGTGGAAAGACGTCGTCAACAAAGTGAAGAGCAACGCCCCACTCGCCAAAACCAGCGATGAGGTACAGAACACCATCGCCGCCTGGCACCAGGAACAACGGGACCTTTGCCTGATCATGTCCCGCCTTACCGGCAGCGACGTTTCCCTAAAACTGAAAAACGACCACCGCCTGGACCCTGCCAAACGCCTGAAAGACGATGCCGATGCCTTCTGCAAAGCACCGACACTGAACTGCGCGCTCCACATCATCAACGCAGCGGCGGACCTGGAAGTAACGGCCGACCTTCAGCGGCGAATGATTTACAGCTCAATGCGCCTAACGGCTCCTAAAGACAAACAGAGCACCAAAGCCAGGGTTAACTGGCTTCTGCGACAATTGAAGAAGACCGCTCCCACCGGGTTCTTCATTCGCGCCACCAGGCCCGGCAAGGCAGAAACAACCTACCAGGCACTGAAAGACCTGCGGGATTCGCCGGAGTTGCTGGAATCAGATACCTCCAACACAGCGGCCACGACGCTGGAAGTGGTTTATGAGGTGGATCTTGCCGGGAAGTTCAGTGGGCGGAAAGTATTTGTTGAGGAGCTGGAAAAGGCGGTGCCGCATTTTTATCAGGAGGCGGGGCAGTTGTTGAAGGCCTGGACGCAGCCGCCTCCGAAAATTTCGAAAGTTGACAGTGAAGTGAGGGATAGAGTCAAGGATGCGGCCCTAGAAAGATAGATCTCAAAAAATTTCAGCTAACTCTCTTTTGCTCTGGCAAAAGGCGCTTGAATTAACAGGGAAGATCAAATAAATTGCTTATAAATACCAATAATGTCAAAGGGTTGCAGGCATGAAAAGCTTTTCAGTGAAAATTTTCTATAGCTACTCACATCAAGATGAGAAATATCGAGATCAAATGGAGAAATTTTTAAAATTGCTGCAAACCCAAGGATTAGTTGAGCACTGGTATGATCGTAAAATTTTAGCTGGTCAGCATATCGAAAGGATCATCGAAGATGAAATTCGGTCCTCAGACATCGTAGCATTCCTTATAAGTGTTGATTTCTTATCTTCAAATGCATGCCAAAAAGAACTTTCCCTAGCAAAAGAGTTGGCAGAACAAAATGGAAAGAAGTTAATCTCTGTAATTGTTCGTGAGTGCCCATGGCAAGACCATGATAGCATTGCACCGTATCTAGCAACTCCCCGAGATGGAAAAGCTATCAATACCTGGCAAGACGAAGATGAAGCGTGGACATACGTTTACAATGACTTCAAAAATGTAATCATGGACCTAAAAAAAAATTTTGAAGTAAAGGAAGATTTTTTAAAGGAACTAAAGTCTTTAGAATTTTGCTCCCAATCCAATCAAGACCTGGACTTCTCAAAGATCTTTGTATTTCCTAACCTGAGCAAAATTTCAGAAAAGGATGAAAAGCAAGTAAATATAAAAAATTCGTCGGACCTACGAAAATATAAAAAATTGATAATTCACGGGGATACTCAAAGCGGGAAAACAAAATTATGCAGCCACCTATTTCTGGAAGCCATTAATGACAAAAAACCTGCTTTATTTGTTAACCTAAACGCCTTTGCGCACAAGAAGCCATCACTCTCAAATTTACAAGAACTTTATGAAAGCCAATATCACGGAGATTTTCAATGTTGGTTAAAACAAGAAGAGAAAACTATAATTTTTGATAACCTCTCTCACGAAAAGAACTGCTTAGACCACATTTCGTTCGCAGAGAAACATTTTGATAAAATCATACTCTCCACATCAGATGATGACTACAATTCATACTTTTCTGACGAAATAAGGCTAGCACATTACACGCCTGTATCAATACTACCCTTCACTCATGTAAAACAAGAATCACTCATCAAAAACTGGCTTCAAGAAAGCAAAAAAGAAAACAACCTTGAGGGCCACCACGGAAAAATAGACCAAATCGAAAACAACATCAACTCAATCATAATACATAACAAAATACTTCCAAGATATCCGTTTTTTATTCTGTCTATACTTCAAACATATGAGGCATTCATGCCTCAAAATATTGAAATTACAGCGTATGGGCATTGTTACTATGCTCTGATAGTGGCACACCTTGTGAAATCTGGGGTTGAACCAAAAGACGAATCCATATCTGCATGCTTTAATTATTCAAGAAATCTAGCTTTCGAAATTTTTACAAAAAACCCCAAAGAGCTTTACCTTACAAATGAACAACTGAAGTCATTTGATGATCGCTATAATGAAAAATATATAATAAACAAGTCACTTATAAACAGACTTAAAGGCAGATATGGAATACTAAAGACTGAAACAAATGGAAACATTTGTTTTAACCTAAGCTACAGCTATTATTATTTTCTCGGCGGTTACTTATCAAAACACTATAACGAAAACAAAATTGAAGATATTGTGAGCGAACTAATCGAGAACAGCCATAAAAAGAATAATTCAACAACACTTATTTTTACGATACATCACGCACATGACTTAAAAATAATCGATGAAATCCTCACTCACACCGCCTGTGCGATCGATCAACTAGCACCGGCCACGCTGGATACCGATGAGACTGAGATATTCTATGAGTTGCTGACCGCAATTCCTGAGAAACTTGAATCCAATGGTGTAAAAGAAGATAGAGAATCCGAACGAGCGCGACGAGACTTGGTTGAACAAAAAGATGAAGAACTATCAGAAATTGAAAATATAGATGACTCTGAAAGAGACAATAAAATCCTAAATGATATATATCACTGCAACAAAAATATAGAAGTTTTGAGCCAAGTCTTAAGAAATAATGTTGGAAACCTAGAGAGAAAAAAGATAGCTGAAATAGCAGAGACAATCTGTGATGCCGGCCTCAGGCTATCAAGATTATTAGTTACGAGTAAAAACGAAATAAATGAGCTTATCAACTATATTCATGAGAGACTTCGAATCAGTGGATCAGATAATGATAAAATTGATTTAAAGATCAAGGAGGACGATATTAGAAAAGCAGTAATTTTTCACGTTTTCTTATGGATAATGTCGAACATAGAAAGGGTGGTTTCTTCCATAAACAAGCCAGAAATTAGCCCCGTAATAAAAGAACTTTCATTACTAAAAAATACACCTGCTTACAAAATAATTTATTACTTCTTCTCTCTCGACACCTCTGAAAATTTTACCAAAAGAAACAAAGAACAACTCGAAGGACTAGTTAGAGAGTACCAGGGAAAGGAGCACTCTTTTTTGCACAGAATTATTTCTATTCGAACTCAGCAGTTTATTAACACACATGAGATAGAAAGCTCAGTTTATCAGTCTGTATGTAGCACGTTGAAGATCGATTACAAGCCCAAGTTCAAAGGTAGAATATCGACCTAACAAAAAGGCTCTCAAAACGTCTTCCATTTGGGCATTTCTACCCCCTGAAAGGGTGAGTCTCGAGAGGGTCGACACCCAACTCCCAAGTAGTGAACGTTTGCTCTCTCACCCAGAAAATAATTCCCGGTTTTCTCAACTCACCACAGCCTTGGACTTCCCTTCCGGGGATATTGATAGAGTTTATGAGTGGTTGTAAGCTTTGATCATGCTCTATTACTCGGGAGTTCGAAGTGTTGACGAGGTTAGTATCTTTAGTAACGCTCACGTTCTGCACACCAGAAACCGAATGCGGGGGTCAGGTTCACAGCTTCTAAACTGTCAAATGCTTCTTGATCAACCAATCCGACAACTCAACAATCCCCCCCTCAGCAACCCGCCTCCCCCGATCCAAAATCGCAAACCGATCCGCATACTTCCGCGCAAACGGCAACTTCTGCTCAACCAGCAACACCGTCAGCCCGTCTTCTTCGATGAGGCGGCGAATAACCTCCCCAATCTGCGCCACAATATTCGGCTGAATCCCCTCCCCCGGCTCATCCAGAATCAGCAGCCTGGGCTCAATCACCAGCGCCCGGCCAATGGCCAGCTGCTGTTGCTGCCCACCAGAAAGGTCACCGCCTCTGCGGTGTTTCATTTCCTTCAGCACCGGGAACAGCTCATACACCCGCTCGGGAATCTTCTTGCTGCCATCCTTACGCACGGCCAGGCCGGTACGCAGGTTTTCCTCCACGGTCAGCAGCGGGAAGATCTGTCTTCCCTGGGGCACGTAGCCGATACCCAGTCTTGAGCGGTCTTCGGTTTTCTTTTTGGTGAGCTCCACATCCTGCGCAAACTCGATGCTTCCGCTTGTAGTGGTTTCCTCGCCCATGATGCATTTCATCAGGGTGGTTTTACCCACGCCGTTGCGGCCGCACTGGCCCTGGGGTACGTCCAGGTCCAGATCCCAGAGGGTGTGGCTTTCTCCGTAGTATTGGTTGAGCTTCTGGATCTTGAGCATTACGCCTCCTCCCCGAGGTAAACCTTGATCACTTCCGGGTCGTTGGAGACCTGGTCCATGGAACCTTCGGCCAGCACGCTGCACTGGTGCAGTACGGTCACCTGGCGGGTAATGGAGCGCACGAAGCCGATGTAATTGCTCGGCCACCATGACGGACTATTTGCAGACCAGATTGTTTACTGAGAAAAAAGCCGCACGGGATCCCGAACGGCTTCTAGTTTCGCTTACTTCTGTAATCGGCTATCAGGCAGCCGCCAGATATGCCCCAGCAACCGCCAACACACCACCAATACCACGGCTAAACCGGCTGTCAGCCCTCAGCAACAGGCTACCCAGCCCACGTCCAACCAGGGTTATGGCGAGAGTAGCCATGGAGAAACCGGCCAGGTAAGCCGCGAGCGTGGCGCCTGCAGGCATTTCTGTACCGTGGGCAAAGCCGTGGAACAGCATGAAAACGCCGACGAGCGTGCCGCCAACAGCAGTGGGCAATTTGGCCAGGGTGGCGATGAGAATGCCGGCCACCAGTACGGAGAAGGTAATACCGGTTTCAACACTCGGCAGGCTCATCCCAGCCCAGGCAATCCCCGCACCCAGCACCATCCCGCCAATCACAAACAGCGGCGTAATCTGCTTCATGGTGTTGCTCTGGCGCACGCTCCAGAACCCGATAGCAGCCATGGCCAGCAGGTGGTCCAGGCCCAGCATCGGGTGCAGCAGGCCGCTGAGGAAGCCGCTTTCTGCGTGGGCGCCATGGCCGGTGTGGGCCGCTGCGGTGGTGGCGGTGAGTAGCAGGCCGGCGGCCACTAGGAGTTTGGTCGTCTGGTTCATGGTGTTCTTCCTTGTGTTGCTGAATTCGGTGTTTGTGGTTCGGTGTCAGGCGGTTTCGGCCACTTTGTTGGGGCGCCGTTCCGGCAGCATGCCGCGCTCGAGGATGAAGCTGATGATGGTTTCCAGCCCTACTCCGTCGTACAGGTTGGTGAACACAAACGGGCGCTCGCCGCGCATTTTCTTTGAGTCCCGGTTCATCACATCCAGGGAGGCGTGTACCTGTTCGGCGATGTCGATTTTGTTGATAATCAGCAGGTCGGATTTGGTGATGCCGGGGCCGCCTTTTCTGGGGATTTTGTCGCCGGCGGACACGTCGATCACGTACAGGGTCAAGTCGCTCAGTTCCGGGCTGAAGGTGGCGGAGAGGTTGTCGCCGCCGGATTCGACCAGTACCAGTTCCAGATTGGGGTGGCGGCTTTGCAGGTCGTCGATGGCGGCCAGGTTCATGCTGGCATCCTCGCGGATGGCGGTGTGGGGGCAGCCGCCGGTTTCTACGCCCAGGATGCGGTCGGCTGGGAGGGCATCGTGTTTCAGGAGGAAGTCCGCGTCTTCCCTTGTGTAGATGTCGTTGGTGACGACGGCGATGTCGTAGTGATCTTTTAGGGCTTTGCAAAGTTGACGCAGCAAGGCGGTTTTACCTGAGCCAACCGGGCCGCCGACTCCTACTCTCAGACAATGTTTCATGGCGTGTTCTCCGTTTCTCTAATCAAGATCGTTTTTGTTCAGCTTCTGAAAAGCCGTGAATACTGGGTTTCGTGGTGTGCGCTCGCGAGCGCGAGGCCGGGCAGTACCGGGCCGAGTTCGTTGTCTTCCCGCGTCAGCGCCTGGTCGACGGCGTGTACCAGTTTGGGGCGCAGCCGTTCGGTCAGCCGCTGGGCGGCGGTGTGGCCCAGGGGCATGGCTTTGCAGGCGACGGCGAGTTGGTTTTCCAGCCAGGCCCAGGCGAAGCCGAGCAGGGTTTGGCGCACGGGTACGTGGCGCATGTGGGCGGCCCAGGCGAAGACAGTGACGTAGCCGGGGTCTTCCGGCATTCGGCCTTCGGCCGGCATCAGTTCCAGGCTGCCCAGCAGGCGAATGAGCGCAGAGCCCAGGCGGGCGTCTTCGTCGCTCAATTCAGCGGTCTCGCGGGTGGCGTGCAGCCATTGGTTCCAGTGGACCAACTCGGCGCTGTCGCTGTTGGCCCAGGCGGTTTGCAGGCGCACGAGCAGGGGCAACTCGCAGCGGGTGAGGCCATCTTCCAACACGCCTTCCAGCCAGTCGCCCAGTTGGTCTTCGTTGTTCACCCAGCCCAGTTCGAAGGCGCTTTCCAGGCCTTGGGACCAGGCGAAGGCGCCGATGGGCAGTGCGGGGCTGACCAGTTGCATCAGGCCCAGCAGGGACAGGTCGCCGACGGCGGTCTGGCTGCTGTCAGTGAGCATGAGGGTGGTCATGGTCGTGCCCGTGGCTGTGATCGTGTGAATGGCCATGGCCGTGAGCATGCCCTGCTTGGGCGTAGGCCCCGGGTTCCGGGTCGAAGGGGGCCTGGTGGTGTACCAGGGTGGCGCCCAGACGTTCGGCCAGTTCTTCCAGTACGTGGTCTGGCGGGAAGCGCACCCATCCGGTCTTTCCATCTGTTGCGGTGTCTTCGCTGCCGATGGACAGCGACACATGACGGTTGCCGAGGTGGTAGCACAACCGTGCCAACGGCAGACCGGGTTCAATGCGGGCGGTGACCACGGGTTCGTCGGCGGCGCGGATGCGGATGATTTCGCCGCTTTGGGCCTGCAGGAATTCGCCTTCTCGCAGCACGGGACCGCGGTCGAGAAACAGGCCAACGTCGTAGCCGGTGTCGGTTTTGGCGCGCAGGCGGCCGCGCATGCGCAGTTCGAAGGGCAGCGTCAGGTGGTCGTGGATTTCGCTGGTTTCCACTGGGCCGATTCTCTGTGTCAGCTCAAGCATGTCGGGCTCCTTAAAAAAGATGATATAGCTGTGCCAGCGGCAGTTCGGTGGCGGGCTCGCAGGTGAGCAGTTCGCCATCGGCGTGCACTTCGTAGGTTTGTGGGTCCACGGTCAGGTGTGGGCAGGCGTCGTTGAGTTTGAGGTCGCCCTTGCGAACGCTGCGCACGTTTTTACAGGCTGCGAGGGTGCTGTTCAGTCCCAGTTCCTTGCCAATGCCCGCATCCAGCGCAGCCTGGCTGACAAAGCTCAGGCGGGTGGCACTGGCGGCCCGGCCCAGCGCCCCGAACATCATGCGGTAGTGCACGGGCTGGGGCGTGGGGATGGAGGCGTTGGGGTCGCCCATGGGGGCCGCTGCGATCATGCCGCCTTTGACGATCAGGGCGGGTTTTACGCCAAAGAAGGCCGGGTCCCACAGCACCAGGTCCGCCAGCTTGCCCACTTCCACGGAACCCACTTCGTGCGCAATGCCGTGGGTGATGGCGGGGTTGATGGTGTATTTGGCGATGTAGCGTTTAGCGCGCAGGTTGTCGGCGCCCAGTTGTTCGTCGTCCGGCAGCAGGCCGCGCTGTACTTTCATCTTGTGGGCGGTCTGCCAGGTACGGCACACCACTTCCCCCACCCGGCCCATGGCCTGGGAGTCGGAGGCGATCATGGAGATCACGCCCATGTCCTGGAGGATGTCTTCCGCGGCGATGGTCTCGCGGCGAATGCGGGAATCGGCGAAGGCCACGTCTTCCGGGATGTTGGGGTCCAGGTGGTGGCAAACCATCAGCATGTCGAGGTGTTCGTCGATGGTGTTGACGGTGTACGGCCGTGTGGGGTTGGTGGAGGACGGCAGTACGTAGTCTTTGGAGCAGGCGGTGATGATGTCGGGGGCATGGCCGCCGCCGGCGCCTTCGGTGTGGTAGGTGTGGATGCAGCGGCCTTTGAAGGCGGCCAGGGTGTCTTCCACAAACCCGGATTCGTTGAGGGTGTCGGTGTGGATGGCGATCTGTACGTCGAACTTGTCCGCCACGGTGAGGCAGTTGTCGATGGAGGCGGGCGTGGTGCCCCAGTCTTCGTGGAGTTTGAGGCCCATGGCGCCGGCTTTGATCTGCAGTTCGAGGGACTCTGGCAGGCTGGCGTTGCCTTTGCCGAGGAAGCCGATGTTCATGGGCATGTCGTCGACGGCCTGGAGCATTTTGCCGATGTGCCAGGGGCCGGGGGTGCAGGTGGTGGCATTGCTGCCAGTCGCCGGGCCGGTGCCGCCGCCAAGCATGGTGGTGATGCCACTCATCAGGGCTTCTTCGATCTGCTGGGGGCAGATGAAGTGGATGTGGGCGTCGATGCCGCCAGCGGTGAGGATTTTGCCTTCACCGGCGATGATTTCGGTGCCGGGGCCGATGACGATGGTGACGTCTGGCTGGGTGTCTGGGTTGCCGGCTTTGCCGATGGCGGCGATGCGGCCGTTTTGCAGGCCGACGTCGGCTTTGACGATGCCCCACCAATCGAGTATCAAGGCGTTGGTGATGACGGTGTCCATGACGGTGTCGTCGGCCCGCTGGCTCTGGCCCATGCCATCGCGGATGACTTTGCCGCCACCGAATTTTACTTCGTCGCCGTAGTGGGTGGCGTCGTTTTCAACCTGGATCCACAGTTCGGTGTTGCCCAGGCGGACTCGGTCCCCGGTGGTGGGGCCGTACATGTCGGCATAGGCTTGTCTTGTTATCTTCATGCTGTCCCTCGTTTTTGCTTGGGTGCCTGGGTTACTGAGGCCTAAAACTTCGGTGCCTGGGCCGGTCGGATAGGGCTTTCCAGGAAACGCTACAAGCACATCCATGTGCGCTTGGGCTCCGCCATCCATGGCTCCGCACATTCCTGGAAAGCCCTATCCGCCCGACCCTCAGAGTTCATTCGGGCCTTCTTTAACCCCTTGCTCCTGTTGTCCTCAGTTCTTGTCGAGTCTTCCCATGACTTCTTGGCGGAAACCGTAGATTTCGCGTTTTCCGGCGAACGGGATAAGGGTCACTTCTCTCGTTTGGCCGGGTTCGAAGCGGATGGCGGTTCCGGCGGCGACGTCCAGGCGGTAGCCCTTGGCTTTGGCCCGGTCGAAGTCCAACGCGGGGTTGGCTTCGGCGAAGTGGTAGTGGGAGCCGATCTGGATGGGGCGGTCGCCGGTGTTGCCGACTTCAATGGTGATGCGTTGGCGGCCTTCGCAGAGTTCGATGTCGCCGTCTTTTAACTGGTATTCGCCGGGGATCATGGCAGCCTCCTCAAACTATGGGGTTGTGGACGGTGACGAGTTTGGTGCCGTCGGGGAAGGTGGCTTCTACCTGGACTTCGTCGACCATGTCGGCCACGCCTTCCATGACGTCGTCGCGGGTGAGGATTTCGGTGCCGGCGGTCATCATTTCAGCCACGGTGCGGCCTTCGCGGGCGCCTTCCATGATTTCTGCGCTGATCAGGGCGACGGCTTCTGGGTAATTCAGCTTCAGGCCTTTGGCCTTGCGGCGCTCTGCTAACAGCGCTGCGGTGAATAGGAGCAGCTTGTCTTTGTCTCTGGGGGTTAGTTCCATTTTTGTTCTCCTGATGACTTGGAGTTTGTCGGCAGGAGGGAAGAGCTGTCCGGGATACGCTGTTAATACGTCCATGTACGCTCGGAAAAAACATCCATGTTTTTTACGATCCCGGACAGCTCTTCCCTCCTGCCTTGTCTGAATTCTCGGTTGCTTGCCGGATTAACTCCGTTACTCCAAACAACTATTTCTGACCCAATCGAGCTAGTGCGCTAACTCGAATGTCCGCTGAACAGGGCGGGGCGAACCGTCCGGGGATGTCGAAAACATAGATGTTTTCGTCAAGCGTACAGGGACGTATTCACAGCGTGCCCCGGACGGTTCGCCCCGCCCTGTTCCCGCACCAACCATCAAGTCAACCAGATCCGCGGAACAACCGCGGACTGGCCGGCCAACAGAGGCCGAAGTACCTCCCAGGCCCGCTGGCAAACATCCCAGGCTTCGTTTCTTTCATTACCCAGGTACCGCAACAACACAACGCCACGCCGGCGTGTGATGGCCCAGTGGGCTGAAGCCGGCAGTTGTTCACGGATGGCTTCGATGGCGCCGGCTTCGTCTTCCAAACCAACCACCCACAAGGTCGCCTGAACGGTGGCGCCGCCCTGCCCCCATTTGCCGTTGAAACGGGCGTGTGTGGGGTCTAACAGTTGGCGCTCCAGCCACAGCGGTTTGCCGTTCATAGTCAGGCTGAAGCGTTGTTCCATATGGCCAGTAACGAACGGCAGGTTGCTGGCCGGGCGGCCCAAGGCGAGAATTTCCCAGCCCAGGCATTTGGCGCCGGTTTCCAGTTCAATGGTGGTGGTCTGCTCGCCCCGGGAGCCGTTGAAGCCGAGGGTTTCCTGGGGCAGGTATTCAAGAACGCCGCCGTTGGCGACGTTCAGGTGTGTGTGCTGCGCCCAGGCGACGCCGTTGCGGTCCGCTTTGTAGAGTTTTGCCGCCGCCGGGGTGGTCACCAGGGTATGGGCGCCGCTTCCAACCGTTACGTTGATAGTCAGGGCATCGCCGCTGACCAGGCCGCCGGGCGGGTGTAGCAGGTACACGTGGCAGCAGCCGGTTTTGCCTTCCGGGTAGAACGGCCGCTGTACCCGCAACGGGCCCTTGAACCGGGTGCGGGTCATGCGGGTGACGTGCGTGCCCTGCTCCTGCCTGGCGTCGAAGGCCAGGTCCAGGGTGGCGGCCCAGCGCCGGTCCGCGTCGAAGCGGTGGCCGGAGTCGTGGGCCGCGTCGGCGGCGTTGAGGGCGATCGATTCGTAGGCGGTCATACCGTCAGGTGCTTCTTGATGAGTTCATCAGACAGCTCGGCAATCTCGCCCTCGGCGACGCGGCGGCCGCGGTCCATGATGGCGAAGCGGTCGGCGTATTTGCGGGCGAAGGGCAGTTTCTGTTCCACCAGCAACACCGTCAGGCCGTCTTCCTTGATCAACCGGCGGATGACTTCGCCGATCTGGGCGACGATGTTGGGCTGGATGCCTTCGCCGGGTTCGTCGAGGATCAGTAACTGAGGCTCGATCACCAGGGCGCGCCCGATGGCGAGCTGTTGCTGCTGGCCGCCGGAGAGGTCGCCGCCACGGCGGTTTTTCATTTCCTTGAGCACGGGGAACAGCTCGTAGATGCGCTCAGGGATTTTCTTGCTGCCGTCCTTGCGCACGGCCAGGCCGGTGCGCAGGTTTTCTTCCACGGTCAGCAGCGGGAATATCTGCCGGCCCTGGGGCACGTATCCGATGCCCAGGCGAGAGCGCACTTCCAGTTTCTGTTTGGTCAGTTCGGTGCCGCCATCAAACTGGATGCTGCCGCTGCTGGTGGTTTCCTCCCCCATCACGCATTTCATCAAGGTGGTTTTGCCCACGCCGTTGCGGCCCATCACGCAGGTGCACTGGCCTTTGGGCACGTCCAGCTCCAGCTCCCACAGGGTGTGGCTTTCGCCGTAGAACTGGTTCAGTTTTTCGATCTTGAGCATTTGGCTTTCAGTTGGCATCAGGCTTCCTCCCCGAGATACACCTTGATCACTTCCGGGTCGTTGGAGACCTGGTCCATGCTGCCTTCCGCCAGCACGCTGCCCTGGTGCAACACCGTTACCTTTCGGGCGATGGAGCGCACGAAGCCCATGTCGTGCTCCACCACCACCACCGACTGCTTGCCGGCGAGGCTGGTGAGCAGTTCGGCGGTGCGTTCCATTTCCTGTTCGGTCATGCCGGCCACGGGTTCGTCCACCAGCAGCAGGCGCGGCTTCTGCATCAGCAACATGCCGATTTCCAGCCACTGCTTCTGGCCGTGGGAGAGGATGCCCGCCAGCTGGTTTCGCAAGTCCTGCAAACCGATGGTTTCCAGTACTTCGCCGATGCGTTCGCGAAACTCCGCTTTCATGGCGGCCCGCAGGGTGGGAATCACCCGCTTGTCGGTGGCCATGGCCAGTTCGAGGTTTTCGAACACCGTTAAGGCTTCGAATACGGTGGGCTTCTGGAACTTGCGGCCGATGCCGAGGGTGGCGATCTCCGGCTCGTTCATGGTCAGCAGGTTGTGACGGCTGCCGAACCAGACCGAACCGGTGTCCGGGGCTGTTTTACCGGTGATGATGTCCATCATGGTGGTTTTGCCCGCGCCGTTCGGCCCGATGATGCAACGCAGCTCGCCGTCGTCGATGGTCATGTTGAGGTTGTTGATGGCCCGGAAGCCATCGAAGCTCACGTTGACGTCTTCCATGTAGAGGATGGGCCCGTGGCGGGTGTCCACGGGGGAGACCGCGGGGGTCAGGAATTCGAACACCCGGTCGCGGTTGGAAAGCTCCTCGATAATGCTCATGCGGTCGCCTCCGTGGTGGATGGGGCGGCTGGGGTGTCTGTTTCATCCTGTTTACCCTTGCGACGGCTGGCCAGAAGGCCGGCAATGCCCTTGGGCAGGAACACAGTGACCAGCACGAACAGGCCACCCAGGGCGAACAGCCAGGCATCCGGCATCACGCCGGTGAACACGGTTTTGGCGTAGTTCACCAGTACCGCGCCGATCACCGCGCCATAGAGCGTTGCGCGGCCGCCAAGGGCAACCCACACCACCACCTCAATGGAAAACAGCGGCGAGAATTCGCTGGGGTTGATGATGCCCACTTGGGGCACGTACAAGGCGCCAGCCACACCCGCCAGCATGGCGGAGACCACGAACACGAACAGCTGCACCCGATCCACCCGGTAGCCCAGGAATCGGGCGCGGGCTTCGGCATCGCGGCAGGCGATGCTGACCCGGCCCAGCTTGCTGGTAACGATGCCGCGGCAGATCACATAGCCAATGGCCAGGGCGATGCCGGTGGCGATGAACAGCCCCAAACGGGTGGCGTCGGTGCGCAGGTTGAAGCCGAGGATGTCGCGGAAGTCGGTCAGGCCATTGTTGCCGCCGAAGCCCATCTCGTTGCGGAAGAACGCCAGCATCAGCGCGAAGGTCAGCGCCTGGGTGATGATGGACAGGTACACGCCGGTGACCCGCGAACGGAAGGCGAGGAAACCGAACACCAGCGCCAACAGGCCCGGGGCAAGCAGCACCATGATGAAGGCGAACCAGGCCATGTCGAACCCGAGCCAGTACCAGGGCAGTTCCTGCCAGTTCAGGAACACCATGAAGTCCGGCAGGATGGGATCGCCGTAGGTGCCGCGATCGCCGATCTGCCGCATCAGGTACATGCCCATGGCGTAGCCGCCGATGGCAAAGAAGGCACCATGGCCCAGGCTGAGAATACCGAGGTACCCCCACACCAGATCCACAGCCACCGCGAGTAAGGCGTAGCACAGGTATTTGCCCAGCAGTGTCACGGTGTAGGCGCTGACATACAGGGCGCTGTCTTCCGGCATGGCCACGTGAAGGAAAGTCACAATGGCCAGGGCTGCAAACAGAACGCCCAGGAAAATCTGCGTGGATCGTTCACGCAAGGGTCTAGTTAGCCACATAACTTAGCCTTCTGCCGCACGGCCTTTCTGGGGGAAGAGCCCCTTCGGCCGTTTTTGAATGAACAGGATGATGAAGACCAGCACAATGATCTTCGCGAGCACAGCACCAGCCCAGGGTTCCAGCAACTGGTTGATGGTGCCCAGCGACAACCCGGCGATGAGCGTGCCCCACAGGTTGCCCACGCCACCGAACACCACCACCATGAACGAGTCGATGATGTAGTTCTGGCCCAGGTTGGGGCCCACGTTGGTGAGCTGGGACAACGCCACACCGGCCAGGCCGGCAACGCCGGAGCCCAAGGCGAAGGTCATGATGTCCACGCGGGTCGCACGGATGCCCATGGAGCGGGCCATGGCGCGGTTCTGGGTGACGGCACGCACTTCCAGGCCGAGGCGGGTTTTGCGCATGATCATCATCAGCGCGGCGAAGACAATCAGTGCGAACGCCAGTACATAGAGGCGGTTCAAGGTCAGCGACAGGGCGTCGTTGATCACCAGCGAGCCGCTCATCCACTCCGGTGTCACCACGGTGCGGTTCTGGGGCGAGATCACGGTACGCACCAATTGCTGCAGGATGAGGCTGATGCCAAAGGTGGCCAGCAGGGTTTCCAGCGGGCGGCCCTTGAGGAACTGGATTACGCTGCGCTCGATGATGATGCCGGCGGTGGCCGCCACCAGGAAGCCGGCGGGAATCGAGAGAATCAATGCCAGGCCCGGCTGGCCCGGCAACAGTTGCTGCATGCCCCAGGTGGTGTAGGCACCCAGCATGATCAGTTCGCCGTGGGCCATGTTGATGACGCCCATCACGCCGAAGGTGATGGCCAGGCCGATGGCGGCCAGTACCAGCACGGAACCCAGGCTGAGGCCAAAATAGAGCGTTTCGGCGGCGCGGTTGAGTTTCAGTTTCTGTTCAATGGTGCCGAGGGCCTGCTCGGCCTTGTCGGCCAGGGCCGGATTATCGCTGCGCACGGCTTCGTTGAGGGCGGCCCGTGCACGGGGATGAAGGCTGCCGGCCAGTACGTCCACGGCCTCAAGATTACCCTCACCCACTCTGTAAATGGCCAGTGCCTCTTCAATGCGGTTGCGCACCGAGGCGTTCTCTTCCCGTTCCAACTGCGCTTGCAGCGGCTCGACCAGGGAAGCATCCACTTTGCCCATCATGTCCTGTGCGGAGGCTTCACGCACGTCAGGGTCTGCGGCGTTCAGGTCCAGCATGGCAAGAATGCCCTCAAGCTGGCCCCGTATCCGGTTATTGATGGCGATCCGGTCCAGCTCGCGGCGGGACATTTCGCCCATGTTCTCTCCGGTCAGCGGGTTGGCGATTTCCCAGTCCCGGCCCCGGTTGTTCAGTACGATCACGACCTGGCCGGTGTCGTCTATCCGGCTCAGGCGGTTGTTGCCATAAGCTTCGAGCCAGCCCCTGGCTCTTTCATCACCGCTGCTGACGATGGCATTGATGGCCTCTTCAACGCGGCTGGCGGGCGCTTCTGCAAGGTTATTCAGCAAGGCCGTTCCGGGGTCGTCTTCCTGAGCGGAGGCCGGAAGCGAGAGCACGGAAACCAGGGCGATAAGCAGCAATGTGAGCGATCGAAGGATGCTCATGATGGTGTCCTGTCGGTTGAAAGCGAGTTGCGGGGGCGACAACCGGGGCAGCATCGCCGCTCCCGGTTGTCTGTATTGCGCTGTTGGCTGCTATGCCTTATTCGGCTTCTTCAGCCGCCATTTCTCCAGCGGAGGCGCCGCACTTGCCGGTTGCAGTGTTGAAACTTCCGCAGAACATCGGCTTGCGCCAGTCGGCGATCAGGTCACGGGAACCCGGCAGGAAGTCAGACCAGGCATCGCCAGCCACGGTAGACGGGGTTTCCCAGACCACGGAGAACTGGCCGTTGTCCTGGATTTCACCAATCAGCACCGGCTTGGTGATGTGGTGGTTGGGCATCATGGTGGCGTAGCCGCCGGTGAGGTTCGGTACGCTCACGCCGACGATGGCGTCTTTGACCGCATCCACGTCGGTGGTGCCGGCTTTCTTCACCGCTTCGATGTACATGTTGAAGCCGATGTAATGAGCTTCCATCGGGTCGTTGGTGACGGCTTCTTCGTTGCCGGTGTGCTCGATCCACTGGTCGATGAAGTCGTAGTTGGCATCGCTGTCCACACTCATGAAGTAGTTCCATGCCGCCAGGTGGCCAACCAGCGGGCCGGTGTCGATACCGGAAAGCTCCTGCTCACCCACGGAGAACGCCACTACCGGGATGTCGGAAGCGGAGATGCCCTGGTTACCCAGTTCACGGTAGAACGGCACATTGGCGTCGCCGTTGATGGTGGAGACCACGGCGGTCTTCTTGCCAGCGGAGCCGAAGCGCTTGATGTCAGACACGATGTTCTGCCAGTCGGAGTGACCGAAAGGCGTGTAGTTGATCATGATGTCTTCCTTGGCCACGCCCTGGTCCATCAGGTAGGTCTCAAGGATTTTGTTGGTGGTGCGCGGGTAAACGTAGTCGGTACCGGCCAGCACCCAGCGTTCAACACCGATGTTGTTCATCAGGTAGTCCACCGCAGGAATGGCCTGCTGGTTGGGAGCGGCACCGGTATAGAAAACGTTCTCGGAAGATTCTTCACCTTCGTACTGAACCGGGTAGAACAGCAGGCCGTTAAGCTCCTCAACCACCGGCAGTACGGATTTACGGGAAACAGACGTCCAGTTGCCGAAAATCACGTCCACTTTTTCCTGGGCCAGCAGTTCACGGGCCTTTTCGGCAAACAGCGGCCAGTTGGAGGCAGGGTCAACCACGACCGCTTCCAGTTCACGGCCCAGAACCCCACCTTCGGCGTTCTGCTTGGCGATGAGCATTTCGACGGTGTCTTTCAGCACGGTTTCACTGATGGCCATGGTGCCGGAGAGGGAGTGGAGGATGCCGACCTTGATGGGATCTTCGGCGGCCGCTGCGTTAAGAGACATTGAGAGAGCCAGTGCTGACAGGCCCAGTTTCACGTGTTTTCTAATCGTCATGTTGTGCATCCTTTTCGGATTGATTGGTGTTATTGCCCCAAAATGCACCAACACCTCTGCATCAGCTGTTCCAGAACGAAAAACACGCCTTATTTTTCAGTCAGTTAAATGACATTTGATAACCACTTACCGGACTTTCGAACCAGCAGTAATGCACCACGATGAATCGCCACTCCGCTAAGCGCACTATTACGATGCGCCAAACCCACAAACCTGCAATTCTATGAGCTTAAAAAATAACCTGTTGTTTTAAATGTTGTTTTTATTCTGATGCCAACTGGCCTCTGGTTATTGTCAAAAAATGGGGCAACAGAATGGTCAACTCTGGTGCTCCAGACCCTTAATCGTGCACCGGAGCTGTAAGCGGGAAAATCCAGAAAATGCATGAACATACGTTCAATCTTCACCTGTCCGTTTGATTACAAATCTGTAAGAGATATCGCACAGATAAGGGAGCGAATGTCCGATTTCTTGAGAATGGCTCCCATGTAGAATGGTCAACGTCAAGGATGAGAAGCCGGCAAGGAAAGCTGGCTCAGGGAAGATAACTCCACGGATCAGGAGTTGCCCAGGGAATCAGGGCCACAGGGACGAACACCAGGGAAGACGCGCACAGGATGGTGCGCAGCCTGAAGGATCAGGCATGGGGTCAGCCACGGGCTCAGGAGCATAGGGAATGTGTTCCTGTCCGTGCACTTCCCCATCTCGCCGGTTACTTTTTCTTTTCCAACCAGCTCCGCCGCTTTTACGTCCTGACGAATAATCAGACACGTAAAATCACTCTCAGGAGCAAAGCAAGAATGAAACGCACCCCTTTTATCGCCATGATGGTCCTTCTGTTCAGCCTGTTCACCGGTTTCGCCCACGCTGAACCCGCCACCATCAACATCAACACCGCCGACATCGAAACCCTGGCCAGTCTCAACGGCATCGGGCAGAGCAAAGCCGAAGCGATTGTGGCCTATCGCGATGCCAACGGTCCTTTCCAGTCCAGCAACGACCTGACCAACGTCAAGGGCATTGGTGAGCGCACGGTTGAAAAGAACGCCGAGCGCCTGACGGTCGAATAACGCTATTCGGGCAGTGGCCGGCTGCCACTGCCCGCTCCCAAGTCACCAGCTACCACCCCACCCGTTTTCCGAGCACGCAGACTCCCCATAAAGTCGCCTGGCAACTACCAGGGCCCCGCCCTATTATTGTGGCTCAGAGAGACAATAATAATCGCGAGCGACGGCACTATGGTTGATCCCATCAAGGTTTACCCGGCCAAACCTTCCAAGGTCTATTTCTACGGCACCTGCCTGGTCGACATGTTCTATCCCGACGCAGGCATGGCCGGCATCCAGTTGCTGGAGCGGGAAGGCATTCAGGTCATCTACCCTGAAGACCAGACCTGCTGTGGCCAGCCTGCCTACACCTCCGGCTATCACGACGAAGCCCGCGCAGTCGCCCACGCCCAACTCGGGCTGTTTCCGGAAGACTGGCCGATTGTGGTGCCCTCCGGTTCCTGTGGCGGCATGATGCGCAAGCATTACCCGGCGCTGTTCAAGGACACCTCCGATGAAGTCGCGGCCGCTGAAATTGCCGGGCGGGTATGGGAACTGACGGACTTTCTGGTGAACGTGTGCCACATCAAACTGGACGACCTGGGTGAGCCCACCACCGTAGCCATGCACACCTCCTGCTCCGCCCGCCGTGAAATGGGTGTGGCGGAAGTCGGCCCCAAACTGCTGGGGCAACTGAAAAACGTCAACCTGGTAGAACAGGTTCGAGCGGAGGAATGCTGCGGCTTTGGCGGTACCTTCGCGGTGCGCCATCCGGAAATTTCCGGGGCCATGGTCAGCGAGAAAGTGGACACCCTGGTGGACACCGGCGCCAAAGAGTTTGTCACCACGGACTGCGGATGTTTGATGAACATCGCCGGGTACGCTGAGAAAAACCAGAAGCCGGTGACCGGCCAGCACATTCTGAGTTTCCTCTGGGAACGCACCAGCAGTGGAGGTGAACAGTCATGAGCGAGACAACACACGGCTCTTCACACCATTCCGCCCACCACATCGATGTGAAAGAGTTCCACCCGCGCGCCCGGGCGGCCATCCACAACCCGCAGGTTCGCCAGAACTTCCGCAAGGCGATGGACGGCCTGATGACCAAGCGCAAATCCGCCTTTGAAGGTTGGGACCTGGAAACCCTTCGGGACTTGGGCGCCAACATTCGCATGCGGGCCCTGGCCAGCCTGCCGGATTTGCTGGAGCAACTGGAACAGAAGCTGACTGAGAACGGCATTACCGTGCATTGGGCCACCGACGGTGATGAAGCCTGCCGTATCGTGCGCGATATCTGCGTGGCGCGGGACGCCAAGACGGCGATCAAAGGCAAGTCCATGGTCTCTGAGGAAATGGAGCTGAACCATTACCTTGAGGAACAGGGCATCGAGGCGCTGGAGTCCGACCTTGGCGAGTACATTGTGCAATTGGCGGAAGAAACACCCTCGCACATCATCATGCCGGCGATTCACAAGAACACTGGCGAGATCTCCCAACTGCTGCACGACAAAACCGGCACCGACCTTTCCAACGACGTGGAATACCTGACTGCGAATGCCCGGCTGCAGTTGCGGGAAAAATTCCGTAATGCCGACGTGGGCATTTCCGGCGTTAACTTCGCCGTGGCCGAAACCGGCACTCTGTGCCTGGTGGAAAACGAAGGCAACGGCCGTATGACGACCACCGTACCGCCCTGCCACATTGCCGTGACCGGCATTGAGAAGGTGGTGCCCAATCTGGAAGACGTGACTGCCCTGCTGGCGCTATTGACCCGTTCCGCCACCGGCCAGCACATTACCACCTACTTCAATATGATTTCCGGCCCCCGCAAGGCCAACGAGATGGACGGTCCGGAAGAGGTTCACGTGGTGTTGGTGGACAATGGCCGCTCCACCATCTATCAGGATGACGAGCTGCTGGACACCCTGCGCTGCATTCGCTGCGGCGCCTGCATGAACCACTGCCCGGTGTATACGCGGGTGGGCGGCCACACCTATGGCACCACCTACCCCGGCCCCATCGGTAAAATCCTGATGCCGCATATGGTGGGCCTTGATGAAGGCCGGCATCTGCCGACGGCCTCAAGCCTGTGTGGGGCCTGCGGCGAAGTCTGCCCCGTTAAGATTCCGATTCCGGACCTTCTGGTGCGACTGCGCCAGGAATCCGTGGACGGTGACAAGCTGCACCCCGCCAAGGTTCGTGGCCATGGCGCCAAACGCAGTAGCGTGGAGGCCATGATCTGGAAGGGCTGGAGCTGGATGCATGCCAAACCAGGCCTCTATCGCCTTGGCACCAGCCTGGGCGCACGATTCCGCAAGCTGCAGCCAGGCAAGATTGGCGCCTGGACTCAATACCGCACCGCGCCAAAACTGGCGCCCAAAACCCTGCACGAACGAATGAAGGAGCGTGGCCAATGAGTTCCAGAGACGCCATTCTCCAGCGCCTGCGTAACCGCACCGGCGGTGAACTGACGGCCCCGGAATGCGATTTTTCTGTTCTTGATCGTCCGGACTGGAGCACCGCTGAACGGCTGGACATGTTCGAACGGACCATCGAATCGGTTCACGGGGAAGTGCATCGCACCACGGAATCCGGCTGGATTGACCGGTTGGCTGAAATCCTTCAGAGCCGCGGCGCCCAGACCCTGCTGATTGCCAAGGAACATGAGATCGGCCAGGCCCTGAGAAGCGCCACCAAAAACCGCGAGGACCTGCCGCAACTGCTGGTGTACGACGAGCCCATCGAAAGCTGGCAGGAAGCACTATTCAATGAGGTGGACGCCGGCATCACCTCTACCCGGGGCGGCATTGCCGAAACCGGGTCGCTGATTCTTTGGCCGACCGCGGATGAACCCCGGCTGATGAGCCTGGTGCCGCCCATCCATATTGCGATCCTGAAGGCCAGTGAGTTGTACACCACGTTCCACGATGCGATGCAATCCCAGAACTGGGCCGCTGGCATGCCAACCAATGCGCTGTTAGTCTCCGGGCCTTCGAAGACCGCTGATATCGAGCAAACTCTCGCTTACGGTGTTCACGGTCCCAAGGAACTCATCGTACTGGTTATTGAATGATCCGAGGCGCATTACTGATTGCCCTGGCCGCCCTGCTCTGGGCGACCACGGGTATCGTGGCAAAATTCCTGTTTTCCGGCTCCGACCTGCAGGCAGTGACACTGGGTTTCCTGCGCCTGGCGGTCGCTTTACCCTTCTTCTTTGGGCTGATGCTCAGGGAGCAGCGCGCACTCGCTCGCAGTGCAACCTCTCCGCCAAAGTTCACCCGTAAAGCTCTGGTTCCGCTTTTGGCCCTGGGCTTCTTCCAGGCGGTCTATCAGGGCAGCTACCTGCTGGCCGTGGATATGACCGGCGCAGGTATCGCCACGCTGATTGCCCTGTGCCTGGCACCCGTGCTTGTCGCCATCATGGCGGCGCCGCTGTTGGGTGAGAAACCGGGCGTGGTGACAATGCTGGCGTTGGCTGCCGCCATTGCCGGCACCGCGATGCTGGTGATCAGCGACATGGACAGTGCTGGCCATCTTCGCCTCGGTGGTATTCTGGTGGCGGTTCTGGCCGCGCTGGTTTACGCAGGCTTCACACTCACCAGTCGGTACACCTCCACCGGCACTCCGGTGTTCACCACGGCGTTCATCTGCTTTTTTACCGCCGCGCTGATCCTGCTGCCTGTGGTTGCGCTGAGCGGTGGTTTTGACGGGCTACAAAGCCTGGAATTTTCGCAGTGGCTGATGGTGGCCTACATCGGTATTGTGCCGACCTGCCTGGGGTATGTGAGTTTCTTCAGCGGTATGAAGACAACACCGGCTACTCTGTCGAGCATTATCGTGACTCTGGAGCCGCTGTTCGTGGCCATGCTTGCCTGGGTAATTCTGGGTGAGGAATTGGGGGTGATCGGTATTGCCGGGGCGTTGATTCTGACGGCGGCGGTGATCGTGGCCTCTCGCAGCAGTGCCGGGAGTCGTCCCGACACTGCCTGATACCGCCGAGTCAGGCGGTTTACTCTTCCTCTTCTACCCGGCGCTGCTTTTCGAGCATGTTCGGCTGCAGGATTTCGATCCAGTAGCCGTCCGGGTCCTTGATGAACGCCAGGCCCTTCATTTTGCCGTCGTCCGGCTTCTTGACGAAGTCCACACCCAGTTTTTCAAAGCGATCGCAGGCGCTGTATACGTCCGGCACCGCTACGCCGATGTGGCCAAAGCCCTGGGGCTCGTCGTTGCCATTATGGTAGCCAAACTCTTCATCGTTTTCGGTGCCCCAGTTGTGGGTCAGTTCGAGCATGGCTTCGCGGCCAAAGATGAAGGTGGTGCGGTGAGCGTCGTCGTTGGGGACCATGTTGGCCTGGCGGTCGTCGAGGTAGGCAAGGAAGTAGAGGGTGAATTTCATTTCCGGGAAGTCGAGTTTTCTGACGAGGCGCATGCCCATTACCCGGGTGTAGAAGTCCATGGAGCGCTCGGGGTCTTTGATGCGCATCATGGTTTGGTTGAAGACGTAGCCTTCGGTTTCGGGGACGGTTGCTTCGTGCAGGCCGGGGGCTTGTTCGAAGTGTTTGGGCATGGGAGCTCCCTTTTATGGGTTCAGGATTCAACCATTATACTTGCGTGCGTTAAGGGGAGATTTCAAGGGCAAAAAAAGGCCCCACAGTCAGAGACACAAAACCTGTGGGGCCTTGGAAGCTTTTTTGATTGCATGGTTGGGGGGGCTGGTCCAAGCGGGTATGCCCCTCCCAGACACGCCGTTAACCCATCCATGGGGGCTCGGCATTGCCATCCCTGGCAATGCACGGTCTGGGAGGGGCATACCCGCTCGGACCGATCTGACTTTCCAGGTAACGCCTTTAGGCGTGTGCCTCCTGTATTTGTCTCGACTCACGCCAATTGGTGTTCTTCGCCTTCGTAGTACGCCTCTACCCTCGGGTTCATCACCTTTTTCCACAGTGGCGGGATCATGGCCAGGACGACCATGGCGGCGTAACCGGCGGGGAGCTGGGGCGCTATTTCGTGGTGGCGGAGGACCTGGTAGCGGCGTTTGGCCCAGGCGTGGTGGTCGCTGTGGCGTTGGAGGTGGAACAGGAAGACGTTGGTGAGGAAGTAGTTGGAGTTCCAGCTGTGTTCCGGGCCGGTGCGTTCGTAGCGGCCGTTGTCGAGTTTGCGGCGGTGGAGGCCGTAGTGTTCGAGGTAGTTGACGATTTCCAGCAGGTTGAGGGCGATGAAGCTCTGGCCGAGGAAGAACACGGCGCCGAGCCAGCCAAAGGCGACGGTGAAGGCCGTGAAGGCCAACGCGGTGATGCTGTACCACCAGATGAGTTCGTTGCGCCAGTTGAGGGCGCTATGGCCTTTTTTCTCGAGGCGTTTGGCTTCCAGTTTCCAGGCGTTGATGAAGTTGCGGGCATAGGCCTGGGGCAGGAAGTTGTAGAGGGACTGGTTGTAGCGCGAGGACGAGGCGTCTTCCGGGGTGGAGACGTGCACGTGGTGGCCGCGCAGGTGTTCGACTTTGAAGCCGGCGTAGCTGACCAGTGACAGCAGGAAGCCGCCGGCCCAGGTTTCGAGTTTGCCGTCTTTGTGGATGAGTTCGTGGGCAACGTTGATGCCCAGGCCGCCAACGATGCCGACGGAGAAGATCCAGCCGATGCCACCGGCCACATTGAACAGGCCGGACGCCAGCACGAACATGCTCCACACCAGCAACACCGCAAAGGCGGCAACCCAGCCCAGGGTGATGAACTTGTAGAAGCGTTCGGTGTTCATGCGTGGGGTATCGGCTTCCTCGTCCGGGTTGAGGGCGTCTTTGCCCAGCAGCAGGTCGAGGATGGGGATGATGCCGAAGACGACCACCGGCACGCCCCAGGCGAACAGGTTGATCCATCCGGTGGCTTGCCCGGCCGCCAACAACAGGGGCGGCAGGGCCAGGGGCAGCATGGCGATCAGGTAGCTGTATTTCTTGAGTGTCAGCAGCACTTTCCGGCGGGCGGACTCGGTGCTCAGGATCAATGGTTTCGTACTCACGTGTTTTCCCTCATCGGCTGTTGCTTTCGATCTGGGCGATCGCTTCTTGTTAACTGCATTATTGTCCTACAATATAACAGTCGTCAAGAAAACCGTGGTACTTTTTAATCACTGCATTTATCAATACAGCCCCAATCGCGCTATCTCACTGTGATTGCTCCTCTGTTTCGGGGGCTCCGGCCCCATGCAGTTCCCGGCGTCGGTGCCAGTAATTCATGGCCAGCAGTACCAGCATCGCGACCACACCGGCGACTTCCACCTGCAGGTCCGGGTAAAAAATTGCGATCACCGCGCCACTCAATGCCAGTCGCATCCAGGGTTTCATATGAGTGAACAGAAAGCCTTCAAGCGCCGCTGCAAAGGCCGCAAGGGCGAGTATGGCGATGAAGCCGTTCCAGAGAACCAGCGGTAACGGCCCCCCTTCGATGATCACGGGGTTGAACACCATGAACAGCGGAATGAGGTAAAGGCCCTTGGCGAACTTCCAGGCCTGTACGCTGGTTTCCATGGTTTTACTGCCCGCGATCGCCGCCCCCGCGAAGGCGGCCAGCGCCACAGGCGGCGTGACGTTGGAATCCTGGGAGTACCAGAACACCAACAGGTGAGCGACCAACAGCGGGATACCGAACTCGTTGGTCAACGCCGGCCCCACCAGCACGATCAGTACGATGTAGCTGGCAGTCACCGGCAGCCCCAGGCCCAGAATCAGGCTGGCGATGACCACCAGGAACAGCGCCATCAGAATGTTGCCGTCGGCGAACGCGATCATCATTGATGAGAACTTGAGGCCCAGCCCGGTCAGGCCAACCACCGCCACCACAATGCCGGCAATGGCGCAGGCAATGCTGACGGGGACCGCGTTGCGGGCACCCAGTTCGAGGCCCTGCAGCAGTTTTACAACGCCTTCACGCAGCGCATGCGTCAGGGCTTTTCCAAGCTGGTTGTCTGCCCGCCCCTGTTTATAGGCAAGGTACAGGCCGTTCAGCCCGGCGATACCAATGATACCGACTACGGCATAAAACCCGACCCGCATGGGGGAGATGCCCATCACCAGCAGGTACACCAGCATGATGATCGGCAACAGGAAGTACCAGCCGCAAGCCATCACTTCCCGGAGCTGGGGAAGATCACTGGAAGGCAAGCCTTTCATGCCCTGCTTCACCGCGCAGATGTGAACGAGCAGATACACCGTGGCGAAGTACAGCAGGGCCGGAAACACACTGACTTTTACAATGTCGAGGTAGGGCACACGGGTGTATTCCGCGATCAGGAAGGCGCCGGCGCCCATCAGCGGCGGCATGATCTGGCCACCGGTACTGGCTGCGGCTTCAATGCCACCCGCCTGGGCCGGACGAAAACCCAGTTTCTTCATCAGCGGAATGGTAAACGCGCCGGTGGTTACCACGTTGGCGATGGCACTGCCTGAGATGGACCCCATGCTGGCCGAGGCCAGAACCGCAGCCTTGGCGGGGCCGCCGCGCTGACGGCCCGTCGCCGCAAACGCCAGATCGATGAAGAAGCGGCCTGCGCCGGTTACTTCCAGCATGGCGCCGAACAGCACAAAGATGAACACGAACGTAGCAGCAACGCCCAACGGCAGGCCGAAAATCCCTTCCTGCCCCAGATACAGCTGGGCACCGATACGGTCGAGGGAGTAGCCGCGATGGTTGAGAATGCCCGGCAACCACTCCCCCAGTTCCGACAGCGGCCCACGCTGGCCACTCATTGCGTAGAGGATGGCAATCACACCGATCACCGTCAGCCCGGTGCCTACCGCCCGCCGGCTGGCCTCCAGCAAGGTGATGGTACATACCCAGGCCATGACAATATCGGTCTGGTTCCAGAACCCGGCCCGGCCGGTAATCTCATCGAGGAACCAGACCAGATAGAAACCGGATGCGCCCGAGGCTATCAAAAATCCGGTATCAATCAACGCCGTTATGGCGCCGCGCGGTCGGCCAGGCCGGGGCCCAAACAGCAGAAAGCACAGCATCATCACCAACGCCAGGTGAATGCCCCGTTGATAGAACAGTCCCAGCGGTTGAATACCGGCGCTGTATAGCTGAAACAGCGATAGGCCGATACCAATCAGTGCGATCAGCCAGAGCAGTGCCCTGGGCCCGCTCATTCTGGTCGGCTGCCATGCGCCATTGGTTTTCAGGTAGATGGCCGTTTCTTGACTCATTGAAGCGTGCTTCCTTTATCCCCTGCAGGCCGTACTCGAATCTCAACGAGTTTGTCAGCTGCCAGACGGCTTAGACTCACCACGCGCGAATCCACCTCAATGCGGTGATTCACCGACAAGGCGCCAACGCGCAGCGAGAGACGATTATTGGGTATGGGTACCTGCATATCGACGATGCGGTAGCCGTGGTCGTCATCCGACGTCAGTGTGCCCCGGCCACGGGTATGGCCAAGGCCGGCTGCAAAGTCCGGTGTGTGGCTACTGTCCAGAATCAACTGGTCCGCTTCCATGCGAAAGCAGTCCGTCACAGGAAACCCCTGCACCGAGTGATTCCAGATCAGGCACCACCGCCCGCCCTCGGGCAGGCCGAGCTGCACCAGCGACGTCTGACTGGTATCAGACACCGACAGTTGCCAGACCGCTTTGCTCTGGGCGCCAACTGCTGTGGGCCATAATCCCCACAGCAGTGACGCGAGCAGGCAACAGACCCTGCAAACCATGAACCGACGAATGATAACGACGGATTCCCGATTACTGGCGCAGTGCCTCCGGCACTTCTGCACCTATTTCCTCGTAATAGCGAATGGCACCCGGATGGAGAGGAATGGGTGTGGAATCCAGGCTGAACTCCACGGTGGTGTCGTCAGCGGCCGGATGGATCGCCCTCAGGGCCTCTACCTTTTCGAAGAGCAGCTTGGTGATCTTGTAGGCAAGATCTTCCGACATGGCGCTATTGACGGTAAGAACGTTGGGAATGCCGATCGTTGCAATGTCCGAATCGACACCCTCGTAGGTACCGGAACGCAGCTTGTAGGGCGCAAACACCGGCACTTCTGCTCTGGCGTTGGCGATTTCCTTCTCGGAGAGAGGTATCAGTGCAATGTCACGGGTGGTGGCAAGGCTGACAATAGAGCTTGTTGGCGGGCCAACACTCCAGAACGCGGCGTCGATGTCGCCATCGCGAATGGCATCCGCAGATTCATTGAAGTTCAGGCCACGCTCGTCGAAATCGTCGAAGCTCATGCCGTTGGTTTCCAGCAGGGCCTTGGCGTTCACTTCGGTACCGCTGCCCGGCGCACCAACCGACACACGCTTGCCAGCCAGGTCTGCCAGCGACGTAATGCCAGAGTCCGCCAGGGTGACAATCTGAACCGCGTTCGGATAAAGCGAGGCAATGGCCAGCACATCCAGCTTGTTGCCATTGAAACGTTCGCCACCGTTATAGGCCTGATGGACGGTGTCTGCCAGGGCAATCGCCAGATCCGAATCCTGACGATGAACCAGCCCCATGTTCTCAACCGAAGCACCGGTGACTTCGGCAACTGCGCTGTACCCTTCAATATGCTGACTGATCAACTCCGCAAGGCCACCCCCGAGAGGGTAATAAGTACCACCGGTGCCGCCCGTGGCAATGGAGAGATTGGTATCCGCCTGTGCCGGAGAAACACCGATCAGCGCGGTCGCGCCCAGTGCCAGAAATAGCTTTCGCATGTTGCTCACCTCGTTTTTGTTGGATTAGCGTCGGGACGTTTGATCCTTTGACGTCATCATAGGATAGCAGCTTGTATATCAATCTTCGGGGAAGCGTCGATATTAGACATTAGAAATGAATAGGCGGAAATTCACCAAGTATGGCAGGACAACGCACGGTTTTCTTCGACTTTCCCAGAGCCCTTGGTGCGCTTACGTCTCAGTATAAGCGCGCCTTGATAATCGGCTTCAGAAGATAGCTCAGCAGGGTGCGCTTGCCCGTCTGGATGTCAACCTGGGCCACCATGCCCGGACGGATTGGCAAGGTTATACCGTTGCGCTCCAGATAAGCCTTCTCGGTGCGAATCAGCACCTCGTAGAAGGCTTCCTTACCCCGTGGCGTTTCCTCTTCGATGGTGTCTTCACTGATTTGTTCTACTTCACCTTGGAGGTCACCATAGATGGTGTAGTCATAAGCTGTAATTTTCACGCTGGCAGGCATGCCGGGTGCCACAAAGGCGACATCCTGAGGCCTCACCTTGGCCTCAATCAGCAATTGCCCCTCAATAGGTGTGATTTCCATGATCGGCTCACCGGGCCGAATTACCCCACCCTCGGTATTGATCAGAATGTCATTAACTCTGCCTCGCACCGGGGAGTATATGTTCGTACGTTCAAGCTTATCTCGCCTCTGCATCAACTTCTGTTCAAGGGAGCTCACCTCCGCCTGTTTGGCGGACAGTTCGGTGTAGGCATCCTGCACATAGGTATTACGCAGCTCTGCCAGCCGTCCGGCCAGGCCGGCAATGGTCTGGCCCAGTTTCAGAGACTCCATTTCGCTGACAGAACGTCGCTTGACCAACGGTTCTACCAGTTCCAGCTGTCGGCGCGCCAGACTCATTTCCTTGTTGATTGATCGCTCCGCCTCACGCATCCGCTCACGCCGGGCATGAAATAACGCTCGTTCTGACTGGACCAGTTCGCCTTCAGGATCCAGTGTTTCGGGAAAATCAATGTCACTCTTCTCCAGCACCTCGGCTTTCAATCGTGCAATGGATGCGCGCAATACGGCGATCTGACTGGCGATCTCGAGGTAGGCGCTCCGGAACTGCGTATCGTCGAGGCGCACCAGGAGCTGCCCCCGCTCCACACGATCACCGCGGCGTACCATAAGCTCGGCCAGAATACCGCCATCCAGGCTCTGAATAGTCTGCATGCGGCTAAGAGGCACGACCTGCCCCTCACCACGAGTGACTTCGTCAACCTCCGCCCAGGCCGACCAACCAATGAACACCGCAATGACCAATAGACTGAACCAAAGTATCGGATGGCTGGCCCGATAGTGACGGCTAACCTTTGTATCACCCAGTTCATTCAGAATGCGCAGTGTTTGAGTATCCCGACTAGCCATCCTGGCCCTCACTCTTCTCCATGGCATCCCGCTTAGGTGCTCGCACCAGATTGCCATCAACCACCGCCCCCACCGGGCCATCCATCACTACCCGGCCATCCCGCAGCACCACAGCACGACCCACCAATGACAGCAGTGCCCGTTTGTGTGTCGACACCACCAGAGTTCGTCCCTCCAGCCAATGCTGCAGGTAATCAATAATCTGCTTTTCGTTGGCCTGGTCGAAGGCGGATGTTGGCTCATCCATCAGTACGATACGGGGATCCTGAAGCAACAGGCGCGCCAGCCCGATTGCCTGACGCTGACCACCTGAGACACTACCACTGCCCTGAATGGGTAGATCCAGGCCCAGCGGATGACGGCGCACGAAAGGCCCCAGGCCCACAGCTTCCAGTTCAGTATGCAGAGTCGCATCATCATGGGCGGCGTTGTCCAGAAGGAGATTCTCACGCAGGGTGCCATAGAACAATCCGACATCCTGAGGCAGGTATCCGATCGCTCGTCGGCGATCTGCCGGCTCTATCTGACCCAGATTGACGTCGTCCAGAACCACACGCCCACCATCCGGATCGGTCAGCCCGGCCATCAGGCGCAGTAGCGATGATTTACCAGCCCCGTTTCCGCCCAGCAGAGCCACACGATCGCCGGCATGCACCTCCAACGATGAAATGGCCAACGCCGCTGGAGCCTCTTCCTCATAGCGCAAGGTTACGTCTTCCAGTTGATAGTGGCCCTTCAGCGAAGGCTTGTGTGCGAAGGCGCGTCCCGCCGGACGCTCTACCGGCGCGTTCATCAGCTCATCGAGCCCCTCCATGGCCACTTTGACGTGCTGCCACCGCGTGAGAATGCCGGCTACCTGAGCCATTGGTGCAACCGTACGCGAAGCCAGAATGGTGCACGCAATCAACGCACCGATGGTCATCTCGCCAGCACCAATCTGGTATACACCGACCATGACCACGCCGATGTAACAAAGCTGCTGCACCATGATGGCACCGTAGCCAAGCATCGATGAAAGCCGGCGCACCCGAACGCCTACCTCAGCGAGATCCGCTGAGAGGTGCTCCCAAAGCCGGAGGTTGCGCCCCTCAGCCCTGGTCGCTTTGACCGTCTCCAGGTTTTCTATAGACTCCAGCAGCACGCCCTGACGTACGGCGCCCTCGCTCAGATTCTGTCGGGAAAGCTTGGCCAGATGCCCTTGAGCCAAGAGCCCCGGCAACACCATCAGTATCACGGCAACCAGCGGCACCCAGACCAACGGCCCACCGATGTAGGCAATAACGCCGAGGAACAGAACGACAAAAGGCATGTCGCTAATCGCTCCAACCGTCGAGGAGGTAAAGAACTCACGGACTCCCTCAAACTCACGGATCTGGGAACTGAAGGCGCCGGTGGAGCCAGGTTTAGCGGCCAACTTGAGCTGCATCACCCGGTCGAACAACAGCCCCGAGAGCTGAAGGTCCAACCCCTTACCGGTTACATCCAGCAGGTGGGCGCGCAGACTGCGCAACATGAACTCCATCACCACCGCCAACGCCACACCACTAGCCAGGATCCATAACGTATCGTAAGCGGAGGTAGGCACGACCCGGTCATAGACCTGCATGGCGAAGATCGCCGTTGATATGGCCAACACATTTGCCATCAGCGCCGCGACGCCTACCTCAACCCAGGTGCGCCAACGCCGTTTTAACGGCTCCTTAAGCCAATGCTCGTCCTGTGCTCGGGCGAAATCGCCCGCTCGCTGGTCGGGCCTATATGCCTTCCGCGCGACAATGGCGCTGCCAGCGTAATAGTGCGCCAAAGAGTCCCGGGTTACCTTTTCTTGGCCACCGCCGCTCTCAGGCACCAGGATCACCGCGTCGTCTTCCTGCCACTCCACTAACAGCGCCGTACTGCCGTCACGCTGAATCAACAAAGCTGGCAGAAGGCGAGAATCCATCTGTTCGAAAGGCAACGCCAAAGCCCGCCCCTCGACCCCAACCCGATGCAGCGCCCGCGAGACGAGCGCCAATGGCAGCCGCCCCTCTTCAAGCGCCAGGCCATCACCCAGTTCAGCCACCGTGGCCGTCACACCGAGCTGCCGACAAAGCACCACCAACCCCTCCCTCAAGGGGTCTTCCGGACGCTGCACCTGTTCCTGCTTCCTTGTCATAGCGCTTCGTTTCCGTCATCGACCTTTGAGCTCAATACCTCATTCAATCGGCCCAGCCGAGAAGCGACGCGATATTGAAGACGGACCTTCTGGCTCTCGACTTCACGGATCTGTCGTTCGGTATCAAACATGTCTCGCTGAATAGGGAGCAAATCTTCAATGTCCCGAAGCCCAGCCTCGAACTGTTCGTGATATGCCTCAGCAACCTCTTCAGCGCGACGAAGCTGCACCTCAAGAGATTCAAGTCGCCAGCCAAGGACCTCGTGTTGCTCGAACCAGGCGGTAAGCTCCCGACGCAGTTCCCGGCGTGTCGCCCTTTGTTCCCACCTCGCGGCCTCAACCTGACGGCCTGCCGACTCCACGCGACGAAAATTGGAGAGTCCTTGAAACGTATCTATGCGCAAACGCAGGGCGATCACCGCGTCCTCTTCCATGCGGCCACCAATCTCGCGACGCATCAATGAGCCTTCCAGGTTGAGACGAGGCTTCAGCGCTGCACGGGACTCATCACGCCGGGCGATTGCCTCATCAACTTCTTCGCGGACCCGCCGGTACTCCGGCGCCTCGGCCACGGCTTTATCCAGCTCTCCGGAGCGCCGCAAACGGCCAATGATGGCTTTCGGATCAGGTTGAGAAAGATCTTCGGCGGCATAGCCGACAAGCTCGCGAAACTGCGATTTGGCGTCTGCCAGCGCCCCCCTTTCAACAGCCAGTTGTTCCCGAGCACGGGCCAGTTCCAGCTCCGCCCGCCCCGCCTCGGACCGACCTACGTAACCCAGTTCGCTACGATCATGGCTGAGCTCCGCGAGTTGCCCCAGCCGCGTTATATGACGTTTCACTGCTTCTGCTCGTGACTCGTAGAGCAGCACATCCAGGTAAACCTCAATGATGTCCAGAGCTGCCTCGGCACTCGCAATCTTGAGAGCCTCCAGCTTCTGGCGCTCCACCGCTGACGCGCCCTCTACCTGGGAGTTAACCTCTCCCCAGTCGTATAGCGTCTGGCGTGCAGTAACTTCGTAACCGATTTCACCCCACAAGCTATTCTCTGGACCGGCGCTGGCCTGTACCGTCGGCCAGTACCCATCAACAGCGATATCAAGGTTTATACCGGCTGCTTCAACCTCGGCACGGGCTGCGGCAACGGAAGGGTGGTTAAGCATTCCTCGGTATACCGCCTCTTCCAGACTTATGGCCTCCGAGGGTAATGGCGTCACCAGCCCGATGAAGGCCACGCCTACGAGCAATGCGCAAAAGCTCCGTCCGGGCGTCAAGAAACCTCCACGTTAATCCCATCCTGCACCAATAGAGTGGCGTCATTGAGCGAATACTCGGAGTAAGTCACACCACCACGCACGACCGAAGCACCCTCAACCCAACTCTCACTGCCGATATTCAGGGTGTCCTGCTCGTCGCCCTGAACGATCAGTGTGTTGTCTTCGTCCGTCAGTTCGATAAGCTCAGCGCTATCAAGCGTCAGGGTACTGGAGCCGTCACTCTGGCCCAGATCAATCTGCTCTATTCCCGAAACAGGCCCCGTACCGGGATCGGTCATGTCCAGATTGATCCCCCCATCAAGCATCAGCTCATCGAAGCCGTCGCCCCCATCAACTGCCGCAAACTGATCACTGGTCGCCCAGATAAAGTCATCACCGTTACCTCCATTAAAGGTGTCCTGGCCGGATCCATCTATCAGGGTGTCGCTGCCATCGCCACCATTCAGCGTGTCATTACCTGAACCTCCCCGAATAAGGTCGTTCCCGCCCCCGCCATAGAGATCGTCACTTCCGTCGTAGCCATACAGGCGCTCGCCTTCTCCTGAGCCAATAAGCGTATCGTTACCGTCGCCACCCTCGATGATTTCGTCGGCGCCCAGAAGCGTTTTGAGAACATCGACCGAGGTCAACTGGCCAAGCGAGGCAGAGTCGGTGAGGCCGTCGGCATTGGTGGCCGTGATGCTAGTGGCAGCCAGCAAGTCTGCTTGCACATCGATATCAAGCCCCAGAAGGGACTGGCCATTCTCGAAACGTACGGTGGCCAGGAGTTCATTGATTGCGAAGTTGTCGATGTCGCCATCATCGGCCGCCGTGATGGTCAGCACGGACGAGGGAGCGACCAAGCCCAGCAAGCCTGGATCGTTCTCCACACGAAACTGCAGTCCAAGCTCATCGGCCAGTTGCGATGATGCCGTCAAACTCTGCTCGTCAAGGTTGACGCTGAGTATTGGTTGATAGGCCACTTCGACGGAGCGAAGCTTGCCCCCCGCATCCACCGCAGTGAAATCCTGATTATTGAGGTTAAACAGACCAAGCGCTTCCACGCCAACGACGCCCAGCAACGCGGAGGTGTCGACCTGAACAACAGGAGCAGGCTGGCCTGGCGATGGCGCCGGTGGTGTACCACCAGTGCTGTCAAACTCCACCTGGGTATCAGCCGTGTCGCCATCGTTGTCCGAAACACCCGCGGTAACCGTGGTCGTCCCTCCTACCAGGTCAGTATCAGCCGTGGCTTCGTCCACAAGCAGGTTACCCTGGTTGAGCAGAGCGGCAATCACGTCCTGATCGGTAGCAGCGCCCTCTATCAGATCAACGCCTTCCACCACGATTTCCTGATCAACCTCTGCAGCATTAAAGCCCCCGAGAAACCCTCCGGTGCTGCTAATAGAGATCGTGGTATTCGTACCATCAAAAGCGAAATGCAGATAATTCGCCAGGTTGCCAGGATTCGAGCCAATCCGACCTTCGCCCTGCAACAAACCCGTTAAGTCGAGTATGTCGCCATCGGCGGCCACCGATACGAAGTTGAAGTCGGCCACGGTATCTACCACTGGCGTACCAGCTACCCCTTGATGACCGTCTTCCCAGCGGAGCACGTCACGACCAGAGCCGCCCGTCAGGGTATCGGCGCCGGCGCCACCGATCAGGATATCGTTGCCGTCGCCCCCATCGAGCGTGTCGTCGCCAGCGCCGGCACGCAGGATGTCCGAGCCACCAAGACCGTTGAGACTGTCATTCCCAGCGTAGCCATAAGAACGATCTGAGCCCTCGGTACCAGTCAGAGAGTTATTTCCACCATCCCCTTCGAACAGATAATCGGGCGAGTTATCGTTCAGCAGATTGAGTGCCAACAGATCGCTACTGCTCTCACTCACCGTGTTATTTTGGGAATCAGTCGCTTCAATAGAGAGCGTCGGCGCTACGCCCACGCTAAGAACCGGACTTGTGAAATAAACGGATCCCAGATACTCGTTGAGCTGCTGGTTATCGAGGGCGCCTCCGTCCGCGGCTGAAATTGTCATAGACGCGGTCAGCCCCAACAATGCGCCAAGATCGTCGGTTTCTATGGAGAAGCCGAACTCGTCAGCCAGATCCTCCGCCCCCCGAAAACCTGAGGGCCCCAAATTAACGCTGAGAACGGTAAAGCTAAGGGTAACTGACTCAATGTCATTGTTTTCATCAGTTGCAGCAAAAGCTTGTTGCTCGCTGAAATTGATCAGATTCAATGCATCTGCGCCAACCAATCCCAGGAGGCTATTCGAATCGCCCAAAGACACCTCTGGGCCGACCATTTGTTCAACCGGCAACTGAGAAACGCCTGTGTGCGTGTACTCATAGCTACCATCAAACATATTGACCACCAACGACTCACCTTTAACGGTTTGGACCGTGAGTTCTCCAGTGGTGGTGTTGTAGTCCTCCGAAGAGAACGTCAGGACACTATCAGTGGTCCCACTCGCCGACACCGAATTGGTTGCCGAGTCGAGTTCAAAGGTATAGCCATCAACCGT
>JYMV01019365.1_pt1 | contig 46253 bp, 44 predicted proteins | sample 338911 | NCBI WGS metagenome assembly JYMV01 (sample SAMN03354496, study PRJNA234377) | hydrothermal vent metagenome | biome: Deep sea; feature: Hydrothermal plumes at the Eastern Lau Spreading Center, Western Pacific Ocean; material: Seawater | place: Tonga | collected 2009 | depth 2000 m m | reverse complement strand
AATTCTAGTTGCAATTGGTTCGTCCTCTACTATAACTATTTTCAAACTATGTTTTCCTTTATGTTGGTAGTAATACAGATATAATTTACCCCAACATTACACCCCTCCAGTGATTCTCTATTATATAGATAAAAAATAAAATCTCAATCATTTACGATTTACCGCTTATAATAACCTACAGTTTTCAAAGAACAGATCTAATCCTTCTCACTTACTCTTTTTTATTATTAATTCAATGTTGGCTTCCCCAAACATTGCTTTTGAGAGCTCCACGCTTTCGTTCCAATTCCCCAATTCCTTAGCTTGTTCAACCACAACCCTCTTAATGCCAACTTGAATAATGCCTTTTGCGCATTCTGAGCAAATTGGGAGTCCGTATATGTAAAGAGTGGCGCCATCAAGGGATACGCCTGAGTATGTGGCATTATAAATAGCATTCATTTCTGCATGAACAACTAGTTTATACTTAGTCTCTCGATCATTGTAACGCTCGTCGCTATCGTCTATACCACGAGGGAATCCGTTAAAGCCTTGTGCTAGAACCTCTTTCTTCCCGCCAACGACAACCGCGCCAACTTTGGTGGACGGGTCTTTTGACCATGTTGAAACTTCTTTTGCAAGCGCAAGGTAGCGCAGATCCCACTTACTCATCAGTATTCCTTGTTATATTTATAGTTTAGTTATATTAAGTATTATATCACAAAAATCAAGATTGGTTGATTTACGTTATTGTGATACGGATGGGTGTTTTATTTACTTGACATTTTGTTGACGAGCTCATAATTTTCATTTTCTAGCTGGTTAAATCTTAACACGTAGCCATCTATATTATCTACCAGCATAAAAGTCAAATAGGTCTATATTTTATAATCCAAGAACTTTATTTTCTTCACCCTTTTATTTTCATAAATAAGTATTTTAGGTTATAATAATATCAAGTGAAAATAAAACCAAGGAATCGCAAATGATAAATTCAGATAAAGATCTAAAAAAAGAAATTGAACTCTTGGTAGAAACATACCGTGTAAAGTATGAAACTATCAATAGTAAACTTTTAGAAGATTTTGAATCTGATGAGATAACTCGGGAAGAGTTATCTATAAAAATAAAAGAAAATTACCAAAATAACTTTATTGCGTTGAAGTCAAAATTGTCTGAAATAGAAATAGACCAAAACTATGAAGAGTCAGACCCAGAAGTATTAATTTCTGATATATTCCCAACGTTAAATGATAGGGTTGGGCCAAAGAGGTTAAGAGATTTTATCAATGATGTAGAATCAATATCAGATATTGATGTATATATTTTTGAGGATTCTCAAAATATAGAAGATAAAATACATCAAACTATATCGGCTTTTAATGATTCAATAGTGATGTCTGATGCAATTGGGTCATTGATAGATCGTCAAATATCATCAGAAATATCAGGGAAATCAACCGAAGAGCTCGCCTGGATTAAGGCCTACCAGATAATACTTTCAAAGATGCCGGAAACAGAGAAGCAAACCGAATTAGAGTATTTGGCAAAAGCCAAAAACATGAGCGATCTGGAAAAGAAAATCAGGGTCCGCATGAATGCCTACCAATCATCAATCAGTTTACATAAGCCTTTTGGTACTTATGGCTTTAAGCCAGCTGCTGGTGGTGAGGCTGATGTTCATACAATTTTACCAGATGGAAGTCATTTGATTGTAGCTGCGAATAAATTAGTAGATAATCAGATGGAAGGCACGCAAACCGTTAGGCACCCAATGGAATTAGCACTAAAGAACATATACGGCCCAACAAAGACTCAGAACACTGAAATTTTTGACGAATTCTGTCGCAAGGTAATCGGCGTTAAGACCTTTAATAAAAATAATTTATCAAAGTTGGATCCATTTTTTAAGGAAATTATAGCTGACCCCGCTAAATTTAAGGAGCTGAAGGATGAATTTAGAAAAATACATATTCACACATTTCAAACGTACACCCAGCCGAAATATACGGAAGCGGAATTAGAAAATATATCGTTTTTTGATGGCGCCAATTTAACAACGGAGATAAAAGAATCAAAGCTCCGCCAAATTCAAGCAACCATCCAGTTTAAGGCAAATAATATTAATAATAAGATGGTAGAGAATCGGGATAGTTCCACTATAGGAAAGCAAAAATCAGATGCGGCCGGAACGAGCGTAGATAATAGGGCCCTGACTTGGGCAGGTGTTACTTCATTAATAGATAGTTATTTGGATTCGTTGATTTCTCAGGATACAGACTTGGGATCGCATCCAGTGCAGGCTGTTATAGAAAAAATGACCAAAGGCTCGCTGCCACAACAGGCAGCTTTGGCTACGGTATTAATCGATCGCGTTAATTCTAGGTCTATGGAGTGTTCCCTTGGGCCATCACAGGCAACCAGTCTTCTTGATTTTTTTACAGAATCAAAAATAGGTGAAGGAATAACCTCAAAAAGCAAATTCTTCTCAATCGATGTAAACTCCATGGAGAAAGCGCTAAGGAGTGATGTTAGGCTCCAGAAGAAATCAAGTGAAAAAGAGTTTTTTGAAGGGAAGCTAGAAGATGAAGTCTATTCATCGGGTTTATTGGATGAACTAAATAAGCTTCAACCGGAGTTTGATTTCGAGGCATTAAAAGATAAAGCCAGCATAAAGAAAATTATAACAGCAAACAATATAAATGGTTATGATTATATAATAGAAATCTGCAACTCCATCCAGGCCAACAAAAAAGATAGTAAGACGCCCAAGGTATTAGGCCGCTTGAAGTCTTTTTTTAAAAAGTAAACAAAAAAATCCAAAGAAAAAGTTTGAAATATTTTTTTTAAAAAGTAATATACTATATAGACAACGAAACACCGGAAAAAGAAATGAGAAAAATATTAACCGCTTCATTAATCGGATTATTAGCAACCGTTTTTTTATCTTCTTGCTCTTCTGGAAGTAATGACAACCTTAGAGTTACCCCAGACTTTAATCAACCAGTTTGGAATATGCCACGAATAAGTGCAAACCATCCAACCTATAAAACGATAGTGATTAACCAGCCACTTGCTGTTGTCAGAAAGACAATCAGGCAGACTGCTCAGCGAGAGGGTTTTGATGAATTCAAAGATTTTAGTTCCTCTATTGCGGTCAGGAAGGTTGCAGTATATGGCAACGACCCCGTTTATAAAGAATTTAAGAATTTATCCCCAGGAAAACAGGCAGGCGTTGTGCTTGTTGGAGTGTTGCTTGTTGGTGCTACTATGGGCAGGATCGATCTAAGCCCTACTGGTGGGCAGGACTTTTCTCAGCCAAAACAAATTAAGGCAGTGGTAGGAATTGCTGAGTTTAGGTCCATCGATAAGAATACAACGGAATTAAAGATTAATTTTAATCGAGTATTCTACAACTGGGATAATGGATATGATAAATCAACGGGTTTATTTCACCTATCGTGGGACTATCGGGCTCAGAGGGTGGAAGAGATCAACGATCCTAAAATATATGAACTTGCATTCAGGCGTTTGCAAGGATAACTTCCAAGGTAAAAACTATCTCAGCTGGATAAAGAACGCGGAAAGATTTTCTTCCGTTAAGGGTATGTTATTCTTTTCAAGCAAGTCAAGTGTTTTTAAGACCCAATATTCAGATGATGGGTTATTTTGGTCAATCAAATTCTCAGCAATAAGCGCGGTTGGTTGAGATGCCAATGACGTAACAGTGAATAATAGTGACAGAATGAATAATAGTGGCTTAGTAGATAACATTAAATTAGTAAACATGTTGAAAATATAATTATATATAAACAACCCCCGTTTTACAATCAAAAATAGAATCTAATAAAACTCTAATTTATTGAAAAAGATATTTTCACCCCAATCTCATCAGTAAAGTTCTCAGGCTCGAGTAAGCCAGCATAAGGTATGCATGGGTTTGAATCTGCGATGTGCCAGCTATTCTTATAAATACCAATCTTCCAATTATCTTGTTTAATGCCCAATTCAATACCAAGGCCAACACCATCATCCTGTCTACAAATAGGGTCGATCTGGAACAAAACGCTACCAGTTTGGCTTAACTTGGATAATATCTCTCCATCTTTTAGATATTTTCCAACCCAACTCACATAAATCTTGTTTTTCTCTGTTAAATCACTCTCGATGCCCAACTCAGCATATTTGTAGTTATATTGCTGATGACGATCATAGCTACCACCACTTAAAGCGTTTGCAGTGCCAGTGCTGTATGCCAGATTATCTAAGTTATATTGGCCAACGCCCAAGCCAACATTAATAATGCCACTTTCGGTGTTGATGATGTAACCTATTCCGCCACGATAGTCGCTGAGCTTATCTGTAATGCCCCCGACTTCAGCACCACCAACATCGGCACTGTAATTCACCTTACTTTTGCCTCGTCTAAGGTCGAAATCAAGGGTGAAATCATTAGCTATGGGCATCCTGTCAGCCACGAATAAACTATAATTTGTGCCTTCTATACCCATGAGGTCAGGCTCGTCGTAGGAATAAGAGCCTCCCATTACCCCAATATCAAGGGCAACAGCAGTTCCGCTCAATGCGAGTGCCCACAGCCCAGTCATAATTATTTTTTTCATAATTTGATTATATTATATCTAACAAAAGATTTCAACTTTTTTAAACTATGATTTCAATTTAATGAGAGCAGCATTAGTAACTACTATGATGGAGCTAATAGGCATAGCAATAGCGGCGAATAGCGGCGTAATCAACCCCATCATCGCAAGAGGCACCAGCGTAACATTATAGATCAGCGAAAAAACAATGTTCTGTTTGATGGTCTGGTTGGTGATTCTTGCAAGGTCCAGTGTATCCAAAATTACATTAAGGTCTGGACTTAAACTGACTATATCTGAATTTTGAGCAGCTAAATCGGAACCAGAACTAAAAGAAATGGAAACGTTGGCTTTCTTTAATGCTGGTGCATCATTAACCCCGTCACCAACCATTAATACAACATTGTCTTCGGTAATTTTGGTAATTAATTTAAGCTTATCTTTTGGGGTTTTAGATGAGTAGTAATTATAAATCCCTGTTAAGTCAGCTACATTTGCAACAACATTCTCCTTGTCACCACTAATTATGCATATGTTGTATCCCCTGGTCTTAAGTTTTTCAATAACACTCTTGGCATCAGGCTTGATCGTGTCCGAGATTGCCATGAACCCAAGAATGTCTTTGTCACTAGCACACCAAATACAGGTTCTGCCTAACCCCTCATCTAATAAAGAGGTATCGATTAGGTCTTCGTAATTGGAATATTCCCCTGATTTTAATATAAAGTCAAGGTTGCCAACAAGATACTTGCTATTATCGATGGTGCCTGATATTCCCAACCCAGGATGCGTTTTAAAATTAGAAACGGGTAAGCTATTGTAACTAGTGGAGTGGTTTAAAATAGAATTTCTTATCGGATGTTCGCTCAAATACTCAAGGCTTGCAATAATATCAATGAAATCATTTTCATCAATATTTGAAACCACGTTATTCACAGAAAACTTCCCCGTCGTAAGCGTCCCAGTTTTATCTAAAATTATTGTTTTTACCTTATTAAGGTGATCAAAGCTTTTATGGTTTTTGAACAATATTCGTTTGCTTGCGCCAACCCCTGATGAAACGGCCATAGCCATAGGTGTAGCAAGTCCAAGGGCGCAAGGGCATGTAATAATTAGGACCGAGACCGAAGCCAAAAGAGCCATTTCAAAGCTTGATGGAAACCAGAAAATAAATGTAAGCAAAGAGAGGGCTAGGGTGGATCCAACAAAATAAGGTATAATCTTATCAACTAAGGCAACTAACTTGCTATTATTTGGCTGGGTATTCTTTGCCATATCAATGATAGTTGAAAGAGTTGAATCGCCCAAAAGCCTCTCAACCCTAAACTCAATAAACCCCGATGATGTTACGGAGCCACCAAACACTTTATCTCCAATTTTTTTGTATATTGGTTCGGATTCTCCTGTAATGATAGACTCATCGACAGAACAATCACCAGCATCAACGACGCCATCCAGGCTAATAAGGTCTCCCGCCCGAACAATGATAAGATCGCCAATTTTAACTGACTCGATTGGTGTAGGTATTTCTTCACCAGAAGGGCTCTTTATTAAGACAACTTTGGGCTGAATTTTTGCAAGATTATTGGACAGGGCTAGCGCTCTCTGCCTTGCCCTTGCTTCTAGGTATCGACCAATCAAAATCACAAAAATGAAATTTACCACGGTATCAAAGAAAGCGCCACCTGTGCCAGGGAACAAGATGAACTGATATACCGAGTAAATGTAAGTTGTTAGTGCGCCAATGGCAATCGGCAAGTCCATGTTTAGATGCCGTGCCATGATGCTTTTAACGGCATTTTTTAAGAATGGCCACCCAGAGTAAAATAACGCAGGTGTAGCCAAGAAAAAACTAATTTGTTCAAAAAATCTTGAATATTCACCAGAATCAGCCCCACCATACATGGCAACAGAAATCCAAAGCAAATTCATCATCGCAAAGCCCGCAAAAGCAATTCTATATAATGATGCCTCATTGGATGCCTTAATACTCGTTTCCTCAACGCTTGCTTTATATGGATTGGCAGTGTGCCCAATATCATCCAATAGATTCATTATTGCCGATAATGATGTTGTTTTATTATCCCATACAACCGTAATTCTTTTTTCAGTCAGGTTAACTCTGGCAGTAACGATGCCTTCTAATTTATTTAAGGAACTTTCAATTAAATGAACACAGGAGGCACAATGTATGCTATCTGTCACAAGAACGATTTTATTATCGCTATTTATTTTAGTAACGTAATTTTCCTGATATTCTTGACTATCAAAAATAGAGGCAGATGGGTTACAGGGATTACAATTTTCCATGATAAATAAATGAAACAAATATTTAATAATTATACTACGTTGCAGTCAGTAATCAAGCTTCGTTAATTAGCCCAAGTTACATTTTGTCATGGATGTATATTATTGAAAGGCCAGTGGGTATGGTAGAAATGGTATAAAAGTCGACGCCACTGTATACGCCATTCCGAAGATGAACATAGACACGATCGGCGCCAATATTATTACAACAATAAAGCTTCCGTCATCTAGTGGACTCTCTAGAATTCTAAGGCCATTCCTATCAAAATAACCCATTATAGGTATTAAGGCAATCGCTATTAATGCTAAAATCAATGGTATAGCGAATGCCACACTGACTACTTTTAGATAAGGCATGAAAATATCAGGGCCAGAGATAAACCCCAAAGCTAATATTCCCAAATAAAGAGAAGCGTAATACAAAAAAGATTCTAGAAGTTCATCTGTATTTAACATAGTCTTATCCTATAAATATCGTTATAAAGGCAAGAATCCCGATAAACGCAAAAAATAAAATTTGATTGGATTGATCATCGGCCTCTCTATTTGAACAGTAGGTATTTTTCATGGTCTGGTTCCTTAAATTGTTTCTTATATATAAAATACTATACATCGAATAAGCTTCAATACAACGCGAAATATAAAATTTATCAAAGTATGCCATACAAAAATATAGGGGCGACAAAGCCCATCAACAAAACTAAGAAACACCCATACAATCATGTATATTTTTAAGTATAATTACACAATGCTAAATCTGACGCTCACCCAATGGAAATAATATTAATAATTCTCGCACTAATAGCCGTCGTTATTACCGGTACGCTAAGCAAAGTCGAAGAGGCACATAATAAAATATATGCCCGCGAACACCTTTCCAATCAGAAATATGCCGTATTGGGAAATAAGGCAGTCATATCTATCATAACTTTTTTAGTAACGGGCGTTGGCTTCTTCTTTGTTGACATCGCCGATAGTATATTGGCGTTATTAGCACTAAGCATGGTGCGGTTCGTGCCATGGGCTTGGTATATGTATTTGAACGGCAGTTACGCGAATGCTAAGCACCAGGCGAGCTCTAATTTTACTATGTATAACAACTTCGCCGGCCCAATTGGAGCCATGGTAGTGATTGGCATCGCCGACTTCATAGCTGGTAGTAGTGCAAGTATTCATTTTTATTTTATCGCTCCATTGACAGTTGTATTTCTAATGTACAGTCTGAGAGACAAGGGCGTATCAGGTATCAGTTTTGAATTAAAGTTAATATTGGTGGCACGCGCAACGTTAAGTGCCTGCGAAATATGGATATTGATATATTGCCTGGACTATGTTGATATTAAGAACCCAACAATTCTTCCAGATGTATTGATTACCTTCTTTTTAGTGATTTGTTTATCATCTTTTTATAGTTTTTTATATTTCTTAAAGGATTATTTAAGGGACTATAAAAACGGCCTAGCATCAAGGGTAACCCTAAATGGTATTTACGGCGGTATCCACGATTCAATATTTTTCTATGGTTTTGCGATTGGCGGCCCAATATTTATGATGGCCGAGCAGGCCCTGATAATCCCAACTCAAAATATAGGACAAGTTGAATTTAGAGGTAATAAAATACAATTTAACACAGCCACTTGTTGATAGCCGCGGAGGAAAAGATTTTGTAATTTCATCCACGGATATTATTGTTTATTACTTGGCCAAAACCATAATAGCCCTAGGTAAATAGATATATTTATATATTATATAATATATAATATATTCATAAAAGTAAATTACCCCCAATTAAGATGAATACCACTGAAAATAATGCGCTAAAAGAAAAAACCAGTCACAGTAGCCTCTCCAATCACATGAGGAAAGCCGAATACACACAAAAGGCAGATGGCACTTTACATATTCATATACCAGCGAGAAGCCAAGTGCTACCTTACATCATACTCTTCACTGTTGCTCCAATGTTCACCGCTGTGCTTTATATGGAACTCGTGGAGAAGGGAATGTCAGCCGGACTAGCTTTTGGCTTCGCTTTTTTATCCTTGGCTGTGTTTATGCTGATCCGTATGCTCCGAAAAGATAAAAAACGCGCAGAAACCGGGGAGGATGATATTATTCTTCACCCTGGCGAAAAATCAATATTCTTCGGAAAACAATTAAATCTTGACACAGCTATCCCATTCAAGGATATTGCCGCAATTCAGTTGCTCGAGAACACATATAAAAAAACCAGAGGCAGCGGCGAAAATCGCCAAATTATCTATGTCACTGCCTCTGAGGCAAACTTAGTATTTCACGATGGTAAACGAAAAAATATTATCGATTCCACACAAAAAGGTTTAGTTATGAAAATAGCCAATGACTTTGCGCCACAGATTGATGTTCCAATATGGGACGAGATTGGACCATCTTCATTAGAGGCCTTTCTAAGCTAGATAAAAATCACTAAATCACGCAAATAGTTTTATACTTGGCAGGCAGTATATTTTTATTCTCTACAGGTCAATAGCTTTCGATATCCATAATCTCCTGACTTATAGCCTCATATGGCTTTATAATGGTCGGATGAAGAAATATTGATTTATCAATCGTAGAGATGGTTGCATTTGCAAATGAAAAAATTTCCATATTTAATCTATCAATAAATCTTTCTTTAATTAGGTTGGATATAGCAGTGTCTTTTTCCATTGAGGTGCTCAATTGATAATGTTCAGCCGGAACAAGCATATCAATATAAGTTCTAACGGTATATGAGATAGACATCCTTATATTTTCAGTTGCTTCATGAAATATTGGTTCGAAATTTGTATTTTCTGAAATAAGCATTTCTGGTGAAAATAATATCTCTTCAATCTTCTCAATTTCCATCAAGCACATAGACTGCATTTCATAAAAGAATTTTTCCAACTCATGACTTATATCCTCAGATACTCGATTTAAATTCATTATATTTCCCATGATTATTTAGTATATTTATATTATACAACTTTATTCATACCACGACCTTGACATGCAACGTTGTAACAAATAAAATATAACCATATACAGCGAAGTTGGAGTTATATGGACTATATTAAGCAGACGCTAAACAAAGTTAGAATGTCAAGTTGTGCCACAGATCAAACTTATTTCCAGGCAGTAGAGGAAGTTCTGGGAGACATCCAGCAGGTTATTTTAGCAAACGAAAAGTACCAAGAACAAAATATATTAGAGAGGATAGTTATAGCCAATCGCAGTTTTGTTTTCAAGGTTGAGTGGATAGATGACTCCGGACATATTCAGACCAACACCGGATATAGAATTCAATTCTCAAATGCTCTCGGTCCTTATAAGGGCGGACTAAGGTTCCATCCTTCCGTAGACAGCGGCATATTAAAATTCTTAGCATTCGAGCAAACCCTAAAAAACTCTTTATCAGGGCAAAAGCTCGGCGGCGCCAAAGGCGGCTCAAATTTTAATCCTAAGGGAAAGAGTGATGCCGAAATAATGCGGTTTTGCAAGGCATTCATGACCGGACTATATCCATACATTGGCGCTGGGATTGATGTTCCTGCTGGAGACATAGGGGTTGGAGAGAAAGAGATAGGCTATATGTATCATCAATACAAAAAGTTGGGTGGCAAAAATGAATGCTGCATAACTGGTAAGCCCATTATCCTTGGTGGTTGTTTGTTAAGAAAAGAGGCCACTGGATATGGTTTAGTTTACATTGTGGAGGAGATCCTTAAGTCTGTTGATGATAGTATAAATAGTAAGATATGTTGCGTAAGTGGCGCTGGTAATGTTGCAATACACACCATAGAGAAAATATCTGAGATGGGCGGCATTGCTGTTACATGCTCTAATTCAAAAGGTATGATTCTTGACTCTCTGGGTATTTGTGCTAATACATTAAAGGACATAAGAGAAAACCGAGCACCGTTAGAAACCTATCTTGATACTCACCCAACGGCAATACACGTAAAGATTGAAGATTACCCAGAAACAGGCAACCCTGTCTGGAATACTCCATGCCATGTTGCACTACCATGTGCTACTCAAAATGAAGTAAGTAAGATTGATGCCCAAAACTTGGTTAAAAATGATTGTTTTCTGATTGCAGAGGGTGCTAATATGCCTTCTACAAGGGAGGCCGTAGAAATATTCAGGGAACATAAAATAAGAGTTTGTCCTAGCAAGGCTGGCAATGTTGGCGGCGTTGCAATAAGTGGGATCGAAATGGAGCAGAACTCTACCATGAGATATTATACAAGGGAGGAGGTAGATGGAAAACTTCGGAGTCTTATGATTAATCTATTCTCAAGGATTCAAAAAACCAACCTCGAATTTGACTTGGATGATGATTATATTAAGGCTACGAACATAACCAGTTTTATAAATGTTGCTGATGCGATGATCAGCGAAGGTTATTAACGTTCATAAGTATTCATGAAATGTATATATATTTGACTTCGCAGGCAAATATATATACCATTTATTTATTTATTTGAAGCAGTAACCACACATGTCCTTATTTGTCATCATATACATCACATCGAGCTTACTAGCGCTATATTATCGCCTTGTAAATAAAAATTTAGAGTATGCTAAGCCACTAGCATATTTTTCAATCTTTATATCATTCATAGTCACATCTTTACACCCTGATTTTCTTACATTTCTGTCAATTGTGTACAGTTATTTAGTATTAAGGTTAATAACATCATCACACAAGGTAAATGTCGGCGATGGAGTAATAGGCTGGTCTGGCAGGGAGAGAAACAATAAAATGGACCCAGGGCATTATTTGAAATATTTTAAAGATTTTTCAAATAACTATAAGCTCAGGGGAGAGTTAGAAGAAGTTATGAATTCTGAAATGTTTGGCGACGGCGGCGGAACACATTGGGCAGTTACAATGGCTGAATGCCCATCATATAAAGGTATCTTTTCTTCCTTGTTTCAAGGGCGAGCTCCACTATCGGCACACGATACAGCACACATGCTCTTGGGGAGAGGTTTCAATTTGGTAGATGAAATCGCCGTCGTTGCAGTAGTTATGGGTTCAACTAAAAAAGTAGGATTAGGCCGTACTATTATTTATTACATTTTCCAATGGTTGTTCTATCCTAAGTGGCTTAGATTGCCACTTGGATACTTCGAGTTGTTTTATAGTTACGTAAAGTTCGGAAAACTGATAAAGAAAGATCTGTCAAAAATAAAAGTAAAAGAATTAGATCCAGAATTAACAATACATGAATTCAGGGATTCGTTGGGTATTTTCAGAGACGAGTTACTGCCATACTTAAAAAAAGAGGTTTTGGAATACGGGGTTAATTCAAGAATAATAGAGGGCATGATTTTGAGTCAGGCTGATATTGCTATGATCGAACATTCAGCAAATTTCGTTTCTATCTTTAGTAGGGAGTTGGCTGGGGATTTAACTGATTATGATTTAATATATTCAGTATCAAACAATTTAACTCAGGGTAAGATTTATAAGTGGGTTTCACCAAACACCGAAGAAAATCAACTGCGTAAAAAACAGGTTTTAGAGTTACATAATAATAACTCAAACGCCTCTATTGTTTTAATAGACGAGGTTTTATATAACTCCAAGTTTGAAGAATACGAGGAATATGTGTCCTACAATAATAGGGTGAAGATGGCAAAAAATAAACAAGATGAGTGGATTGTTATTAGTTAATTTCCATATTGATTAAAGTATTCTGTTAAGTGCTTCCCAAAGCCTTCAACCGATAATCCCGTTAATTCTTCATAAAAACCTAACCCAGGATTATAATTAATTTCTATAATATTGAATTCATCCTCATCATATACATCAATCGCAAAATACTCTTTATGAAAATCACTTTTTTTTAATTTTTCCACCAACAACCTCTGAAGACGTAAAATCTCGCCAACCCACTCATCGCTCAACGCACCCATTAATTCCCTAGTTCCACCGGAGCCAATGTTTGACTTAAACGTTTCGCCATTACTGGTCCTTCTGTAATAAAAGATCCGATCACTAAATACTATCACCCTAACATCTCTCCCAAAACTATTTGGATTATAGTGTTGTATCAACAAATCCCTTACGTCATATTCGTTTAAAGCCCAGAATTCATCTTCTTGATTGGAAATTAAATGCACCTCTTCACCACCAGACCCTTTATTTTTTTTTATAACAAAGGGGTATTTTAGATCTTTATCAAGTTTCTTATCTTTATAAAGATAAGTCTGCTGCTGTTTAAAGTTATTGGTAGATAGAAAATTTGCTACAAGATTTTTATCATCAAAAAACTTCCAGATTTCCGTATCTGACTTTATATAAACTACCTTATTTATTCCACTATCAAAGATGATATTACGTACAAAATCTATCGCCTCACATGTATCCGATACATAAAATAGTTTTTCCATCCCAATCAAAACCTTCGGTGAATTAATAACGTCTGTTACGCAAAACACCTTCGGGTTATTTAGACACTTCATTAGCACATTGTAATGTGGGGTATTGCAGGATTCAGGATTTCTAACAATTATGCCAATCTCACCCATCTAAAAACTCTCTCTCAGCCCTTCACTATCATCATAGTCAAACTGTACATCAATTAGCATTGGCTTATCATCGCTTATTGACAACTTAAAGGCCTCTGCGAATGATTCAATATTATCAACATGAACGCCATTGATTCCATTAGCATTAGCCAACAGGGAAAAGTTAACAGTATTAAATTCCAGTATCTTTGGGTTTAGTTCTACATTGCTTTTCTTTTGATACTTATTGATTAATTCATATTTTGAGTTATTTAAAATAATAATGGTAATTGGTAAATTCAGTCTTGCCAAAGTTTCTAAATCGCCAGATCCAGAATGAAACCCACCATCCCCCGCAATCAGAATCACCCTGTTTCCAATGCCAATTGCCATAGCCATAGCCGCCGGAAGTCCATTTCCAAATGATGAAATGCCAGCATCGGTATAAAATCTATCAATTTTATCAGTAATAATCCCCAAAATAAGATGATGCCTGTAGAAGCCGATATCAGTCACTACCCCAGAATCGCCCTTATATTTATTGATTTGATTAATAATATCAGAAATTATTATCCCATCAGAATCGCCACCCGTAATAATATCTTTATTATCGGCACTTGACTCTCGGTTGTCGAGGCAACCATCTTCTCTTTTTTCAGCGCTTTCAGTTAAGATTTCCAACCCTCGCTTGATATCCCCAATGCACTCAACGCTTTTATAATACATGCTTTCAGGCAACTCGCATTTAACCCCAGATATACCTATCAATTTTTTCTTAATTCCTCTCTGCCACATACCCGGCAAGATATCATCGCTGTATTGATATCCAATATTAATAATCAAATCCACGTCATTAAATATTCTGCCTAAGTAATTTTCATCTTTGAGTATTTGTTCCATGTAAGGTGAAACAGACCCTATATTCAGTGGATGTTTACTTGAAAGGGAACCTTTAGCATTAGCTGAATGTATGACAGGTGCCTGTATTTTTTCACAAAAATCCAATACAGCTCCGGCAGCTCCGCTTCTTATAACCTCGTGACCAATAATAATAATTGGTTTTTGCGATAAATTTATTAATGCACTGGCTTCATTGAGTTTCTCTAACTCCACTCCCATTTGGTTTTGATTATCATAGCTAAATTTGTGTTTAAATATTGATTCATCAACTTCTATTTCAGCTTCATAAAAATCCACAGGAACGGATATATGGCAAGGTGCAAGCGGCTCTTTCAGTGCCTCGGAGAAGCACATAGGTAAAAGTTTTAATATATCTTCTGGTTGCTCTATCTCTTGTGATATTTTGCAAAGCGGTTTAAGTATTTCAGCTTGATTAATGCACTGATGTGTTTGCCCATAAAACCTATCATAAGACTCTGTTTGTGCAGTAATAAATATTGTGGGAGACTTATTAAGCTGTGCTGTTGCTATGGCCGTCGTTAAATTTGTTGCCCCCGGTCCCATAGTAGCAAATACGACCTGCGGTTCCCTTTTAAGAATCCCCGAAACAACTCCCATAATCCCCGCTGAGAACTCTATTCTTGGAGTCACATATTCAAGCCCAGGCACCTCATTAAATAATATTTTTTCATTCTCCCTACCCGGTATGCCAAAAACCTTAGTAACTCCCTGGGAATATATATATTTTAACAAAAAATTGGATAATTTCATTATATATCCTGGTATGGCACCGCAGTAATAATGATTTCATTAATATTTGTTGAGAATGTAAATGAAATATTAATCTTGATTATTTCTGAGTCTATTGCCGGAATTGGTATAATTATCGGGGCATTAATAGAGTCTCTCGCCTCCAAAAAATTTTCTTTCCCAAAAATCTGTGTCGTCGATAGCTTTATTGCATTAACTTCAAGACTAGCAGGGTTTTTAATAATTATTTCTCGATCTATACCCATATCCGTCAAATTCTTAAAGAAGTCAAAGTCATAAACGGTAAAAACCTCTCTATTGGTTACGGCCTTGAATTTATTTAATATCCTTGAAAACTCCAAATACCTTACTCCGCTAAGGCCATTGCCATGGTTTACATAGCCTCCCTCAATAAAGTTAATTTGAGCACACGGTATTATCGCCCCTCTATCTTTAAGGTTATTGTTAATCGCTTTATTCATTATCTTAACGTAATCCTCTTCGACACCCCAGGTGGAGCACGTTTCTGATAATATCACATCAAACTTATCCTGGATAACAAAATCATCATTCAGGTAATCGCCCTTTATTAACTTAACCCCACCATCTATATACTCAGAAAAAGAATCATCCACATCGATCCCTGTTACTATGCTGAATTTATCCTTATATTTATTCAAGAATAGCCCAGAGCCATACCCGATTTCTAAAAACGAATCAGCATTCGCCTCTGTTAATGCCAAACATATCGCCTTAACTCTAGCTTTATCACCAACCATCTCTATTTGATGCTCAACGTCAAAGCCTTTATTGTTCAAATCAGCATTTACTTTCATTATTTTTCAACCCACACAAATTATTATTGCCAATTATATATAATTTATGGGGTTAATTCAATTATTTCCACAATAATAGAGTTCCAAATTTGCTCTGGGCTAATTATTCTAATATGCAAGTTCTATAACGCTTGCGGATACAATTAAAGCAGCAGAGACAATAACATAAACTGACGTTTTTTCGGATCTACCTCTTAATCTATTCAGCAAGATAGATATTATCAACGCCAATATAGGCCAGAAAGCCGTAATTAAAATAGTCCTACCAATAATAGAGATAGACTTAAAGAACAATGAATAGGCAATCCCAAAACTGAATATCCCATGCACCATAAAAGTCCACACCAATTTATAATTTAATAAGTAGTGAAAGACCCTCATACGTAGTTTAACTAATATTAAAACCCAGTATGCGGTAAAACCATATACCAAGGCCTGATAATTGGCATTAAAGCCATTGAATTCTTGAGTCATACCTAATTTCATATAATACTCACCCAATGCCCAGCATGCAGCCGTTGCCAACCCAAGAAATTGTTCAAAGTCACTAATCCACCTAAAAAAAGATTAATATTGAAATCTAAATTTCCAGCACTTGGGTTGTCGATGAACAACAAGGATGTGCTTACTCCAAAAAACATCGCTACTAATAACCCAGCCAACAACCAGTTTAATTTATCATCGCTAGGGAGAGATTTTAAACCATGATTTAAAACTTGAGTTAATATTGCCCAAATAATAGTTGCCGCTATTGCTGGTGCATATTCTCCAATAATCATCATTCACCTCTCATCTAAATGAGCCGTTTTTCATCCATATAACGTATGGTATATGAGTAATATCTAAATTCCAGAAAATAAAATAACCAACCAAAAAGGTATATTATTAAGAATATAGTGTATAATACATAGCATAAATACATAGAAGGCAAAAAGTAATCATGGCAGTATCATTAACGAATAGCGCATCCAAGCGCGTTGTTGATTTTTTAGAAAGCCGAGGATCCGGTATCGGAATACGTTTAAGCGTGCAAACAACAGGGTGCTCTGGTTTGGGCTACAACATGGAGTTTGTTGATGCTGCAAATAGCGACGACACAGTATTTGACGATGATGGAGTCAAAGTAATTATCGACGCAAAAAGCTTAATTTATCTTGATGGCACTGAGGTGGATTATGTCAAGGAAGGCCTAAACGAAGGCTTTGAGTTTAACAATCCAAATGCTAAGGCCGAATGCGGATGCGGCGAGTCTTTCACCGTATAGAAGATATCCAAGTCTTGATTTGACTAAAACAATTCTGTATTATTGTAGTTTATAATAATACAGAGAAGAGAAGTGGATATTTCATACATATTGCTGGGACTTTTAGGAATAATTGCTATGTGGTTTGTGTCCGCATACAATTCAATGGTTTCGCTAGATACTGATGCAAACGATGCCTTATCTAACCTAGATGTTTTTTTACTCAAGCGCCTTGACCTAACAACCCAATTAATTGCATCAGTGGGCAAATATGTTGGTCATGAAAACGATACTTTGTTAAAGCTCGTTGAAGCCCGAAATAAAAACAAAACTCAACTTGAGGGTCAGAGTTCAGAATCACAGGATGTAATTGCGCTATCGCAATCATCCGGCGCACTATCCGGCGCACTTCCAAGTCTATTTGCCCTTTCTGAGGCTTATCCAGACTTGAAGGCATCAAACGTTATTATTGATTATCAAGATAAGGTAACGGAAATAGAAGCCTCATTGGAGGGATCTAGGAGGTATTACAATGCTACAGTCAAAGTATTTAATGAGAAGATACGTAGTTTTCCAACGGTGCTGATTACTGGCTTTTTTGAATTCGCAAAAAGAAAAGAGTATTTCAAGGTTCCAGAGGCCAAAAAAGAATCACTAAATAAAGTAAAAACCCTCTAATTTATCAAGGGCGTCTTCATGAAATTCTTATTTATATTATTAACTTCGATTCCTCTTTTATTTACGGCGCCAGCAAATTCTTCCATTGATTTCTTTACTGGGAATCCTTCCCAAGACATAATAAAATCATTCACCCAGGACATTGTAATAAATGAAGATGGCACCCTTACCATAGAGGAAGATATTGTTATCTATAACGCTAGACGAGGTCAAATAAAGCGAGGTATATACAGAGACCTTAAGACCGCTCCACGCGACCAAGGTGCACATTCTAAGAATTTAATCAAAGACACAACTCTCACTGCCTCCACTCAACAATACTCAATTATTAGTGTTTTGCGTGACGGCATAGAGATTCCATATAAAGAAAAAACCGGAGAGAAGAGAGACCATACGAGAATTTACATGGGTGATATGAATGTGTTTTTGAAAGAAAATAAAGAGTATAGCTATAAATTCACATATAAAACTTCACCACAGATAGAAATCGGGAAGGATGGAGATGTTTTAGATTATTACATCGATGGCGGTAATTGGAAAATTCCAATCCAAAAAGTTAAATCAATTATTCACACACCCGCCAATATATATAGCTTTGCCGCCCACCACCGCAAATCTTGGACTCACAAACAAAAGAAGGACCCAAGCGGGCTTACATTAATCATTGAGACAACAAACCAAAAAGGTAGATCTGATTCACCTGATTTGTCAGTGAAGGTCATTTTCCAAACCGGCTTCGTTAAATATTCAACGTGGTGGAAAATAAAAAACAAAATAAGATCCACCTTAAATAAAATCCAAGCACTTGTAGATAAAACACCATTGGCTTATCAGATGGTTATATATCTACTTGAGTTCATGGGCTTTATAATAATATATCTTGGTATTAAGAAAAAAATATCGCCCGCCCGAGACCAAACAAAAATAGTTGTCCAGTATTTTCCGCCAGAAAACATATCTCCGGCCCTAGCAATTTTTATTCAGCAAGGAGTGAGCATTCGAGAGGAACATATATTAACAACAGTTTATATTTCTTTAGCGAGAAGGGGTCTTCTGGATATATCGGAGACGGAACCCACTGGTATTTTTAAAAAAAAACATATGCAGATATCCAAATTACCAAACGATAAAAACATTGAATTACCATTGGCCGAAGAAATTATTTATAACCAGATGCCTGCATCTATGATTGTAAATAAAAGTAGCTACGGAATTCTAACGGCGCAGGCATTAAAGGCAAATAATGCCTTAAAAGAAGAATTTGAAGATGTCTTCTACAAAAAAGAAAACCCACTAGCAAAAAAACTGCAAACTCTCCTATATTATGTCATCCCAACAAACGCAATTCTTATACTTTTCTTAATGACCTCCGGCGGCTTCGGCTTTATTGCATCAAGTATATTTTTTATTATTGTTGTGATAGTTACCCAAGCACTATTGACCAGAAGAACAGAGATAGGTATGGAGATAGCTTCACACTTGGATGGACTTGAAAAGTTTATAAGGGCTACGGAGTCTAATAAGTTTAAAATAGATCCGCCAGAAATGACCCCAGAATATCACAATAAAATCCTTCCATATGCAATTGCATTGAACTGCGATAAGGAGTGGTCAGATTTTTTAAAGAATCCAATAAACAAGGCTATGACGGAATCAAGAAGGTCAAGCGATTATATGGGTAATAGGATGTATAGTGGCGCAGGAATTTCTAGTGCATTATCTACCTCTATTGGTAGCACCCAGCCTTCATCCAGTTCTGGTGGTTCTGGTGGTTCCGGAGGCGGCGGAGGCGGAGGAGGAGGAGGCGGAGGCGGATTTTAATCTATCTGTTTTATAGAGGCCAGAAGAATAGTATCGATGGAACAGCGGTAATTAATACCACAATTTCAAGCGGTAATCCAAGGCGCCAATAATCACTAAATTTATAACCACCAGGTCCCATAATTAAGGCATTGTTTTGGTGACCGATTGGCGTTAAGAATGCGCATGAAGCACCAACAGCAACTGCCATTAAGAATGGATCTGGATTTACACCCAACTGACTGGCCATGATGATGCTTATAGGAGCCAATATTAGCACCGTAGCGACATTATTTAGTATATCTGATAAAGTCATCGTAACTACTAAAATGATGGCCAAAATGAGTATAGGGTCTAATCCTTGTGTAATATCTATTAATCCAGAGGCAATGGTTTCGGCACCACCAGAAGAGGTTAGTGCATTTCCAATCGGTATCATCGCCCCCAAAAGCACAATAACCGGCCAAGAGATAGATTTATATACTAACTTGAATGGAATTATGCTCAATGCTAAATAGATCAAAATAACCACCGATAAAGCCAATGGTAGATATATCCAGTCCATAGTAGCCGCGAATATAGCAGCAATAAAAACTGAAATAGCAATTTTAGCTTTTTTCCTGGATTTAATCTCTATGCCTCTCTTTGCAAGGATTAAGCAATCCATCCAATCAATCAAATCCACCATCTTTTCAACTTGACCATGAATCAAGAGAATGTCACCTGCTTTAAATTTTGTTTTACGCACGTTGGTTGTTATATTCTCACCACCACGACTAATTCCAATTAAAGACGCGTGGTGCTTTTTCTTCAATCCCATATGGCGTGAAGTCTCACCAACTACCCAAGAATCTGCTTGGACAACAACCTCAAAAAGGGATTTAGACGCTTTTTCAATTTCAAGTTCGCCAGCAGCAATACTGATTAATTTTGATTTACTAACAAATAAATCAATGTTCGCTACCGCACCTTCGATAACCAACAAATCCCCAGCCTGCACAAAAATCTGTAAAGATGACCCCTGCTTGAACTCATTATCCCTAATAACCCCCAGAAGCGCGGCATCAAATTTTTCAGCTATATCAGATATCGAAAACAGGCTTTCACCAATAAAAGAAGAATCTTTACCAACCCTTGCATTAGATACATATTCAGTCTCTTCTAGGCTATCAGTCGCCGATTTTTCATCCTCTTTGTGTGGTATCAGTTTATATCCAATCGTAGAGATAAAGGTAACCCCAACGACCGCAACTATTAGCCCAACATAGGTAAAGTCAAACATACTATAAGGCGCGCCAAGAGCGTCCTCCCTAAAAGTAGCTATCACCACATTTGGTGCCGTGCCTATCATGGTAACCATACCACCAAGGATAGATGCAAATGATAGTGGCATAAGCGTCTTTGATGGAGAAATCTTATTTTTCTTCGCGAGGTTAAGGTCCGCCGGCATTAATATAGCCAGAGCAGCAATGTTATTGATTATGCTCGATAGAAAAGCAGCAACAGCACCCATTATTCCAATTTGGCTCCTAATACCATTAACGTATTTCTGAATTTGAAGCGTAATTAATTCAACCGCCCCAGAATGAACCAGCCCTTTTGAAATGATCAATACAATCGCCACAATAACCACCGCCGGATGCCCGAACCCCACAAACAAATCCTGCTTATCAACGACCCCACTAATGCCAGCAACAACCAATGCCCCAAAAGCAACCGCATCATATCTTATTTTTCCGTGAATAAATAAAAGAAAAACCATTGATATGATTAAAAAAACAATATTTTGGTCGCTCATGTGGTTCTGCCCGGGTTATTTATCAAGTGTATTATCCAAATAATATACAAAATCTGTTAAAAATAAATATTTATTATTTTCATAAAAAATAAAAAGTAGTTATAATGTTATAATACTATAATTATAATAAAGATTAAGGAGAAAAAATGCCAATATCCAATCAAGAAATCGAAGAAAAAATCAACGCCGTAAACAATGAAATAGCCGAAGCATATGATGACTATATTCAGAATCCGGTAAGGGTTGATTATGATAGATCATCAAAAATAATTGTTAACAAGTTCGTAACTTGGCTGGAAAAAAGCATATCCCCCGACTACCAAATGCCAGATGAAAATGCTATTTATAAATTTGCAAATCATGAAATTACAGCCTTGGATCTGGCCGAGAGAGTAAAAGATATAAATGGCTTTGCCGAAGAAATATTAGCAAATATCGATTTAGATAGTAACAAGAACAAGCACACTTGTGAAGTTATTTTGGGTGAGTTATTTGCCCCAAGCTTAGTAGCGGTAGAGCTAACGCAGCTTATTCAAGAAAATTCCAGTGGCGATATTAAGTCAGACCTTACAGAAGAATACGCGTGGCTCTTTGACTACATAAGAAATGTAGCATCTAACGAACAAAATGCAAGCTTCATTGATACATTGAGGGACGCTTTGGCAGCAATGCCAAACCAAAAAAAGCAATCTAAAAGCAATGCCATCCTAGAAGTATTGAAAAAGATAAAGGAAGAAATAGGCACGAATCAAGAAAAATATAAGATGCACAATCCATTTGGGGGTAGCTTTTTCACAAAAGCTACTGGAGGTCTTCCCGATGTAGTTTCTGTATATACTGAAAAAGATGATACAGATGCCGATGGAAAAAATATGTTAAATTTTACAGCCGCAAACTCGTTAACAGATCTTTCGATGGAAAGCGATCAATTGGAGAGACACGGTTGTATGTTGGCTTTAGCTATATATATAAATGGCGGCAAAGTAGATTCAAATATCGGCCAAATAATTGACGATGTCGTCTCAGATAAAAGTCTTGCAAGGAATTCAAAAACTCAAAGAATTCTTGTAGACGCAATATCTGGACACGCAAAGGAAGACAATGAAGTTAAAAGCCTATTGGACGCCCTAAATATACCAATAGAAGATTTACCGAAAATAAAAAAGATTTTACAAGAGAGGATTAATATAACTTTCTTCCAGACGTATGTGGCTAAAGTCCCACATCAGAAAATCGTAAATGGCGTATTAAACGATGCCGGCAGCGACGGAGACGTTGAAGCAAGAAAAGAACTATACAGGGGGATGAATCAATGGAATTCATATTTTTTGGGGAACTCGCAAACTATTTTTAATAGGAATTTGGATAGAAATAGGCCCGAAATAATAGATTCAATGACTACTAATCAAAACAATAAATCTACCCCATTGGCAGGCGCCAAGCATATTAAGGGGCACGCAGATGAGATAAAGGATTTTATTAATGATAAGTTTGTCAGCCAAAACCTACCTATATCTGTTTTTTTGGAAGGCATAGCAAAGCCAAATGATACCGGTGAATCTGATAAGGACGAGATTGAGTGGAGGGAGTATTTTGATCTGATATCTTCGGAGATACCTAATAAAGAAGCCGCTCAGAAATTTTTCAAGCCGGCAACCAAGTCTATGATAGACAAGGTTGGGGCTGAGCATGGCGAAGAGTATTTAAAATCTTTTAAAGAGCAAGAAGAAAAGAAACAAGCTTTTTTAGAATATTCAAAAGCGCACACCCCAGATTGGAGCGGCAAGGGTAGCGCTACCATTACTGGTAATTTGGAAAGGTTAAAAAAGTTACATAAGTCTTCAAGAGTTAGCACGGTTACTCCTTTAGTAGAATACGATGCTGAGCTCCTAAGCGGCGCCGGTTCAATCGAATTGGCTATGATATCCATGATGATTTCTAGTGATATAATGAAGGAGTCTTTGCTGCAAAATATATTCGATGTATTGGAGATTGAGTTTAAGCAAACAGAAGATTTAAAGCTCAAGCGAGAGCTAATGAGCCAAATGGAGGCCGTAAAAGATTATGCCGGGAAAGTATTAAATAATAGAGGACAAAAAGCCCCAAGTTTGTCAGATAGCTATTTTGAGGTTCATATTAGGGAGAAGGTTGAAAACCTAGATGTTCACGCATCTAAAGATGATCAAAAAACTAAAAGCCCAAGCTGCCAATACCGCATCCCTAGAGGCTAAAATCAAAAAATTAGAAGCTGCTGCTGCTAAAAACAGGTAATACTATAACCATAATAAATATTAAGGAGAGAGAATGCCAATATCTACCCAAGAAATCGAAGAAAAAATCACCGACGTAAACAATGAAATGGCCGAAGCATATGATGATTATATGCAGAACCAGCAAAGGAACGATTATGATAGATTATCTCTATCAATTGTTTCCAATTTCGTAGCGTGGCTGGAAAAAAGTATATCTCCAAGCTACCAAATGCCAGATGAAGACGCTATTTATAAATTGGCAAATTGTGAAATTACAGCATTAGATCTTTCCGAGAGAGTAAGGGATATAAATGGCTTCTCCGAAGAAATATTAGCGAATGTTGATTTTGATAGCGACAAGCACCAGAGCAACTGTGAAATTATTTTGGGAGGTTTATTTACTCCAAGATTAGTAGCAGTAGAGCTAACGCAGCTTATTCAAATATATTCAAATAACGATATTAAGTCAGACCTTACAGAAGAATACGCGTGGCTCTTCGACTACATAAGAAATATAGCATCTAACGAACAAAATGCAAGCTTCATTGATACATTGAGGGACGCTTTGGCAGCAATGCCAAACCAAAGAAAGGAGTCCAAAAGTAATGCCATCCTAGGGGTATTGAAAGAGATAAAGGAAGAAATCGGCACGAATCAAGAAAAATATAAGATGCACAATCCATTTGGAGGTAGCTTTTTCACAAAAGCTACTGGAGGTCTTCCCGATGTAGTTTCCGTATATACCGAGAAAGATGATACCGATGCCGATGGAAAAAATATGTTAAATTTTACAGCCGCAAATTCGTTAACAGATCTTTCGATAGAAACCGATCAATTGGAGAGACACAGTTGTATGTTGGCTTTGGCTATATATAGGAATGGCGGCAAAGTAGATTCAAATATCGGCCAAATAATTAACGATGTTGTCGGAGATAAAACTATCGCAAATTATTCAAAAAGACAAAGAGTCCTTGTGGACGCAATATCTGGAAATGCGAATGAAGACAATGAAGTCAAGTACCTATTAGGCGAATTAGAGATACCAACTGAAGATTTACCGAAAATTAAAAATATTTTGCAAGAGAGGATTAATATAACTTTCTTCCAAACGTACGTAGCTAAGGCACCAGACAAGAAAATCGCAAATGGCGTATTAAAGGATGACGGCATCGACGGAGACGTTGAAGCAAGAAAAGAACTATACAGAGAGATGAATCAATGGAATTCATACTTCTTGGGGAACTCGCAAAAGATTTTCAACGTATATTTAGATAGAAATCGGCCCGAAATAATAGATTCAATGACTACTAATCAAAACAATAAACCTACACCATTGGCAGGCGCCAAGCATATTAAGGCCCACGCGGATGAGATAAAGGATTTTATTAATGATAAGTTTGTCAGCCAAAACCTACCTATATCTATTTTTTTAGAAGGGACAGCAAAGCCAAACGAAGCAGATACTCCTTTAATAGAGTACGATGCTGAGCTCCTAAGCGCCGCCGGCTCAATTGAATTATCCATGATGTCCATGATTACTTCCAGTGATATAATGAAGGAGTCTTTATTGCAAAATATATTCGATGTATTGGAGAGCGAGCTTAAACAAGCAGAAGATTCAAAGATCAAGCTAGAGCTGATAAGTCAACTGCAGGACGTGCACAATTATGCCGGAAAAGTATTAGATAATAGGGGCGCTAGGGCACAAAACTTGGGTCAATATTATTTTAAGAACACTATTCAGTGGAGACTTGACGGCGTCCAATTAGATGCTGAAGGCAAAAGATTAGATGATAAAAGCCCAAGCTGCCAATACCGCATCCCTAGAGGCTAAAATCAAAAAATTAGAAGCTGCTGCTGCTAAAAACAGGTAATATTAAAACAAGGTAAAATACAATTTTTTATAAAACAAGGAAACAGAGAAATGGACAGCAAAGAGAATAAGGAAATAGAAGACCGCAACAAAGAAATTATCGATAGAAGTGAGATCGAAATTAACTTAGGACCAGCAGCACCAAACTTGATTATATCAACAAAGGTAGGAAATGGTCATTTAGTTTTACATGTTGATTCTGGCCAAGTCCGATATTTTCAATAGGAGTATAAATACACATGAATGAATTATTTAGCAGTTCCAATATATCAAAAACATTATTTGCTATAGCGGCCACTCTTGTTGTGACTGTGTCGACGCATGCCTTGGAAGTTAATAATCCCGATACATATGGAAAAAAAGCAAACCAAACCGAATTAGCAGTAAAATCAACAAAGAACTGGAACGTAAATATGGTCCAAGAAAATCCAGATTTAAAAAAAGCCGTTGATCATCATCTCGAAAGGATAGGTTTCGAAAATTCACCCGCTTCGTATGAAAAAATATCTATCCTATTAAACTCAATAGCTTTTTTTGAATCAGATTTTAATGCCAAAGCAAAAAATCCAGATTCCACCGCAAGCGGACTATACCAGTACGTAGATGCGGCCAAGGAGACGGCAGTTAATAGGGTAAATAATTTAAAGAATGATGGCGTAAATCTTAGTCCATCACTAATGGATAATATGAAATCTATAAAGTCAGGAAATATGGATTTTGATAGCTTATCAAATGATGATATTTCCGCCTTGGCCTTCATAGATAATATGCAAAGAAAGGGTTCTGATGCAGCACTTACAAAAATCCTATCAAATAGCGACCCCATGGCAATGGCTGATGGTGTAATGGAGTTCTATCAGGTTCACCATACTAACGTAAATCTAGAAAATGGCTCTTTGGAAAATATAACAAAGAAGAAAGCCGAAGTTATTTTTAATTTGCTAAGTGTTCAAAATAACAGCGTAAATTCAGACCAGCAGAAATTATAGTTACGGCGCGAAAGTAATAGACTTAATAACCTTTTCAAGCTTAGAAATTTCTTTTTTCATTTCTACCGATATTTTTGATGATCTAATATCGCCAAGGGATTGCTCGTGACTAAGTGGTCGTTTGTGACCGAAGTCTAAATTAATTGTTTTATTATCTTGAAGCTTAACGAGTTGAACTAGAAAATGGTTAAAAAACATACCCTCTGGTAAATTTAAAATAGTAAGCCTATTTAGTGCCTGATCGGCTATTATGTTGTCATTTGGTATAATTCTCCGCCCAATCACTTGTAATAATTCATTATTGCGCTGAATTGCAGAGTCAGAGAATGTTATTTCATAATTAAGCTTCCCATTAACAGCCTTAGAGAGCTTAACTGTGAAGTCATTGTATGCAGTTTCCTTAATGATATCCATGATTATTTTTTAATATTATATTTATTTAAGAAATCAATAACTTCGTCATCTTTTGGATTTGGGAGATCTTCGAGGTTATAGATGCTTTCGTCTAAGACCAAGTCATATTTTAAGGCAACCAACTCATGCGATAGAATAATATCATCAAAATTATCTCTAAGCTTTTCACCAATCTTTCCTTTAACATCAACCGCCGCCTCTCTGATACCTTCAAGCGTTTTAAAGTCATTTATCCATTTGATAGCCGTTTTAGGACCAGCCCCGCGTAGTCCAGGGATATTATCAGCTGCATCTCCCATTATAGACAGGAGCAAGTGAACGTCCTCAGGGAAAACCCCCATTTTTGCAAAGACATCATCTCTGCCTAAAACTTGCCACTTCGGATCCAGCATTTTTATATCATTTTTAACCAAAGACATAAGGTCCTTGTCTCCTGACGCTATGTAGCTTGGTATGCCTTTTTCATCTGTTACCGTAACGGCAGAAGCAATTAGATCGTCAGCTTCGAATCCCTCCATTTTAATTAATGGAAAGTCCATAAGTTTTATTAGCTCGTAGATTGGGTCTATCTGCATCTTTAATTCTTCTGGTGCTGGTTTTCTATTTTGCTTATATTCTGGATATATTTCGTTCCTGAACGTCGGCCCTGGCATATCCGATATAAACACCACCTTCGCGTTATCAATTCTTCTTGTTAGGTTGTCAATGGCATTATTAAAACCATAGATGGCACCAGTTGGAAATCCATCCTCATTTGTAAGCCCCTGCTTAAATGTAGCATGAAAATTCCTAAATATATAGGCCATCGTATCTACAAAAATAATATTTTCTTTCATTTACATATCCATTAGCTGTGATAAACGATAGTTTATATATAAACATATATTTTTCAATCAATAGATACTCTTTATTAATCACTGTATAATGGATTTATATATATAAAGATAATAATAAAAATGAAAAACATTGATTTTAAATTTGGTAAAAAGTATAAAAAAACCAAGACAAAAGATGGATATTTATACCGAAATTTTGAAATTAAAAACAATAAGGAAAGTATATATAGGAAATGGGAAATAATTGATTTTCCAGATGATATGTCAAAGAACATACATAATGATTTTTTATATACTCTAAATTTTTCTTCATCAAAGAAATTAAAAGATACCCAAGACTTTATAGATAAAATTATCTTCGTTAGCGATAATATACCACCACTTTGCAAAAGCTCTGAGGATTTAACAGATAGAGCAATGGCCGTTTTTGATATATTGGTTCCATCTATGGGCGCAGCCAATACAATCCAAGGCGAACTAATAAGGGCTGATTTCAAAATTAGCGATGAGTCATTTAGAAACCTAAATATGAATTTTATATATGGAATGTACGAGGCAAACACAACAAACAGGGAAGATGACTGGTGGGAGAAGAATGACGAAGGCGAGCCATGGGAGTATAAAAAAGATTCCCATGGAAAGAATCTGCCACTTGAATTAGATTTGTATACTTTGAAATATAAGTCAACATATATGGGCGAAACAGTTAAGTCTCTGATAGATATTTTTAGCGAATATGGAAAAGAGATGTTTTCACCAGAAGCTTTGGAAATAATAATAGCATACATAGATATAGCCGTGCCGGAAATTCCATTAGGCGTTGGAACGATAGAGGAATTAGAAAAGATAGAAAAAGAAAAAGGCATTGAGTTTTCCCTTGGAAGGGATGAGTGGCAAGACACAATTATTTCTCTGGCAATAGATTATTTTATAGCAAATAAGACTGAGTTGATAAAAAGAAATGAGAAATTAATGGATTTTAGTTACGTTTTATCTGAAGCCCAAGGAAAAATAAACGAAATTTATATAAAAGGATAGAGAATTATGAAAAAGACACCATTATTATTTTTATTATTATTAATGACGCCGATAGCTCAAGCAAATGAGTATTTATTAAGTATTTGTAATGAAGATTCATACGTACAACACCGCGGTGAAAAGCTATACTTACCAAATAAATCGGAACCATATAGTGGATTGAGTTGGTGCCGGACAGAGGCTCAGGTTGATGTATCCAAGGGTAATTATAAGAATGGCCTAAAAGAGGGTTTATGGGAGACCTGGTATCCGGATGGAAGATTGACATACGCGATAGAATACAAGGCCGGAGAATTTGATGGAAAGAGGCAACATTACTACGAGTCAGGCGGGAAGGAGAATAGATCTTACTGGAAGAATGGAGTGCGGAGTGGGTCACATGAGGAATGGTATGAGAACGGCCAAATAAGAAAGATGGAGCATTATAAAGAGGGAAATGTAGATGCCGAATTTAAGGATTGGTTTGAGAACGGACAAATTAAAAATCATGGCTACCGAGTAAATGGTGAAATAGACGGTGTATATACTCGCTGGTATGAACACTCTGGCGGAGTTAAGGCCGAGCATACAGAATACAAAGACGGCAAGTACAATGGTCGTTTATTAGGATGGGATGAGATAACTGGCAATATTATATCTGATTGCAACTATTTAGATGGTAAAAAACACGGCGAATGTATTTTGTATATGGATCCACTTTACCTATTTCCAGTTCAGAACGTTTTTTATTCAGCTGGCGAGATTGTTGAATACCATATATACGATGAAGAAAATAAATTAGAACAGTACATGAATAAAATCGGCGGAACGAGAAACGGAGTATGGTATTGGTCCCATAAGAATTTAGATTCATTGGTGGAGCGTGATGGCGAAGTAGTGTTAGAAATAACCGATGCTGAAAAAGATATTTTGAAGAATACTGGAATATTTATTTTCCCGAAAGAGAGAGCAACCTACAAAAAGAAAGATTTATATATTTTTGAAAGGGCAGACGGCCAGGTCGAAACGATAGTTTATTATGATGATTCTTATATTCCAAAGCCAGCAATTTCATTGTTAAAGAGAGCTTTGACAGAGGTAAAGAGGATAAGTGACTTGGAGAAGGCACAGGCAGATAAAGAAGAGCTTTCAAGAGCGGTCGCCGAGATAGTAATAGGTGATAGTGCTGCTCAAGAAGAATCAACGGATAATACCGACGACTTAAAAGAAAAATAAAGATTACCATACTGATATGTATGCGACTTACAGAAAGAATTAATTTCATATATAATTGCTAAAAGCAATTATATATGTTTTTTTTATAAAAGTCAAGTTTATCTTAAATAAAAATGAAAAAAGTCGAATTTGACTACTTTTCGCCTTACTGTGCCATATTTTATATAAGTACATGATGCGTACTTATAATGGCCTGATTGGCGGTAAATTATAAAAATATAAATTACGCCTTAGGTATATTGCTTAATGAATTAGCCGTTAGTTAGTTGCTCGCCGTCCTTTTTGTCTTGAAAGAACATCCATGCACCACCAAAGATAATATATATAGCGGATCCTATAACGGCAGCAGCAGTAACATAAGTTGCGACTCCCGATATAATTCCAATTTCTTCATAGGATAAAAGAATAAGCGAGAGTGGTAAAATAAAAGTAACCACTAATGTTCCAAACATAAGAATGTGACCTTTTGTACTACTATTATCAACTGTTGAGTTTTCTGACATAATTTTTCCCGATGAATCAATTTTTAAAATACTATAAATACATTATATATTAGTTTCTGCAAAATCTAACAAAAAAATTATTTTTAATTTATGGGTTGAAAATAATAAATATAGCCATATATAGATATCAAGTTACGAAAATAAATATAAAATATTATTACTGATAATAATTAAAATACATATAATAAATAAATGGATATAAACAAATTAACAAACAAATTCCAAGAGAACTTAACCAGTGCACAAATGAAGGCAATAGTCAAGGATCATGGTGCCATTGAAGGCGTGCATTTATTGGATGCAATGATAGCAGACCAGTCTTCAAGCGTCTCAAATGTGCTAAAAGCCAACGATGTAGATATAAAGAAATTGCAAAGCTCTTTAAACAATTCAATGGCAGGATTGCCAGTGGTTACTGGTGGCGGAGAGATAGGAATATCAAATAGTTTATTGAGGTTATTGGTCGAAAGCCAGAGGATAGCAAATGAAAAAGGCGATAACTATATTTCTACCGAGCTTTTCTTAACGGCCATTATTAATGGTAACGATGAAACGTCAAAGATATTAAAAAGCTATGGCTTGAAAGAGGAAAAAGTAAACGCAGAAATAGATAATATTAGGGGAGGAGATACCGTGATAGATCAAAATATAGAAGAGCAAAGAAATTCTTTAGAAAAGTTCGCTGTTGATTTAACAAAGCAAGCAGAGGATGGTAAATTAGACCCAGTAATAGGTAGGGACGGAGAAATCCGCCGCGCTATTCAGGTGTTACAACGAAGAACTAAAAATAATCCAGTCATCATCGGCGAACCGGGGGTTGGAAAGACCGCTATTGTGGAGGGCCTTGCCCAGCGCATAATAAATGGAGAGGTCCCTGACGGCATGAAAGGCAAGAGAGTTCTATCCTTGGATATGGCAGCTCTTGTAGCTGGTGCTAAATATCAGGGTGAATTTGAAGAGAGGCTTAAGGCTGTTTTAAATGATATAGAAAAGGAAGCAGGGAATGTAATTTTATTCATTGATGAGCTTCATACTATGGTCGGTGCCGGAAAGTCTGGCGGCGGAATGGATGCTGGAAATATGTTAAAACCAGCCCTTGCTAGGGGTGAGCTACACTGTATTGGAGCAACCACTCTGGACGAATATAGAGAGTATATAGAAAAAGATCCAGCACTAGAAAGAAGGTTCCAAAAGGTATTGGCAGATGAGCCAACAGAAGAAGATACCATCGCTATCTTGCGAGGCTTAAAGGAGAGGTATGAAGTGCATCACGGTGTCAAGATTACAGACCCCGCTATTATTGCAGCAGTAACATACTCTACCCGCTACATCACCGACAGACAACTGCCTGATAAGGCCATTGATTTAATCGATGAGGCGGCTTCAAAAATCAGAATGGAAATAGATTCTAAGCCGGAGTCTATGGATAAATTAGATCGTAAATTAGTCCAATTAAAGATAGAGCGTATGGCCTTAAAGAAGGAAAAAGACAAGGCATCAAAAGAGCGCTTTAAAGAGCTTGAAAATACTATTTCAGAGCTTGGGAAGAAGTACGCTAATCTTGAAGAGGATTGGAAAAAAGAGAAGTCTAGCCTCATAGATTCTCAAACAATAAAGGAACGCTTAGAGGCAGCCAAGGCATCACTTGAAGTGGCCCAAAGGAACAATGATTTAGCTAAGATGAGTGAATTACAATATGGCATTATTCCAAAATTAAATAGCGAACTAGAGAGCACAGAGGATAACTCAAATAAGAATTTCAAGATTCTTAGGAACAGAGTTACCGAAGATGAAATTGCTGAAATTGTTGCTAATTGGACAGGTATTCCCGTAGATAAAATGCTCGAAGGCGAGAAGGATAAATTGCTAAAAATGCAAGAGATAATCCACAAGAGATTGGTTGGTCAGGACAAGGCAGTAGATGTAGTTGCTTCGGCTGTTAAGCGTTCGAGAGCTGGCCTTTCGGATCCTAATAGACCAGATGGATCTTTTATGTTTCTGGGTCCAACTGGCGTCGGTAAAACAGAACTTACAAAGGCTCTGGCAGACTTCTTATTTGATACAGAGAAATCAATTGTTAGGATAGATATGAGTGAATTCATGGAGAAGCACTCAGTCGCCAGATTAATAGGTGCACCACCTGGATATGTTGGTTATGAACAGGGCGGAGTATTGACGGAAGCTGTGCGTCGCAAGCCATACTCAATCGTATTATTAGATGAGGTAGAGAAGGCTCATCCAGATGTATTTAATATACTTTTACAGGTTCTCGATGATGGTCGATTAACGGACGGACAAGGCCGAACTATTGATTTTAAGAACACGGTTATTATAATGACATCAAACCTTGGTTCGCACTTAATTCAAGAGAATCAAGGCAAGGATATGACTGCGGAATTAACTAAAATAGTAGGCGATCATTTCCGTCCAGAGTTCGTAAATAGGATAGATGAAATAGTGATATTCAATAGCCTTGGAAAGGAACAAATAGGCGGAATAGCGAAAAATCAAATAGCTATTTTAAGGAAAAGAATGAAGGATATAGATCTTGATTTAGAGCTAACTGATGGTGCTATGGAGTTAATAATCGACCGAGGATATGATCCAGTTTATGGCGCACGTCCACTAAAAAGAGCAATCCAACAACTGTTAGAAAATCCATTATCAGATAAGATTTTAGCTGGTGATTTTTTACCTGGATATACTATAAAAGTAAGAAGCGATAACGGAGAATTAGTTTTTTCTTAAAGTAAAGTGCAGAAAAATTATTCTAAATAAATATTTTATTTAGAATAATTCTCGTTTATTTTATCTATGTATGAGTATATCATATCATATTTTAGAGACTTATCCCTAAACGATCTCATTATATTTTTGGCATAAAAATCGCAGCTATCATGTGATCTTTCAGGGTCTATTTTATTGCATATAAAATCTTGTGTGCAGGTCCCTTCGCGAAGTCTTGAAAGAATTTGTTTTGCAATATTTTTTTGTTTGTTTTTTTCTTTATCAGCCAATTTATTGTAGTTCCGGTTAGTTATTATTATTTATTATCAGTTTTTTTGATTGCTTCCATGCCAACATTTTTCCAAAGAACTGCTGTTATTCCTGTGGAATAGTGTAGTGCTTTATTGTCCAGTGCTTCTAATATAGCAAGAGAAGAATCCTTATCTAACGATGAAGCCGCAACGGCCAAATCAAATTCTATTTGAGCGTAATGCTTGCTGTATGTTTTATCTAAAAATAGCACAGTTACGACAAAGGTGGCAGCTATTGTTATTAATATGTTTTTCATCTTTTTGGTAAATCCATTTATTTAATTATCTAAATATAATACAATCAAACTTCTAAAAAGCAATTGTTTTTTTTTAATTATCTTAAACATTGTCTGTTGCTTTTTTAGATCTAAATATGTTTTGCAAAAGAAAAATTGCACCAACGGTAATTAGTAAGTCGGCAGCATTAAATATAGGAAACCGCTGAAATCCAAAGAATCCAATGTATATATAATCGGTCACTTCACTAAATACTATTCTTTCAAATAGATTCGCAAAGCCGCCACTCATAACCAGAATCCAACCGAACAATTCACTCTTTGATTTTGTATTTACGAAGGATAAAATCAATAAGCAAGCGAACTGAATTCCTGCCAAAAAAAGCACATCTTTACCACTTAAAAAACTCAATGCTAACCCATCATTTTTTATATCCATAATGATAAGAAACCACTCATCGTTATTATTAAAAAATATTCTAGTATAACCAAACAGCGATACACCTAAAAGAATGCAAGCACAAGCTATGGATGATATTGTTATTGCGCTTAAGATGGAAAATTGTTTCATTTTTGTTATATTTATTACTACTATCTTTCGTAAAAAAATCTATATTTTATCTAATATTTTTTTGGTGGAGAGAGAAGGATTCGAACCTTCGAAGCCAGGGGCGATGGATTTACAATCCACATACTTTAACCACTCGTAAATCTCTCCAAGTGCTATATTATACCATAAAGACCACAGTAATAATATTGCTTATATATTAAATTAATTTGGTGGAGAGTGAGGGATTCGAACCCTCGGTACCGTGAGGTACACTACCTTTCCAAGGTAGCAAAATAAGCCACTCTGACAACTCTCCATATTGAATATTATACCATAAAAGAAAGCACCCATTCCACCTAAAAAACACATAAAAAAACCCTATTTTTGAAGGTAAGCGCAATGAAATTAGCCACGTAAGGTATTGTTATTAGATGTTTTTTTAGTCAACTATCCTTGCTGATGGTATAGCACCACATCAAGGTAATTGAAAAAGAATTTGGCGTCCCGTAAGAGATTTGAACTCCTGTTGCCAGGATGAAATCCTGGAGTCCTGGGCCAGCTAGACGAACGGGACAAAGCGGTTATTATAGTATTAAAACTTTAATAAATAAATCAGAAATCTAGGAGAGTGAGGGATTTGAACCCTCGAAAGGGGATAAACCCTTTACACCCTTAGCAGGGGCGCGCCTTCAGCCACTCGGCCAACTCTCCATGTTGAATATTATACACGAAAAATAGTATTTTTTAACAATAAATTAAATACAGGTTTTTTCCCTATAAGAAAACACTTATATTTTATACTTTATCAAAACATTTCCTAAACATTAATTTTGGTATATTAGGGGTATATAGGTATAACAATATTGGCGATCCGGAAGGGATTTGAACCCTCGACATTCTGCGTGACAGGCAGACACTCTAACCAGCTGAGCTACCGGACCAAGCTGTAGATTATATCATACAGTAGTAGCTTTATCAAATAATAATTTAAACAAATAAGATACTATTAATTACTAAAGATGAGTAGTGGTCGGGTAGGGACGTGTCATTTGTTATCTGACCTATCCCCCCCTCAGAACCGTGCGTGCGCCTCTCAACGCACACGGCTCAATCGTATCAGCTCGACACCATTTGCATGGGTTGCTTTCGTCGAGCATCTTGATGCTCTGGTCGATTATTATGACAAGTTTTACACAGCATCACAAGATTGGTTATGTGTTCTCGTGTCTTATCATTTTTATCGATTATTTTGTGGTGAAGTTCCATAGAACTTATTTCCAGCATCCGATTACAGTCCAAGCATCTACCCTCTTGATTGATTACTAAAGTCCTTCTTCTTCCATTGACGGCCAGTCGCTGGAGAGTCTTACGAAGTGTTATTTCTTCAATCAGTTTTCGGTTATTGAGATTCATAACATTCACTTGGGACGGAATCCTAAGTATCCTGCTTTGTCTGAAGTCATATTGATGCAGTCTCACAATATTTCCTTTCCCATCGATACCATAGAATCTCCAATTAGACCCCATGTATCTTTGCCAATAACGTGCTTTAACCCATAGTCTTCCTTTACGGCGGTGACGCTTGCAAGCCCAATGCCAGAGCTGTCGAAATAGCCAAGTATTCATCTCACTCCATACGTCATGGATGTTGGCACACACCCTATGATAATTCATCCATCCACGGATGATTGGAGTGAGTTTAGCTATTAGGGAACCGGGTCCCATATTACCGCTGTTCTTAATCGCATCTTTAAGAATTGCCTTATGACGTTGGATGGATTTCCGGGAAATCCTTCCTAAGAATACACCGTCGTATTTTCTGAAATGCCACCCTAGAAAATCAAACCCCTCACCCTCAAAATTACGGATGGAAGTTTTCTCTTCGGATAGCTCCAGACCACGGATGGCTAAGAAAGTTTTAACGCTTTCTCTGACCCTTTCGAGTTGTCTTTTAGAGCGACCAGTGATGATGAAGTCATCTGCGTATCTAACAACATTTAACTGTGTTCTGTGCATGGCTCGGTAGGGTTTCCCCTCTTGAGATATGGCGTTGGAGCGGCCGGCAGGAAACTCCTTTTTAACCCAGTCCTCAAGACCATTTAGCGCACAATTAGCTAAGAGGGGTGAGATAACTCCACCTTGCGGTGTTCCCTCTATTGTTGCGTCGATATTACCACTTTCCAGTATTCCAGATTTAAGCCACCTGCTTAAGGTTTTCTTACACATAGGCACGTTCTCTAGGAGCCAGTCGTGGGACAAGTGGTCGAAAAACCCCTTGATATCCGCGTCTAAAACCCAGGGAGCAGCGTCCTCTCTTGAAAGGCACGCGTGTATCTGTGCGTATGCGTCGTGGCATCCTCTTTTTGGTCTAAATCCATAGGAAAATCTATCCGAAGTCGCCTCTACAACTGGTAGTAGAGCCATCGCCCATAAAGCTTGTTCTGCCCTGTCCCGCATGGTTGGAATTCCAAGGGGTCGCATACCATTTGACTTAGGTATATATACGCGTTTTAAGGGAGAAGACTTCTTCGCTTTTTCCTCTCTAAGGTATTTAACCGCAGCCAGTCGTTGTCTTGGAGTTGTCCAAAGAACACCATCTACTCCTGCTGTAGCTTTTCCCTTATTTAATACTGAAACTTGTCTGACTGCCAGTGCTCTGGCAGCAAACGATTTTACAAGCATCCGCTGTAGGTTGGAAACTTTTCGTTTGTTTCCTCTTTCAGCGGCAGATGTAATCCGATGTTGAATAAGTTCTACTTCCGTTTTCATTTCTGACCATTGAATGGTCGTCCAATCAGCATCGGATTTATGAGTAGTGCCCCTTTCAGTATCGTCCGCACGAGTGTCATCAGTTAAGCATGACATACCTAACTTCTCCTCTTGCTTTTCAATACCTTCCGGCTGTTCATCATACTCATTCATATTAAGTTTGCTCATCTTCATCTTCTTACTTTAACAACATATTGAAGTCAGCTATTCCTTTCGGTCAGGGATGATATTATTATCAATCTTCAATCCCTATGTGGCATACATTACATTACCACCATTCGCTTTTTCAACTTTCCTTTATCCACCAGTCATATACCTTCTAATTACTCAGAAGGCTACCACCTTAGACGACCATCCTAAGGTGGAAACATGTGGGACTTACCAAGTTCCGCCACCAGTCAAATAACCAAGTTCATGTAAATCTCGGGTCCGTTTCTTTTGTAGTTCAAGACTACTAAGGATGCCGTTGAATCGCCCAAACTCAACTACCAAAAAGAAAATAAGGTATAAGTTACTATACCTTCGTTCTTACGAACCGTAAATGATTTTTCATCTACTTGATACCTCGACTAAGTAATCGCTTAGCACCACCCATTGCTGCGTAGCACCGATTACCGTCTTCCCGTGCATCTACGGGGTAGGATTTAACCAGTATCCTACAACTGTGTGGCGACTTCTTGTCGCACGGGCGACCCGCGACAACCGGAATCACAATCCGGGGCTCTACCAACTGAGCTATTCCCGCCATAAACTTGGTGCGCCCTTCAGGATTCGAACCTGAGACCTACGGCTTAGAAGGCCGTTGCTCTATCCAGCTGAGCTAAGGGCGCAAGAGCTCAATTATACCATAAAAGTGGTCGGCAATGTAGTTATTTTTAAATTAAAAAGATTATTTGATAAAGCTTAAGCGACCAACAGTTTTACGAAGCAATTTTTCTAAAAAACTTTCATTTTGTAAGCGAACTTTATCCAACCGAACTTCATATGGCTGACGGTAGTCTGGATCCATTCTTGAGACCCAATCTTTTTGCAATTGATGCTGCTTATCAAGGGCGGGGATGATGCCATTTTTGAATTTCTTACTGTTCATCAGTCCAGCAAAATCATTATCAGTTTCAGAAAGCCTAGCCTTAACCCAAGCCCCAAATTTACCCGATAAAAATAACTGTTTTATATCACTTGATTGTGCTCTTCCAGAAAACATATCTTGAGTGGCAGGCAACCCACCAACGTCCCGAGCAACCTTACCATTAGACACAGTAAATACGATCTCACCATTCTCATCTTCCCTAAGGATTAAGCCCAATAGAGTAAGGTGGTCCCATCCATCAAAATCCCATTTTTCATCTATCGTAGATAAATATGATCTAAGTTCAGATGGATTAAGATTAATGATTCCAAGGTGATTTGTTCTAACTAACATTTGGTATTAATAATGGGTAAATAGAAAGTTGATTTAATTTATTTAACGTGGTATTCGGTAGGGGAATCGAACCCCTCTTACTAGGATGAAAACCTAGAGTCCTAACCGATAGACGAACCGAACAATACGTAAAGAGTTACCATTATACCATAACCGTAGTGTAGTAAATGGATATTTTGGAAATAAAAATATAAATAAATTAAATCAACTTTCTAGTAGGCAGTAAGCAACCCCATTGAGATATCCCCGCTTTTTTATGTTGATATTATTAACGCTACAAAACAATTCAACTTCACGACAAAAGCCAGCATCGGTAAAAGCAACCAACGTTAATTTATAATCAGTTTTATTATCAAAATAATGTTTTAATTGAATTATGGGTCTCGGTCTGTGGAGGCCAATAGAGGATAGGGTATTGAAGAATTTATTACTCATAATGCGAATGCGAATGAGAATCATTCAGGATTTTTATCTCTCATTTTACCAATTGAAAATTTAACAAAGTCAGCCAAAATCAAAGATCCAAAAGCAAGAATACCAATATGGATTGGTTCTGAAATATCATTTTCAAAAGCAACGAATACCCCAAAGAATAACCAAGAGAAGGCCCAAATAAATTTCATAAATATTTTCTTCATAAAGAGTCCTATAATATATATATGGTCGTTATGGGTGGACTTGAACCACCGACCCCAGCATTATGAATGCTGTGCTCTAACCAGCTGAGCTACATAACGATACAAAAATAAATTATACAACCATAAGCAACCATAAGCAATAGATTTAGCGTATAATATACGGAAGATATTTTAAAAATAATTTATATGCCAGAGCTACCAGAAGTAGAAACCACCAAGCGAGGACTTGAGCCTTTGATTGTTAATCAGACAATAGCTGAAGTCGGTATTCACCGTAAAAAATTAAGGTGGGAAATACCACCACACTTGCCAGCAACCTTGAAAAATAAAAAAGTTATTTCTATTGATAGGCGCGGGAAGTATTTGCTTGTTAAGTTTGATGTTGGGACTCTTATAATGCACTTGGGGATGAGTGGTGCGATTAGAATTACGGATGCTAAAGAAGAGTTGATAAAACATGACCATTTCGAAATCAAATTCACAAATGGCAGCGCCATGAGGTTTAATGATTATAGATGTTTTGGTGCAGTATTATTCACAGAGGATGGCAACCATAAGCTCCTTGATAGTTTGGGAGTGGAGCCACTAGAGAAGGAATTTACAGAAGATTATTTGTATGAAAAAACACGCTCTAGAAAACAAAACGTAAAGACCTTCATTATGAATGGAAAGATAGTGGTTGGGGTTGGAAATATATATGCCAGTGAGAGTTTATATATGTCTGGTATTAATCCAGAAAGGGAGGCTCGAGATATTTCATCTGGGGAATATAAGACCTTAACCAAGAATATAATAAGTGTCTTAAAAAAGTCAATCAAAGCCGGTGGAACTACCATCCAGGATTTTAAACATGTGGATGGGGGAAAGGGTTATTTTTACCAAACGCTAAACGTATATGGTCGAGAGGGAATGGAGTGTTTTGGATGTAGTGGAACTATAAAAAGAATCATCCAGAATCAACGCTCAACATTTTATTGTCCAACGTGCCAACCGGAGATCTAAGGGGGGTAAGTTAGGGAAATGCAAAATATTAAAGATGCAATTGTAGTGCTAATATTAATAACTGTAATGCCAATAGTATTTGTTACGGTTCTTATCTATGACACTACCAAAGAAGCCTTAATTTATATAAAAAATTCTTTCTAAAAGATTGGGGTTGTGGGGGTTTTAGTGCTGATTCTCGACTCCAACATGAACATGTCTATATTCTATTCCTAATCTACTAAGGCCATCCTCAGATGCTCTAGATAGTTGCGAGCTTAGGTGATTATTATCGAGCGCTTTGTAATACCACACTATGGCCTGACCTTTATCTGCTTCAGCGCCCAGACCATGCTCAAACATCCTCGCCACGAAAAAAGTAGAGGCAGCGTGTTCGTTATCAGCAGCCCGTAAATACCAACGCAAAGCCTCCACGAAATCTTGTTCAGTTCCAACCCCTTTGTAATACATATCGCCAAGAAAGGAATAGGAATTCTTTACATTAAGGAGTCCAGCTTTTTTAAATAATTCAAAAGCCTTTTTAAGATCCAGATCGACCCCAACACCACGCTCATAGAATAAAGCCAAATCAATAAGTGACTCACCATTACCATCGGCAACCGCCGCACTAAATTCATTGAAAGCTAATTCAAAATTTCTTTCTTTTAGAGCATCAACGCCTTCTTCATACCCAGCCCAAGAAAATGGAATGGTTGTAAAAAGGAGGAGCGGGATTAGAAGTTTTTTTTTAAACATGTATGCCGGATAAGTATCGCAAACCGAATACCGAAATAGAGAACTATCTCATATCGTTTAATTCTTCTGCCGACTTAACTCTTTTTTTATAATCTTCTGATGATCTAACACTTTCATCACCAGATCTTTCATTTAAGGGATTTGATTTAGTTGTTTGTAATTTTAAATCCGTTGTTTTAAAAGAAGGTCTTTTTCTGCTTGAATCGTATGCCATGTGTTTCTCCATTGGTTGTTATATGTTAAAATAATAATACAGAACCGCCACTAAAAGTAAATAGAATAAAGCATCTAAGTAAAAGCTTTAATCATCCCTTTAGCCTTGTGCTCAGTCTCCCTAAGCTCACTTTGAGCTACAGAATCATAAACGATACCAGCACCAGCTCGAAAAGTAATCGACCCCTTATTGTTAGTAATGGTTCTAATTAAAATATTAAAATCCATATTGCCATTATTGCTAATGTAACCAAGGGACCCAGTGTAAGAACCCCTTCCACCAGTCTCTAGCTCATTTATAATTTCCATACATCGAACCTTTGGACATCCAGTAATGGTGCCACCTGGAAATATCCCTCTGATGATGGATGAGAATGTCGTATCTGCCGCAATTCTTCCAATAATATTACTAACGATATGATGAACGTATTTGTAGGTCTCTAAAATCATAATTTCATTTACCCTTATGCTTCCATACTCACAAACCCTACCCATATCATTTCGCTCTAGGTCAAGAATCATAGTATGCTCCGCAATCTCTTTTGGATTATTTATCAATCTATCCTTTATTTCAATATCCTCTTTTTCTGTATCACCCCTAGGATGAGTGCCAGCAATTGGCCGGGTTTCAATTACGTCGTCCTTAAGGGAAAATAACCTCTCAGGAGATGAAGATATAATATCAAATCCATTAAATTTCGCTAATGCCGAAAATGGAGATGGGTTTGATATTTTTAACTTATGGTAAAGTTCGCTAGATGAAAGGTTGCTATCTTTAGATGATTTCCATTCTCTCGATAAATTCACCTGAAAAACATCTCCAGCTACAATATATTTTTTACTAATCTCCACGCCCTTGATGTAATCGCCACCATCTTCTGGAATCATTTGGAAATCTGGTTTCATTGATGTGCCAGAGAAAATATTCATAGAGGATATATCTGCTTCTATGGAGTTGATGATGCTATCGTCATTTTTTTCATTAACTATAAATGTTTTCCCAGACAAATGATCGGTAATAACAGCCGATGATATTTTAACGGCATAGGCAAGGGGGAAGTCTAGATCAAATGTTTTTACGCTTGGCTCTAGAATTCCAAGGACTTCGTATGATAGAAAAATAAACCACCCACCACAAAAAGGCAAGTCCGACTCATCCGCCATGTTTATTCTTGAATCTATTGATTTTAGGAAGCCAACATCGTCAGTGGTATTACAGACAATACTATCCTCGGGATGAGAAAATAAAATCGAGAACCTATTCTCTTTATTGTGTGCAACGCTTTCAAGTAAAAATGGATATTTATCAGGACTAAACTCGTGCAGGCTCAATAAATCAACCGCACCGATTTCCTTTTTTAAAATTTTCATGGTCTTATTATATTAAAAAAAGAAATACTTTTTATCTAATCTTACAAATAATTATCAACCAAGATATTGCTATTATCAACATAGCATAACTTTGGTGCATAATTGTGAAGTTCTTCTTCTTCATACCGAGCATAGGCCGCAATAATTAATAAATCCCCAACATCAGCCTTGTGCGCAGCCGCCCCGTTTACAGAGATAACACCAGAGTTGTCCTTGCCACGAATAGCATAGGTAGTAAAACGATTACCATTCTTAATGTTATAAATTTGGATTTGTTCAAAAGAACCAATACCAGCAGCATCTAACAATACGCCATCAATCTCACAAGAGCCCTCATAGTCAACTTCACTGGCAGTTGTAGTGACGCGATGGAGTTTGGCTCTTAAAAAAGTTCTTTCCATAGTGTGTTTAATTTAATCTTTAAGGAATGCAGGCCAAATACATAGATATCATCTCATAGACCCACGCATCTTCTTCCTAAGTGCTTTTTTCTGTGCTGGACTCATAGACCTCATCTTCTTTTTGAATGCATCCTTCTGCGATGGACTCATAGAGCGCCTCTTATTAGCAATCGAATTCCTCTGTGATTGACTCATAGCCCCCATCTTCTTCCTAGCCGTCTCTTTCTGTGATGGACTCATAGAATTCTTCTTCTTCCTAAACGCATCCTTCTGTGATGGAGACATTGACCGCATCTTACTTCCAATTGAATTCCTCTGTGATTGACTCATAGAATTCTTCTTCTTCTTAAACGCATCCTTCTGTGATGGACTCATCGAGCGCACCCTCTTCATAATAGCATCTTTCCGCTCCTGACTCATCGCCCCCACTTTCTTCATCATCCGCTTTCTTTCCGCATCATTATTATTGATATTTCGCGAAGAATTCTTCCTTTCTCTGTAATTACTCTTCCATTGCCTAAATTCATTTATTAGGTTTTGTTGCTCTTGCTTGGATAATGATTTTAATTTGTTTTTAAAATTTTCCCTTCTGGCTGGATCCAATTGACTAATCTTTTCACTTAGGCCAAGCTTAAATTCTTGACTAACATTTTCGCTGGAAAACCACTCCGAAGATATACTGGCAGTTGAAATAAATGAGATGATTAGTATAGGTATTATTTTTTGCATGATTTTCTCCGAGTTTAATGTTCTGTATCTATAATTATATTGGAACTGAATTGGTAGATCAATACTGATTTTTGACTTCTCATAAATTACTTATTCCACAGGGCCTTCATGGCTAATAAGAGCTCACTCGTAATCACCAAATACAACGCCCACCAACCTTTACTTTGCATCGATTTATTAGTATAATATTTTCAGTATATTTTCCAATTTTTCCATATAATGCAAATAAGGTTTTAGTTCTATCATTAAAAATACTTTTAAAAATTTCGCCAGTTCATTTTTAAACAGCTATGCAGATATTTTCTTCATAGGGGGCGTTTACAATGGCTTGGGAATTTTGCTTATAACATTGTTAAACTACAATGCTGGTGTGTCTGGGGTGATAGCAGTTTTATCTGCCTATTTATTCGCTAGATTTATGGGGATGAAATCAACATTTTTATCTACAGGGTATTACACCTATAATGCATTATTGGTGGGGCTGGCAATAGGATTTTTATTCCAGATATCACTTTTAAGTCTACCGCTTATAATTATAGCTGCCTGCTTAACCATGATCATTACAGCCACAGCTGCCAAAGTCTTTTCCGATTTATTCCGCTTACAAATACTCAGTGTCCCATTTATGGTTATCAGCACTCTGGTCTATTTATCTGCCGGCAGCTTTACTAATTTATTCGTTAATGCTTTATATGCCCAACCTTCTTTACTGCACTTAGATTTCTTCCCCCTTTGGTTCTCGGGATACTTGACATCATTGGGTTCAATTATATTCATGCCCAATGAAGTGACTGGATTGCTTATCGCCACCTTACTAATATTTAACTCAAGAATACTCTTCTTCCTCTCAGTCGCCGGTTTTGCTTTAGGGGTTGGGTTATATGCTGTATTTACCGGGTCATTGGATGGTTCGCTTAATAACATGAGTAACTTCAACTATATTCTAATTGCCATGGCTCTTGGCGGCGTTTTCAATATTCCATCTCTAAAATCATATGGAATAGCAATGATAGCAGTAGCCACCGCGACATTAGTTGCTAGTGCTGGGCAAGTATTTTGGTCCCAATACGGCTTACCAATCTTTACTTTACCTTTCTTGTTAATAACCCTTAGCTTTGTTTATATAATTGATTTATTCACCCCAGAAATTAGAACCAAGTTATATATAGGCACACCGGAACAAAACCTAGAACACTTCTGCACCAACCAGAAGCGTTTTATCACTGACCAAGCCACCATCTCACTTCCATTTAAAGGCACTTGGTTAGTCTGGCAAGGTTTCGATGGAAAATGGACACACCGGGGAGAGTATAAGTATGCCTATGATTTTGTTAAAACAGATAAGGCCGGGGCAACATACTCCGGCCATGGGTCTTTATTGACGGACTATTATGCTTATGCTCAAGAGGTGCTTTCGCCAGTTCATGGTAGGGTTATCAGAGTTATTAATCATTTCCCAGATAATATAATTGGTTCAACCGATATTCAAAACCATTGGGGTAATGAAATAATCATAGAAGGGGATATGGGGGTAGTGGTTAAGATTGCTCATTTTGCCTATGATTCTATTTTTGTCTATGAGGGCCAAACAGTTATGGCAGGATCCGTAATCGGCCTTTGCGGAAACTCTGGTAATTCGCCACAACCACACATCCACATACAGGTGCAAGACACCATATTATTTCATGCGATTACCAAACCTTTTGTATTTGTTAACTATAACTACCTCGGTAATTTTAATTTATTTGGCCTACCACCTGAAAATACTAATATAACTCATTGCGAATTTGATTTGTATCATGATCAATTGACAAACTTTGTATTGGATCGAGAATTTAAATTCAACATTTATAAGGATGAAGAGTTAGTAGATCGTAGAGTTTTGAAGGTCTCTATGTCAGATTTTGGGATGTATTATTTCGAAACCACGCATGGCAAGTTATATTTTGGAAAGGAATACGGTAATTTTTATTTCTATAGCGTAGAAGGGACTGATAAAGTTCTGCAGATGATGTATTTGGCACTATCTACAATGCCATTAAGCAATCTGTTGGATATGAAGTGGACTGATAAGATTAAAAATTCCATGGTCTTAAAGCCACTTCAACAATTCTTTGCCAGCCTACTTAACTCGTTATCAATCCATAAAGTTCAAACAGAAGTAGAATACCACTCGATGGACATTGGACATATTAAGGGTAAGATAACCAATAAGTTCTTTGATATTGATATGGATACAAGTGTTAAGTTCGATCCAATAATTGGATTCAAGGAAATAAAAATTAATAATTACACTATAGTCGCCGATGAAAAACATATTTAAAGCCACCCTAACTACCATAATACTGGTAATGTCTATCAATCTCTTCGCCAAAGATCTTAGCCATGAGCAAATTTATGAATATTACAACAAGTCATACGGGTATGAAAAAGCCGGTAATTATATTGATGCTATTAAAGCGATTCAATTGGTATATGAAAAATACCCAAATACTTATACGATAAATAGTAGGTTGGGGTCTTTGTATAGATTGAATGGTAAATTTAGGAACTCAATTGAACACTATCGAAAGGCATTGAAAGTTATACCAGCCTCAATCTCAGCTAAACTTGG